>Ga0066903_100000819_pt1 | contig 21065 bp, 15 predicted proteins | sample PanSoiMetaGPlot1_FD_67491 | JGI IMG/M metagenome (GOLD analysis project Ga0066903, IMG submission 67491) | Tropical forest soil microbial communities from Panama analyzed to predict greenhouse gas emissions - Panama Soil - Plot 1 (version 2) | ecosystem: Environmental > Terrestrial > Soil >... | reverse complement strand
GCTGCTCCGGCGCGCCAAGGAGCTGGGCGTGGCGCCACACGTGCTGGACGTCGGCTGCGACGAGTACAAGGTGCTGGCCGGTGCCGGAGGAACGGTCGACTACGACCGGCTGCTGACGATCACGAACCAGCACCTCGAGCGCGCGATCGGGCAGGGCCTCCTGCTGGCGCGCGCCCCGGGCCGGCCGCTCGTCGTTGTCTACGGCGGCGCGCTGCACAACGACCTTTACCCCGACCCGACGCTGGCGAAGTACACCTTCGGGCGGCACGTCCACGCGGCCACGCGCGGCGCCTACCGCGAGGTCGACCTCTACGTGCCCGAGATGGTCGACACCACGCCGGCGCTGAAGGCCGAGCCGTGGTATCCGGCCTGGCAGCACGCGGGCGCCGGCAAGGGCGTCGTCACCATCGACCGCGGCGGGCGCTCGACGATCGTGGTGTTCCGGAGGGGCGGCTTGCCCTAGACTCCGCGCGTGGCGCGCGAGGAAACAACCTTAACTATTTGGGCGTGCGCGATCGCGATCGCCGGGGGTGCGATCGGTTGTGGCGGCGGCGGCCACGGCAGCGACGGCGGCGGTCACGTGGACGCGGGCGCGGCGCCGCTCTGGCTCGGCGTCGTCGGCACGGGCCAGAGCCTGTCGGTCGGCGCCGCCAGCAACGGACTGGTCTTCACGTCTCCGTCGGCCAACAACCTGAAGCTGTCGCTGGGCGCGCGGGGGATGAGCTGGCCGATCGACCCGACCGATCCGGAGCTGTCGCTGACGCCGCTCGAGGAGCCGATTCGTCCGATCGACACGGCCAGCAGCCGCCCCTATCCGAACAACATCTACGGCGAGACGTTCCACACCGCGATGGCCAGCGAGCTGACCGCCCTGCACCAGGCGGCCGCCGCCGCGGACCTGGTGACGGTGCACTCCGTCGTGGGGCAGGGCGCCGCCAGCATCACCGTCATCGGCAAGGGCGGAACCGGCAACGCCTACGCCGCCTCGCTGTTCGAGGTGACGGCGCTGGCGCGGCTGGCGACGGCGGCGGGCGCGCGCTACGAGGTTGGCGCGGTCATGCTGACCCACGGCGAGGCGGACGCCGAGCGGCCGACCTACGAGGACGACATCGCCGCCCTCGCCATGGCGTACGACCAGGACCTTCGCGCGATCACCGGGCAGACCCGGCCGATCCCGCTGATCCTCAGCCAGCAGCACGCCGATCCGATAACGGGGCTGTCGACGTCGACCGTCGCGGCCTGGAAGCTGGGCGTCGATTATCCCGGCCAGATCTTCTGCGCGGGGCCCAAGTACCAGTACGCGTACGCCAGCGACCAGATCCATCTGGTGGCGGGCCAGTACGATCGGCTCGGCATCAAGTACGCGGAGGTGTTCGACCAGGTCGTCGTGCAAGGCAACGACTGGCAGCCGCTGCAGCCGATCGAGGTGACGCGCGACGGTCTCACGATCAACGTTCGCTTCCACGTGCCGGTTCCGCCGCTCGCGTGGGACGAGACGTTCGGGGCGCCTCACCATTTCCTGCATTCGGCCTGGGCGAACGGGCGCGGATTCGAGGTCGAGGATTCGACGGGCGAGGTGACGATCACCGACACGACGATCGACGGCGACACGATTCACATCGGGCTGCTCGCCGCGCCGGTCACGACCGACACGGTGCCGCTCACCGTGCGCTACGCGATGACGCAGGACGCGACCCAGCTGGCCGGCGGTCTGGTGAGCGGCCGCTTCGGCCAGCTCCACGATTCGGATCCGCTGGTCGGCGTCGACGCCACCGAGATCGACTGCAACGTCACCAACGGTTCGGCGACCGTCACGGCGGCGACGGCGGGCGGCTTCCTCGGGCATTCGACTCACGACATGGTCGAGGACCCGGCGGGCGCCAGCCTGCCCGCGAACACGGCCGTCCTGACCGCGGGGGCGAGCACCGTGGCGCTGTCGCAGTCGTGGACCGGCCCGACGGGACCGGTCCGCCTGCGCTTCCGATCGAATCAGTGGAACTACGCGGTCGCCTTCGCGCTGACCGTGCCGTAGGTCAGGGCACGACGGCGGCGGCGGGCTCGCCGCAGATCGACCCGGCGGCGAGGATGGCGCGGTCGTAGTGCAGCGTCGAATCGGCGCCGATCGAGATGGAACGCGCCAGGATGCTTCCCGAGAGCGGCAGCCCGGCCGACGCCGTGACGGCCGCCGCGGGCGCGTGGACGACCGCGCCGATCCACGGCGCGTTGTCGAAGACGACCGAGCTGGTGCCGGCGATCCAGACGCGGAAGCGCGCGGGCGCGGTGGTCGCGCCGAACGTGCCGCCGTTCCGGGTCGTCAGCCCGCCCCCGATCAGCAGATCCAGCTCCGCGGAGGGATCGAGCTGAACGGAGAAACCGTATCGCACGGTAAAGTCGCCGGCGACGGCCAGCAGCACGCGGCCGTGCACGACCAGCGTCACGCCCGCCATCGCGTCGACCGCCGTCAGGTAGTAGGTCCCGCAGTACAGATTGATGATTCTCGCCGCCGTAGCCGCCGCGAGCTCGGTGGGCACGATCGGGATCGTCGCGTCGGCGTTGTTGGCCGCCGCCGCCGCGATCGCGCTCGCGACGTCGACGAAGCCGGCGCTGCAGTCGCAGGGGGGCGGGACGCTGACCGTCTCGTTCGGGGCGAGCGTGCCGTATTCGACCCCGCCGGTCAGCGCGGCGCCTGCCGGGACGTGCAGCGTTCCCGACACCCGGACGTTGCCGGTCACGTTGCCGTTGATGTAGGCGTCGCCGCCGATGTCGGCGTTGTCGGAGGAGAGCATGGTCATCGGTCCGGCGACGCGCAGCGAGCCCGAGGTCGTCCGGAACTGGCTGGATGCGGTGACCCCGGCGCTGCCCGCCACGTAGATCGCGCCGCCGGCGCGGATCTCGCCGATCGCGTTCAGGTTGCCGTTGATGCCGTAGGCCGCCGCGCTTTCGTCGGTCACGGTGGGGTTTCGCGAATCGAAGGCGTCGCTGCGGATCTGCGCGGAGGCGCTCATGTCGCCGCAGGAACAGAGCACGAAGCGGTGACCGCGGGTCACGAGCGCGGCCGCGCAGGGCGCGCCGGTGGTGGTCGGCAGGACGATGGGCGTGCCGGAGCCGCTGCACGCCGGGGTGCCGCTGGTGCCGGCGCTCCCGCCGGTGCCGGTCGTGCCGCCGGTTCCTGCGCTGCCGCCACCCCGGCCGCCGGTGCTGCTCGTCCCGGCGGTGCCGCTCCCACCGCCGCCGTCGGCGCGCGGCGCGGTCAGGTTGACGTCGTGGTTGCAGCTCGCGGCGGCGACGGCCACCGCGGCCAACCATGAAGCGCGTCCGGTCACCGCGGTTGCGGCACGGCCAGCGCGGCGAGGCGGGCGGTCGCCTCCCCGGCGAAGCGCCCGTTCGGGTAGCGGGACAGATAGCGCTGCAGCGTCGCGCGCGCATCCGCGGGGCGCCCGTGCTCGCTCTCCAGTTGCGCGACCGCGAACAGCGCGCTCTCCGCCTGGGGTGTGGTCGGGAAATCGCGGATGACGATCTGATAGCCATCGATGGCGTCCGCGTAACGCCGCTCGATCAGGAAGGACTCGGCGTAAAGGGCGCGGGCCTCGGAGGCGACGTCGCGACCCAGCCGGAAGAGAGGCTCCACCGCGTGCCGGGCCTCGCCGGCGTTGCCGCGCGCGAGCGCGCGCCGTGCCCGCCCCAGTCGCAGGCGCGCGCCGTCCTCGGGCGACACGGTGGTCGTGGGCGGCGCGGCCACCGCCGTCGCCGCCGGCTCGGTGGGCGGCGCGGGCGCTTCCGGCGGCGGGGCGGGCGGCTCGGCCGGCTGCGCGCTGGCCGTCTCGGGGATCGTCCAGGAGTGCCCGCCTTCGAGATAACCGATCAAGGTGCCGTCGGGCGCCAGCAGCCGGACCGTCCCGCGCTCCGTCATCACGCCCTTCATGTCGACGGTGAAACGCGTTCCGACGACCTGCACGGTGAAGCGCGGCGTGCGGATCTCGAAGTGCTGCCCGGGGCGATGCGGGATATCGACGGTCAGCGCGCCCTCCCGCAGCTCGACGACGCGTCGGTCACCCCGCCAGACCATCTCGGTCGCGGGCGCCAGCGCCGTGGACGCATCGGCCAGCCGCACCTCGCCGCCCCGCGCGGAGCGAACCGCCACGCCGCGGCCGCCGGCGTCGGACGCGGGCGCGACCGGCGCGGGTGCCACTGTCACGTCGCCCCCGACGATCGACAGCTCGGCGGACGGGCGGACACCGATCCAGATCGCGACCGCCGCCGCCGCCGCCACCAGCGCGCCGCCGGCCAGCGGCCAGGCGAATCGGCGCCCGACCGCGGGCGCGTGCGCCCGTGCCGACAGCGCCGCGCGCCGCACGCGCTCGCGTGCCGCGGCCGACAGCGTGGCGGGCTCGGACGCCCGCAGCGCGCGTGTCGTCGCGAGCAGCAGGGCGTGCTCCTCGCCGCAGCGACCGCACGTCGCCAGATGGGCCTCGAGCTCGAGGCGCTCGGCCTCGGTGGCGTGCCCGCCCGCCGAAGCGGTGGACACCTGGCTCGCGCGACTGCAGCTCATCGCCATGACTGTGCTCCCGACGCCTCGATCAGTTGACGCAAATCCGCTTGCCCCCGCGCCATCGCCATCAGCTCGCGGCGTGCGAACCAGATCCGCGACTTGGTCGCCGCCTTGCTGGACTCCGTCAGCGCCGCGACCTCTTCGATCGAATAATCCTCGACCGTGTAAAGCAGGAACGCGACGCGCTTCTTGGGCGACACGCGATCCAGAAGCGCGTGCAGCCGCCGCGCCAGCTGCCGGTTCGCCGCCTGCTGATCGGCGGGCTCGGCGGGATCGTTGGGCTCGTCGGCGTCGGCCACCAGCTCGAGGGGCACGGCGCGGCGCACGCCCGAGCGCAGCTGGTGCAGCGCCGTGTGGACGGCGATGCGCGTGACCCAGGTCTTGAGGCTCGCCTCGCCGCGGTAGCGGCCGAAGCTCTGGAACGCCTGGATGAACGTCGTCTGGACCAGGTCTTCGAGATCCGGCGTCGGCCCGGTCAGCCGCGAGATCACGCGCTCCACATAGTGGACGTGCGTGACGAAGAAGCGCTCGAGGCTGGTCGCATCGCCTGCGCGGCAGCCGGCGACGATCGCCGGATCATCGGCGGCCGTCGCCGCCGGGGGCCTGGCGCCACGAGGGTCTTCCACGGAAGGATCGTACCAGGAGGGGGCGTTTTGGTTGAAACTAGGGGACCGGAAAGGACAGGCCCAGCCCGGCGCCGCCCCGGGCGCCGACGTCCAGAGGCCCGACACCGTTGACGAAATACCGGGTGGTCGGGACCGGCACCTCCATATAGAGGCGCAGCTCGACGGCCAGCGCCCCCGCCACCCGCAGGCGCGCCAGGGCATCGGCGCCGGCGCCGCCTGCCGCCGTGAATGACGTCGACCCCGCGCCGCCGGAGCCGGTCGCGGACGCCCACAGCAGGTGAAGGGCGCCGAAGAGGCCGCCGCCGATCGTGACGCGGTCGCGCCGCCAGACGATCCGGCCGCCCGCGGTGATCGGCCAGTCGAAGACGGAGACCTGATCCGTCTCCGTCGCCTCGGCACCGACCTGAAGCTCGCGGCGCGCCGCCAGCTCGGTGCCGGCGGTGATCTCGAACCGGCGGCCGACGGCCAGCGCGCCGTCGATCGCCAGCGCGTGCCGCGCCGATGCGGCGTCGAAGGGCGTCGACAGGCGGTAGCCGACCGAGGCGAACAGCCGCCACGTCGGCGGCGGAGGCGCGGGCGGCGGCGCGCGCACCGCAAGATCGGGATGCGCGGGCGCGGCGGCAGGCGGGGGCGCGGGCGGCGCGGGCGGCGGCGCGATGACGACCGCCGGCTCGGGCGTCGCGGTCCCGACCAGCACGCTTCGCAGCTTGAGGGCGATCGCGCGGTATTGCTCGGCCTCGTGCGCGCCGGTGCGCTCGACCAGATGCACCTCCAGACGTCCGCCGGCCGCGACGACGGTCAGCACGGCGGTGTCGGCGCCCGGCCGGATCTCGCACCAGAAACCGAGCCGCGCGCCTTGGGCGCGCAGCATGGCGGCCGCGTCGTTCGCGGCGACGGCGTCCGCCGGCACGGGTCGCGTCTCGGCGACGGCGCGAACGGTGAGACCGAGATCGCGCGTGTAGACCGAGACGGCGTCGAGCATCGCGCGCGCGTCGATCGCCGCCGCCTCCGGCGATCGGAACCAGAGGATCGTCTGATCGTCCGCCGGCGCCGTTGTCGGCGCGAGCGGCGACTGCAACGCGAGCAGCGCGTGCAGCGAAAGGGCGAGCGGGAACGCGAGCACGCGCCGATCAGCTTAACTCGGGAAACGCGGCGGCGCGCTCCGTCTCTTCAACCGGCGCGCGCGCGGTCGGCACGGTAGCGCATGCGAACAGCTCTCGCGCGCGCCGGCCACCGTTCCATCTGGCTGCTCACGATCGCATTCGTCGGATCCTGCAGCGGCGGGGCCGCATTGCCTGGCCTGGGATCCGACGGCGGCGCGGGTCGCGGGACCGGCGGCATCGCGGTCGGCGGCGCGGGCGGCGCGCGAAATCCAGGCGGCGGTGGCGCGCCCGGCGGCGGTGGCGCGCCCGGCGGCGGGGCCTGTCAGGGGCCGGCCACGGACTGCACGAGCAACGCGCAGTGCTGCAGCGGTCGCTGCGAGCCGGTCACGGGAATGGCCGGCGTGATTCAGTGCCCGAACGCCTGCTTCGCGGACGGCGTCGCGTGCACGAAGGCGCTCGATTGCTGCTCGCTCGGCTGCTTTGGCGGCCGGTGCGGCGGCGGCCTCTGCAAGATCGAGAGCGACCCCTGCACGCAGAGCTCCGATTGCTGTTCGAACATCTGCCAGTCCGGGCAGTGCCAGGTCGACCTCGCGAACCGCGACTGCCGGCCGACCGGCGAGACCTGCACCTCGGGGTCGGGACGCGGCTGCTGCACGAACGCCTGCGACGAGACGATGGACCCCAAACGCTGCGGTTTCGGCGCGGAGACCTGCCGTGGTGAAGGCGCTGCCTGCTCGGCGGACAACCAGTGCTGCCGCGGGATCTGCGATCCGACCACGCGCCTCTGCAAGACGCCCTGCACGCCGAGCGGCGGCGCGTGCACCGGAAACGCCGATTGCTGTTCGAGCAGCTGCACGTCGGGCACCTGCGGGACACCCCCGACCAGCTGCACGCAGATCAGCGGCGCCTGCACCAGCGATGCTCAGTGCTGCTCGGGTCTCTGCTTCGGCGGCTTCTGCGAGCCCGGCTTCATCGTCGGCTGATGTCGCGTGCCAGCGACCGGCGTCGTTTTCTTCAACCGCCGCCGTGGATGGCGGCACCAAGGACCAACTGACTTTCCTTTGGAGGCGATCCCCATGACCCGGACCCAACGCTCTTTCTTCTGCGCCTGTGTGTTCCTGGCGGCCTTCGCGGCGGCGTGCGGCAGCAGCAGCAACAGCGCGGGCAGCGGAACGGGAGGCGCGGCGGGTGGCGCGACGGCGGGTCATGGCGGGCGCGGCGGCGCGCCGGGCGGCAACAACGGAACGGCAGGCACGACAGGCGTGGCCGGCAACGCCGGAACGCCGGGCACGACTGGCGCCGCTGGCGTCGCGGGCACCGTCGGCGTGGCCGGCGCCGCGGGTGGCGCGACGGGCGGTGCTGTCGCCGGCGCGGGTGGCGCAGGCGGGCGCGGCGGCGCGGTCGGCGTCGGCGGCCGTGGCGGCGCGGGCGGCGCCGCGGGTGGCGCGGGTCGCGGTGGGGCGGGCGGCGGCGCCGGGGCAGCGGGCGCGGCGGGCCGTGGCGGCGCGGGCGGCGCTGCTGGCGCGGCGGGAGCCGGCGGTCGCGGCGGCACGGGTGGCGGCGCGGCCGGAACAGGCGGCGGCGCCGCGGGCGCGGGTGGAACCGCGGTCACGTGCACGACCGGCGCGCAGTGCGGCGGCCTGACGCCGTTCTGCGCTAACGGAACGTGCCGCGGCTGCAACACGAATCCGGAGTGCGCCCAGATCGGCGCCGGCACCGATGTTTGCGACACGACCACGCACACCTGCGTGCAGTGCGTTTCGATGACGGATTGTGCCGCCATTCAGATGTGCGACCCGACGACGCACCGCTGTGCCGTCGGTGGCTGCACCGGCAACGCCGACTGCGGCCCGAACACCGTCTGCGACACGACGACGCACTTCTGCGTGCGCTGTCTGACGGACACGAACTGCCCGACTGGCCAGCACTGCGACGTGGCTGCCAACGCCTGCGTCGAGTGTGTCAACAACACGCAGTGCACGACCGGTCAGGCGTGCGGGCCGACCCACCGCTGCGTCGACGGCTGCACCAGCAACAACGATTGCGGCCAGGGCGGGCGCGACTTCTGCGACCTCGCCACCATGGCCTGCGTCGAGTGCCGGACCAACGCCGACTGCGGCGGCGGCGGCAGCATCTGCCTTCCCGATCACACCTGCCGATAGCTGGGGACCTTGACCTGACTTGACCTGACCTGACTGCCTCCTCCGACCGAACGTGGGCCCGGCGGGCGAAAGCTCGCCGGGCCCCGTGCCTTCTTTGCCCGTCTTCGTCCTTGTGTTCGCGGTCGTCCTCGGAGTTTCCGCGCTGCCGGGGCCGCGAGGAGGACGGGGGCGGGCTTTTTTTACCGGTAGGCGATCTCGGCGATCGTCAGCTCGCGCAGCCCCGCGTGCCAGCGCACCGTCACGGTGTCGCCGACCGACTTGCCGAGCAGCGCGCGCCCGACCGGCGATTGCCAGGAGATGTCGCCGGCCGCGCCGTCGGTCTCGTCGACGCCGACGATCCGATACGTCGCCTCTTCGCCCTCTTCGTCTTCGATCGTGACGGTCGCGCCGAAGAAGACGCGATCGGTGTGCGGCTGCGAGCGCGGATCGACGACGCGAACGTCATCGAGGCGCTTCGACAGGAAGCGCAGCCGTGAGTCGATCTGGCGGAGCTGGCGCTTCCGGTAGATGTACTCGGCGTTCTCGGAACGGTCGCCCTCGGCCGCCGCATCGGCCAGCGCGGAGACGACCTCCGGCCGCTTTTTCGTGCGGAGGAACGTCAGCTCGTCCGCAAGTTTTTTGAAGCCGGCCGGCGTGATGTAGTTCGGCGGTGGCGCCTTCTTCGCCGGCTGCTCGGCCATCGCACGCCATGCTATACGTCGTGCGCATAGCATGGCCACGAGGAAAATCGCGATCTTGACGAGCGGCGGCGACGCGCCCGGGATGAACGCCGCCATCCGCGCCGCCTGCCGCATGGGCATCTCGAAAGGCTGGGAGATCTTCGGCGTACGCGACGGCTACGCCGGGCTGGTCGACGGCCTGATCGAACCGCTGGGCGCGCGCGACGTCGGCGGCATCCTGCAACGAGGCGGAACGTTCCTCGGCAGCGCGCGCCTCCGCGAGTTCAAGGACGAGCCGGTGCGCGCGCGCGGGCTCGCCAACCTCACGGCGCGCGGCATCGACGGCCTGATCGTGATCGGCGGCAACGGCTCGCAGTCGGGCGCGCTGGCGCTGTCGAAGATGGGGCTCGAAGTCATGGGCGTCGCGTCGACCATCGACAACGACCTGGCGGGCAGCGAGATCACGATCGGCGTCGACACCGCGCTGAACATCGCGCTGGAGTCGATCGACCGGTTGAAGGTGACGGCGTCCTCGCACCGGCGGGCGTTCCTGGTCGAGGTGATGGGTCGCAACTGCGGCTACCTGGCCATGATGGCCGGCATCGCAGGCGGCGCCGAGGCGGTCGTGATTCCGGAGGCGGAGATCGAGCCCGACGTGATCGAGGCCGACATCCAGAGCGCCTACGATCGCGGCAAGGCGCAGGCGCTGGTGGTGGTCGCGGAGGGGGCGCGCAACAACGCCGCGCGGCTGGCGCAGCACTTCGAGGAGCATCGGAAGCAGCTGGGGTTCGACATGCGGGTGACGACGCTGGGTCACGTGCAGCGCGGCGGCACGCCGGGCGCGTTCGACCGACTGCTCGCGACGCGGCTGGCGGCCGCGGCCGTCGATCACATGGCGCGCGGTCAGCACGGCCACCTGATGGGCTGGATCAAGGGCGAGGTGCGCGCCACCCCGCTGGCCGAGGTGGTCGGCCAGCCCAAGCTCCTCGATCTCGAGCTGCTCAAGCTGCAGAAGGTGCTCGCGAAGTGACGTCCCGGCTCACCGAGCGGCAGATCGCGCTGCTCGTGAGCGTGGCGGTCATCGTCGGCGGGCTGCTCCTCTATATCCCGCTGGCCGGGACTTACGGCCTCTGGGATCCGTGGGAGACACACTACTCGGAGGTCGCGCGGCAGATGACCCACCGCGGGGACTTCATCAGCCTGTGGTGGCCGGGATCGCCGCGCGATCCGGACGTGTTCTGGTCGAAGCCCGTTCTGTCGTTCTGGCTGATGAGCATCGGCATGCACGTGGCGGGCATCGGGCTGCCCAGCGGATCGCCGGGCGAGATGGCGATCGGTCACGCGGCCGAATGGGCGACGCGCGTGCCGTTCTGCCTGATGGGCGTGCTGGGCGTGTACGCGGTCTATCTGGTGACGGCGCGCTTCGTGTCGCGGCGGGCGGGCGTGCTGGCCGCCATCGTCTGCGCGACGGCGCCGATGTACAGCCTGGTCGCGCGGCAGGCGATGACGGACATGGCGTTCGTCGGTCCGATGGCGATGGCGCTGGCGCTGGGCGCGCTGGCGCTGTTCGACGAGTCCGATGAGCCGCTGGCGCGGCGCGGACAGCGGGGGGGCGCCGGTTTCTGGAGCTGGCCGCACCACGGCCTCTTCTACGGGACGCTGGCGCTGATGGCGCTGGTGACGATTCCGCAGCTGGTGATCGATTCGATCCAGCTGAAGGTCTACGTCCCGTGGGGCGGGCGCGACATCAAGATGTACGGCGCGATCGCGATGATCCCGTACTACCTCGGGTTCGCGCTGTTCATCCTGCTGGCCGCACGCACGCGCTACCGGGCGCCGTTCTACCTGTACCTGGCGGCGATCATGTGTGCCCTGTCGGTGCTGGCGAAGGGCCTGGCCGGGTTGGGGCTGCCGCTGATCGTGTTCGTCGCCTATCTGGCATTCACCTGGAACTGGCGGCGGCTGAAGCGGGCGCAGCTGCGCTATGGAATCATCGTCTCGCTGATCGCCTGCGCGGTCGTCGCGGTGCCGTGGCACCACGCGATGCTGATCCGGCATGGCGGCGGATTCTGGAACGAGCTGTTCGGCGACAACCACTGGCGGCGCATGGTGATCGGCCGTCACGGCGACCGCGGCTCGTTCGAATATTTCGTGCGCGAGCTGGGCTACGGCCTCTTGCCGTGGATCGCGCTGGTGCCTGCGGCGCTGGGCTGGTCGGTGCTGCGCGGCCGGCGCGTGGCGGCGGCGGGGACGCCCGAAGGCGCGGCGGAGGCGCGCAAGCAAGACATCGTCTGGCTCGGCGCGATCTGGTTCGTGGCCGGATACGCGCTGGTGTCGGTTTCGATGACCAAGTTCCATCACTACGTGCTGCCGGCCATCCCCGGCATCGCGATCGTGGTGGGCTGCTTTCTCGATGACCTCATCGCGCGTGGCGGGGCGCGGCGCGCGGCGCTGGTCGCCCTGATCGGGATCCCGTTGCTCGCGCTGGTGGCGATCGATCTGGTCGACACGAAGAACGCCGCGCAGCGGTTCCTCTGGCTGTTCTCGTACGACTACATCCACAACAAGGCGGGCCGGCCCTGGCCCGAGAAGCTCGACTTCACCGGTCCGCTGATCTGGTTCTGCCTGGCGTTCGCGGTGGCGACCGCGGCGCTGGTGGTGCCGCGCATCCGGCGCTGGGCGGCCTACGGCCTGTCGGGGTTCGCGATCCTGTTCACGTTCTATCTGCTGGATGGCTTCATGCGCGGCGTCGCGCCGTCGTGGTCGCAGAAGGGCCCGATCGCGACCTATTACGAGCAGCGCCGCTCGCCGGAGGAGCGGCTGATCGCGTACCAGCTCTACTGGCGCGGCGAGACCTTCTACACATCGAACGAGATCTACGAGGGGCCGACCGAGGAGCGCACGGTGTTCGATCAGGAAGGCGCCGACGACAAGCTGAAGGACTGGATCTCGCGCCATCGCGGGCGGCGGACGTTCTTCCTCTATGAACGCTTCCAGCAGGCGCGGCTGCAGGGCCTGTTGCCGCCCGAGGCCCGCGGCTCGTTCCACGTCATCGACGAGCAGAACAACAAGTTCTCCCTCGCGCAGGCGGATTTGTGATGGGATCGCCGGCCGGCGTCGCGCAGGACGTCGAGGCCAGGCGGCAGCGGTTCATCGAGGCGGGCGGGGTCGAGCCGGCGTCCGCCGCGGATCGGACGCTGTTCGAAGCGCTGCTGGCGAGCGGTTCGTTCCTGCCCGAGCTGCTGCTGGCGGACGTCGGTGCCCTCACGCCGCTGGCCGCCGATCCGTGGCTGCGCCGCGCCAAGCCGCCCGAGGTGATCGCGCGCGAGGTGCGGGCGGCCGCTGCACGCGCGTCGGATCTCGCCGGGCTGCAGCGCCGGTTGCGGCGTGTGCGCCGCGCGGAGATGCTGCGGCTGGGCGCGCGCGAGCTCGGGTGGGGCACGACCGAGGAGGTCGCGCGCGAGCTGTCCGCGTTCGCCGACGTCTGCCTGGAGGTCGCAGTCGACGTCTGCGACGCCGAGCTGCGCCGCGAGCTCGGAACGCCGCGCGCCGACGACGGCGGCCCGGTCCGGTTCGTGGTCATGGCGATGGGCAAGCTCGGCGGCGAAGAGCTGAACTTCTCGTCGGACGTGGACGTCTGTTACTTCTACTCGACGGACGCGGGCGCCGCGGGCGAGGCGTCTCTGCACCATTACTATTCGGAGCTGTCGCGGCGGGTCTCCGCGGCGCTGGAACAGCTGACCGCCGACGGGATGGTGTTCCGGGTGGATCTGCGGCTGCGTCCCGAAGGGCGCAACGGGCCGCTCTGCAATTCGATCGCCGCGGCCGAGACCTACTACGAGACCTTCGGGCGCACCTGGGAGCGGCAGGCCTGGCTGCGCGCCCGGCCCGCCGCCGGCGATCGCGCGCTCGGCGACGAGCTGCTGGCCGTGCTGGAGCCGTTCATCTATCCGCGCAGCATCGACGCCCGGCTGATCGACGAGGTGCGCGGTCTGCGGGCGCTGTTCCGCGACCCGGCCGACGCCGGCGGCGCCCTCGGTGAGACGGGCTTCGACGTGAAGCTGGGGGCCGGCGGGATCCGCGACGTCGAGATGGTCGTGCAGGCGCTGCAGCTTCTGCACGCGGGCAAGCGGCGCGATCTGCGGGAGCGCAACACGCCGCGCGCGTTGCCGCGCCTGGTGGTGGCCGGGCTGCTGGGCGACCGCGAGGCCTGGACACTGCTGTCGGCCTATCGGTTCTGGCGGCGGCTCGAGCACCGCGTGCAGGTCGCGACCGGCGCCCAGCAGCACCGGCTGCCCGCCGACGACGACGCGCGGGCCCGGTTCGCGGCCGGGCTCGGCTTTCCCGATCTGGCGGCGTTCGACGCCGAGGTGCGGGAGAAGCGCGCGGCCGTCGAGGCGATCGCGGCGACGCTGGGCGAGCCGCCCGCCGAGATGCACATCGAGGCGGCGCGCCTCCTGGATCCGATGCGGGACCGCGTCGAGCTGGAGCGGCTCGCGACCGCGGCCGGTTTCCGGGACGCCGAGGCGGCGGTCGACACGCTGGAGGCGCTGGGGGCGCGCCTGCCCGCCGCGCTGCTGGCGCACGCGATCGCGTCGCCCGATCCGGACCGGGCGCTCCTGCACTTGCGCGATCTGATCTGGCGCAGCTCGGACGCGCTGATGCTGTTGCTGCGCGAAGAGCCGCGGCTGGCGCGCATGCTGGGGACGCTGTTCGGGACCAGCGATCGGCTGGCGGAGCTGCTGATCCGCTACCCGCCGATGTGGGACGCGCTGGTCGAAGGGCTGGGGGCGCGGGTGCGGACCCGGACGGAGCTGCGGGCGCGCCTGACGGCGTTGCTGGCCGCGGCGACGAACGACGCGACCGAGGCGGAGGAGGGGAGCTTGCGCGTGATCCGGCGCTTCCAGGCGGAAGAGACGCTGCGCATCGGCCTTCACGACGTCTCCGGTGGCCTCGAGCCGGGCGAGGTGACGTCCGCCCTCACCGACGTCGCCGAGGTGTGCGTCGAGCAGGCGATCGAGACGACGCTGCCCGGGATGCAGGCGCGCTACGGCGTGCCGCGCGCGGGCCTGACGGTCCTCGGCCTCGGGAGCCTGGGCGCGCGCGAGATGCGCTATGGCTCGGACCTCGATCTCGTCTTCCTGTTCGGCGGCGACGGCGAGAGCACGACCGGGATCGATCACCGCGAATGGTTCGCGCGCGCGTCGGTGCGGCTGATCTCGGCGCTGGAGGCGATGCTGGAGGAGGGGCGCCTCTACCACGTCGACATGCGCCTGCGCCCGTCGGGCGAGCAGGGTCTGCTCGTGACGTCATGGAGCGCGTTCGACCGCTACCACCACGACGAGGCGGCCGGCTGGGAACGGGTGGCGCTGCTCCGGGCGCGCATCGTCTACAGCAACGAGCCGCCCGCGCTGCGCGCCGAGCGGGAGGCGCAGCTGGCCGGCATCGCGTTCGATCGTCCGTTCGATGCGCGTCGTTTCGTCGCCGACCTGCGGCGCGTGCGCGCGCGCGTCGAGACGGAACGCGGCCGCGTGCCCGAGGGCTCGCGCCATCTTCGATTCGATCCGGGCGGGATCATGGACGTCGAGTTCCTGGTCGCGCTCGGCCAGCTCCAGCACGCCGCGGACGCGGGCGTGCGGACGACGGCGACGGCGGATGCGCTGGCGCGGCTGGTCGCGCTCGGCTGGCCCGAATCGTTGCTGGACGACCACGGCGCGCTCCGGCGGGCGACGCTGCGGTTGCGGCTGTTGCTCGATCGCCCCCAGGACGTGCTGTCGCCGCGCGATCTGCCGATGCTCGCCCGCAGCCTCGGTACGACGCCTGACACCCTGGCCGCCGATCTCGACGCGCGCATGGCGCGGATCCGGGCCGTGTTCGACGAGCGGTTCGGCTAGCCGCTGCCGCCGGGCCTGAGTGAGGGTCTGCCTCCAAAGAAACCTGGCGCCTGGCATCCGATTGTCACGTGCGGCGATGTCCCCATCTTCAAGAGAGTGTCGGACGTCGTCAGCACCACCCGGCTCGTGGCGCGCAGCGCCCGCCTGTGGCGAGTCGTCGGCGACGTTCGCGGGGGCGAAGGCCGCCGCGTGGGGCTGTTCGGGCTGCAGATCTTCCTGCTGCTGACAGCCTACTACCTGCTCAAGACCGTCAGGGAACCGCTGATTCTGCTCTGGGGCGTCTGGGGGCTCAGTGGCCAGGAGCTGAAGGTCTACGCGACGTCGGCGCAGGCGCTGTTGCTGCTCGGCGTGCTGCCGCTCTACGGCAGGCTGGCCGGGCGCGTGCGCCGGCTCGTCCTGATCCGTGTGACGTTGCTGGGGTTCATCGCGTCGCTGGTGCTGTTCATGGTGCTCGGCCGGGCGGGCGTGCCGATCGCGGCGCCGTTCTACATGTGGCTCGGGATCGTCAGCTTGCTCGGCGTCGCGCAGTTCTGGTCGCTGGCGGTGGATCTCTACAGCCGCGAGGCGGGCGAGCGGCTGTTCGGGGTCATCGCGATCGGCGGATCGGTCGGGGCCATCGTCGGGGCCCAGCTGGCGCGCCGGCTGATCGACCGGCTGGGCGTGTACGGGCTGATGGCGATGGCGGGGATGCTGTACGCGTTCGCGCTGCTCGTGGTGGCGATCATCGACGGCGATCCGGTCGGAACGGGCACGGAGCGAACCGGGCCGGCGGTGACGCGGACGCGCGGCGCGATCGCGCTGGTCGCGCGCGACCGCTATCTGCTGCTGATCGGCGCGTTGCTGATCATCGTCAACCTCGTCAACACGCAGGGCGAATACATCCTCGCGGACGCGGTCAAGGGCCACGCCGCGGCCTTCCCGGCGGCGGCGCGCCAGGCGATCATCGGGCGTTTCTACGGAGGGTTTTACGGCGCGGTCAACGCGTTCGCGCTGGTCGTCCAGGCGTTGCTGGTGGCGCAGCTGCTCAAGCGCGGCGGCACCCGATGGGCGCTGTTTCTGCTGCCCTGGATCGCGCTCTGCGCGTACGGCGCGGTCGCGCTGGTGCCATCACTGGTCGTCATCACGATCGCCAAGGTCGCCGAGAACAGCTTCGACTATTCGATCGAATCCACCGTCGAGCAGACGTTGTTTCTCCCGACCAGGCGGGAGGTCAAGTACACGGGGAAGGCGACGGTCGACACCATTTGCGTGCGGCTCGGCGACATGGCGGCGGGCGGTCTGGTGCTGGTATCGCTTCATGTGTTCTCGCTGTCGCGACGGGGCTTCGCGGTCGCCAACCTGATGTTGGTCGGGGTCTGGCTGGCGATCGCGGTCGCGATCGCGCGGCGGCACCGCAGTCTGGCCGGTGACGAGCCCGCGGGCCGGACGCCCGGGCGCCCGGCGGTTCGACCGCTGCCGGTCGGCATCGCGGGCGACGCGCCACCGACGCGGACATGAGCATGCCGAAACGGACGCGCAGCGGGTCGCTCGGCGCCGGCGCTGCGGGCGTCATCGCGGCGGTCGCAATCGGCGCGGCCCTCGGCTGCGGCGGCTGCGCCGCGGATCCGGCGGTGCGCACCTTCCCCGATCGGGCGGTCGCCTGGCAAGAGCACGACAGCGAGGACGTGCGACGGCCGCCCCGCGCGACCGATCTGTCCGAGCTGAACACGGCGCTGATCATGCGCGACGACGTCGCGGGCGAGGTCGATCGCGCGTTCGCGGTGGAGGGGCCGCGCCCGGCACGCGACGTCAATGCGGCCGACGAGGTGCCGTGCTCGACCTGGTTCTGTCCGCGCAACCACCTGCGGCCGATGTCCGCCGCCGAGATCGCGGCCGGCGCGGCGGGGACCGCGCCGCGACTTCCCCTGCGCATCGTGAAGGGCAAGGACCAGGGAGACGCGCTCGGCTTCCAGGCCGTCGACGCGGATGGGCGCAAGTTCTTGCTGAAGTTCGATCCGGTCGGCCACCTGGGCATGAGCACCGCCGCCGAGGTGATCGGCGCGCGGCTGTTCCACGCGGCGGGCTACAACGTCCCGGCCAATTTCGTCCTCGACATCGGCCCGGACGATCTGATTGTCGATCCCGGCGCGACGTTCAAGCTGTATCGCGTCCAGAAGCGGGCGCTCACGCCGGAGATCGTGAAGCAACGGCTGGCGCGCGCGGCGCGGACGCCCGATGGGCGGTGGCGCGCGGTCGCGGTCAGCTGGCTGGGCGGCAAGGTGCTGGGCGCGTTCGACATGCAAGGCCGCCGGCCCGACGATCCGAACGACCGCATCCCCCACGAGGATCGGCGCTCGCTGCGCGCGAGCTGGATGTTCGCCGCCTGGCTGGCGATCTACGACGCCAGCGCGATCAACACGCTGGACAGCTACGTCGGGGACGGCGACCGGCACTTCGTCCGCCATTACCTGATCGACTTCGGCGCCGGCCTGGGCTCGGGCACGCGAGACGTCAAGGGGCCGCAGGACGGCGGGCAATACCTGGTGGAGTTCGGTCGCACGCTCGCGTCGATGCTGTCGCTGGGGCTGTACCGCCGACCGTATCAGTCGCAACGGAACGAATGGAACCGCGGCGTGGCAGAACATCCGGCGGTCGGCTGGTTCCCGGCCGAGGACTTCGACGTCGACGCGTTCCGGACGGGGCGCAAGGTGCCGGCGCACCGACGGATGACCGAACGGGACGCCTACTGGGGCGCCAAGCTGGTGACGTCGTTCACCGACGCGCAGCTGGCGGCGGCGGCGGCGGCGGCGCGCATCGACCCGGGCGACGCGGCCTACCTCGCCCGGACGCTGGCGGTCCGGCGCGACATCATCGGCCGGCGCTATCTGACCGCCGTCACCGCGGTCGAGGCGCCGGCGCTGATCGCCGGTGCCGGCGGGGTCGGGATCTGCTTCGACGATCTGACCGTCAAGCGCGGCTACGCCGACGGGGAGCGCGTCCGGTACCGCCTCCGGATCACCGACGAGCGCGGCCGATCGTTGGGTGATGCGACCGTCCCGGCGCAGGGCCCGCGAACCTGCGCGTCGCTGGCGGATCTGACGACCGGCTATCGGGTGATCGCGATCAGCACGGAGCTGCGGGTCGACGGCGGAGGCTGGCGCCAGGCGAAGCCCAGCTGGGTCCACGTCAGCAACGGCCGCGTCGTCGGGATGGAGCGCGCAGAGTGAGCGGGGTGGGGTGGTGGCAGGGCTCCTGGGCCTTCTCGCGCTGGCGTTGATCGCGCAGGCGCCGCCCGAGGCCGCTGGCGCGGCACCCTCCGCGGGCGCCGGCGTTGTGCAGCCGCTCGAGGCCCCCGCGGCGGAGCAGGCGGACGCGGCGCAGCCCCCCGCGTGCGGCGCACCGGGGCAGGCACCCGACCCGCGCTGCAACGAGACCCTCGACGGCCGCGAGCCCGCGCCGACCTCGCCGGCTCGCCAGGCAGCCCAGGCGGCGCTGACGCCGCCCCGGGCCGCAGCCCGCCTGGTGCTCCTGCCCGTCGTCGAGGCGACCGAGGCGACCGAACGCCATCACGTCTTTCCTTGGCTACGGGCGATTACCACCACCGACGACGGCAAGATCGGCGTGCGGCCCGAGATCCAGTACGCCACCGGGTTCACACCTTCCGTAGGCGCGCGCCTCTTCAATCGCCGGCTGCCCGATCCGACCAGCGAGATGACCGCCAGCTTCCGCGCCGGCAGCGCCCAGGTCCTGCACGGTGAGCTCGCGCTGCACGGGCCGCGCTGGCTGGGGCTGAGCCTGGCGGGGCTTTGGGACCGGCGGGACGATCGCCTGTTCGCCGGGATAGGCAATCCACCGCCCGGGGCGCCGCCGCCGGTCGAGTCGCGCTACCGGGGCGACATCTATCGCGCCGAGGCGCTCTGGGTGACGCCGGGCGCCAGTCCGCTGAAGCTGACGTTGCGCGCCGGCTTCGATCATCGCAGCTACGGGGCCGACAGCGTGCGCAGCGGTCCGTCGATCGCGGTGGCGTACGGCGCGCCGCCCGCGTCGTGCGCGGCGCGCGGGCTTCCGGCCCCGTGCACCGATCCCACGCTGGTGCCGGGGTTCAACATCGATCGCCGTCTGCTCTACCAGCGGGCGCGCCTGGCGCTGGACCTGCGGCCGTCCGGACGCGACCGCGGCGGCGTCGAATTCGGGCTGGACGGCAGCATCCTTCATGGGCTCGCCGACGATCCGAGCAGCCACGCGCGGTTCGGTTTCGACGGCATCGGCGCGATCGGCGGCGGCGACCGCGTGCTTCTGCTGAAATATGTCGCCGCCGTGGTCGAGCCGCTGGGCCGAGCGCCCGTCCCGTTCGACGAGCTGATCTCGCCTTGCGGTGCCCTCGGGATGCGGGGGTTGCCGGACGGACTGCTGCGCGATCGCAGCGGCATGGTCGGCACGGCCGAGTACCGCTGGCTGATCTCATCCGGAATCGACGCGTCGCTGTTCGTCGATGAGGGCGCGGTCGCGGGCCCGTGGTTCGAGGGGCTCGACATCGGCCACTTCCACACCACGCTGGGCGTCGGCCTGCGCTTCTACCGGCAGGACCGGGCGCGCTACTGGGAGGACGCGACGATGCATGGCCTGCAGCTCGCCTGGGCGCCTGACCGGAACGTCCGTCTGCTACTGACGGCCGCCCTGTTCTGACCGCGATCGCGAGCGAACCTCGAGCGCGATGAGCGTGGCGCGCGCGATCGAATCTGCTAACCCGGAAGGCCATGCAGCACCTTCCGACACGCGCGGCGCGCGGCTCGTGGATCGTTCTTGCCGTCGCGATCACGACCTGTTCGCGCAACGAAACCGGACACCTCGCCGCCGATCACACGGGCGATGTCAGCGCGCCGCCCATCGCGCGCATCGCGCCCGCCGATCGCACCGCGGCCTGCGCGGGCCTTCCGGCCCCCGGCGCGGGCGGCAACGCCCTCATGCGCGCGCCGTACCTGCAGCGGGTGACGGCGACCGACGCGGTCGTCGTCTGGACGTCGGTCACGGGCAGCTCCGCGTCGGTGACCGTCGAGTCGCCGGACGGCCAGCAGCAGACGATCTTCCCGGCCGCCATCGACGCCACGGCCAACGACATCAGCGAGATCGTGACGCTCGGGGCGACGTACGCCCAGTCGCGGCAGTGGACGGCGGCGGTGAGCGGTCTCCAGCCCGACACGACCTACTGCTACACCGTCTGTCAGGACGGCCAGCCGGTCACCGCCCCCATGCCGGCCCGGAGCGCGCCGCCGACGGGCGCGGTCGGGGGCGTGCAGTTCGTCGCGCTCGGCGATTCGGGCGGCGGCGGCAGCGACCAGCATCTGCTGCTGCAGCAGCTGGCGACTGTTCCGTTCGATTTCATGATTCACACAGGCGACATCGCGTACGACAACGGCACGCTGGCCCAGTTCGAAACGAACTTCTTCGGCGTCTACGCGTCGCTGCTGGCGTCGCGGCCGATGTTTCCGACCAGCGGCAACCACGAATACGACACGGCGGACGCCGCAGCGTACCGGCAGGTGTTCGTGCTTCCCGAGAACGGCGGCCCGGGCGGCGTCGAACGCTGGTACTCGTATGACTGGGGCGACATCCACTTCGTCGCGCTGGACACCGAGCGGAGCGGCGCGCAGCAGGCGGCCTGGCTGGACGCGGATCTCACCGCGAACAAGCTCCCGTGGACGATCGTCTACGGACACAAGCCGCCGCATTCGTCGGGCCAGCACGGGGACGATCCCGGCTTCAACCAGTGGTTCGTGCCGATCCTGGCCGCGCACCACGTGCCGCTGGTGCTGTCCGGGCACGATCACGACTACGAGCGGTTCAATCCGATCGACGGCGTCACGTACATCGTCACCGGCGGCGGCGGCAAGGGCGTGTACGAGCTGAACGCGCCCAAGCCCGGCTCCGCCTTCGCCGACTCGGTGATCCATTTCCTGGTCGTCACCGTCGACGCCGACACCCTGACCACCCGCGCCATCGACGCCACCGGCCGCGAGTTCGACTCGACCGTCATCCACCGCCAATTCTGATCCCCTCTCCCCGCTTGCGGGGAGAGGGTTAGGGAGAGGGGCC
>Ga0066903_100000818_pt1 | contig 21067 bp, 17 predicted proteins | sample PanSoiMetaGPlot1_FD_67491 | JGI IMG/M metagenome (GOLD analysis project Ga0066903, IMG submission 67491) | Tropical forest soil microbial communities from Panama analyzed to predict greenhouse gas emissions - Panama Soil - Plot 1 (version 2) | ecosystem: Environmental > Terrestrial > Soil >... | reverse complement strand
GGGATCATGCCCGACATGAACTCGACGTCGGCGTCGCTGAACGGCAGGCGTCCGAGGCCGGGCGGCGTCGGATGCAGGCTCGCCGATGACGCTCTCGCGCAGCCGGAGCTGAACGCGGCCGCAAAGAGCAGCAGCGCTGCCACTGCGTGCCGCAAGACCGTCCTCATCCGTCCTCCCAGCGGCGTATCGTATTCCATTTAGCCGGTAGCCGGAACAGGCAATAGCGCGATGGGCGTCGTCCTTACGCCGATCATCAGGAAAGAGACCATCTCGCTGTCGGCACTTGGCGGGCGGACGCTCGCCGTCGACGGCAACGGCGAGCTGTACCAGTTCCTGGCGCTGATTCGGCTGCGCGACGGCACGCCGCTCAAGGATTCCAGCGGCCGCATTACGTCGCACCTCGCCGGGCTCTTCTACCGGACCACGCGGCTGATCGCCGAACACCACGTGAACCTGGTCTTCGTCTTCGATGGCGCGCCGCCGGCGCTCAAGGCGCGCGAGATCGCGAAGCGCCGCGAGATCCGCCGGCGCTACGAGGAGGAGCGCGCCGACGCGGTCGCGCGCGGCGACGAGGCGGCCGCGTACTCGAAGGCGACGATGACGTCGCGGCTGACGCGCGAGATGATCGCGGAGGCGCGCGAACTGCTGCGGCTGATGGGCCTGCAGACGGTGCAGGCTCCGTCGGAGGGCGAGGCGCAGGCGTCGCACATGGCCGCGTCGCCGGCGGTGTGGGCGGCCGCGAGCAAGGATTACGACGCGCTGCTCTTCGGCGCGCCCAGGCTCGTCCGATTCCTGACGATTTCAGGCAAGGAGTTTCTGCCCAGCCAGGGGACGTTCCGCCCGATCGTTCCCGAGACGATCGAGCTCGAACCTCTGCTCGAGGCGTGGCACATCGATCGCGAAGGGCTCGTCGATCTTGCGCTGCTTGTCGGCACCGACTTCAACGAGGGCGTCAAGGGCATCGGCCCGAAGAAGGCGTTGAAGCTCGTGCAGCAGCACGGCCGCATCGAGCACATGCCGCCGGAGGTTCGCGAGGCGCTCGAGGCGCAGGCCGTCCTCAACGAGGTCCGGCGGATCTATCTCGCGCCGGAGGTCACCGACGCGTTCGACGTCCGGCCGTCCGAGCCCGACCTCGACGGCATCGTGCGATTCCTGTGTGACGAGCGCGAGTTCGCGCGCGACCGCGTCACGGCCGCGATCGATCGGACGTTTCGGGAGCGCCCGCTCGATTTGCTCGGCCCTTGACCGCCGACGTTCTACTTGACCGGTTTCCAGGAAGCGTCGGGATTGAAGCGCTGCATCTTCGCAAATGCATCCGGCGTGGCCGAGCCGAAATCCTTCTCGTACACCACTCCGTCGTGGCTGACCATGAACGTCTTCACGCCGGTGACGCCGTACTCGGCCGGAGCGGCGACCAGCGCGAACCCGCCGATCATCGCGCCGTTGATCACGAAGTCCAGCTCGCCCTGCGGCGCGGCCGGTCCCTGTCCGCTCAACGGCTTGAACATGTAGCCGTGGTACGGATTCGACCTGCTCGCGTAGCCCTGTTCGATCGCGCGGGCGATTTTCTCGCCGACGGGTCCGTCCCACGTTCCGTCCGCACGCTGCCACGCCAGGCCGTCCTGCGTCCCAGGCGTGCTGACGATGCGCCGAGCGTACTGGTTTACATCGTAGCCTTCTCGCGTCTTCAGCGCGTACTCGTGCTGCGCCTCCACGTAGCCGCGGCAGATCTCAATCGCATCGAGCTCGTTCCTGCCAATCCGGCGGACGAGCATCTCGCGCCGGCCGGACCTCGCGTCGAACGACCACCTGCCGGCGCGCTTGACGAGCGGGATCGGAAGCGGCCACTCGTCGGCGCCGACGATCACGGTCGCGTGATCGGCGCGCTTCGGGTCCATCTTGATGCGCATCTTCTCGCGGGCCTTTACGACGAACTCCGCCGCTCGCTGCCGGTCTTGTGCCTCCTCGCCGGACAGCACGATCTTGTCGCCCGCGGGACCGAACAACTTTTTAAGAGCCCCGACGTCGAAGGCGTCGGCCGCGGCGACGAGCGCATCGGCCGCCTGCCGCGGTGAACCGAACGTCTTTGCGTGGGCAGTCGTCGCCGTTCGAGCCGCCGCGTTCGCGGGTTGGATGCCGCCGACGAGACACGCCGTGGTAACGAGAATGACCAGAGCCCGTGCTCTCATGATTCGTGCTCCTATCGGCGCCGGCCACCGCCGCCGCCGCGCCTCGCGCCGCCGCCACCGCTGAATCCGCCGCGATGACCCCCGCCGCTGAATCCTCCACTACGACTGCCGCCGCCAAACCCTCCGCTCGAGCGCATGCTCGACGCGCCACGGTCGCGGCTTGCTTTCGCCGCGGAGCCGTTGAATCCGTCTGACCCTCCGCCGAACGCGCTCCGGCTTCCGCCGCCGCCGGAGAAGTCGCGGCCGCTGATTCGATCGGCCCCGCCAGCGCCGCCAGCGCCCGCGCGATTCCCGACCGCACCGCTTGCGGAGCGATTGGCCGTGCCACCCGCGTTCGGGCGATTGCCGGTGCCGGCGCCTCCAGCTCGACTGCCAAGCTGACCCGTGCTCGCGCGATTGCCGGCGCCGGCGCCAGCGCCCGCGCGATTGAGCGCGCCGCTGGTGCCGACCGCGCCGCCGCCCGCAGCGCGGCTCTGCAGTTGGCCGCCCTGCCGGCTAATCTGCTGGCGCGCGCCCGCCTGCCGGTTGGCCAGCGAGTCGCCGCGTGCGGTGCCGCCGAATCTGTCGGCCGTGGCACGGTCGCGGTACGGCGTGCCCCCGCGATGCTGCGCGTTGTGCTGCCACCTGTTGCTCGTGTTGCGAACGCCGCTGTTGACGTTCGCGTTCCGATTGAAGTTGTTGTTTCTATTGACCGTGATGTCGTTGTTTCCCCAGCCGGCATTCCAGCCCCAGCCGCCGCCCCACGCGGCTCCGACCGCGACGCCAATGCCGAACGAGATCGCCGCGCCGGCAGCGTAGTAGCCCGCCGGCGGATAGTAAATCGGTGGATACGGATAGACCGGCGGACCATACACGTACGTCGGGTCGTACGACGGCACGTACACGACCTGCGGATCCGGCTGTTCGATGACGACGACGCTCTTGTTTTCGACGACTCTCGTTTCGACCGTTTGCTGCGGAGTCGATTTCAGGGTCCCTTTGTCCTCCGCTTTGTGTCGCATCCGCTGCACCGCGTCCATCACGTCGCTCTGCTGGGCGAGGAATGCGTTGCCGAGATCGGTCGTCCATTGGATGTCGTCGGCGAGCCGCTTGACAACGTCGGGCAGTGCCGCCATCGCCTGCACGCTCGGATCCCAAGGCTGCTTCCCGACGGCGTCGGCGAGCGCTTTGTCCTTCAGCCCGGGATTCTTCGCGAGCCACTGCTGGAGCTGGAGCAGCTCCAGCGGATAGGTCGACGCCGCCAGCGTCTGCGCGAGCAGCGGGTCGGGGTACAACGCGATCGGCGCGACGAGCGCGTCGAGCTGATCGGGGGGAATACGCGAGGCCGTGTCACTCTGTCCGTAGGCGGGGATGCCGCCCGGCACCAGGATGAGCGCGCATAGCCAAGTCATCAGACTGTGAACCCATCTGGTCATGCCAGATCGAAGAGCAAACCCACAGCCGCGGCAAGCGGCGCGCTCACGGGCTACGGAGGGCGCGCACCTGCAATCGCTGACTAAATGCCGTGAGATCTACCGGTATAGTGTGGAGCCGGACTCCACGCTTGGGCATGCGCCTCGATCTCGCTCGTCTTTTACGGAGCATTCGCCGCTCACCGTCGAGTGCGGCCGCGGCCGTGCTGACGCTCGCGCTGACGGTCGGCGCCGGTGCGTCGATCTTTGCTGTCGTCGACACTGTGCTCCTCACGCCGCCGCCCTTCGCGAATCCGGATGCGCTCGTCACGGTCGGCGAGGTGCCGATCGAGCGGCCGACAGCTGCGCCGCGCGCGGTGAGCTACGCCACGTTCGCCGCGTGGCGCGAGCGCGCCGGATCGCTGGCAACGCTCGAGGCGTTCGATGGAACCAACCTGACGCTGACATCGCTCGGCTCGGCCGAGCGCGTGAGCGCGACCGACGTCACACCGGGACTGCTGAGGCTTCTCGGCGTGAGCCCCGCACGTGGCCGCACGTTCGATCCCGACGAGATGGGACGGCCGGTCGTGATCGTCAGCCACGCCTTCTGGCGCGGAAAGCTCGCGGCCGATCCTGACGTGCTCGGACGCCAGATCGTGCTCGGAAACCGGCCGCACACCATCGTCGGCGTCCTGCCGGAGCGGTTCGTCTTCGGACTCAACACGTGCGAGCTGTGGCGGCCGCTTCCGTTCGCGGCGGCGCAGGCCGCCCGCACTGGTTACCGCGTGCGCGTGATGGCACGTCTCGCCCGCGGCTCTTCCGCAGCGGATGTGGCGGCGGCGCTGGACGAGGTCAGTGAGACGTCTTCGCCGCCGGCGCGGGTTGTCGCGACGTCGGTTGCCGCGGCGATAGCCGGCGACAGCGTGAATACGCTCGGTGTTCTCGCGGGTGCCGCCGGGCTCGCTCTGCTCATCGCGTTCACGAACCTCGCGGGGCTGTTGATCGTGCGGTCGATCGATCGCCGGCGCGAGCTCGCGCTGATGAGCGCGCTCGGCGCGGGCCACCCCGAGATTGCGAAGCAGCTGCTCCTCGAGGCCGTCGCGCTCGTCGCCGCCGGCGCGGCCGCGGGCGTGCTCCTTGCCTTGTGGACCACGCCGGCGGTCGCCCGTCTCGCGCTGGAGCAATTCGCCGGCCTGGCGAATGCCCACGTCGAGGTGAGCTGGCGCATCATCGGCGGCGTGGCCGCAGTTGCCTTCGGCTCCGCGTGCATCTGCGGATCGCTGCCGCTCGTGGGTCTTGGACGCTCGGGCACGATCGACGCGCTGCGCCGCGGCACCACCTCGTCACCGCCCGAGCTGATGCTGCGGCGCGCGTTCGTCATCGGCGAGGTCGCGCTCGCCTTCGTCCTCCTCGTCTCGATGGCGCTCCTGGGCAGGACACTCGTCCGCGAGCTCGACACGAACCCGGGATTCGACGCGCGCGGCGTGTTGACGCTGCAACTCTCGCTGCCCACGGCGAGCTACGGCGGCCGCGAGCGCGTGGCGGCGTTCTACTCGACGCTCCAGCATGCACTGCAGGAACGTCTGGGCGTCCGCTCGACGTCGATCGTCGACGAGATTCCGCTCACGGGCGACCGGGGACGAAGCGTCGTTGGTTTGCGGCCAGCCGACGCCGGACGGGAAGCCGTCGTGCGGACGGCAAGCCCTGGATACTTCGATGTGCTGCGCATCCCCGTCCAGGCCGGGCGCGCGCTGACGGAGGAGGACGGCGCGAGCGCTCCGCCGCGCGCGGTCATCAGTCGGTCGCTGGCTGACCGGCTGTTCGGAGCGGAGCCGCCGATCGGGCGGCGAATCTGGCTGGCGGCGGCTTCGCAAACCGTCGAAATCGTGGGCCTGGTCGGCGACGTCAAGCACCGTTCGCTCGATGAAGCGTCTCTGCCCACCGTGTACCTGTCGGCGTTGCAGTCGCCCTCCCCTTCCAGCATCCTCGTCGTCCGCAGCGGGCGTCCGGACGCGGATGTGATCGTCGCCGTGCGGGACGAAGTGGCGCGGCTCGACGGCAGCCTTCCCGTGTACGGCGTGCGATCGATGCAGGAGGTCGCGGCAGCGTCGCCCGGTGTGCCCGCGAGACGATTGCTGACCGGAGCGTTCGCGGGATTCGCGCTGCTCGCGGTCGTGCTCAGCGCGATTGGACTCTTCGGCGTCGCCGCGCACGAAGTCACGTGCCGGCGCGCCGAGCTGGCGCTCCGGATTGCACTGGGCGCCGAGCCGATGCGCCTCCTCAGCGCGACACTCCGGCAAGGCGCGATGATGCTTGGATGCGGTCTAGCCGCAGGGGGTGTATTGTCGATCTGGGCCGCGCGCGGACTCGGCAGCCTGATCAGGACGACAGGCTTGTCGGACGTTGTGAGCGTGGGCGCGGCCGCCGCCCTGCTGAGTGCGACCGGAGCCGCCTCTGTGCTTCCCGCTGCGCTGCGGGCGGCGCGAACCGATCCGCAGATGGCCCTTCGCAGTGAATGAGTGTGTTATGAGGATATCTGTCGTCGCCGCACTCGCCGTTGCCGCACTGCCTGCGCTCGTGCTCGCTCAGGAAACCAAGCCTGTGCCGAAAGATTCCGTACGTGTGTCGATTCCCGGCTGCTCGAAGGGATACGTCTTCACCGCCGGCCCGAGGACGCTCGAGCAACCTGGAAATTTCGAGATCCGCGAAGGGATGCACCTGCGCATGAACGGGCCCAGAAAGCTGATGTCCGAGATCAAAGCGCATGAGGGATCGATGATCGAGATCACCGGTCTCATGAAGAAAGGCCAGTACAACGACGGCGTAAACATCGGCGGGGGCGTGCGGATCTCACCCGGCCCGACCGGATCAGCCGGCGGCGTGCGGAGCAGCCCCGTCGCGAATCAGATTCAAATCGACGTCGAAGGATGGCGTCAGATCGAAGGCGCGTGCCGCACGCAATGAGGCGCCTCACGGTGCCTGCGGCTCCCAGTCCCGCAGACGCACTGACGGAATCACCACGCGCCTGACGAAATGCCCGGTCGGTCGAAAGTCGGTGACCACGACGCGCGCTTCGGACAACTGCGGCCCGGCGACCGGATAGGTGACGAGTCCGGACGGATCGTAGAACGGCAGCGCCTGAACGAACCGGCTCAGCGCGTCCGGCATCACGTGTCCGGGAAACGGAGAATAATCGGGCGCGCAGAGCGAGACTTCGGGATTCCGCCGTCCGGTCGGCGGGTGCTCGAGCGCGACGGAGAGGCACGAGGGCCGCTCGCCGGGCTGGACGCAGGCGAACTGGACCCGAGTCCCCTGGTCGTTCACTTTCGTGACACACCATCCGATCCCGGACATGCGCTGATCGCCGTTCCGCGCGGGTAACGCATAGGCCGCGCGGGCGCGAAACAGCGTGAACGAGTACTCGAGCTGAACGTCGAGCACATCGTCCTTGACGCGGTTGTAGACAGCGCCAGGAACTCGAACGCCCTGGTAGACCGCCGCTTCCTCACTGGATCCGCGAAGCTCGAGATCGTTGCCCGTTCCCTGGTAGATCGTGCGGCCGTCGCGACCGATCACGCGCACCTCCGATCGATCGGCGAGCAGCCTCGAGTCCGCGATCAAGCCCGATACGCGCAGCGGGAAGAACACCGTGAGCGCGCCCTCGGCCCGCCGTCGCTGATTTTCCTCGGCGGCGTCGGCCGGCCCGAGTCCCGGCTTCTCCACCACGTCGTCGAATCCCTGTCCGGCCGCCGGATGGAATCGTCCACGCTCCGGCACGAACGCCACCGCAATGCCCTGAGCGTCCCGCGAGCTGGCCGCGAGCACCTGCTCCAGACGAAACGTCGTGCGCCACGGCAGAAAAGAGGCACACAGCCCGGCCAGAACCGCCGCGGCGAACAGCGCGCGCGCGGCCCGGGTGCGACGCCAGCCGAACTGCAGCGCCAGCGCGGCCGCGGCCGCGGCGAGCAGCAGCGCTTCCCGAATGAAGGCGGTCACCCAGGAAAAGCCGGTCAGCGCGGCCGGCCGGTTTGCGCCGACGAAACCCGGCACGATCACGAACCCGAGGACGACCGCGAACACGCCGAGCGCGGCGACGAACGTCTCGGTGACCGTGGAGGTCAGCGACGCGAACGCGAGCACCGGCAGGCTGACGGTCAGCAGAATCCAGATCGCGCACGCCACGGCGGCTGCCGCGGACTCGCCGAGCGGGAACCCGTTCGCCAGCCCCTGCGCCACGTCGGCGAAGAACCACGGACCCTGCACGAGCGCGACGACGAAGAGCAGCTTGGCGAGAAACACATCCCGGCGCCTGATCGGACGGACCAGCCAGTCCTGCCCGGCGCCGGGAATCGGATCCTGATGCGCCGCGATCGTGATGAGCGTCGCGGAGGCGAGGAGCACCAGGAACGAAAGCGGCACGCCTGGAAAACCGTTGAGGAAATGTCCGGACTTGAAGCGGGCGATCGCCACGAGCGCCTGGAGGACGGCAAGCGCCGCCACGAGCGGCCGCAGCAGCCGCCAGTCCTTTCTGAAAATGTGACGCACCATCACGATACAGCTCCCTCACGGGCCGCCGGCGCCAGCGTCGTAAAGATCGATCGCAGCGTCATCGGCTTCGCGTCGATTCGACGGACGCCCTCGCACAGCACGCGCACGAGTTCCCCCAGCGCCTCGTCGGAGAACTGCGTGTCGACGAACATCAGCACGTTGCCGACGGCACGCGCCTGCAGCCAGTGCGCCGGCAGCGGATGCGGCACACGCGCGTCCGAATCGAGCGTCACGTGAACGTCGCGGCAGCGCGCCGAGAGTTGAGCCATCGGCTCCTGGAACAGCATCCTGCCGGCATCGATGAATCCGATGTCGGTCGCGAGCCCCTCGATCTCGCCGAGCTCGTGGGATGAAATCAGAATGGTCTGCTCGCCGGCCTGGCCGACCAGGCCCGCGATCAGCTCGTCGCGCACGAGCGCATCGAGGCCGGCAAACGGCTCGTCGAGGATCAGCAGACGCGGGCGGAACGAGAGCGCGCACGCGAGCGCCATCTTGATCCGCATGCCGTGCGACAGGTCGCGGATCAAGCGCGACGGCGGCAGCTGCAGGTCGCGGCGCATCGACGCCTCGAGACTGCGGCTCCAGCGCGGGTAGAAGGGCCGCAGGTAATCGAAGTAGTCGCCGACGGTCATCCTGCCAGGCAGCTGCTGGTTTTCCGAGACGTACCCGATGGCGGCCAGCTCGCGCGGCGAGATCGAGCGCGAGTCGACGCCGAGGATGCGGGCGTGCCCCCGCGACGGTTCCAGCAGGTTGACGAGAATCTTGACGGTCGTCGTCTTGCCGGCGCCGTTGGGACCGACGAGCGCGAACGCGCTCCCCTCGGCGACTCCGAGCTCGAGGCCCTGCAGCGCGTCGAACCGGCCGTACCGCTTCCACAGATCGTGGACCTCGACCATCACGTGCGACCAACCTCCCGTTCGGGGGCGCGAACGCCGCCGCTCAGTTTGGCCCACCGCGCCTCGATGGCGCCGACGACGTCTTCGAGCTCGACGCCGACGCGAAGCGCTTCGACCACCAGTTCCTCGACTTCGTGCTGCAGGAGCCGCTGGCGATCGCCGGCGCGGGCCGCCGGACGTTCGGCCACGACGGTGCCGATTCCAGGCTGCACGTCGAGCCAGCGTTCCTGAATCAGGTGCTGAATCACTTTGTGCGCGGTGTTGGGGTGAATCTTCAGCTCCGAGGCGAGCGCGCGCACGGAGGGAAACGGCTGCCCCGCGCGCAGCTCACCGCTTACGAAGGCCTTCGTAGCAGCGAAGACTACCTGCTCGAAGATCGACGGTCCGGGCCGGAGGGCGAACCGGAACAGTGTCACATTAGTAATGTGACACATGTGACTCCACCGCGTCAACGCATCAAGACGCCGGCGCCCTTGACCGCCCGCGGAACGCCAGAGATATAGTGTGTGCCGTCACGCCCTCCCCCGCGCTTACGGTCGGGGCTGCGCGCCGTCTGTAAGTGAGAGGGCGGTAGCGTGCCTGCTTCGCAGTGATGGCCAGCTCGATCTTGAACTTACAGCCGCTCGCGGCTCCAGCCAGCGCGGGGCGGACTATCCCATGGACCGCTGCGCAGACCTTCGACGGCGCGTCGACGGCAGCAACCTCGGGCGGAGCGCTCGAACTGCGCGCGTCGGCCACGCCCTGGGCCTACGCGGCGGCGATGCCGATCGAGTTCGACTGCCGGATCGCTCCGGCGGCGGTCGGCATCCGGTTCGTCGTCGATCTGGAAGTGCTGTCGGGGACGGTCGGGCTGTTCGCGGGCAAGCAGGTGGACACTGATCCGCTCGGCCACGAGCAGGTGCTCTCGCCGTCGGGACGGGTCACGGTGCGCATCGACGGCGACCGCTCGACATGGCGCCTCTGCATCCGGAATCGTGAGGACGGGCACGCGGTGGTACGGCTCCACGCGGTCCGCTGGTACGTGCAGCGCACGTTCGACATTACGCCGCTCAGCGGCGACCTGCTCCCGATTCTGTTGAAGGATCCCGGAACGGTCGCGCTCGACGCCGTCGCGTCCGCCGTCTCGACGACTGGCGTCGGACAGGTGGACCCCGACGAGATCGGCGCGCTCGAATGCGGCGGGGCGCCCCTCCCGATTCCGTTCGAGCGATTGTGGGACGACTCGCTCGGTCGCTGCGCCGCCGAAACTTCGCAGCGGCTCATCGAACTGCTGGAGACCTACGATCCCGCAAAGCGGGATCCGCGGCACGGGTACGGCGATCGCAAGTACAGCCAGCTCTATCTGACGGCGAGCACCATCCGCGTCTACCAGCTTGCGCGCGAGCTGCAGGCCGCGGGCCTCGAGCGCGGCTCGATCCTCGAAGTTGGTTCGTACTTCGGTCAGTTCGCGCTCACGCTTCAGCGGCTCGGGTACCGCGTGACGGCCGTCGATCGCTACCGTGCTTTCAACGGCGCGCTGGATGGCTACACGTCGTATCTGCGCAGCGAAGGCGTCGAGGTGATCGAGACCGACCCGGCCGGTGAGAGCGATGTGATCGGACGTCTCGGCGCCTTCGACGCCGTGGCAGCGATGGCGGTCGTCGAGCACATCCCGCACACGCCGCGCGAGTTCCTGCGGACGCTGGTCGCGCACGTCGCGCCAGAGGGGCTGCTCGCGATCGATACGCCGAACGTCGCGCGATACTGGAGCCGCAAGCGGCTGGCGACCGGCCTCTCGGTGTATCAGCGGATCGAGGATCAGTTCGGTGCCCGCATTCCGTACGAAGGTCATCATCGCGAGTACACGGCCGCTGAACTGATCTGGATGCTCGAGCAGGTCGGGTGCCGCGACGTCCGATGCCGCATGTTCGACTACAACCTCCTGCAGTTTTCGGAGCTCTGGCCCGATCACCTGCGGGCTCTTCTCGCCATGGCCGTCGATCCGATGCTCGCCGACATGATCCTCGCCGTCGGCCGCGTGAACCCCCGCGCGGTGGCAGGAGCCTCGTGACCACGCGTCGGTCGTCGATCCTCGGGCGCGGCCTGTTCACCCTGCCGTCGCTCGTGGCTCGAGAGTCGGTTCAGCTCGCGGCGAGCGTACGCCGCTGCTGGCGCATTCTCGGGGCGCTGACGCTGATCGAATGCCGCCGAAAGTACGCGGGCTCGATCCTCGGGCTCGCCTGGTATCCGTTGTACTCGGGCCTCCTGCTCGGCAGCTACTGCTTCGTGTACCTCGTCGTCTTTCGCGTGCGCTTCAAGGAGCTGAGCACGTACGAATTCGTGCTGTTCGTGTTCGCCGCGCTCATTCCGTACCTCGGCTTCAGCGAGGCGGTGTCGAGCGGCCTCGGTTCGGTCAAGGCGAACCTCGCGCTGCTCCGGAACGCGGTGTTTCCAATCGAGCTGGTGCCGGTGAAGCACGTGCTGGCGGCGCTCGTCGGGCTCCTGAGCTCGCTCGCGGTGCTGCTCGTGATGATTCTGCCGACCGCCTATCGCGGCTGGCATCTGCTCTACCTGCCGGTGCCGCTGGCCGGTCTGCTCCTGATGTCGCTCGCGATGGTGTGGGTGCTGTCTGCCGTCGCCGTCGTGGTTCCCGACGTCGCGCACGTCGTCAACATCGCGCTGCTGCTGCTGATGTTCATCTCGCCGATTGGATACAGCATCGACATGGTGCCCGCCCGCGTGCGGCCGCTGGTGTACTTGAACCCGCTGAGCTATCTGATCGACGCGTTTCGATACGCGCTCATTGGCCTGCGCGCGTCGCCCATCTGGTCGGACGCCGCGTTCCTGGTCGGGTGCGCCGCCGTCGCCGCGATTGCTGGCGCCTTCTTCAGACGCATGTCCCCGCTCTTCAGCGACTATGAATAGCGCCCCGATCGCCGGCGGCGGCGACCTCGCGGTCTGCGCGCGAGGCCTGAGCAAACGCTATCGCTTGTACAAGAAGCCGTCGTACCGCCTGCTCGATCTCTTCGGGCTGTGTCCCGCGGACGCCGACTACTACTCGGAGCACGGCGCGCTCGAGGACTTCGACCTCGCGATTCAGCGGGGCGAGAAGGTCGCCATCATCGGGCGCAACGGCGCCGGCAAGTCGACGCTGCTGAAGATGATCACGGGGCTCGTCCGGCCGACGGCCGGAACGGTCGAGATCCGCGGCGACGTCAGCAACCTGCTCCAGATCGGAGCCGGGTTTCATCCCGACTTCACCGGCCGGCAGAACGTCTACGCGAGCCTCGCGCACCAGGGCGTGACCGGACGCGACGCGGCGAAGCTGTTCGCCGAGATCGTGGCCTTCGCGGAGATCGAGGAGTACATCGATCAGCCGATGAAGACCTACTCCACCGGCATGTGCTCGCGCCTGATGTTCTCGTCGTCGATCGTCATGAAGCCCGACATCCTGGTCGTCGACGAAATTCTCGGCGTCGGCGACGCGTACTTCGCGCACAAGAGCTTCGAGCGCATGCGTGAGCTCTGCACACGCGACGCGACGACGCTGCTGCTTGTCACCCACGACATCTACTCGGCGCTGAACCTGTGCGAAAGGTTCGTCTGGATCGATCGCGGCCACCTGCGATTCGACGGCAACGGCAAGGACGCGATCGGGATGTACGAACGATCGGTCAAGGAGCAGCAGGAGGAATGGCTGCGCCAGCAGAATGCCGCCAGCATGCGCGAGCGCGTCGGCTCGGAAGTCGTGCACGTCGTCATTCAGAGCCGGACCGGTTTTGCGATCGACCGACCGTTGGCGCTCGCAACGGTCCAACTCCTCGCGGCCGACGGCGGCGCGCGGACGATCGAGGTCGCCGACGGCAGCGAGCACTGGCAGCTCGTCGCCGAGAGCAACCTCGGCGAACCCGAGAGCGTGCTCGGCCGGCGGTGCCGATCGCTGCGGACGTCCGGCTCGATCTATCACAAGGCCGAATGGACCGTCTCGCTGCCGAGCGATTTCGAGCTCGATCGCGTGACCGCGGAGTGGCTCTACCGCGGCGACGATTCCATCGAGCTGCGCGTCGTCACGACGGACCGGAAGGTGTTGGCCGACGGTGAGCTCGCGGCGGGTGATGGCTGGCAATCGGGTGCGTTCGGTCGCCTGCAGCCCGGGCAGCGGCAGTTCGACCTCCTCAAGCAGATCGATTACGGAACCGGAACCATGCGCATCACGCAGGTCGAGTTTCTCGATCGCGAGGGCGCGCGCGTCGCGCAGGTCCGCTTCGGCGAATCGCTGACCGTCCGCCTGCACTGCCGAATCGACGCGCCGCTCGTCAGCGACGCCATCACGCTGGTCATCGGCTTCGCCAGACAGGGCTCTGCCTACCAGGCGTACGTCTACGATCCGCACCTTCGCGTTCCCGACAGCGGCTCGTTCGTCATCGACAGCTGCATCGGCGATGTCCGGCTTGGCAGCGGCGCGTGGTACGTGAACCTCGGCGTCGGCGAAGCCAACATGTTCCGCCGGGCAACGATGCCCTATTTCTCCATCGACTCAGCCTGGTATCACCTGATGGCCGCCCGCCTGCAGTTCCACGTGTTGTCCGCGACGCAGTTCGACGCAAACGGCTGTTTCTTCGAGGTGCCGGCATCGATCACCGTGGCGCAGGAACGGCGGGCGGAGCACGCCGTCTGGTGAGAGCTGAGGAGATTCGGCAGCATGACTGAAGGCTCGTTTATCGACGTTCCGATCTCGGCGGTGCAGGAGTTCTGGGACCGTCATCCGTGCAACATCCGCCACTCCCCTCGACCGGTCGGCACGCGGGCGTTCTTCGATGACGTCGAGCGGCGCAAGTATTTCGTCGAGCCACACATTCCCAGGTTCGCTGAATTCGATCGCTGGCGCGGCAAGCGAGTCCTCGAGATCGGCTCCGGCATCGGGACCACGACGATCAGCTTTGCCCGCGCGGGCGCGCAAGTCACCGCCGTCGACCTGTCGCCTGAGTCCGCGTCGCTGACGCGCCTGAGCGCCGCAGTCTACGGACTCGAAGATCGGGTCACGGTGCACGTCGCCGATGCGGAGCGGCTGTCGGAATTCGTGCCGGTGGAGCCGTACGATCTCGTCTGGTCGTTCGGCGTGATCCACCATTCTCCGCATCCCGACCGCGTCATCGCCCAGATTCGCCGGTACATGACATCGGACAGCGAATTCCGTCTGATGCTCTACAGCCGCGTGAGCTACAAGCTGTTCTGGATCATGCACAGGGAAGGCGTCTGGAACATGGGCGATATCGATCGAATCATCGCGCGCAGCTCGGAGGCGGCGTCGGGCTGCCCGGTCACCTACACCTACACGCCGGAACGCGTGACCGAGCTGCTCGAAGGCTACCGTGTGCTCGACATTTCGAAGCGGCACATTTTCACGTGGGACGTCGAGGCCTACCGCCGCCACGAGTACAAGAAGGACGCCGCGTGGGCGAACGTGAGCGACGCGGAACTCGCAGAGCTCGAGCGCGAGCTCGGATGGCACCTCCTGATCCGCGCGACACTCGCATGAGCCGATCATGAGCGGTGAACGCCTTCCGCGCGGCGTCGTCGCGCGGCTGCTGCTCGTCGAGCCGTGGTTTCCGCCCGAGTATGCCGACGCGGTGCGCGATCAGGTGCTGTCGGGCTTCATCGGGCCGGGGCGCGCGACCGGGGAGTTCGCCGCCGCGCTCGCGCATCTGGTCGGCGCGACTCGAGCGCTCGCGACCGTCAGCGGAACCGTCGCGCTGACCGTCGCCGCGCGCGCGCTCGGCCTGCGTCCTGGCGACGAGATTCTCGTTCCCGCGTACGGGGTGATCTCGACGATCAACGCGTTCGCATCCGCGGGCCTGCACCCGAGGCTCGTCGACGTCGATCGCCGCACGGCGTGCCTGTCGGCGCCGCTCGTGGCCGACGCGATCACGCCGGACACGCGAGCCGTCTGCTTCGTCAACTTCTCCGGTTACACCGGATCGAACGTCGTCGACATCGCCGCGCTATGCCGCGAGCGCGGTCTCCCGCTGATCGAGGACGCAGCGTGTGCGTGCGGGCATTCGTACCAGGGTCGTGGAGCAGGCACGTTTGGAGACGTCGGCACCTACTCCTTCAGCGTGCCGAAAGTCGTCACGACCGGGCAGGGCGGCGCGCTCGTCGCGCGCGATGCCGAGACGTTCGATCGCGCGGCGGCGTTCATCGATCAGGGCGACCTCACCTGGCGCGTGACGAACCTGAACCGCAGCATCGGCACGAATCTGCGCTTCACCGATCTGCAGGCCGCCTTCGGGCTCTGCCAGCTCCGGGATATCGACGAACGCCTGCGCCGGCGACGAACGTCGTACGCCGCGTTGCAGGCCACGCTCGGACCTGCGTTGTACGCGGTGCCGGGCGACCAGGCGCCGCTCCACAACATCGTCCTGACGAGCAGGCCCGATGCGCTCATCGCCGCGCTGAAACAGCAGGGCATCGACGCCGCGCGGCCGTATCGGACGCTGTCGCAGCATCCCGCGTACGGCGATCTTGCACGGCCGCCTCTTCCAAACGCGGATCACTGGACCGACCGTGCGGTCTACCTTCCCTTCGGAATGGCGCTGACCGCCGCCGACGCGGGGCGAATCGCCGACGCCGTCTCCGGCTCGGGGATTCCGCTCGATCCATTGAACTGAGTCGTGCCGCCGCGCGACCTCGCTCTCGTCAGCCTCGAATGGGACGTCGTCGATCTCGCCGAGTCGTGCCCGGAGTTCGTGCTCAGGGGCTTCCTCGATCCGGGTGGCGGCCGCGCGCACGATCTCGAATGGCTGGGCGAGGACTCGAACTGGGCGGCGGTCCGGCGCCGGTGGCCGGCGATCCAGGTCGCGCTTGCGCTCGATCATCCCAAGACGCGGGCGCGGCTCTTCGAGCATTACGGGCGCGACGCCATCGTGACGCTGCAATCGCCGCACGCGTTCGTCTCGCCGCGCGCAAGCCTCGGACACGGATGCGTGATCCAGCGGGGCGTGACCATCATGTCCCACGCGACACTGGGCACGGCGTGCAAGGTGAACCTCAACGCGACCATCCACCACGAGTCGCGGCTCGGTGACTTCTGCACGATTGCGCCGGGCGCTCAGATTCTCGGCCGCGTCGGCGTCGGCGATCGCACCTACGTCGGCGCGGGCGCAGTCGTACGGCAGGGGTGCACGCTCGGCGACGACGTCATCGTGGGCGCAGGTGCGGTCGTCGTGCGAGACGTTCCCTCCGGCGCTACGGTGGTCGGCGTGCCGGCGGGCCGCCGCCTGAGATGAGCCAGCTCCGGGCGATGGCTCGGCGTGTGCCTGCAATGTCGGTGGTCGCGCCGGTCGACAACAGCGCCGATGCGCTGCCCGACCTCGTCGCGCGTCTCGAGCCGGTGCTGCAGGCGTCGGCCGGCGAGTTCGAGCTCGTCTTCGTCAACGACGACAGCCGCGACAACAGCCGGTCAACGCTCGTCGATCTCTGCGCGCGGCACCGCTGGATTCGCGCGATCGACCTGACCCGCAATTGCGGCCAGCACGGCGCGCTGCTCTGCGGAATCCGCGCGACCCGGCACGCCATCACCGTGACGCTCGACGACGATCTGCAGCACCCGCCGGAAGAGATCCCCACGCTCCTCGACCGATTGCACGACGATGTCGACGTCGTGTACGGCGCGCCGGAGAAATCGGCACACGGGTGGCTCCGCAAATTGCGCAAGAGAGGCGACGAAGTTAGCGCTGCAGGAGTCGCTCGGGGTGGACATCGCCCGCATGGTCGGACCCTTTCGGGTGTTCCGCACCGATCTCCGCCGCGCGTTCGACGAGTTTCGCGGTGCCCTCGTCAACATCGACGTCCTGCTGACGTGGGGAACGACGCTTCGCGGCGGTGCGCGCGCGCCACGACATCCGACGAGCCGGGTCGTCCCATTACACCTTCCGAAAGCTGCTGACGCATTCCATAAACATGCTGACGGGTTTCAGCATCGCGCCGCTGCAATGGGCGAGCGCTCTGGGGGTCGGCGTCACGCTTCTCGGCTTCATCTTGTTTCTCGTCCGTCCACAGGTAGCTCGCGCAAGCGCTGACTCGTGAAATGAATGTCGTCATTACGGGCGGGGCCGGCTATCTCGGATCGGTCGTCACGGCGCATCTGTTGCAAGCCGGGCATCGCGTCACCGTTCTGGACGCGCTCACGGCCGGCGGCGAATCGCTGCTGGCGTTTGCGCCCCACCCGTGCTTTCGTCTCGTGGCAAGCGACGTGCGGGACCGATCGGATGTCCGGCGCGCGATCTCGGGCGCCGACGTCGTGGTGCACGCCGCCGCGGCCGTCGGTGAGCCGGTGTGCTCGACCGATGCGGAGGCCGCGAGGTCGATCAACGTCGGTGGGACATCCACGGTGGCCGCAGCGACGGAGGAGGCCGGCGTCGGGCGGCTCGTCCTGATCAGCACCTGCAGCAATTACGGCGTCTCCGGTCCCGACGCGCCCGCCGACGAGGATTCGCCGCTCCGGCCGCTGGGCGTGTACGCGAACTCCAAGGTCGAAGCCGAGCGAGCCGCGCTCACCGGCGAAGCGAGAACGTCGCGTCTGGTGCTGCGCCTGGGCACGATCTGCGGTCTGTCGCCGCGCATGCGCTTCGATCTGCTGGTGAACGACATGGCGCGCCGCGCGGCGCTCGGTGAGCGTATCGACGTCTTCTGCCCCGAGGCCTGGCGGCCCTCTCTTCACATTCGCGATGCCGCCCGCGCGGTGGAATGGGCGTTGACCGCGAGCGGATCACAAGGGGACCGGGTGTTCAACGTGGTCGGCGAAAACCGCCGCAAGAAGGATCTTGTCGAGCTCGTTCGACGCCATTTTCCGGAGGCGCTCGTCGAGATCACGCCGGGCGCGACGGACCCGCGCGACTACCGGGTCAGCGCCGGGCGCATCGAGCGTGAGGGTTTCTCGCCCGCGCACACCGTCGAGGGCGCGTTCGTCGAGACCGCCGACGCCGTTCGCGCGGGAATGTTTCGAGGCGCCCGCCGGAACGATCATGCGGCGGCGCCAATTCCGCGATCGGCCCCGCGCGATCAGCGATGAAGCTAACGGAGTTCGGCGGTGTCGCTCGAGGAGGGCCGTCGGGCCTGTGAGTCACCCGGCACAGGGCAGCTGAGCGTGACGATCGAGCCGAGCCCCGCTTCGCTGCCGGTCGGCACCGCTTCGGCTCGATGGACCGTGTTCGAACTTCCGCAGGTCCACTCGGCGACGAAATCCTTCACGCAGCCAGGCGCCGGATCGCCGAGCGTGCCGACGTGGACGGCGTACTCGCAGGTTGTTCTCCCGTTGCACTCGGCTGCAACGCTGATCGTGCTGTTGCCGCGAGTGGCGCGGCAGTTTCCGCCATAGGTCCCGCCGACAACTCGGATGGCCGGACCGTTGCGGGCGGGTTCGCCAAGCACGCGAGATGTCGCGTCGGATCGGAAATCGAATCGAAACAGGTTCACCCGATTCGGTCCCGAGCCAAAGGATTGCACCCACTCGAATCTCGGGTCGCTCAACGGAAGGGCGCCCTGGCCCGGCCGCGCTTTGTCGAGTCTGGCGCTCAGCTCGAGATCCGTATTCGTCATGCACGCGTAGCCGGCATGGGTTTGCAACGCCTCGATCTGGTCCCACCACACGACGTATGTGCGTCGGTCGGGCGCGTAATTGCCCGGGACCGGCACTTCCTGCGAGCGAAGCCAAACGAAGAAGGTCCCCGGGTTGAAGCAATAGAAGGCCACGGCCACGGTGGCATCAGGCTCCGTGTGATCGATGATCCAGTCGGAGGCCTGCTGCACGTTGGCCAGCCGTTCGGCGTTCCCGGGATCGCGACGGATCATGGCGGGACCAGGCGTGATCCAGACGACGAGCGAGGCGAACACCGCCGCAACGCCGAAGTACGCGACCGACTGGCCCTCACGCCCTCGCCGTTCCCCAAAGTCGACCAGCGCGGCGACGGGATAGGCGCACACCAGCGCGTAGAACGGCAGCCACAGCACCACGTGATGGGGCGCGGCGATCAAGGTCAGGGGCTTCGACACGAAAAACAGAATGGCCGCGATCAAGAACGGCGCCAGGCGTCGGTCGCGCCGGAGCGCAATGAAGAAGGCACCCGCCACGAGCAGCACCAGCAGGACGCGATCGGGCGTGATATAGGCAAAGTAATAGCGGACGTACCACTGCACGTTCTGCGAGAACGGCCACGCGATTCGTTCGATGTCCCTGTACGACGTGCTGTAGAAGTTCACGCTCTGCAGGAAGAAGCGGTACTGCCAGATGATGGTCGGCGTGCCCGCCAGAAATCCGCCGCCGATGCCGATCAGCAGCCGGACGAGGTCAGGGCTGATGATCCGTATCAGCAGCGGTCGCGTGCGTGGGATCCGGTAGGCCAGCGCGCCCGCCGCCAGGCCGCACAGACCGCCGACGATGGCCGTCTGGATCCCGTGATACGCGGTCCAGAACGGCTCGAACGCGGATCGCCGCACAATCGTCAGCACGCCGGCAAGGCCGAGGACGACACCCGCCAGAAACGCCGCAATCTTCACGCTCCTCGGATAGTCGACCTGTCTCAGTTTCCGGGGAGCGAACGCCAGCAGCATCGCCGCAGCCGGCAGTGATGCCGTGATCGCGTGGAGCCGGGTCGCCGCGCCCAGGCCGATGAGCGCGCCCGCGACCAGCATGGGGTCGAGCGCGTCCCACCGGCGGCACCCCGCGGCGGTGCCATCGGGTGCCTCGTCGAGCGCGCGGACCAAGACGAGGAGCCCGGACAGCATGAAGCACATCGACAATGATTCCACTCGAACGAACGAGCTCATCGCCGCGTAAAGCTGCGACATGGCGAGCACGAACGTCGCGACCCACGCCGCCGGGCGGTTCATGAGTCGTGCCGCGAGCCGGTAGAGCAGCACGAGCGACAGGCAGAAAAAGAACAACGTGAGGCCCCTGAGCAGGACGAACAGGTCAGGCAGCCGCTCGAACGTGAAAACGGCGATGCCGCGGTCGAAGGAAAAAACGCGGAGCGCGCAGCCCGCGTAGTAATACAACGCCCAGAGGATCGACGCCAGAGCCATCAGCGGCGTTCCGGGCATGTCGAAAAAATGTTGACGAAAATCCCGCTGGACGAAGCGAATCACCTCGAAGACGACGACGTACTCGTCCGAGCTCGCGAACCACGGGATCCAGAACGTCCCCCACAAATATCGGAGGGCAAACGCGATCAGCGCAGCCACGTAGATCGCCGACGCGAGCGCGGGCAATCCCCCGGCTGTCTTCCTCATCTCATCCACCCGGTGTCCATCGTCGCAGTGCGTATCATCGCCGCGCGGCACATCGTATCAAGAACATGCATCGATTCGACGGCGCCCGTCCGATCTGCACCAGGAGCGTGATGCAAATTTCCGTCATCGGGCTGGGCAAGGTCGGGCTGACGTTCGCATCATGCCTCGCCGCCGCGGGCCATCGGGTGGTCGGCGTCGATCTCGACGCCGACCTCGTGTCGTCGGTGAACCGGCGCGACGTGCGTACGCCCGAGCCCGGAGTCGCGGAGCGGCTCGCGTGCGCGGAGCCGAATGGCGTGACCGCCACGACCGATGCGGCCTGCGCGGTGCTCGAAACGACCGTGACGTTCGTCGTCGTTCCGACGCCGAGCAACGCGCTCGGCGGCTTCTCATTGCAATATGTCCTCGCCGCCTGCGACACGATCGGCGGTGCGCTGCGCAGGAAGACCGATCACCACACGGTCGCGATCGTCAGCACGCTGTTCCCCGGATCGAGCGACCGCATGATCATGCCGAGGCTGGCGGCGGCCTCAGGACGATCGAGCGGCCTCGGCTACTGCTACAACCCGTCGTTCATCGCGCTGGGTGAGGTCGTCAAGGGGATCGAACAGCCCGACTATCTGCTGATCGGCGAAGCCGACCCGCGTGCCGGCGACGTCGTCCTCTCGATTCACCAGTCGATGGTGACCGCGAAGTCGCCGGTCGCGCGCATGACGCCCGTCGAGGCGGAGATCACGAAGATCGCGTCGAACGCGCACGAGACGATGCGCGTGTCGTT
>Ga0066903_100000817_pt1 | contig 21069 bp, 15 predicted proteins | sample PanSoiMetaGPlot1_FD_67491 | JGI IMG/M metagenome (GOLD analysis project Ga0066903, IMG submission 67491) | Tropical forest soil microbial communities from Panama analyzed to predict greenhouse gas emissions - Panama Soil - Plot 1 (version 2) | ecosystem: Environmental > Terrestrial > Soil >... | reverse complement strand
CGCGGCCACCGGGAAAGAAGACTGGAAAGTCGACCGAAAGAGCGACGGCTACGCCGAGAACCTCCATTCGTACGCCTCCCCGTTCGTGTGGAGCGACGGGAAGTCGGCGCTGCTCATCACGCACGGGAACGACTACACGATCGCCCATGACCTCAAGGACGGGAAGGAGGTTTGGCGTGTGGGGGGCCTGAACCCGAAGGCGGAGTACGGACCGACGCTGCGATTCGTCGCGTCGCCGGCGGTCACGGCGGACCTGATCGTCATACCGACGGCGAAGAAGAAGGCGGTGGTCGCGGTCAATCCGCACGCGCGCGGACAGGTGAACGCGGAGAGCGAGTACAACCTGTGGCGGAAGAAGGCCGGCACCCCGGACGTGCCTTCGCCGTTAATCCACGACGGACTCGTCTACTTCGTTCTCGAAAACGGCTTCATCCAGTGCTGGGATGCGAAGACCGGCGAAGAGAAGTACGCGCCGCAGCGGCTGCACGGCGGGCGCTATCGTGCCTCACCGGTGTACGGGGACGGGAAGATCTACGCCGTGTGTCGCGACGGCGGCTTTGTGAGCGTGGTCAAGGCCGGACCAAAGTTCGAGTTGTTGGCCGAGAACAAGCTGCCGGATGACATCGCGGCGTCGCCGGCAGTCGCGGACGCCCGGATCTACTTCCGTGGGTACAAGTCGCTGTATGCGATTGGGACAAAGTAAGGATCCGTGGTTCTGCGGCGGCGGCGGCGCAGTGGATGGCAAGCGTGTGGGTGACGATACCGCTCGCCGGGACGTGGCCCACCCGAGCGGAGTTGGCCGCGCGCAACGCCGTGGCGGACGCTGGAGGCGGCTGGCATCGGATCTTGTACAGGTGCCGGCGGCGGTGGCGGCGAGATGGATTTCTCCTTCCGAGTCGACGACGAGAATGCCGCCCGTGCCGCAATCGCATCGGCCATGCAATCGATCATGCCGGGCGTGCAGAATCGGGATCGCAAATCCGAGTGACAAGGCACGCTGCTGCAGGCGCCGAAGCAGTCGGCGGGGCATCTCGCGATTTCGGACTTCGTAACTCACTCGGCCCCCGCCGATTTGAGGTGATTTGCGCGCCTCTGTGCACCATATGCTGACAAGTCAATTTCCGCCCTTACTGCTTACTCGTGTTTGAGATGCGTCAAAGTGAAAAAGCTAAGGCGCCAAACCCGCGCGCGCGTGGCGTCTCAGCTTGGCATCTTAGAACGCGGCGACTGATCGCCCGGCCAAATTGCTTTAGTTCACCTTACGGGTAGCCTGAGTAACTCCGGCTTTACTCGAACCAGGTACTGCGCCGCGACGCCGAGGATCGCGGCCTCGATGACTCCCAGGACCAGATAGATCGCGAACTGCGGCGCAGCGATGATTGTCCAGTCTTCCACTCCACCGCAGATCAAGACGAGAGCGTTGAGCGCCGCGGTGAAGACCACCGTGACGAAACCCGTCACGGCACCCGCCCAAAATGCTCGCCGCCGGCCAAGCAGTCTGTTGTAACCTGCCAGAAATCGAAACACGACCGGCGCGACCAGAGCCGGGATGCTGATCACCGCGCAGTTGATCCCAAGCGTCGTGTATCCCCCGTGGGCCAGCAGCCACGCCTGAAGTAGCAGTCCGACCAATATCGCTAACGGCGCCCGGCGGCCGAGGACGACGCCGACGAGCGCGTTGAGGAGCAGGTGAACGCTCACCGCGCCGATGCGAACGTGAATCGACGACGCGACGAAGAATGCGGCCGTCAGCAGCCCAATCCGCGGGATCTCCTCGTCCGCAATCGACACCACGGCCGGAATCAGCAAGAGCCCCGCAATGACGAATCCTGCGGACCACCACGGTGGCGAGAGGACGCCGTCGGAAATATGAACCGCGAGAGGGAGCACGTCACTCGGCTGGCTTGAGGGGGATCTTGTCATCCACCGGGACCCAGAGAGTCGCTCGGTCGATGACCGGGTACTGCTTGCCGTCGTGTTCTTTTGTCGCCGGTTCCTGCTTCGGGCCAAGGTGGCGGACGGCTGTGACGGCCCACCAGCCGGGATCGGGCAATGTGCAGGTCGCGACGCCGGACTCGGTCTTCACGGCGAACGTGATGTGCTCGTCCGGCGGCAGAGCCTTCGGGGCAATGGCGTTGTAACGCTCGATCTCGACCAGGTGCGATGTCGTAAATGCGGTGCCCGGCGCTCGCACGCGAGCCTGAAAGACCATCCCCGGTCGCAAGCCGTAGGGGCGGGTCAGGGGAGTTATGGACAACTCTCGAGGCTCACCCACCGCCTGATCCCAGCCTTTCTGCGTATCGACGTGGATGGTGACCCGACAAATGTCGTGAAAGAAATGCTTCTCGTCCGCCATCCAGACCGGGGGCGATTCGACGATCAATGTGTAATCACCGCGACCGCCCGCTTGGAAGGCAAACCGATAGGCCGCGACTTTCTTCCCTTCGCGACCAGCGACTTTGATCTTCTCCATGGCCGGCAGCATGTCCACCGACTTGCGATCTGGATCGAATGCGACTGCCTTGACTGGCTTCTCGGTGTCGAATAACTCGTGCTCAAACGGATGACCGAATTGGTAGGTGACGACCACTTTCTCGCCGCTCTTGACGGAGTGCCGGTCCGGCAGAAGCATGTGATAGTGGGCGTGTGCCTTGGTCGCCGAGATAACGCCGCACACCAACGTGAGTAGCGCAAATCGCATGGCGTTCTCCGAGAATCCGCGGTCATCATACGAATCGCAGGATGGGAGTCCGATGAGCCGGATTGTGATCGCGACCCCGGCACCGCCCGGCTCACGCCGCGGAAACCGCGTTACCGCGGAGCGCTGGGCGGATTTGATCAGCCAGTTGGGGCACACCGTGAATGTCGTGGAGCGGTACAACGACCAAGAGGCCGATGCGCTCATTGCATTACACGCGGGGCGGTCGGCGCCGAGCGTCCGGCAGTTCCGCGACCAGTATCGCGAACGACCGTTGCTCCTGGCGGTCACGGGGACGGACGTCTATGGCGGTGAGTTCGATCGTGGAGTTGTCACACAATCGCTGGAACTGGCCGACCGGATCCTTGTGCTTCAGCCGAAGACGGCGGATGACCTGCCGGCCGCACTGCGTGCAAAGGTTCGCGTGATTTATCAGTCGGCGGAGCCACCCACGCGCCGCGAATCACCGCGAAAGGGTGTATTCGAAGTCGGGGTCGTCGGCCATTTGCGTCCGGTCAAGGACCCGTTTCGCGCCGCGGAGGCAGTTCGGTTGCTTCCACCATCGACCACCGTCCACATTGTCCAACTGGGCAAGGCGCTTTCGCCGGGCATGGCGGAGCGAGCCCAAAAAGAGACGGAAACGAATCCGCACTATGAATGGCTGGGCGATTTGCCACATGAGGAGGCACTCGCCGTCTTGGCGCGTTGCCGGCTGCTCGCGGTGACATCGCTCTCCGAAGGCGGCCCGGCCGTGATCGCGGAAGCAATCGTCGCTGGTGTGCCGGTCGTCGCAACGCGCGTCTCCGGATGCGTCGGTACGCTCGGCGACGAATATCCAGGCTACTTCGCCGTCGGCGACACGCGAGCCCTGGCCGCACTGCTCGACCGGGCGGAGCGAGATGCCGGCTTCTACGATTCGCTCCGTACCGCGTGCGAAGCGCGCCGGCCGTTATTCCGTCCGGAGGCCGAACTGGCGGCTTGGCGGGCCGTCCTCGCGGAGGTCGGCATAGGCCGCGACCCCGCTGGCGCGTAGAATTCTCCATCTTGTACTTTCCACTCGGAGATCACCCGTGATCCTGCGCTCGTACGGAATCGTCCTCGCGCTCAGCGGCGTCTGCCTCATCCCGGCATTCGCCGACCCGCTCAAGTACCCGGACACCCGTCGCGAGGACCGCGTGGAGACCATCCACGGGACGACTGTCCAGGACCCATACCGCTGGCTCGAAGACGACGTCCGCAAGAACCCCGAGGTGCAGGCCTGGGTCGATGCGCAGAACAAGGTCTCGAGCGCCTTCCTCGAAGGAATCCCGCAGCGCAAGGGAATTGAAAAGCGAATCACCGACTTGTGGAACTACGAGCGCTACACGGCGCCGTCGAAGGTTGGCGGCCGATACTTCTTCCGCAAGAACGATGGATTGCAGAATCAGTCGGTCCTCTACGTCATGGACAGGCTCGACGGCGAGCCAAGGGTCCTCATCGACCCGAACGGCTGGTCCAAGGACGGAACGATTGCACTGGCGCAGACGTCCGTCAGCCCGGACGGCCGGTATCTTGCGTACGCTCAGTCGGAAGCCGGATCGGACTGGGAAAACTGGAAGGTGCTCAACGTCGATTCCGGCAAGCCGCTCGCGGACGAAGTGAAGTGGGTGAAGTTCTCTAGCGCGTCGTGGACGGCTGACAATAAGGGGTTCTTCTACAGCCGATACGACGAGCCGAAGGCGGGCGAGAAGTTCCAGTCAGTGAATCTGAACCAGAAAGTCTTCTACCACCGCATTGGAACTCCGCAGGCGGACGACGTCCTGGTCTACAAGCGCCCGGACCATCCGGACTGGGGATTCCAGGCCGCGGCGACGGATGATGGACGCTACCTGGTCATCACTACGTGGCAGGGGACCGACGACCGGTATCGCATCACCTATCGCGACCTGTCCGAACCACTGGCGATGCCGGTGGATCTCATCGACAACTTCGACAACGACTACACGTTCATTGACAACGACGGACCGCTCTTCTATTTCCGCACCGATCTGAAGGCACCGAACGGTCGCGTCATCGCCATCGACGTCCGCAAGCCAGAGATGGAGCACTGGAAGGAAATCATTCCGGAGGCCAAGGAGAAACTGGAGGGGGCGACTCTTGTCGGTAATCTGCTCGTCGCCAACTACCTGAAGGACGCGCACACGCAGGTGAAGTTCTTTAGCCCGGAGGGGGCGTTTGTCCGTGAGCTTGAGCTGCCGGGGCTCGGAACCGCCGCCGGCTTCGGCGGTCGACGGATCGACACCGAGACTTTCTATCTCTTCTCCTCCTACGCAACGCCGCCGAGCATCTACCGCTACGACCTCGTGAATGGGAAGACGACCCTCATTCGATCAGCGAAGGTGAAGTTCAACCCGGAGGACTACGAAGTCCGGCAAGTCTTCGCGAAGAGCAAGGACGGAACGAAGGTGCCGATCTTCATAACGATGAAAAAGGGGACGAAGCTCGACGGCAGCAATCCGACCCTTCTCTACGGCTACGGCGGATTCAACATCCCGTTGACGCCGGAATTCTCGGTCAGCATCGCTGCGTGGCTCGACATGGGTGGGGTCTACACGGTCGCCAACCTCCGGGGCGGCGGCGAGTACGGCAAAGAGTGGCACAAGGCGGGGACGAAGGAGAAGAAGCAAAACGTCTTCGACGACTTCATCGCCGCGGCGGAGTACCTGGTCAACGAAAAGTACACCTCCACCGAAAAGCTCGCGATCAAGGGTGGCTCGAACGGCGGGCTTTTGATCGGGGCGGTGATGACGCAGCGGCCGGACCTATTCGGTGCGTGTCTGCCGCACGTCGGCGTCATGGACATGCTTCGGTTCCACAAGTTCACCGCCGGCCGCTTCTGGGTGGACGACTACGGCTCCCCGGACGAGGCGAAAGACTTTCCGGCGCTGTACAAGTACTCGCCGTACCACAACCTGAAGCCGGGGGTGAAGTATCCGCCGACGATGGTGATCACGGCCGACACGGACGACCGCGTGGTGCCCGGGCACAGCTTCAAATTCGCGGCCCAGCTTCAGTATTGCCAGGCGGGGGGCGCTCCTGTGCTTGCCCGCATCGAGACGCGGGCCGGCCACGGCGCCGGCAAGCCGACCACGAAGCTCATTGAGGAGCTGGCGGACGAGTATTCGTTCCTGCTAAAGACGTTGAAGATGGATTTGAAATGACCGCGGTCGCTTGCGGCGTAGCGCCGTCGCTACGCCGTGAGCGGCGATGTACTACTTGTTCTTCACGTCGTAGCAGAAGAGGATGTCCCAGTCGCGGATGTAAAGCTTCCCGTTCGCCACGACCGGGTGGGGCCAGGCGGCTTGGCTGCTGCGGTCCGGCTGGTCGAACTTCCCGTTCTCCACATACTTGGCCGGATTGGCTTCTACGAGGGCTACGCCGCCTTTCTCACCCCGGACGTAGAGAAGGCCGTCGGCGTAGGTGAGCGACCCCTTCCCGACACACCGGTCCTCCCACGCGATCTTTCCGGTCTTGAACTCCACGCACAGGAGAGAATTGTTATTTGTCCCGTAGAGGTGGTCCTTCACCAGGACGACGCCGCCGTGATGGTTCTGGAACTTGCTCAGGAAATACTGTTGCTCGGCCTTGAACTCGTCGCCGGACTTGACGATCTTGGCCATGCCCGCGCCGGTGCCGTAGGACGTAGCCGCGAAGACAGAGTCGCCTCGGACAATTGGCGTGGAGATATTGGCGGTGTCATTCGCCGGCTCCTCGTAATGCCATAAGAGCTTGCCGTCCTTGGCACGCACGCCGACAACTCCGCCACTCAGGAACTGCACGTATTGCTTGACGCCCCCGATTGTCGCCACGACAACGGACGAATAACCGGCCTGAGCGTATTCCGGTCCATCTCCGCCGCCTTTCTTGGCCTTGTTCGACGGCTTTCGTTTCAGCCCCGTCACGGCGGCTTTCCACACGACGTCACCGGTCTTTTTCTTGAGCGCAACGAGTGCCGCGGTGCTGCCACCCGGCGTGCCAATGACGAGATCCCCGTCAATGAGCGGTGACTCAGTGTATGCCCAACCGCCTGCCTTGCCACCGTAGTCCTTGCGGTAGCTTTTCTCCCACTTGATCGCTCCCTTGCCAATGTCGACGCAGACCAGATTGCCGTCGGAGCTAACGGTGTACGCCAGGCTGTCATCGATTGTCGGCGTGGACTTCGGCGCCGCGTACCCGCCGGTCTTTTGACCGATCTTCACATCCCACACGCGTTCGCCGTTCTTTTCGTCCAGGCAGATCATGTACTCGTCTTTTCCCTTCGTGCCGAGCAGGTAAATACGCCCGCCGCTGATGGACGGCGTGGAGTAGCCATCGCCGAGGCCAGTGATTTTCCAGAGCTGCTTCGGCCCGTCGGTCGGCCAGGACTTCAGCAGGCCAGTTTCCTTCGACAGGCCAGTGCGGTCGGGCCCGCGCCATTGCGGCCAGTCAGTGGGACCGGAGTCGGCGGCGAACGCAGTCCCCGCGGCAAGTGCGACGATCAAAGCGGACATCTGGCGCATCATGATTCCTCGAGTGAGATGGTGCGTCGGTGGGATCAAAGCAGGATACACAATTGAACACGTTACGACCGCAGACGGACCGCATGGTACGCGGATTGCACCGCATGACTCATGAGCAACGCTCCCCGTGCGTACCGGAGAGACATTATGCGAAGTGTACCCGTTCTTTGGCGGTCGCTGACTCTTGTGACCGCCGGGGTTTTCTTTGGCACGACCGCCATTGCCCAGGAGCGGCGATCGCCGGTCGCGGCCGATCAGGTCGCGCAGGAGCTGACCCGCGGGCCGATCCACGAGGCATTCGGACAACCGACCGTCTTCAACCCACAGGCCGGGCCGATCACGTCGAAGGCGCCGCCCGAGGCGATCGAAGAGGTCCCGCCCGATCAGAAGCCCGAAGGCGACAACGTGACCTGGATCCCGGGCTATTGGTCCTGGGATGACGACACCAAAGGCTTCATCTGGGTCAGCGGGTTCTGGCGCTCGGTGCCGCCGGACCGGACCTGGGTCGGCGGTTACTGGACCAAGGTCGATGACGGCTACCAGTGGGTATCCGGTTTCTGGGGCTCGGTGAAGGCAACCGACGTGGAATACTTGCCGCCGCCGCCGGAGAGCCTGGAGACCGGCCCCTCCACGGAGGCCACCGTCGAAGGGCAGATCTGGATCCCCGGCTGTTGGGTCTGGCACGACACCCGGTACGCCTGGCGACCCGGATTCTGGGCCGCGGGCAATGCGGAATGGGTCTGGGTGCCCGCCCACTATGTGTGGACGCCGAGCGGCTACGTTTTCGTAGAAGGCTATTGGGACTATCCGCTGTTCAGTCGCGGCCTGCTCTTCAGCCCGGTCGTGTTCGCGTCGATTCAGCCCGGCTTCGTGTACACGCCGAGCGTCGTGCTCGATTACCGGTTCCTGACCGTCGCCTTGTTCGTCTGGCCACATCACCACCACTACTACTTTGGTGACTACTACGCGGCGGACTACGCGCGGGCGGGGATCTACCCGTGGTTCGCGTTCCACATGAGCCGCTACGGTTACGACCCGCTGTATGCGCAAACACGGTACGTCTATTCTCGGCGCGACCCACGATGGGAGTCGCAGATCCGCGAGGCGTACGTGTTTCGCCGCGAGAACGAGGCGGCCCGCCCGCCGCACACGTTCCGGGCGTTCACCGAATGGTCGCGCAAGGCCCCGGACAACGCGCTGGTGATCGCCAGGCCGCTGCGGGAAGCCGCGGGAGCCCGCGACTTCCCAGTCAAGTTGGAGCGCGTGGACGAACGACGGTTTGAGGTTGTGAAGACTCAGGCCAAACAGGTCCGCGAATTCCGCGACCAGCGGGCCAAGATCGAGCAGGAAGCGGCCCGCGAAGTTTCGCGATCCGCAACGGCCAAGACGCCCGCCCGGACAGCGCCGGCCAGGGTGAAACTCCCGGAAGCGCCGAGACTCGGCGCCCCGGCGGCCGCGAAAGGCCGCGCCGCGACGGCGCCGCCGGCCGCCCCGCGGACGCCCGACCTGACGCCCAGCACCCCGCCACCAACGACGCCGAAGGGAACCAGTGCCGGACGCCGGCTACCGGATCCCGAAGAAGTGATCCGGTCGAAGGGGTCTGAGCCACCGGCCAAGAAGAGCCCGCCGTCGACGACGGAACCCCCGGCGAAGAAGGAACCGCCAAAGACTGAGCCGCCGGAGAGGAAGAAGGAGCCGCCGGTGACGCCGACCCCGCCTCCGAAGTCGGAACCGCCGGAGAAGAAGAAAGAACCTCCGCCCAAGAAGGAGCCGCCCAAGAAGGACAAGGATAAAGACAAAGACAAGGACAAAGACAAGGACGGGAAGTGAAAACGTCGGGGCCGGGTCGAGAGACCCGGCCCTTAACGTTTCAGAACTCTCGGGAAGTGGACTTCCTGTCTCTGGGAGTTACTGGTCGCAAGCTGCAATCACTTTGAGCTGTGGTCCTCAACTTTGGCAGTCGCGGCACCCTTCTGGATCGCTTCAATACCCTTCTTGCAGTCTTCCTTGGCGTTGTACCCCTCGCCGGAGGTGGCGATGATGTTGCCGTTCGCGGCCTTCAGGCGCCAGCGGAACTCTTCTTTGCGGTCCTTGTAGATCTCGAAGGTCAGCCCTTTCTCGTCCGCGACGCTCAGGGTCGGGCCGCCGATTCCGAACATCGAGACAACGACGGCGATAACGACTGCACCAACGAACCACCGCGCGCGTTTCATGATGTGACTCCTTGAGAGAATTGAACGCTCGACGACGAGGTCCGACTTGGTGAATGCCGGAGGAGGGACTTGAACCCACACCCCCTTGCGGGGAGCGGATTTTGAATCCGCCGCGTCTGCCATTCCGCCACTCCGGCTTGCGGTCACGCTACCACCTTGGAAACCCGCGGGCAAGCCTCCTGACGGGCATCGAGACGCCGCTCACTTGGACCGATTTGCGAACGACGGGGCCAAGGTCGCCAAGATCGCCAAGATCGCCACCTTTTTGGGCTAGGGAACTTGGCGATCTTACCCCCAGAATGTCACTCAACCCTTCTTGGTCACGGTTGGCGCGAAATTTCGATAAGGGCACGCTCACTTCTTCGGGAACTGCCACGACTCATCGAACAACCCGGCGGTAACCACCTCGAACGCCGCGGGGTCGTAGGCGGTGGGGGTGGGTTTGACGACGGCATAATCGCCGAGGCGCGGGTAGAGCAGGGCGTTCGTCCCCTTGAAGTCGGCCTCGTGGAAGGTGTGGCCGGAGTTGAGGACGACGTACCAACTCCCCAGCGGATTGGGATAAATCAACATCGGCAGGTGGGTACTAGGATCATATTTCGCTTCACCGAAGACCAGTTCATTCGCCGTCCATTTGATTGGCAGCTTCGACATCGCCCTGGCGATAAGCGAGTTGCTCGAAGGGTCGCCGAATAGGATCAGATTCTTTCGCCGCAAATCGTCTTCGGTAACCTCATTGTCCTTTTTCACGGCAAGCGTGCCGCGCATGTACTTGTCCCATTCGCGGCGAAACCGCTCCAGTTGCGCTTGAGCAGCTTTCTCCGTCGCCTCGTGAAAGGGTCGGCCCGTTCCCACGACGCAGATAAATCCTTCCCGAAAGGCATCGTCGATTGGGCCGTACCTTGCCGCTTCTTTGCGCGGCCCCTTGTCGAGGAGATCCCGTTGCCATGTATGCCACTGACCGTCCCGCTTGAGGAACTGAAAGCCCACGTCGTTGCCCAAGGCTCGCTTGTCAAACGTCTTCCCATCGATCGTCACTGACTCCGGCTTTGGCTCCCACGTCGGCCACTGCAGGATAAAGTCGCGAATGTTCTCGGTCTTCACATCGACTTTCGTGCCCTTCCGGGACGCGTCAACCCGGGCGAGTTCATACTGGCGTTCCATCTGCGCAATGTAAATCCAGTCGCACTGCTTACCCCCGCTCAGACCGAGGTGATACGTGACCAGGCGAATCCGCTCGGGGAATCCGCTGCGGCCCTTCCCCGCCCCCACGTATTTGTCAAGTTCCGCCCCGACGTTTTTCTGCCACTCCGGCGGAAACTTGTGCTCCAGGCCCGGGCCGATCAGGTGTGTCATTCGATCAGACAGGCCAAGTCGTTTAAGTTCAGCCTGGATGTTCTCGGCTGCCTGCCGCTGCTTATCGATCTCGCCGCTGTAGGCGACGATCGGAACGTTTGACGCGTTTTCAGCGTAGCGAAACGCGTCGTAGATCCTCAGGCATTTCTCCTGATAGTCGGGCAAGGGGTCGGGCAGCTTGGCGATGTAGCCGTGCGTCGTGGTGAACCCCGCGCCGGGCTGAATGACAGCGAACCGGTCGGCGTGCCGCAAGCCGATGTGCCACGTGCCTGCGCCACCCATCGAGAATCCTTTCAGCACGACTCGGCTCTTGTCGATGACGCCGAGATAACGGTCTGACTCTTCACTTTGGATGAACTTCTCCAACACTTCAATGACGTCCGTTTCTCCCGCCCACCGGTACGCGTTGTTCCCGCGGCCGAAGATGTTGATCTGCACAAAGTCCTGATCCTTTGGGGCCGCCTTTCCGAGGTGCTGGTAGAGGTGCTTCACTTCCGTGAGCGATGAGTCCCGTCCGTGCAGGTGTACGTCGAGACGCCACTTCTTCGTTTTGTCGCGACCGTAACCGTGGGGATAAACGACCCCAAAGGGCTGAACCGAATCATCAACATTGGATCGATACCCACGTGCGACCATCTGGCCTTCCACCTGTCGCCAAGGCCGCTTGCCAGCCTTGATTGCTTCCGCCCGTTTGAAGCCTTCCTCAAGAATCGCGAGCGTCTGCTTTGCCGAGTCTGCAGTAAACCACTCGTCGTGGCGGACAATCCACTCGGCAGCCTTGACGAAGATCGTCAAATCGGGCTCGAGGTCCGAAACCGCTTCCTTCAGCTTCGCCGTCTGCTCTTCGATCTTTTTCAACGTCGCGGCGTCCGGCGTTTTGGCCGGAGGCGGGTCGAACTTTTGCGCGAGCACCGGGGCACCTGCCATCAGAAAAAGTGCAGCAGGAATGAGGCGTGACATGGATGGTTCGTCTCGGAAGGATACGGATGGTCCAACAGTACCCCCCCGCGGCCGCACGGGCAATCCCTTACGTTGCCGCCGTCTGTACAATGCTCCGCTGACGATCGCCCCCACATGGAGACGCGCATGAAAATCCGCTCGCTGTTTGCGGCCCTGGCCGCGATGTTCCTCGCGGCAGCCGCTCAGGCCGCCAACCCGGTCGTCGTCCTCGAGACGTCGAAGGGCGACATCAAGATCGAACTGTTCGAGGACAAGGCCCCGATTACCGTGAAAAACTTCCTCCAATACGTGGACGACAAGCACTACGACGGGCTTGTCTTCCACCGGGTCATCTCGAACTTCATGATCCAGGGGGGCGGGTACGACATGGACCAGAAGGAGCGCAAGACCCGCGATCCGATCAAGAACGAGTCCGGCAACGGCGTCCCGAATAACCGTGGCTACATTGCCATGGCGCGGACCAACGACCTCAATAGCGCCACCAGCCAGTTCTACATCAACGTCAAGGACAACGACTTCCTCGACAAGAACAAGTACGCCGCATTTGGTCGCGTCATCGACGGCATGGACGTTGTGGATCGAATCAAGGAGGTGCCGACGGGCGCCAAGGGGAAGTTCGATCAGGACTGCCCGAAAGAAGACGTGGTGATCAAGAAGGCGCGACGGGCGGACAAATAGCGGAGAGGACAGAACACAGAGAACAGAGGACAGAAACCCAACTCTGTCCTCTGTTCTCTGTCTTCTGTCCTCTCTTCATTCGGCGGGCTCAATACTCGCCGACATCGACCCCGCGCACCGCGGAATCAAGGGGTCCGGCCCGAACGCGTGGATCTGGTCGCGCTTTAGCTCGGCCCGCTCCAAAGACGTGGTGCAGACGATCACTTTCCCCTTCGTGTCCACCTCTTGCGCCATCAGAAACCCCTTCTCCTCGGGGTAGGCGAATAGTTCCTTCAGCATGCGGATCACGTAGTCGTAGGAATGGTCGTCGTCGTTGTGCAGGATGACGTTGTACGGCGGCTGCTTCTGGACCTCGTGTTCTTCCTTGGTTTTGCGCTCGGGTGTGGTCGCTGTCGTGCCACTCATCGAATCATCCTCAGTGACTTCCCAGTCGGTCAGCGCGCCATGGTCGGCAGTTCGTCGTCCCCGGCGTCGGCATTTCCCGTCACCCGGCCGAAGCTGACCAGGGCGATGTCGTCGAACTGCGGATGATTGCCGGAATGGGTCACCACGGCATGCACAATTCTTGCCCCCAGTTCGCGGGCGCTCAACGTTTCCATCGCCTTGGTCGCGGCGGCGACCGTCTTTCGGACGCCCTCTTCGGTGAACCGTTGGCCGTTGGCCGGTTGAGCGTCCTCGATGCCGTCGGTGTAGATGAGCAAGCTGTCCCCAGGCGCCAGCTCGATTGGGTACGCGGTATACGCGTGGCCGGCGACCCACCCGACCGGGAAGTCGCCGGTGTCTTTATCAAACACTTTGCGCAGCTTTTTCTCACGCTGCCGGTAAACCCACGGCGACAGGTGCCCGGCGCTCACGAGTTCGATCCGGTGCGTCTTTGGATCGATGACCGCAGCGGAAAGGGTGACGTACCGATCTTCCAGGTTCGCCATCATCAACTGTTCGTTGAGATGGGTGATGGCGTGGGCAACGCCGGGCTGCGTGAGCATGGCGACGCGGGCCTCGCCGCTCAGTCGGGCCATCAAGAGGGCCGCAGGCACGCCCTTGCCCGACACGTCGCCAAGCAGAACCGCCAGCTTGCCATCCGCGAGCGGGATGAAGTCGTAGTAGTCGCCGCCGACGGTCCGTGCCGCCGTGTAGTGAGCAAAGAACTCGTATCCAGGCAACAGCGGGAACGACTGCGGCAGGAAGCCGAGTTGTACTTTGGCCGCGGCCTTATTCTCCTCTTCGAGTTTTTGCTGTTGCAGGATCGTTTCGTGGAGCCCGGCATTCTCGATTGAAATCGACGCTTGGCCGGCGACGCAGATCAGAAACTTCAGATCGTCCTGCGAGAACTTCTTGGTCCTGTCCTGGCTGTCGAGCTGGATCACGCCGAGCGGCTTGCCGTCCTGCGTCGCGAGTGGGACGCACATTACCGAGCGAATCTTGAACTCGGCGATCGACTGGGCTGCGCTCACGTCCTGGTCGGACGACGCGTCCTCGCTCAGGTACGACTTCAGCTCCTCCAGGCACTTGCGGACAATAGTCTTGCTGAAGCGCTCCGTCCCCGGCCCCGGCCGCCGAACTTTCGTCACCACTGGACGCAACCGATCTTCTTCATCCAGTTCAATGATGAAGCACCGGTCAGCCTGCTTGTAGACCTTGAACAACTCTTCCGCGATTTGCGGCAGCAGCGCGCCGACGTTCAAGGTTTTGCTCAGTGCAGCGCTAATGTCGAGCAGAATGCGCAGCTTCTCGTGTGGCTGGGTCTCGAGGAACTGTTGCGGAGAAGCTCGGTTGAACGTCGCCTCGACAGTGGTGTTGGAGGTCTCCTCGTCATCGTCCTGGTCTCGGGTGCGCTTCTTGCCGATCAGATCCTTGGCGTTCTCGTCGTGGAATGAAAAGAGAAAATCGCAGATTTTGATGTTGTCGCCGTTCTTGAGCGCGTTCGGCCATCTGCCTTCGACAACCTTGTTGTTCAGGTACGTCTTGTTCCGGCTCTGAAGGTCTTCGACAAAGTACTGCCCGTTCTGCGGGATGATCTTGGCGTGTTCCCGGCTGACCGCGTTGGCTGGCAGAACGACCCGGCACTTCTCCGGGCTGCGGCCGATGATCAGTGGTTCATTACCGAGCGGGTGTCTTTCCCCGGTGGCCGATCCGTCCGGCGTTTTGGTGAGGATCAGACTCGGCATGATGCACCGCGGAGCGCGAATCCCAAGGTTGCGGGTCTGCGGAAAGATGGATTGTACCGCCCACGCGGAATTGGTTCAACAACCGACTCCCGTCACGCGCGGCCAAAAAGGCGGAAAAAGTGAACCACAGAGGCACAGAGAACACAGAGAGGCGAATGGCAGAAGATCAAGACGTTCAAGGACGGACGCCAGTTAAGCTAGTCAGTTCCTGTCGTTCTTCATTTTCACTTGTTGCCTCTTATTTTCTCTGTGCTCTCTATGGCTCATTCCCAACTCAGAACTGCTCCGGCACGAATCGCCTGCCTGCGAGCGTCGCCCGATCATCGTAAGCGCCTTCCATCGAGCGATCGGGGAGTTTCAGCTTTTCCCGCGGAACCTTCTCGTAAGAGAGCAGGTCGAGCAGGTGGCGGATGCAATTGAGGCGCCCGCGCCGCTTGTCGTCCGATGGGATGATGTACCAGGGCGCGAACTTCGTGTCCGTGGCCTCGAGCATCATGTCGCGCGCCCGCGAGTACGCGAACCATTTGCTCCGCGAGCACAGGTCCGTCGGGCTCAGCTTCCACTGCCGTAGCGGGTCTTCGATACGGGCCTCGAAGCGACGTTTCTGCACGTCGTCGCTCACCTCCAGCCAGTATTTGACGAGCAGGATGCCCTCATCGACGACGAACAGCTCGAATTCGGGGCAGACCTGAAGGAAGCGGCGGTGCTCTTCGGGCGTGCAGAAACCCATCACATACTCGACGCCGGCGCGGTTGTACCAGCTGCGGTCGAAGATCACGATCTCACCCGCCGCAGGGAAGTGTGGGACGTAGCGCTGCATGTAGAGCTGCGACTTCTCGCGGTCGGAAGGCGCCGGCAGCGCCACCACGCGGAACACGCGCGGGCTGACCCTTTCGGTGATGGCCTTGATCGTGCCTCCCTTGCCGGCGGCGTCGCGCCCTTCGAAGATCACGACCACTCGCAGTCCCTTGTGCTTGACCCAGTCTTGCAGCGCGCACAGTTCCACCTGCAGCTTGCGCAGCGCCTTTTCGTAGTCCTTGCGCTTCATCGATCGTCCTCGGTCATGGTCTTCGATACGTTTCGGCGACCGCGGCAATTGACCGGTTGCCGGAGGCGATTCGCAACGAATTCACCATGCGCCATGCGTGATAGAGGGCGCCATCGGCCCAATTGAGTGTTTCCAGACTGGCACGGGCCGTTGCCGACGGCGTTCGTTGCAGGGCGACATCTTCCAGCAATGTCTCGCGTCCGGACTTGCGTTCGGCGCCAAGCTGCTTCGAGGCATCGGCAACCGCCTTGAGGACGGCCGGATCGGGCGCTGACTCGGGGTCTTTCGTAGCGTCGAGCCACGCGGCCAGAGCCCGCGCACCTGCCTCGAAGCCGGCCGGCGGCTTCCAGCCGCTGTCGACCGACGGGATATGTCTCAGGTCGTCATGAAGTTCGATGAGATGATCCAGGGCGTGGCACAGCCGGATGAGACGAGGCCCGATCGTGCCCAGATCGGTGGTTTCCAGCGAGAGCGATTCGAGGAAATGGTCGGTTTGCTGAACCGCTTCGTGGGGCGGGTCATACCGGACGGATTCGCCCGCGAGACGGCGGCGGACGGCATCGACAGCGCCATGCGCGATTTCCCGGGTGGCCCGCCAGGCGGCCTCGAGCGCGACCGCCCCGCCCGCCTGGGCGAGAGTTGGATCGAGACGGCTGACTGCCGACTCGCTGCCTTTTCCAGAGATCCGAATAATGAACCGCGAGTAGCGATCGATCCACGGGTAAAAGGCCACGACGCCCGCGAGCTTGAAGATGCTGCTGAACGCCGCCAGCGCTATCACGCCGTCGGGATCGTCGAACCGCGCACCAACCCAGTCTGCCGCCGCGGCAAGCGGTCCGAGCAACACCATCCCCAGCAGGCCGACGACGACACTGAAAATAATATGCGCCAGCGCCGCGCGTCGCACCGCGAGGCCGCCGCCGATCACGACCAGCGCGGTTGTCGCCGCGGTGCCGATGCTCTGCCCGACGATCATGGCGCAGCCCTGCTCGAACGTCAGCGAGCCCGCATTCAGGGCAACGAGCGTCGTCGCAGCGGCCGCGGTCGAGCTCTGCATGAGGATCGTCATGACGATCCCGATCCCGGCGAGGACCCACAGCGAGCCCGGGCCCGTATACGCCGTGAAGTTCCACGACACGCCCGCCATCCCCCTTTGCATGTACTCGATCCCGGTGAAAATCAGTCCGAAGCCCGCGAGGATCGCTCCGAGCGATCGGGTCCTGCCTTTGGCGACCAGCCATAGAAGAGCGCCCACGCAAAGGATGGGCAGGGCCGCGTCGGCGATCCTCAGGCGAAATCCGAAGATCGCGACCAGCCAGGCCGTCGAGGTCGTTCCGAGCGTGGCACCCATGATGACCCCGATCGCCTGCGAGAACGTGACCAGTCCCGCGCTGACGAAGCCGATGACGGTGAGAATTGCCGCGGTCGAGGACTGAATCAGTGCCGTGAAGACGGTACCGGACGCAACCGCGCTCAATCGGTTGGAAACGAGTCTCTGCAGCCCTCGGCGCAGCGAGTCGCCCGCAAGGCCTTTCAAACCTTCGGTGAGGTGATGGATTCCGAGCAGGAACAATCCGAGCCCGCCCAGGAGCGTGACAGCAGAGGAAGTGTTCATGGCAAGCTCCAGGGTACCGTCCGCGATGGTCGAGAGGCAAACCAACAGTCGCGAAGTGCATTTTGCCAGGAACCACCGAATTGACGCGCCGTGGAAGCATGAAGTACGAGAAATGAATGTTGCGGCCCGTACAGCGGGCACATGCCTAACGACGGCCCGGCAGTGAAGCCCGAATTCGTTGCGAATAATCGGGCGCGTCTCCTGCCTCCCGGGACACGTCGGTAATCCGCGAACGTGCGCGCAGTTCGTTGAACGGCAACGACGTGTCTACCCTGCCAGCCTGGTACAGGTATCGGTCGCTCCACCCGTTCAGGTAGTGACGGAAGTCCCACCCGCCCTCCCGGCCGGCCGCGTTCGCGTAGCGCACGATGTTGAGCGTGCAGTTGCTCTTTAGCAGGTGGTACCACTCGGGGGTATCAGCCAACTCGTTGATGCGGTCCATGTAAATCAGGAACAGCCGCCGCACGCCTTCGGGCGAAGCCAGTATTCGGTACAGGTAAACCTCTTCCCCGCGATAGTCGGTGCGGACGCGGACCAGGTCGCGCTCCTCCCCGACGACGTAAATCAGTTCGTACTGCTTGAACAACGACGCGACCGGTGAGAAGCTCTCCCCCTCCTCCGGCCGAGTCTCGATGGAAATGCAGACCGGCGGCGCGTTGTCGAAGTTAAAGCTGACGAACGTGTGCGCCACCGGGCCGGGCCACCAGTAGGAGATGAACAGGTCCACTGACGTCAGATGGGCGAGCGACACCTCGCGGTCGATGTACCGGACGGTGAAGTCGTCCCTGCTGCGATAGTCGAAGTCGCGCACGCCAGTGATGCGCACCCGGTCGCCGTCCACGATGGCCCGTGGCATGACCGCCACTTCGGCCCGCCACTCCCGGTCGTGCGACGGGGGGATGAGTATGTACCAAATGAGTACAGCGGCGAAGAGGCCCAGGAACACCCGGCCCATCCGCGGACGACGGGTCAGCCACAAGGCCCAGATGCTGAACCCGGCGAACGCCAACGCCAGCGCCAGGCGCGACCACGCCCAGGGCAAGTTGGAATAGTAGATGGCGAGTGTGGCCCAGGTGACAAGCAGCAGCCGGCCGAGGAAGCGTAGCCCGGCCCAGACGCGGCGAACTGGCCTCAGGAACCACTTTCGCCAACCCTTGGGGGCTGGCCGTCCGGTTTCGGGGGATGGCATGCGGTTTCCCTCATCGGGCCTCCAGGCGCGGACAGCGGCCTGAGTCGGCGGTCGCCGTCTGCCGCCGCAACCGACACCATTCTGGCCATCGACATGGGCAAAGTACAAGTAGTCGCCTGAGTCCACCGCCCGGCGGACAAGTCCCGCTTCACCACTTAATGACCAGCCGGGCCGAATTGACCCGCCAAATCGACGATGCTGGCCGGCCGCGAGCCATGGGTGACGAGTATGGTCGTTCCGCTTACCAATTCGGTCGGTGAGCGTTACAACGGCCTAGCCTGATTGAAACGACGGCATTTCGCGAGTGCGAGGCGTGCGATACCCATCAACGCGAAGCGCGCAAGGTTTCCGCGCTTTTCGGGGGCGTTCGGCGGACGCCGGAGCTCCCTGCAGTAACGTCTAAAGTGCTTTCGGCTTTGAACTCACGGGGAGAGTTGGGGAACTAGGATTCGAACCTAGACTAACTGGTTCAGAGCCAGTCGTGCTACCGTTACACCATTCCCCAGTGAGCAGGGAAACTATACCGGGGGCGCCAAACGCCGACAAGTTCAGCGGCCGAGCGTCCCCGTCCCAATCTCCTCCTCCGAAAGCGGCGCGGAGGCCGGCGGAACTTCGTCGGTCGTCGGCTCCATCGTCGGCTCCATCGTCGGCTTCGGCAGCCAGAACGACGCGACCAGGGCAATCAAATAAACCGAGCCGCCGATCACCGCTGCCGCGGTCGCCACCTTCATCGGGTTCGGACCGCTGAACATCGGCGACAGGAGTTCGGTGTTCACGGTCGCGGCCATCGTCCCGATCATCCGTCCGCCGACGTTGGTCGCGAAGCTTCCCCCGGTTCCGCGGAGGTGCAGCGGGAACACTTTTGGCAAGAACTCGCTCATGAAGCTGAACTGCGCGACCGTGAGCAGCCCGCAGAAGAAGATCGCCGTCGCGAAGACGACATACGGCGCGGTGACCAGGTTCGCATAGGTGATCGGGAAGAGCACGACGCCGGGGATCAGGAAGAGGCGCAACAGCATTCGGCTGGGGACGAAGGTGAGGAGCACGGCGAGCAGTATGCGCCCGGCGAGGCCGCCGAGTTCCTGCCAGCGTTGGATGTTGCCGCGCCGCGCCTTGATTTCGCCCGCCAGTTCCTTCTGATTGCGCTTGAGATCGGCCTCAATCTCCGCGCGCTGTTCGGGCGTCGCTGTCGCCGCGTCTTCCAATTGCTTCTGCAAGCCCGCGACTTCTTTCTGTCTCTCTGCGAGGTCCGGCAGACCCGGGGCGATTTGCAGCGGCGTGAGCTGAAGTGCCCCGAATGCGGCTGCGTAGCCACAAGCCGACAGGATCGTGGTCACGAGCGTTGTCCGACGCAGTTCCGGAGCAAATAGCTCCGCGAATCGCGGCCGCTTCAGCGTCCCGGCTCGCTTCTTTTGCAGCCAGGCCCACGATTCCGGCACAAATGGGAGTAACAAAAGAATTGCGGCGCCGGGGATCAGTCCGGTAAGAAGGGTGTAGCGCCACGGGGCGTGCGGGTCGAACCCGCTGGCCACCGGTAAGGCCGGCAGCGATGCCGCATTCGGGACGATCCAGTTGTAAACCTCGGTGACGAGGATGCCGCCGAGCGACGAGGTTGCCAACGTCCAACCGATCGCCATTTCCCGCGTCCGCTTGTCGGAAAACAGCTCCGCGAGCCAGGTCACCGCGGCGACCAGTTCGACACAGACGCCGATAAACGTCGTGCAGCGGAACAGGATCAGCATCCAGAGCTCGGTGCTGAAAGCAGCGCACACCGGTGAAAACGAGTAAACCAGGATGCTGCCGACCATGACCGTCTTGCGACCGAGACGGTCGATGAGCCAGCCGCCGAGCATCCCGAAGACGCCCCCCGACAGTGCCGCGATCCAGAGCATGCGCCCGGCCCATAGACGGACGACGTCACTTTGTGGCGAGACCGGCGATCCGGGACTGGATAGTAGCTCGGCGACCGCGTCGCTGCCGATGACCGGGAACATCAGCAGTTCATAGGTGTCGAACAGAAAGCCGATCGCGGCGACGAGGAGGACCAGCGTGCGGACAAGGGGAGACATGCTGAGCCAGGGGTCAGGTGCCAGCGGGCCAGGAGTCAGGGGTCAGGAGTCGGCAGCCAGGAGTCACTTGCCTAACTGACTCCTGACCCCTGTCCCCTGACTCCTGGTACGGATGGGCGAGGCAGGAAGAAATGTTCTACAGACCGAGCGCGATTCAGCTACTCGCCGCCCAGCTCATGCTTCACCCACCGTTCCTGCAAATCGGCGGCATCCTTGAAGCCGTAATGACTCACGAGTGCCTTGGCGTACCCGCGACGCGGCGACTCACGCAGAAATGCGGTGAATGCCTTCGGGCCACGCAGCTCGACGAGATAGGAAACGAGCGACACGCTCTCCGCATAGAAGGGCGTCACGTTGGCGGCGTCCGGAAAGTCCGTCCGGTCCATGAATGCGCCGACGGCGAACAGCTTCTTTTCGCGAAGGAGCGATGGAACGGCCCGGCGATAGCGCGCAACCCCCTCCGGCGATTCAGCGAGGGCCGACATGCCGACGATCGCCCATCGCGGCAACGGCTCGTCGGCGAACAAATCCGCCAGG
>Ga0066903_100000816_pt1 | contig 21070 bp, 12 predicted proteins | sample PanSoiMetaGPlot1_FD_67491 | JGI IMG/M metagenome (GOLD analysis project Ga0066903, IMG submission 67491) | Tropical forest soil microbial communities from Panama analyzed to predict greenhouse gas emissions - Panama Soil - Plot 1 (version 2) | ecosystem: Environmental > Terrestrial > Soil >... | reverse complement strand
TCTGACAACGACGCCAGCGCCAACGCCACGTTTCTCGTTGGCGATAAGGCGATTCTCGTTGTCGACACCGGACTGAACGAAGTGGAAGGCGGAAAACTCCTCCAGGCGATCCGTGCAGTTTCGCCACTGCCCGTCCGTTACATCGTCAACACACACTACCATCCCGATCACCAGGGCGGTAATGCGGTTGTCGGATCAGATGCAGTCGTGATCACCACCGACTTCACCCGCGATCGCACGCTCGCTGTCAGCAAGAATCCAGCCATGGAAAAGTTTCACTTCCGCCCGGCCGATCTGACTTTTCAGAAGCAGGTTACCCTTCATCTCGATCCCTACGTTGCGGAGATCTTCTTTTCTGGCAAAGCGCACACGTCCGGCGATGCTCTGGTCTACTTCCCGCAGCAGCATGCCATTGCGATGGGTGACATCTTTCTAAACCGCTCATGCCCTGCGATGGACGATGGCAGCGCAGCCAACTGGATTCAGATCCTCGATCACGTACTCACGATGCCACTAGAACATGTTGTTCCCGGGCACTTCGAACTCTCGACGAAAGCCGATCTCCAGCACTTCCGCGACTACATGGCCAGCCTTTACCAGCAGGTCGTTGATCTGAAAGCGAAGGGCGACTCCCTTGATCAGATTCAACACAACCTACACCTCGAAAAGTTTTCGGACTTCCGCCAGTTTTCGAAATACGAAGCCACTTTCTCAGATAACGCAGCCGTCATCTATCAGCAGTTGCAGGCACATAAAGAATGACAAGCTCAAACTTCCCGATCGAATGGGTACGCAGTGTCTTCCCGGCCCTGCAAACCGACGATAAGTTCATCTTCTTTGACAACGGCGCCGGAGCGCAGGTCCCGCAGATCGTCCTCGATGCAGTTCAGGACCATCTCGTCCTGTGCAATGTGCAGCGCGGCGGGCGCTACGGCAGGAGCCAGGAGGTGGACGCCGGGATTCGCCGCGCGCGACAGAGCATCGCCACGTTTCTCAACGCGCGCGAACCTGCCGAGGTTGCCTTCGGCATGAATGCCACGTCGTTCATCCGCATTGTCAGCCTTGCGCTCGTGGAAATTCTCGGCACGCGCACAGAAATCGTCGTCACTGATCTCGATCACGAAGCCAATATCGCCACATGGCTTGCCTTGCAGAACCGTGGCGTCCAGATTCGTTGGTGGAAGATGCGCGACACCGGCACGCTTGACGTCGACGACCTGACGCCCTTACTTGGCCCTAAGACGCGTCTCGTTGCTTGTGCTGTCGCTTCGAACGCTGTGGGATCGATCGTCGATGTGAAGCAAGTCGCGGCCGTGACACATGCCGCCGGCGCAGAACTATTTCTCGATGCTGTCCACTATGCTCCGCATGGTGTGGTTGATGTCCAGGACTGGAATTGCGACTACCTGGTCTGCTCCGGCTACAAGATCTTCGCGCCGCACATGGGTTTCCTCTGGGGGAAGCGTGAACTCCTCGAAAAGCTTCCGACCTTCCGCGAAGATTTCATCCCCGACGAAGTGCCTACCAAGATCGAGGTCGGTACCTACGTATACGAAAATGTTGCAGGAATGAATGCAGCCATCGCGTATCTCGAGGAACTCGGACGCAAGGTGCTGAAAGATGGAAAACTGATGCCGTCGCGCACTCTTCTGGTCACCGCCATGGAAGCCATCCGCAACTACGAAATCTATCTTACCGGCGAGGTGCTTCGCCGCTTTTCTAATCTTGATGGCGTTTCGGTCTATGGAATCCACGATCCAAAACAGTTCCAATACCGTGTTCCCACCATCTGCTTCAATCTGAAGGGAGTTGAAGCCGCGGCTGTGACCGAACACTGCGCCGCCAGCGGTATTGGTGTCCGGGATGGCAACATGTACTCGCCGCGCCTGCTGCGCCGTCTGGGGATTCCCGAAAGCACGGGAGCGGTTCGCGCCTCGTTGGTGCATTACAACACTGTCGAGGAGATCGACACCTTCGCCAGCGTCTTGCAAAGTATCACCCGCCGCTAGAGGCGGTAATCTCAAAGCAACCTGAGAGGCCTCGTGTCAGAGTTGGAGAAACCTTCGCTATCCGGCCCGTCACTCGCTGCCGGTAGCTCACTGGACGGACAGCAGCTACAACGTCGGTTGAAGTCCCGCCAACTCTCCATGATTGCGATCGGTGGCGCGATCGGCGTCGGACTATTTCTCGGAAGCAGCGTCACCATCGAACAGGCGGGACCGGGCGTCATCGTCACCTATCTGATCGGGGCGCTGATTGCGATCGTGATGGCCTATGCACTCGCTGAAATGGCGGTCGTCCATCCCGTTGCGGGCTCGTTTGGCGTCTATGCGGAAAAGTATTTGAGTCCGTGGGTGGGCTTCACGGTCCGCGCAACCTATGGACTTTGTCAGGTCATTGCAATCGGGGCGGAAGTGACAGCGGTAGCAATTTACTTCGCCTACTGGTGGCCATATGTTCCTGCTTGGACATGGGTAGCGCTAGTGTCCACCGCGCTCATCACGATCAATGCTCTTCAGGTGGGCAACTTCGGAGAATTCGAATACTGGTTTGCGCTTATCAAGGTAGTCGCCATCATCGTTTTCATCGCGGTGGGCGTCCTCTTCGTTACCGGCATTGGTCCCTGGCCTGCCGTTGGATTCTCAAATCTAACTGAGCATGGAGGTTTTCTTCCCCACGGTTGGCGCGGTGTTTGGCTCGCGCTTACTCTTGCGATCACCAGTTACATGGGCGTCGAAGTGATCGCAGTGACTGCCGGTGAAGCCGAAGATCCCGCGGTCAGCATCCCGCGCGCCATGAAGACGATTGTCTATCGTCTCATCATATTTTATGTCCTTGCCATCACGGTCATGCTGGCGATGACGCCATGGAATCGCACGGGCAACTCGAGCATCAGCGGCAGTCCCTTCGTGCGCGCCTTTGAGTTGGCGGGCATTCCCTTCGCCGCCGGCATCATGAACCTAGTTGTCATCACTGCGGCTTTGTCGAGCGCCAACACAAACCTTTATCTCTCCACTCGCATGCTGTTTTCCCTTTCGCGTGGAAGCTACACTCCCGCATGGGTGGGAGTGCTGAGTGCAAACGGAGTTCCGCATCGCGCGCTAGCACTTTCGAGTGGGGGTATGGTCGCGGCCATACTGATGGCGGTGTTCGCCCCCAAGAATGCCTTTCTGCTGCTGTATGGAACGGCCGTCGCCGGAATGTTCTACGTGTGGATTGTCATCCTTGTAACTCATCTGCGCTTTCGCACGGCGATCGGGGCAGAACAAGAGGCGAAACTGCCGTTGAAACTTCCTTGCCATCCCTGGCCAACGATCGGGGCCCTGCTGGCGATGCTTGCCATAGCCGTGAGCACGGCTTGGGTAAGTGGACTCGAGTACACGATCCCTACATATCTCCCGCTGCTCGGGCTGATTTCGCTCGTATATTTCGTCATGCGCCGGCGTCGCTTGGCCAATCTCTGAGGAGTCAGAAGGGGACGACGGATCTCACTCGTAAAACTCTGGCCTCGGGCATCAGTCGCTGCATGAGGTGAGGTCTGTCCCTCTGATCAGGAGTCAGCCTCGATCCTCTATTAGTGAAGGTCTGAAGGCGGCATCGGCGTTCTTGCTGAATCTGTCTGAGAAAAAACCGAAATCGAGTGGATCTGCACTTTCAACATTGTTTTCGGGACAACTCGGTACAATTTGAGGCGAGAAAAAGACTAGTTTTCAGGTTCCTAAGCGACACCAGATGAAGCACTTAGATTTGACCTGGCTTCGGTTCGGGTCCAGGGGGTCGGAGGTTCGAATCCTTTCTCCCCGACCATTCATTCTCTCGCCCAGTCAGCACGTTACGCAGCTCGCGCGCTTAACCTTTAAGCGCTTTTCGGCTTCTGACGCGTTGATCTGCGGCGTCTGCTCGCCAGTCTTTGCGGAATAGATTATTCATTTGAACGAATCCGCGTTCTGATTTTTTTCCTCGATGGTCCTCGCGGAGGGCGGCCGCTCTACTGGCAAGCAGAAGGTACCCTTTCAGTCTGGCGTCGTGTTCGACCGAGTTCAGTTCTATCCGTCCAGCGGCTTCCTCGCCGGAGTGCATCTCGACAGCGGCCAAGACCAAGCTTGCCTCAATGCGACGCATGAAGAAGCCGGACGCTTCGGCCTCGTTGATCGTGCTCTGCAAGCTATGGATGGCAGCGCGAAGATCTCCGTTTGCCGCAAGAACCTGTGCAGCCGCAGTCTGGATTGCGAATCGAGAATCGCGGGATTCGGCCTTGCCGACCTGGTGTTGCGCTTGGGTAATCTCGGAATTGGCTTCCGAGATTCGGCCAAGACCAAGCAGGATTTGAGCCAGCACGCCGTGAGCCGCCATTTCATCGTTTAATTGATGTTCTTTCTTGAACTGCTCGATCGCAGCACGCGCCAGTGGTTCTGCATCTTTTGCTTTACCAATGTCAAGCAGTAACTCGGCCTTTCCCAGCCGAGTCTGGGCGACGGCACCATTTTCTTCACGACGAACCCGAATGGAGAGCGCATCATCGTATTTCTTTTGAGCTCCGCTCACGTCACCTTGATCGCCCAACACTTCCGCAATGTTGTGCATCGATTCGGCGATTTCGCTCTCATTGGCCAGACTGGTTCTCAGCGCCATGGAGTCTTGATACAGCTTTTTAGCGCCCGGAAGATCTCCACGCATGAGGTGAATCTGGCCGATGTTATTGAGGGCGCTAGCAACGCCGTCCTTGTCTCCAACACTTTGATAAACAGCCCGGGTTTCCTCGTCGACTTTCAAAGCGGCAGGCAAGTCTCCCTGCTGTACAAGGATTACTCCCAGATTGTTCAGTTCTTGCGCGGTTCCTCGCTGATTGCCAACTTCTTTTTGTGCGGCCAGAGCCTTTTCATAGGCAGCTCTTGCCTTGGCAAGCTCTCCCATTTCATAGAGGCCGCCGCCAATATCATCGAGCGCATTGGCCATGTCGCGCTGACTGCCAAGACTACGGAAGACCTGGAGGCATTCCTCTGAAATCTGGTTGGAGCGTGCGTACTCTCCTCTTTCAAACAAGAGGTCCCCAATGCGAATGCGGGCACGGGTCGCGCCGTAGGTGTCGCCAGCATCGGTATAGATACGCTGGGCTTCCTCGTCGAGGGCCTCCGCTCCCTTTGGATCGCGAAGATTTCTGGCTGCGGCGCTTTGCATGAGTTTTGCGCGCGCCAGCAGTAATCGGGCTCCGCGGCTCTCCGCCTTTCGTGCTGCCTTTGCAGACGCTTCTTGCATTCGCGAATATTCGCCCAGTTGATTGGCGGCGTATGCTTCCATCAGGTCAATGCGCGGATCGCTGGAAAGGGGCATTGGAAGCTGGCGCAAATTGCCGATCGTCTCCAGAGCATCAGGGGCCTTGCCCGCGTCACTCTGCACTTCGGTGAGGCGCAACCCATATTCGAGATTGTCAGGGAAGAATTCGATCAAGGTCCGGTAAATGGCAATGGCTTTGTCCCAGTCGGCAGTGGTTACACGGTAGAACGCTTCGATCCAAAGCTGATCTTCTCTACTCAGATCCTTTGACAAGCGCCAAGCTTTTTCCCCTTCATCGCGCGCACGCGCGTCATAGCCTAGCGCTCTCCAGGATTGTGCCAACGCCACATGTGCAAGCGCGTGTCCTGGCTCAATGGCGATGGCGTGCAGTAGCAGCTCTCGCGCTCCCAAGTTGTCATACAGGCGAAGCTTTGCCAGTCCGTCAGCAAAGTACCGTGCAGCTTCGGGATTTTCTGGCAGGGATGCGCGGATCGCCTTCACCTGTTCGGTAGAGAGCTCGCCCGCGTTCAGTCGGTCGCGAAGGCGCACTCCCGCTTTCGAGATCAAATCAAAGAGGTTGTCTTCGGTCCCCTTCAACCCTTCTTCTGCGAGGGTTTCTCCAGTCCGTGCGTCCTGAAGGCGTAGGTCGAGACGAATGCTCCCATGGGCCGCGGGCCCGAGGTCAGTATATGACCCCAAAATAATGTAGTCGGCATCAAGATTCGTATGGAGACGGGCCAATGTGTCAGGCGCCAGTGTGTCAGTATCCACTAGAGCTAATTCCCGCTTGGTCCGTACGATATTTTCTCCCGCAACCAGACGCAGGGCCCTGCCCGCCGACAGCTCCGTACTCAACATCTCGGTCAGGGCCGTGGAGAGCCAGGCGGATTCCGGCCGGCCAGAGAGATTCCTAAACCCAATGACCGCAACCGACGGTCGAATCTTAATAGATGGCGGGATGGTTCCGACTTCCGAGGGCTGGTGCGCCCGCTGTTCCGAGCGGTAGAAGAATCCAGCAGCTCCGCAAGCAAGCACGACGGCCAACGCAATCCAACCCCACAATACTCTCGGCCTTGAAGGGGCTGGTTCAATCACCACGTGAGATCGTTCTTTGGCGGCGATAACGACGCTAGCCGCTGGAATCTCAGAGAGCGCAGCCCCGGTCGGATCATTTGCGATGGGAAATGTGACGGGAGCCAAGAAACGATATCCGCGGCGAGGAAGGGTTTCGATGAAACGAGGATTATCGGCGGTGTCTCCCAGCGCCGAACGCAGCTTCTTGATGGCGGTGTTCAGACCGTCATCAAATTCCACGTAGGTATCAGCAGGCCAGAGTTTTTGCCGGATTTCGTCGCGAGTAACAATCTCGCCCGGACGCTCTAACAGAAGGGCGAGTACCTGAAAAGGTTGATCCTGAAGTTTGACTCGAAGTCCGCCCTTAGTGAGAAAGCGCTGGTGAAAGTCAGCCTCGAAAAGGCCAAAACGCGCCATTTTCGCTTTTGAAGTAGAGAGAGACATCCTCTGACCGCAAGAAGAATTCCCGCGATTCTAGCACAGACAGTTCAGGACAGATCATAACTCGCGTTTTGGCAATTGCTTGCGAGGTCAGGCGAAGTCCTGATCTAGATCCTTTGACTGCATCTCCCATTGCCGCAATAGTGACGCCTCAAGCTGTGCCAAATTTTCGAAAAGACTAGCCAATGGGAACAGAAAGTCGCAAGCGGATCACGGTTGAGACCGAACGAATTCTGATTATTGCGGCGGGAAACCTCGTCCACGGATGGTGTGAGAAGTGCGGCAGCGAGGTGGAGATGTCGACGACTGAGCCATCTGGTCGAGGATTACAACACTCTTCCCCCGGTAGTGTCGGGGAAGGTTTGGGCATCATGAAGGCGTTGCTCCACCTACTGCATAAAAGGCGCCGACGTGGATAGTTCCAACCTGGCCTAGTCGAAATCAACGAGTCGCCCTGCAGCGCTGGGTCAAGGGAGACAAAGAGGCGAGAGATCAACAGGAGGAGGCAGCGACAAATGAAACCTGACTATTTCAAACACGCAGTGGCGATTTGGATTTTGTGGCTTTCTTGCGGTGTGATGTTTCCCCAAACTGATCCTGGTGTTCGGGGAGGACTTCGTAACACCGGCGGCGGCTTGCAGCAGCGGGGGATTCCGATCCCGCATCCGCCGCTCATCAGTCCCAATCCTGTTACCGGGGCAACCATCAACGACAACGAACGCGCATCGTTCGAAGAAGGGATTTTGCGAGCCGGGCAGCTCGAGTCTACGTGCGATACATGCAATGACGTGACAGATGGCTCGCCGGTTCCGGGTGAACTAGACCCAGAGTTTCCCCAGGTGCGCACCAACTCTAACGGCACGGGTGCGAGGCATAATGCTGACCAATGTTTCGTCTGTCACGCCCAGCCGCAACTCGGAGGTTCGGGAGGGTTCATAGTTCCCAATCCTGGCAGGTCCGTCCCAGAGCCCCCAGAAAACCCCCTGTTTCGTCTGGTTCCGCATAGATTCGGGAGACTGAACACGGTTCCTTCGTTCGAGGAACAGTATGGGCCGATTCGTGAAGTACGATTCAAGCGCAATCCTGACGGAACCCCGGACGGCGGTGTTCATCAACTGTGGACGGTGCGTGGCAGTACGAATGACCCGACGATCCCGAACTGCGCGCTTACTCAACCTGACTTCGAAGCTGAGCTCAAAGCCCACAATCTTTCTTTCCGAATTCCATTACAGATGACGGGCTTGGGCCTGATTGAGTCCATCCAGGACCGCGAGATCACGGCGCGTCACGATGCAACAGCAGCACGGCGCGAGCCGCTGGGAATCGCAGGTCATCCCAATCGTAGTGGAAATGACGGTACGATCACACGCTTTGGATGGAAGGCTCAAAACAAGTCCGTGACCATGTTTGCGGGAGAGGCTTACAACGTGGAGCTGGGGATCACGAACGAGTTGTTTCCAACCGCAACGGAGGAAGATCCTGATTGCAACGGACCCAACAAGCCACTTCCAAATGACGTACTGCGCACCGATAACGACGACCATGACAACAAGTGGTTTGACAACCCGCTGCACATCCTTCCGGACTGGATGCAATTCCAAGTCATGATGCGATTCACCGATGCACCGGCTCCCGACCCGAATCCGAGCAAGAGCGCCAAACGCGGCAGGGCCGTATTTGGAGACATTGGTTGCACCTTGTGCCATACGCCACAGATGCAGACGGCACCAGTCATGAACAGTCCGGTGTTGCAAGATCGGCCTGTCAATTTGTTCTCTGATCTCATGGTGCATCACATGGGTGCCAGGTTGGCCGACGACATCTCACAGGGTCAAGCTGGGCCTGACGAATTCCGGACCGTACCGCTCTGGGGGGTAGGACAACGAATTTTCTTTCTTCATGATGGGAGAACCGACGACCTGCTCCGGGCGGTTCGGGATCATTTCTCGTCGGCGACTTCAAAGTATCCGGCCTCGGAAGCAAATGCTGTTGTACGCCGCTTCAACAAACTGTCACCCCAGCAGCAGCAGGAGATTCTCGACTTTTTACGGTCACTCTGAGGCGTCTGAGATCTGAGACTCATGTCAGAGGGAGACCGCCAATGGAGTATGTCCTAAGAAAGTGCGCTGCAAAACTTGTTTTATTTGTCATCGTGTGCAGCAGTTCGGCTTTGGCTCAAACGAAACATGAGTTTCACCAAACGTTTGCTGTATCAATCGCCGAACCCGTGAGGTTGCGTGTTGAGCTATTGCAAGGCGACACGGAGATTGCCTATAGCCGGGAGGGTGAAGTCACGGTTTCGGCGAGTCAAGTTAGCGACGGAAATGCATCCGCTGGCGTTCTGGCGAATGTCGTTTCGGTCACTGCCGTCGGGAATCAGATCGAGATTCGACAGAACCAAGCCGTTGACACTTCTGCGAGCGCAGCCAAGATTGCCTATCGGATCGACGTTCCGTATCGAACAGAAGTGTTCTTGGCAGTGAAGAGCGGAAAACAAACTATTACTGGGATCATGGGCCCGGTGTCGGCGGAGGTGAACGAGGGAGATATTCGGGTGTCCTACGTTTCCAAGGCTGTGCTTGCACACGCCGAGAGAGGCAACCTGGATTTGCAAGTCATCGGCGAGCATATCGAAGCGATGGTAGAACGAGGCAGCATATCGTGCAGCCGGGCAGCCCAAGGCGTTAGGGCAGAAGCATGGGATGGCAACATATCTCTAATGCGTGTTGGGCCCTCCCAAGTGAGAGTGAGACACGGAGCGGGGAAGATTGATGTCGCCGGAGTGAGTGGAACGCTTATCGCTTCGACCGACGCAGGCAGCCTGCACGTCCGGGCAGTTCCTCATGACGATTGGCAATTGAGTTCGGAATCTGGCGAGATCGGCATTGAGCTTCCGGCTGGCTTGGGGTTCGATCTTGATGCAATGACTAACTCTGGCGAAGTCGTGGTCGCAAGAGATGATTTCAATACACCGAGCGCCACTGTGCGGCAACTCAATCAAAAAGTCAATGCCGGTGGCAGGCGGATTGAGGTGCGAAGCAAGAGCGGAAGAATTGCGGTGAGTTGAGAGTTTTATCTGGAGAATTTCATGGCTATTAACCAAGCTGTTGCGCCATCAACGGCGCCGAGTCGTTCATTTAGTTTGATGCGGGTGCTTTCTCTGCCCTGGCTCGATCGGATGATCGCTTCCATTGCCTGCATACCGCTGGTGTACTTAGCCTACTACCGCTTCGAACGCTGGCATCACGGGTTTCCGCTGATCGCGGCTGCACTCAACACTCTTATTGTGGTCATCACTATGATCATCCGCCGGCCACCCAAGCGCGTAACTCCCAACCCTTGGTATTGGTTGATCGCTTTCCTGGCGACCTATTGGGACCTACTGGTGCTAGGTTTTTTGCAACAAGGCCGTCCCCTGGCGAGTAGTTGGGCTACGAATCTGATCGCCGCCGCCGGCTTGGCCATGGCGGTTTGGGCGCGGGCTAGTTTAGGTCGCAACATTGGTTTTGTCCCTGCGCAACGCGAACTGGTTCACACGGGAGCCTACGCCTACGTGCGCCACCCCATATATACTGCCTTGTTCATGACCACGCTTGCATTCTTGCTGCGCGCGTACAGCCCGCAGAATGCACTGCTCATGGGCCTGAGGATACTCTGGTTTATTCCGATCAAAAGTTTGGTTGAGGAAGACTTCCTCAGATCCGATCCGCAATATGCAGATTATATGCGCCGGGTACGAGCCAGGTGGATTCCATTTGTGATATGAGTACCGCGTCGACAGGAACTCAAAGCGAAGTCATTTGCGACGCGGGTCCATGAATTCGGTGTAACTCGGTAGAATTGAGAGGAGAAAAAGTGCGGCTCCCCGGTTCCTAGCGGCGCCAGATGAAGCACTTAGATTTTTTCCTGCTGTCGGTCGGGACCAGGGGATCGGAGGTTCAAGTCCTGTTTCCCCAACCATCTAAGCCTCAGAAATTTACCGCGTCACTACTTGGCTTCCATACACTTGCCGTACAGAATCGCAGCGATCCCTCTGGTGCTTTGCGCCGCACATCACTGGTTGATTCTATGTGATGCTTAGCCAGAGATAAGCTCCCGCGACAAGCGTCGTCTTGTCGCTCGTCTATTCCGGATTTCCCCATTCCACGCGCGCTCCCTGTGTAATAAGAAACACTAATGTTATGGAAAGCATTATTACATTGACTAATTAGCGCGAACGGCTATGCTGAACAGACTGGGCGGCCTCGACCGGCAGTCCTTCTCACCAGCTTCTACCAGGGGAAGTGATGGCAAGCGAGCTTAAGCGGCATAGTCAAGCGATCACGGATGGACCCAGTCGTGCGCCCGCCCGCGCCATGCTGAAGGCGATCGGCTTTTCGGACGACGAGCTTCGCAAGCCCATCGTAGGCGTTGCCAATACCTGGACGGAAATTGGGCCTTGCAACTACCACCTTCGCGAACTCGCGCAGAGTGTAAAGGAAGGCATTCGTGAGGCTGGCGGGACTCCGATGGAATTTAACACCGTCTCCATCTCGGATGGGATCACGATGGGAAGTCAGGGAATGAAGGCCTCCCTGGTGAGTCGCGAAGTGATCGCCGACTCCATTGAACTGGTAGCGCGAGGGAATCTCTTCGATGGCATCGTGGCGATTTCAGGCTGCGACAAGACCATCCCCGGAACCATCATGGCGCTCTGCCGGCTCGATTTACCAGGGCTGATGCTCTACGGTGGATCCATCGCTCCGGGAAAGTTCAAGAACCACGATGTCTCCATTCAGGACGTGTTCGAGGCAGTCGGCGCTCATGCCAGCGGCCGTATGAGCGACGCTGACTTGTCTGAGATCGAGAACCACGCATGCCCCGGCGCTGGAGCCTGCGGCGGCCAGTTTACTGCCAACACCATGTCGATGGTGGCCGAGATGCTGGGCATTTCACCCATGGGCGCCAATGACGTCCCTGCTACCGATTCGGCCAAACACGAAGTTGCACGACAGTCGGGACAATTACTCATGGAGCTGTTGCGCCGGGATATCCGAACCTCCCAGATCATCTCCAAGCACTCTATCGAGAATGCGATTGCAAGTGTCGCTGCCAGCGGTGGCTCTACTAATTCTGTCCTTCATTTGCTGGCAATCGCGGAAGAGTGCGGAATCGCACTTGATATCGAGGAGTTTGACTGCATCAGCAAGAGAATACCCCTGCTTTGCGACTTGAAACCCGGTGGGCGCTTTATGGCTACCGATATGTATCAGGCAGGAGGCGTGCGCGTTCTCGCGGCGCGTTTGCAAGAGCTCGGAGCGCTCCATTGCGACTGCCTCACCGTGACCGGCAAAACCATTGGTCACGAAGCAAGTCTCGCGAAGGAGGCCGCGGGCCAGGAAGTCATTCGTCCTCTCAGCAGTCCATTGAAGCCGAACGGCGGACTGGTGATTCTCAAAGGCAATCTTGCTCCTGAAGGATGCGTCATGAAAATTGCCGGACACAACATCCTGCATCACCGCGGTCCGGCCCGCGTCTTCGAGAGTGAAGAGGAAGCTTTTGCTGCCGTGGAAGAGGGCACGATCAAACCCAATGATGTCGTTGTAATCCGCTACGAAGGGCCGCGTGGCGGCCCGGGAATGCGGGAGATGCTGGCGGTTACCGCCGCGTTGAATGGAGCCGGGCTGGGTGAGTCGGTGGCACTGCTGACAGACGGACGTTTTTCCGGCGCAACTCACGGCTTCATGGCGGGTCACGTCGCTCCTGAAGCGGCCTGCGGCGGCCCGATTGCCGCGTTGCAGGAGGGAGACACGATCGAGATCGACATCACGCAACGCAGTCTCGCGGTCGAACTGAGCCCGGTTGAGTTGAGCAGCCGCATGGCGAAATGGAAGCCGCCGGCGATGCCTTATGCCTCGGGAGTATTCGGAAAGTACGCGCGCATGGTGTCCTCGGCTTCACGCGGAGCAACGACCGCGACTTGGAGCGGCGGAACTGACGCCACACAGGCTACCCAAACGGAATTAAGCAGGAGCATTCGATGACAAAAACGGGTGCTGAAATCGTTTGGGAGTGCCTGCTTCGTGAAGGTGTCCGGCAGGTGTTTGGGTATCCAGGCGGAGCCATCCTGCCTACGTACGACGCCCTTACCAGATATGACATCCACCATGTGCTGGTGCGCCACGAGCAGGGCGCAACCCATATGGCCGACGGGTTTGCCCGAGCCAGCGGCAAGGTCGGCGTCGCTATCGCCACTTCGGGACCCGGAGCCACCAACATGGTGACTGGCATAGCGACAGCCATGCTCGACTCTTCCCCTATCGTCTGTATCACTGGCCAGGTTGGCAGCAAGCTGATTGGTACCGACGCTTTCCAGGAAACCGATATCACCGGCGTTACTCTGCCGATCACCAAGCACAACTACCTCGTCACCCGTGCGCAGGATGTCGCGCCCACAATCCGAGAAGCGTTCTATGTGGCGCAATCCGGACGGCCTGGCCCAGTCTTGATCGATATCACCAAAGACGCCCAGCAGAGCAGTATTGACTTTGACTGGGACGCCGCGGCGCCACAATTAGCCGGCTATCGGCCGGACCTCTCGCCCGAGGCTGCCGACTATCGCAGGGCATTAGAACTGATTAACCGTGCAGAACGTCCGGTGATCTTGGCCGGGCACGGGGTGATTTTGTCAGGCGCGTCGGAACTGGTCCGCCAGTTCGCGGAAAAGGCTCACGTCCCAATCGCCATGACGCTCCTCGGCCTGGGTGGTGTTCCCGCCTCCCATCCGTTGAATCTCGGCATGATGGGCATGCACGGCGAAGCCTGGGTCAATACTGCCATCCAGGAAGCCGACCTGCTGCTGGCGCTTGGCATGCGCTTCGATGATCGCGTTACCGGAAATCTCAAGACCTACGCGACGAATGCAAAGAAGATTCACGTAGAGATTGATCCCGCCGAAATCAACAAGAACGTAAAGGTGGATGTGGCGCTGGTTGGCGACCTGGGAGACGTTCTAGCTGAACTCCTGCCTGAAGCCGAGCCCCGCGATCGCTCGCCGTGGCTAGCCCACATTCGCACACTGAAAGGCGATTCGGCCGTCCGTGACATCCAGAACCTGCCTGACACCGGCACCCTCTACGCCGCGCACGTGATCAACGACTTATGGCGCGAAACCAAGGGGCGTGCCGTGGTCGTCACTGACGTTGGCCAGCACCAGATGTGGGAGGCGCAGTATTACCACCACAACGAGCCGCGATCGCTCATTACATCCGGCGGTCTGGGCACGATGGGCTTTGCTCTTCCTGCAGCCATCGGTGCCAAGTTCGCCCGTCCCGACGCCGAGGTGTGGGTCGTCGTAGGCGATGGCGGCTTTCAGATGACGCTCTGCGAACTTGCCACCATCGTGCAGGAGAAGATCGACGTAAAAATCGCCATCATCAACAACGGCTACCTGGGCATGGTCCGCCAATGGCAGGAGTTCTTCTACGAGAAGCGTTATGCTGCGACCCCACTGGTGAATCCGGATTTCGCTAAGGTGGCTGACGCCTACGGCATTCGTTCTGCACGCGTCAGCGAACGCAAAGGCGTGATTCCCATCGTGCAGGAGGCCCGCAAGCATCCAGGCCCGATGCTGATTGACTTCCGCGTCCAGCAGGAGGATTCGGTTTATCCCATGGTCGCTGCAGGAGCGGACTTGCATCAGATGATCCGGCGACCCGCGCCCATCTACGAGACTGGAGCCGACGAGTAAGCCTATGCTGCGAACTTTCGTGGTCTACGTTGAAAACAAGCCGGGTGTGCTGAATCGAGTCGCATCCCTTTTTCGGCGGCGCGCATACAACATTGAATCTCTCACCGTGGGACACACCGAAAAACCCGGTGTGTCACGCATGACCATCGTTGTGGACACCGACGAATGCCAGGCGTTACGCGTGGAGGCGAATCTCTACAAACTGGTGAATGTCCTAGTAGTCGATGACATCACTGCGAACCCAGCCGTGTCGCGAGATTTGGCGCTCATTAAGATCGCCGCCAGTACGGAAACCCGGCCGCACATCCTGCAATTAGCGCATGTCTTCCGGGCCCGCGTTGTCGACGTTGCGGTTGACTCGGTGATCGTTGAGATTACGGGAACAGAAGACAAGATTGATGGATTGCTCGACGTCTTGCGCCCCTATGGTGTCCTCGAAATGGCGCGCACAGGACGAGTTGCCATGTCGAGAGGCGCGAAAGCTTCTGTGTCCGTTGCAGCGTGTGCCGGGGCAATGGCTGGATCTTACGAAGATTCCGGTGAAGATCTCGCCTACTCGGTTTGAGAATACGACCACCAAGGAAAATCAATATGGCCAAGATCTACTACGATAATGACGCCGATCTCGCTCTCATACGAAGCCGAAAGATTGCGATCATCGGATATGGCTCGCAGGGCCACGCTCATGCCCTGAATCTAAAGGATAGCGGCGTTGCCGTTCGCGTGGGACTGTCACCAAACAGTACTTCGAAAGCGAAGGCCCAAGATTCAGGCCTCACCGTGAACACCGTCGCCGATGCCTGCAACTGGGCAGACGTCATCATGATCCTCACTCCCGACACAACGCAGCCGGAGGTCTATCGGACCTCGGTGGAACCCTTTCTTTCCGCGGGCAAGATGCTCATGTTCGCTCACGGCTTCAACATCCGCTTCGCCGCCATCGTTCCGGGCAAGGGAGTGGATGTTTCAATGGTCGCTCCCAAGGCGCCGGGTCATCGCGTCCGCGAACTCTATCGCGAGAATGCCGGAGTGCCGGCTCTGATTGCTGTCCATCAAGATGCGACAGGCAACGCTCGCGCTTTGGCTCTCTCCTACGCGAAGGCGCTCGGCTGCACTCGCGCCGGAGTGCTCGAAACCACTTTCGCGGAAGAAACCGAAACCGACCTCTTCGGCGAGCAAAGCGTTCTTTGCGGGGGCGTCAGCCACTTGATCAAAGCCGGATTCGATACCCTTGTGCAGGCTGGGTACCAACCGGAGATCGCTTACTTCGAATGTCTGCATGAACTCAAGTTGATCGTGGACTTGATCTACCAGGGTGGACTCAATTACATGCGCTATTCGGTCAGCGACACAGCCGAGCATGGCGACTACAGTGGTGGCCCCCGCATCGTTACAGAGGAAACGCGGAAGGAGATGCGAAAAATGCTGGCCGAGATCCAGGATGGGACCTACGCCAGGAAATGGATCGCGGAGAATCAGGCCGGAAGACCATGGTTCAACGCAAAGCGCCAGGCTGAGCAGCAAACGCTGATCGAGTCGGTAGGCGCCGAACTACGCTCCATGATGCCGTTCCTCAAGCCGGTAAACGTGACGCCGGAATCTAGCCAGGCGGCGATTGCGTCAAAGTAAAGTTATTACTAAGGATCGTTGAATCGAGTGACGCCGTTTTCTTCCGAAAACGTCAGATTGCAAAAAATGGCCTTAACTCCAAAGTCAAACGGCTACTGCCTGCGCCGACTATTCGTATCTGAGCACTTGTAACACGTCGACACGCGAGGCGCGGACTGCGGGTCCAAGCGAGGCCATGATGGCAGCACCGACGAGAACAGTAGCCGCCCCGAGAAGAGCAAACGCGCCCGGTAGCCGAACGTTTTCAAGGTATCCGGCGGCGACGCGCGCTAACACATAGAAGCTTGCGGAGCCGGCTGCGATTCCAATTGCCACGACGATTATTCCTTCCGTCAACACGCGCACAAGCAAGTCGCGTGGTGTGGCACCCAGGGCAAGGCGCACACCGAACTCGCGCGTCCGCGCCCTGACACCGAACGCGAGGACACCGGCAACGCCGACAACGGCAATGAGCAATGCGACGCCGGCAAACCCCGAGACAACGAATGCGTTCAGCCTTTCGGGAGCCAGGACTTCCGCGCGCACGTCCTCGAGCGTGGCCGCCCTTTCCACGGGTTGATCGGCCGACATCTCCCGGATAACCCGAGTAACCGCAGGCACAAGGGTGTACGGATCACCGGAGGTGTGTACGAACAGACGACCAGCGAATCCGACTTGCTGCATCGGATGATAGATCGTTAAAGCCGGTCCGGGCACGACATTCTCATCGTCCACGTCCGCAACGACACCGACAATTCGGCACGGCTGAGGACTGCAGAACTCTGGTCCTGTCTTGGTCCACCAGACGTGGCGGTTTATTGCGTCGCGATTCGGGAAAAGCCGCTGGGCGACACTCTCGCTGACGATCACGACGCGCTCGTTGCCGGCGCGATCCTGGTCGGTGAAGTCGCGGCCAGCAAGGAGTGGAACACCGAGAACCGCGAAAAAGCGGGGTGCAACCATGCGTATCCGTGCGTGAGGAAGTTCTTCGCCGTCGGCGGGTGTGTAGCCTTCTGCGGCGAACTGGAAGCTGGGGAAGCTGCCAGCGTCGCGCCAGGGAACGAAACTCCCGACGGCTACACCTTGCACACCGGGCAGCGCACCAATACGCCGCATGGCTTCCTGGTAGAAATCGACAATCTTTGCGCCTCCCATGCCCGGTGCAGGCGTTGGGATATCAAATGCGAGCACTTGCCGCATGTTGTAACGCGTGGGTGCTGTCTGCAAGGCGACTAGCGCCGCAAGAAGCATGGCAGCACCGGCGAGAAGCACAAATGAGAAAGCAATCTGGGTTGTCGCGAAGAGGCGCAGCCGGCGAGTCGCGCCCGGCGTAATTCGGACGCTGCTGGCTGCGATGCCGAGGCCGGTTGGCGAATGCGGAGTGGGAAGCCGCGGGATGTAGGCGAGAAGCACAGCGGCAGCGATGGCGAGACCAGCTCCGACCCAGAGCAGGCTTGTGTCAACGGTGACTTCAAGTGCGCGCACGGAAAAGCGGGAGGCATAGCGCGCAACGACGGCCACGAGCGGATGTGACAGCGCCACACCCAGAGCAGCACCCGCGCCGCAGAGCACGAGGCTCTCGGCCAAGAGCGTTCTGCGGAGCGCGCCTTGGGTCGCGCCAAGGGCAGCCCGAATGGCTAGCTCGCCTTCGCGGCGCACGGACCGTGCGAGTATTAAATTGGCGACGTTCGAACACGCAATGAGGAAGACGATCCCAGCGGAGGCGAGAAGTAAGAGCAGGATCGTCCGCGCGGGCGCCACAATTTGGTTGCGGAGCGTCGTCACTTGCAATTTGTAATCGGCTCTGGCGGAGTACGTCTCGGGGTGCTCGCGCACCATCGCAGCATGGATCGCGGTTAATTCGGCGCGGGCTGCTTCAAGCGTAACCCCCGGTGCGAGACGTCCGAAGAGTTCCGTCATCCGGTGCGAGCGGCTGGTGACCATCGTAGCCCCGAGGTGATGCGGGCTAGTCACGACGTTGGCGATAATCTCGGTTTCGGACGGATAGGGAACCGATGGCTCAAGAACGCCGATCACCGTGGCGGTGCGCGCACCGAGGCGGATGGTCTTGCCGACCACGTTCGGATCACTGTTGAGTGAGGAAGTCCAAAAACGATGTGTCAGGACGGCGGCACCGCTGGCGCTTGGGCCATCGTCCGCGGGTGTCAGCAGGCGGCCAAGCACCGGGCGAAGCCCCATCACTTCGAAGAATGACCCACCAACCACGCCTGCTCTCACGGTGCGCGGCTCCTTACCGAGACCGGTCATTGTGAACTCAACCGTGGAGAAATCACCGAAAGCGCTGACATCAGTGGCACGGGCCTTGAAGTCATTGATTTCCGGGACTGAGAAGGTCGTGTTTTCTGACCCGATGCCGGGAGCGCTCTGCCGGATGTAGATAAGGCGATCCTCGTCCCGATTCACGAGGGGACGGAGCAGCACTCCCCGGACGACGCTGAAGATCGCGGTGTTGGCACCGATGCCGAGGGCTAGTGTCACCACTACCGTGGTTGTGAGAGTCTTGGTGCGCAGGAGGGAACGTATGCCGACGCGCATCTCATGCCAGAAGGCGGAAAGGATGAGGCCTAGATCCTTAAAGAGTCTGATCATTTTTACCCTATCGCGTTAGGATTCTGAACCCTCAGATATTCGAAAGGCAATTTTGTTACCGGACTTCCCTCGCCACCCGAAGCTAGTCCCGCGTGGATTTAAGCATGGTGAAGGAGGCACGCCGTGTCCGCAGATGGAATCCGATGTCCGGAAGCGAACAGCGAATGGTTGCTTCCTTAGAGTGAAGATGCATCGTTAGCGCCAGCAAGACAAATATTGATCAGCCCGCCGCACGAAACTTGCCGGACTTTCAGCTGCCATGGTTAGATTGTCGTCGTTCTGGGTTGCAACTGACCATCAGCACTGACTCACCTCGATAGGCCCGGGGAGTTCCATCGCCACCGCCTGTCATTTCTTACAGTTCAAACAGCTGCAGTCGATCAGTAAACGGAATGAAGATGCAGGACATAGGTGGCAACACGAACGTGGGGATTTCGCAGGTAGAGGTTGGGACGGCAAGACGTTCGACGCTGGAACGCCTCTTGTCGCCTATCGCGGAGGTTCGACCCGGAGAAGCCAAAAGCGCGCTGCTGATGGCGCTGGTCATGTTCCTGATACTCGCGGCCTACTACATGCTGAAGACCGCCCGTGAGGCGTTGATTCTTTCGGAGGGTGGCGCTGCAGTGAAGAGTTACTCAGCTGCAGGCCAGGCGTTCCTGCTACTGTTCTTGGTCCCGGCGTTCGCGGCTTTTGCGTCCCGCGTCAATCGCATTCGATTAGTCCGTTGGGTGACTCTTTTTTTTGTCAGCCATCTCGGGCTGTTCTTCCTGATTGGAAAATCGGGAGCTCGGATCGGCATTGTCTATTTTTTGTGGGTCGGCATCTTCAACGTGATGGTCATTGCCCAGTTTTGGGCATTTGCCAATGACCTGTACACGCAAGAACAGGGCAAGCGGCTTTTCCCGCTTATCGGGTTGGGTAGCAGTGTCGGCGCTTGGGTGGGATCTCTTTATGCCGGCTGGCTCATCGGTGTTTTGGGAACCTATTCGCTGCTTTTAGTAGCTGGCGCGATCCTGGCCTTCACCGTAGTGATTGCCACATTTGTACACAAGTCGGCTGCAAAGCTGATCCCGCACGAACAGGCTGCTGACGCCGAGCGGCCGCTCGGCAAAGAAGGTGCTTTTGAACTGATCCGGAAGGACAAGTACCTGGTCTTGATTGCGCTGCTTGTTGTTCTGCTGAATCTGGTAAACAGTTCCGGTGAGTACTTGCTTGGGCGGTATGTGGTTACGAACGCCAACTCTACGTATGGCAGCAGCCCCGAAAGTAAGGCGATTCGAGAGCAATACATCGGTCAAACCTACAGCCACTTTTTCAGCACCGTGAACCTGACGGGCTTTCTGTTGCAGCTGTTTGTCGTATCGCGTGTTTTCAAGTTCCTTGGAGTCGGGAGAGCACTGTTCATACATCCCTTGAGCGTCTTTGCGGGATACCTGACGATGGCGGGAAGTCCCTCGATGGATAGAATCTACGCGCTCAAGGTCGTCGACAACAGTCTTGACTACTCGCTCGGCAATACGTCCAAGCAAGCCCTTTGGTTGCCAACTAGCCGCGAGGCAAAGTACAAGGCCAAGCAGGCGGTGGATTCGTTTTTCATGAGGGCCGGAGATGTGTTGCAGGCCGGCGTTGTCTTCGGCGGGGAACGCCTCGCCTTTACGACTTCCTCATTCTCCGTATTGAACCTGGTAATGACCGGCGGATGGCTGTCCGTTGTGCTGATGTTAAACGTGCTTCTACACCAAAAGGCGCGTGAGGCGAGCACCGCGAAACTCTAATGGCGGGGCAATACACCTCACTCCAGGCGATATTACGATTTAGTAGAGAGATTCCGAAAGATATGTTGCGAATAATCGGACGATGTTTCGTAGCCGGACTTAGTTTTTCTCTGGTTGTCAGCATGTCTGCGTTCGCACAACAGGGCGACGATACCAGCCGGGCAATCGAACAAACACGGCTTCAATCCGAGAAGGCACAACAGCTGAAGCCTGTGACAGAGAACAAGGCCGAAAAACTTGCCGAAAAGGTCGAGACGTCGGGACTGGTGGGAGGGGTGGCCCCCAGCGGTCTGTATCCCTGGTTTGGCAGCATTCTTGGCGGTGGCGGCGTCTCAGTCGGAGGGGGCTACCGCCTCCGATTCGGCGACAGTGGCGTCTTTAACGTTATGGGGGCATGGTCATTCCAGAATTACAAAATGCTCCAGTCCGGATTGGAATTTCCTGAGTTTGCGGATCGCCGAGTGAAGGTGAACCTTGGTGTGAAGTGGCTCGATGCTCCCAAGGTCAGCTTTTACGGCATAGGCAATAAGTCGAGCAAAGACGATAAGACCAGCTATCT
>Ga0066903_100000815_pt1 | contig 21073 bp, 17 predicted proteins | sample PanSoiMetaGPlot1_FD_67491 | JGI IMG/M metagenome (GOLD analysis project Ga0066903, IMG submission 67491) | Tropical forest soil microbial communities from Panama analyzed to predict greenhouse gas emissions - Panama Soil - Plot 1 (version 2) | ecosystem: Environmental > Terrestrial > Soil >... | reverse complement strand
CGACGAGAACACCTACACCAACCTGATGTGGAACACCCTGGTGCAGAACGGCTTCCCGAGCACCATGGGCTTCATCATCGACACGTCCCGCAACGGGTGGGGCGGCGCGGCGCGGCCGACCGCGCTGAACAGCAGCCCGACCAACGCGGTCGACTACGTCAACGCCAACAAGATCGACAAGCGCGGGTTCCGCGGGAACTGGTGCAACCAGAACGGCGCCGGCATCGGCGCAATCCCGCAGGCCAACCCACCGAACGTGAACGCGCACATCTTCGCCTTCGTGTGGGTCAAGCCCCCGGGTGAGTCCGACGGCGACTTCCCGACCGCCACGCACACGCACGGCGACCCGCACTGCGACTCGACCAAGACGAACGCGGACGGGAGCGGCAACACGTTCCCGACCGGCTCGATCCCGAACTTCGACATCCCGGCCGGCCAGTTCTTCCCGTTCCAGTTCCAGCAGCTGGTGGCGAACGCCTTCCCGGCGCTCTAGCTCTCCGGCACGACAACCGACCTCTGCCCGGCCGGCAACGGCCGCGGCAGGGGTCGATCCTTTTTCACCCTCCGCATGGAGAGGGCAGGGTGGAGGCGGCCCGGGCCATACTCTGGCGCTGTGCTGACCGTCCTCCTGGGTGTCGCGGCGCTCCTGGCGTGGGGCGGCTTCGAACTGGTGTTCCGGACGCCTGGCGCGGCGTCGAGCTGGCGGGGCGACGCACGGGACCGCGCCAGCACGCCGCTGCTGATCGCGGCGTTCGCCGCCGGCGTGCTGGTGCCGCTGGCCATGCGCGGCATCGCGTTCGGCTCGCTGGGCGGCGCCGCGTGGGCCGGCGTGGCGCTGTGCGCCGCCGGCCTGGGGCTGCGCGCCTGGGGCATGCGGACGCTGGGCGGGTCGTACACGCGGACGCTGCGCACGTCCGAGGACCAGCGCCTGGTGACGGCCGGTCCGTACCGCTGGGTCCGGCACCCGGGCTACGCGGGCAGCATCGCGGTCTGGGTCGGCGCGGCGCTGGCGTTCCACAGCTGGCTGGCGGCGGCCGTCGTGGCCGCGCTGATGCTGCTGGCGTACGGCTGGCGCATCAGCTCCGAGGAGCGCATGCTGCTGGACCACTTCGGCGAGGACTACCGCGCCTACGCGTCCCGGACGTCGAGGCTGTTCCCGGGCGTCTACTGACCCCCTCTCCGCTCCCCCGCGCTGCGTTTAACGGTCATTATCGTCAGCGCGATGTCGAGCTCAGCGCTCGCCGAGCAGCTCGCGGTACATGGCCTCCAGACGCGACGCCACCGCCCGCAGGTCGTGGTGCTCGATCACCCACCGCCTGGCCCGGGCGCCGAGGTCGGCCGCCCAGGTCGGCTGGGCCAGCAGCGTCTCGAGCGCCGTGTCGATCTCATCCGGTGTGCGGGCGCCGATCAGGGGCGGGCGGGTCGGATACGCGTCCGGATACCGGAACGACGCGATCACCGGCCTGGCGCAGCTCATCGCCTGCAGCTCGGACAGTCCGAGGGCGCCGAGCGCGAACTGGCCCACGACCGCGTCCGCCGACCGCACCAGGCGCGGCACCTCCGCCGGCGGCACCCGCGCCAGGAACTCGAAGCGGTCGCCGTGGAGCGTCCGGTAGCGCTCGCGCTGGTCTCCCCAGTCGATCACCAGAACCCGGACGTCGGGGTGGCGCCTGGCGAACCCGGCGATCCCGGCGGTGGACATGTCCGCCCCCTTGCCGGCGTCCAGCCGCGCGAAGAGCAGCACCGTCCACGGCCGGGCCGGACCGGCCGGCGGATCCAGACACGGCGAGAACCGCTCGGCGTCGATCGGGGCCGGCAGGAACCGGGCGTCCGGGCGTACCTCGCGAAGGACGGGCAGGAGGTCCGGCGTGATGGCGAGCACGGCGCCGGCGCGGCGCAGGATGGACGCGAGCGGCCTCCTGAACACCGGGTCGGCGAGCCGCTCGCGCACGTCCGTGCCGTGGCACTGCACCACGTACGGGATGCGGCTCAGGTAGCCGAGTGCGCCGTAGCTCGCCCAGTGCAGGTGCGCGACGTCGAACCTGTCGGGGCGCAGCAGGCCGCGGGCGTGGCGCAGGTCCAGCACGCGCCCCGGCATCGCGGCCAGCTTCACGACGAGCGGTCCGCCGGCGCCGGCCAGGCTCGGCTGCCACACGTCGACGTGGTGACCGAGCGCGCGCAGGCCCGCGGCATGGGCGCCGCCGACCTGGTTGATGTCGTTGACCTGGACGATCCGGAGCCGTTCGCCCGGCACGGAGCGCGTCAGCCCGTACGGCCGGGCACGGCGGTCGAGCTGGCCGCGGGAGCCGGTCGGATCGCCGGCTCCGTCCGCCGCGCCCACTCGAGGGACCGCCCGCCCTGGGCCGCGTAGAGGAGGCCCAGGAAGACCCAGAGATACGGCTCCGGGAAGAGGCGCCCCTCCAGCTGGCTGGCCAGGAAGATCACTCCCAGCATCAGGGCGGCCGCGAGCATCATCTCCCGCGTCTCGCCGGTCGTCGATCGCGCCGACCGCCGCGTCTCCCGGAACAGCTGCACGACCAGGACCAGGAGGAGCGCGATGCCGGGCACCCCCTCCTCGGCCAGGACCGTGACCAGCGACGTGTGCGAGGCGACGTCGAAGTATCCCCGCTGGATGTAGGCGGCGTACGTGGTCTGCATCGCGTGCTCGAAGCCCCCCTCCCCCACACCCGTCAGGGGATGGTCCTCGAACATCTGGAGGCCGGCCGCGATCAGGTAGCGGCGCTCGACGTCGACCGGCAGGTGGTCGACCCAGCCGAGGTCGGTCTTCCGACCGTCGGGCAGGCGCTGCTGGAGCACGGGGTTGAGCGCGTGCAGCGCGGCGTCGTCCACGCGGCTGGCCGTGGCCGGGAAGAGCACGAGCATCAGGGCGAATGCGGCCCCCCCCACTCCGGCGGCGACCGCGCCCGCGCGCCGGACGCGCACGACGGCGACGCCGGCCACCAGCGCGATGAGCAGGAGGGCATATCCCTGGCGCGAGAAGGTGAACGGAATGGCGACGCCGGCGACCGCGGCCGACGCGACGCCGAGCAGCCGCCACCAGCGGCCGTCCGCGTGCGCGGCCACGACGACGCCCGCGGCCGCGGCCAGCGCGAGGAAGCGTGCGTTGATGTTCGGATCGCCGAACGTGGCGTACGCGCGAGGAAGCTGGTCTCCCGCCCACAGGCTGATGCCGGCCGTGTACAGGGCGGTGCCGGCCACCCCGATGACCACGCCCGAGACCGCGAGCGCTCGCCAGGTCCGCCGGAGCGCCGTCTCGTCGCCGAGCCAGTTGTAGAGCAGCACGAGCATCGCCAGGTACGCGTAGAGCGCCGCGGTGCTCTTCAGCCCTTCCGAGCTCCTCGTGAACATCCAGCTCACGGTGGCCAGGCCCACGAACACGATCAGGAGCAGGAAGCTGAGCTGGGCCGGAACCCGGACCGGCCGACGCTGGACCAGGACCTGGACCGCGAGCACGACCACTCCCAGCAGCAGCACCAGCCTGCTGACGTCCAGCAGCTGCACGGGAAACGCCTGCTTGGTGAACTCCAGCGGCAGCAGGAGCACGAGGACGACCGGAAACCAGCGGGCGAATCGGTCCATCGAGCTCTGCCAGGTGGGCACGGGGGGCAACTCTAGCATCGCGGTCAGTCCCGCCTGGCCAGCACCCCGACCAGATGAGACCGCAGGAACGGCACCGCGGCCAGGGCCGGATAGCCGGGCCGGGTGAGCGGGCCCAGCCGGCGGGCGAGCGGCGGGGCGAGCGTCACCGGCTCCAACCGGGCCCGCAGGCCGGGGAACAGCGCCCTGACCTCCGAGGCCGGCAGGCCCCTGACGTTGGCGTTGCGCGGGTTGTCCCGCCGCAGGTCGTACCAGAGGATCGCGCCCCCCGGTCGCAGCATCCGCCGCATCTCGGCGGCGATCCGTCGGGCGGCGTCCGCCGCGAGGACGGAGCTGAGCACCGTGAAGCTGAGCACGAGGTCGAACGACTCCGAGGGGAGCTCCAGCCGCGTCGCGTCCGCCACCCTGAACTCGAGGTCCGGGTGGAGCTCACGGGCGCGGTCGATCCGCTCCGGCACCAGGTCGACGCCCAGGAGGTCGCCGCCGCGGGCCCCGAGCTCGCGCATGCGGGCCAGCTCATGGCCATGGCCGCAGCCCACGTCCAGGACCCGCCGGCCACCGAGGTCGGCCAGCCCGGCTTCCGCCAGCAGATGGCGCATGCGGCGGACCCGCTCCTCCACGATCGCGCGGTTGCCCGGGTTCGCTCCGTCGTACAGGCGAGTCCGGGCCGGCGTGTCGTACGTCCGGTACACACGCCTGATGCGCTCGGCCTCGACGGCGGTCTCGACGCTCTCGGGTTCCTCGCTCACTTCCCCTGGCCCCGCGATCCTACTCCCCGCGACCGGCTATGCTGCCGATCTGATGTCCTCCGCCGCCAGGGCGTCGGTGCTGATGCTGTCCGCCCGCGCGAGCCTGCTCGCGCTCGGTTTCGGCAACACCGTCCTCACCGCCCGCCTGCTCCAGCCCGAGGGCCGCGGCGCCTACGCGAGCACCATGGCGGCGCTGACCCTGTTCACGCTGACGGTCGGCTCGGTGGGCAACGGCGTGGCTCTGAGCGCGGCCCACGACGACGAGGACACGCGCCGGCGGGCGGTGACGGGCTCGGTCGGCCTCGCCATCGGCGGAGGGCTCCTGCCGCTGCTGGTCCTGGTCGCCTGGCATCCCGGCGGAGCGTGGTACGGGCCGGCGCTGGTCGCGGCGGCGAGCACTCCGCTCGTGCTCCTCACCAACTCGGCCCAGTTCGCGTGCCTGGGCCACGACCGCCTCGGCTGGGTGGCCGCGCTGCAGCTCGTGCAGCCGGCGCTCCTCGTGTCCCTGGGGGTCGGCCTGATGCTCGGGCTGCACGCCGGCCTGCTCGGCGCGATGCTGGCGTGGACCCTGTCGTGGGCGATCACCGGCGGGATCGGCCTGTACGTGCTGACGGCGCTGGGCTGGCGGCTGCGCCTGGCCGAGCTGCCGCCGTGGCGTTCGACGCGGCTGATGGAGTTCGGCGTCGGCGCCTCCGGCTACAACCTGCTCAGCTATTTCACCAATCGATCGCTCCTCTTCCTGGTCCAGGGCCTGATGGGTCTGGGCGCCGCGGGCGTGTTCTCGGTGGCAATCACGCTGGCGGAGCCCGTGAGCAGCATGTCGGTGGCGCTCTCGTCGGCGGCGTATCCGAGGCTGGTGGCGGCGGCCGGGCGGCCGGCCGAGGCCAGGCGGTTCCTCCAGCTCGCGCTCGTGGCGTCGCTGCTGGGCAGCACCGCCATCCTGCTCCTGACCCTGGTGCTGCTCGTCCCGCTGTTCGGCAGCGCCTACCGGGGGGCGCTCGTCCCTCTGCCCTTCCTGCTGCTGGCATATGTCGTGCTCAGCGGCCGCGAGATCGCGACGCTGTGGTACGTCCACGAGCTGAAGAGCTACGGGATCCCGATCCGCGCGTCGCTCGTGTCGTTCATGGCGACGCTGGGGCTGGCGCTGCCGCTGACCGCCCGCTTCGGCGCGGCGGGCGCGGCCGCGGGCGCGGTGGTCGGCGGGCTGGTCATGATGACGATCCTGCTCACCAGGCTCCGCCGGCGCGGGCTCGCGTGGCGATACCTGCTGACCCCCGATCCGTCGCTGCTCGGTCCCCTGGCCGCGATCAGGGCGGCGACGGCCCGCGGCGCCCCTGGCTCGACCGACTGAACCGCCACGCTTGACGCATGTGGCGGTCACCCAATACGGTACGCACCGACTTGATCCGGCCCCAGCCGCGTTGGATGCAGCGAGCTTGATCGCCGGGGACGCTCGCCGCGGATCGACGACAGACCATGGATTCCACACCCAGCTCGCCGGGCTGGGCGACTATCCCGCCACGCTGTCGCTGGCCGCCCTCACCGCGGCGCTGGCGCCCGCGTACGTGGTGCGCTGGCACGTCGGCTTCTACCCGACGACGCTGCTCGAGGCGTCGATCGTCCTCTCGGTTCTGGCGTTCGCCGTGGAGAGCACGCGCGCTCGGGCCGTCCCGACCTGGTGGTCGCCCCTGACGCTGCCCGCGGTGCTGCTGCTGGCGGCCGGCCTGGTCTCCGTGGCCGTCGCGCCGTCCCGGACCGCGGCGCTCGGCGTCTACCGCGCGTACCTCGTGGAGCCGGCGCTCTTCGCGCTCCTGCTGGCCAGCGTCGTGCGGCGTCCGGCGCACGCCTACCTGGTGCTGGGCGGCTTCTGCGCGGGGGCGGCCGTGCTGGTCCTGGCCGACGCCGCGGTCGTGGTGGCCGGCCTCGCCCGCCACACGTTCGACCCTCGCCTGGAGCCGCCGGCCGCCATCTACGAGAGCGGAAACGCCGTGGCGCTGTTCGTCGTCCCGCTCGTGGGCATCGCCGGCGCCGTGTTCCTGCACGCGCCGCAGCGGCCCGCGAGAGCGGCCGCCGGCCTCTTCCTGCTGGTCGCCGGGCCGGGCAGCCTGCTGACGTTCTCCCGGGGCGGATGGGCGGCCCTCTTCGCCGTCGCGCTCGGGCTGGCGCTCTCGCACCGACTGCGATGGCCGCTGCTCGGCGGGCTGACCGTGATCGGCGCGCTGCTCGCGCTGGTGCCGGCCATTCGATCCCGCGTGGCGGTGCAGCTGAGCGGGGGTGCCGGCAACACCGTCGGCGTCCGGGTGGAGCTGTGGGGCGACACCCTCGACATGCTGCGGCAGCGACCGCTGCTCGGCGCCGGGCTGTCCGGGTTCCAGCAGCGCATCACGCCGGCGTACGCGCTCCGCCACGACTCGGCGCCGTACCCGCACAACATCGTCCTCGCGTTCTGGTCGGAGACCGGGCTGCTGGGCCTCGTCGCATTCGTCTGGGTGGCGTGCGCGGTCGCGGTGCTGGGGATCCGCGGCTGGCTCCGGGGCGCCCCGGACTGGCGGGCGATCTCGCTGGGCACGCTGCTCGCCCTGCTCGCGATCGTGGTCCACGGGATGGTGGACACGCCGTACTTCAAGAACGACCTGAGCCTGGAGTTCTGGGCCATCGCCGCGCTCGCCCTGGCGGCGTGGCGGTCGGGCGCACCCGCCGCCGGCTGATCAGCCCCGCTCGGCGCCGGCCAGCGCCGCGACCACGTGCTCGGCGGCGCTGCCGTCACCGAAGATGGCGGGCCGCTCACCCTCCGGCCGGAACCCGGCCGCGGCCTCGGCGATCGCGTCGGGCTGGCAGCCCACCAGCCGGTTCCAGCCCGCATCGACGGTCTCCGTCCACTCGGTCGAGTCCCGCACCGTCACGCAGGGCCGGCCCGCGAAGTAGGCCTCCTTCTGGACGCCGCCCGAGTCGGTCACCACGGCGGTCGCCGTCGACTCCAGCGCGATCATGTCCAGATAGCCGACCGGCTCCACCACCTGGACGCCCGGGCCCGGCACCAGCCCGAAGCGCTCGATCGCGGCGCGCGTGCGCGGATGCAGCGGCAGCAGCACGCGGCACCCCGAGCGCGCGAGGCCGCCCAGGATCGCGCCGAGGCGGTCGGGGTGATCGACGTTCTCCGCGCGGTGCAGGGTGGCCAGGACGAACCCGCCGGGCGTGAGCCCGAACCGCTGCAGCACGCGGCTCCGGGACTGGGCCCGGGCGGCCTGCTGGAGGAACGCGTCATACATCACGTCGCCGGTCACCACAGCCCCGGAGATCCCCTCCCGCTCGAGCTGGGCGGCTGCCGCCGCCGTGGGGCACAGGCAGAGGCTGCTCACGTGGTCAGCGACCACGCGGTTGATCTCCTCGGGCATGCGCCGGTCGAAGCTGCGCAGGCCGGCCTCGACGTGCGCCACCGGCACGTGGAGCTTGACGGCGGCCAGGGCGCCGGCCAGCGTGGAGTTGGTGTCGCCGTACACGAGCACCCAGTCCGGCCGCTGCTCCTGGATGGCCCGCTCGATCCCCGGCAGCATCCGGCCCGTCTGCTCGCCGTGGCTCCCGGAGCCGATCCCCAGGTTCTGGTCCGGCGCGGGGAGGTCCAGCTCCTCGAAGAAGATCTGCGACATCTCCCGGTCGTAGTGCTGGCCGGTGTGGAGCAGGAACTCGTGGTGGTCGCGGCGCAGCGCAGCGCTGACGGGGGCGGCCTTGATGAACTGCGGCCGGGCGCCGACGACGGTGAGGACCCTCATGCGGTCGGGGCGGGCGCGGGCGCGCCCCGCGGCGGCAGCTCGTCCAGCCACCGCTCGGCGATCGCCGACCAGCTGTAGTCGCGCTCCACCAGCCGCCGCCCGGCGGCACCCATCGTGGCGGCCAGCCCCGGATCATCGGTCAGGCGCCTGACCGCCGCGGCCAGCTCGGCCGGGCGCTCGGGCGGCACCACCAGGCCGGCCCCGCTCCCCCCGATCAGCTCGGCCGCCTCGCCCACGCCGGAGTAGATCACCGGCGTCCCGCAGGCCAGCGACGGGAAGATCTTGGACGGGCGGGCGCCGCGGAACAGCGGACGGTCGAGGAGCGGCACGATCGAGGCCCGCGCCTCCGAGAAGACGGCGGGCATGGACTGCGGCGGCCGCGGATCGGCGAATCGCACGTTGGCCAGTCCCCTCTCCCCTGCCAGCCGCACCAGCCGCGGCTTCTCGGGGCCGTCGCCGATCAGGAGGAACACGATCTCCGGCCGCGAGCGAAGCAGGTCCGCGGTGTCCAGGAGGAGCTCCAGACCCTGAGCGTACCCGTGCGTGCCCGCGTACAGGAAGCCCACCTCGCCAGGCCGCAGCAGCCCGGCCGCCGCCTCCGACTCGGCCGGCTGGAACGCGCTCGTGTCCACGCCGTTGGGCAGGAACATCACCCTGTCGGGTCCGACGGTCTCGGCCACGGCGTCGCAGATGCCCCTGGTCACGCCCGCCACCCGGGCGGACCTCCGGTACAGGAAGTGCTCCAGCCACGTCGCCACCCGCAGCGCGTGGCGGTTCGTGATGATGCCGAGATCGCGGGCGGACGCCGGCCACAGGTCCGACACGATCATCACGAAGGGCGCCCGCCGGAGCAGGCCCACCAGCCACGCGGTGCCGCCCAGGAACAGCGGCGGCGACTCGACCAGCACGTAGTCCGGGGGCTCCGCCAGCAGGCAGCCCACGATCGAGGTGGCGCAGAACGACAGGTAGCCCGCCATGCGGCGGGCGATGCCCCGTCCGGTGGCCGCGTGGATCCACGTCCGGACGACCGGGATGCCGTCGACCTCCTCGCGAACCAGCCGGCGGCCGCGGTACTCGGCGTGGACGACCCCCGCCGGGTAGTTGGGCATGGCGGTCACGACCGTCACGCGGTGCCCGTGGGCCCGCAGCTGGTTGGCGAGAGCGAGCAGCCTGACCTGGGGAGCGCCGACCTCAGGCGGAAAGTACTGCGTGAGAAGCAGGAATCTCATCGGCGGCCGGAAAGCTCCAAAGCAGCCACGCATTCTGGCAGATGCGCCCGACGTCCGGCAGAGGGGCCGGTCGGAGCATCCCCGGGAAGCAATCGGCTATCCTACCGCCCGGCGGTGGACCCGGTGGATTCATACAAGCCGACCGACCCGTTCGGGGGGCGAAACGACCGAGGAGGAGAGGGGGTGGCGTGGCCACGGTAGATTCGGCCCACGAGGCCTCGACGACCGGTCGGAGCGCCGCCAGGATCCCCATCTCCAGACCGTTCATCGGCGACGAGGAGAAGGCGGCGGTGCTGGCGGTCCTGGACTCCGGCATGCTGGTCCAGGGCCCGCAGGTGGCCGCCCTGGAGGAGGAGTTCGCGGCCCTCCTCGGCGTGCGCCACGCGATCGCCAACGCGTCCGGCACCGCGGCGCTGCACCTCGCGCTGCTGGCGCACGACATCGGCCCGGGGGACGAGGTGATCACGAGCGCGTTCAGCTTCGTCGCCACCGTGAACACCATCCTCTATGTCGGCGCGCGGCCGGTCTTCGCCGACGTGGACGAGCGCACGTTCAACCTGGACCCGGCCGCCGTCGCGGAGGCGGTCACCCCCCGCACCCGTGCCATCGTGCCGGTCCACCTCTACGGGCTGCCGTGCGACATGGACGGCATCGCCTCGGTGGCCGCCGAGCACGGGCTCACCGTGATCGAGGACGCCGCCCAGGCGATCGGGGCGACGTACCGGGGCCGACCGGTGGGCACGTTCGGCACCGGCTGCTTCAGCCTCTACGCGACCAAGAACGTGGCCTCGGGAGAGGGCGGCGTGGTCACCACCGACGACGACCGGATCGCCGACCGCGTGCGGCTCCTGCGCCAGCACGGCATGCGGGCCCGGTACGCGTACGAGACGCTCGGCTACAACCTGCGGATGACGGACCTGCACGCCGCCATCGGCCGGGTGCAGCTGGGCCGGCTCGACGAGATGACCCGCCGCCGGCGCGCCAACGCGGCCGTCCTCAGCCGGTCCCTCACCTCGGTCACCACGCCGACCGTCCCCGACGACCGCGACCACGTCTGGCACCAGTACACCGTCCGGGTGGCCCGGCCCGACCTGAGCCGCGACGAGGCGGTCCGCCGCCTCGACGAGGCCGGGATCGGCACCGGCATCTTCTACCCGGAGGGCCTCCACCAGCTCCCCCACGTCCGCGAGGTCGTCGGCGATCAGCGGCTGCCGGTGACGGAGCGACTGACGTCCGAGGTGCTCTCGCTGCCCGTGCACCCGGCGCTCGTCGAGGACGATCTCGCCCGAGTGGTGGCGGCGGTCAACGGCCTGTGATCACCGTCGCCGTTATCGGCGCGGGGGCCATGGGCCGGCACCACGTCCGCGTCTACCGCGAGCTCGGCGCGAACGTGGTCGGCGTGGCCGACACGGACGTCGAGGCGTGTCGCCGGGCCGGCGACCTGCACGGCGTGCGCGTCTACGGCGACCACCGGGAGCTGCTGGATCGGGAGCGGCCGGGCGCGGTCTCGGTCGTGGTGCCGACCAGCGCCCACTTCGACGTGGTCATGGACGCGCTGGCGGCGGGCTGCCACGTCCTGGTCGAGAAGCCCATCGCCAGCACGGTCGACGAGGGCCGGCGCATGCTCGAGGCAGCCCGCCAGCACGGTCGGGTGCTGACGGTCGGCCACATCGAGCGCTTCAACCCCGCGATCCTGGAGCTGCGACGCCGGCTGGAGTCTGGCGCGCTCGGTCGTCCCTACCAGATGCACGCCAGGCGCCTCGGACCGTTTCCGCAGCGCATCCGGGACGTCGGCGTGGTCGTCGACCTGGCGACCCACGACATCGACCTCATGTGCTGGCTGGGCGGCAGCGAGCCCGTTCGCATGTACGCGGAGACCAGCCGGCAGATCCACACGACGAACGAGGACCTCGTCACCGGCCTGATCCGGTTCGCCAACGAGATGGTCGGGCTGCTGGAGATCAACTGGCTGACGCCCACCAAGATCCGCGAGCTGATCGTGACCGGGGAGCGCGGCATGTTCCGGGCCGACTACCTGACGCAGGACCTGTACTTCTTCGAGAACTCGGTCTCCGCCGACGGCGCGTGGGCGACGATGAGCCTGCTGCGGGGCGGCGTCGACGAGGGCTCGATGACCCGCTTCGCCCTGCGCCGCCGAGAGCCGCTCGCGGCCGAGCTGGACGCCTTCCTGGCGGCGGCGCGCGGCGACGGGCCGCCGGCCGTGAGCGGCGAGGACGGCGTGCGCGCCCTGGACGTCGCGCTCGCGCTGATCGAGTCCGCCCAGGTCTCGAGTCCGCTGCGGGCACCGCGTTCGTCATGACGACCCGAGACCTGTCCGCGCTCGTCGAGGCGCGAGAGGCGAGGATCGGCGTGGTCGGCCTCGGCTACGTGGGGCTGGCCGCCGCCGTGTCGATCGCGGCGGCCGGCCACCGGGTGACCGGTGTGGAGCTCCGCCGGGAGCGGGTGGACGCGGTGAACGCCGGGACCTGCCCGCTCGACGGCGACGAGCCCGGGCTGCCGGAGACGCTGGCGGACGTGGTGCGGCAGGGCCGGCTGCGAGCGACCGGCGATCCCGCCGCCCTGGCCGGCTGCGACGTGGTCCTGGTCTGTGTCGAGACGCCGGTCGGCGACGATCACCGCCCGCAGCACCAGGCGCTGCTCGCGGCGTGCGAGAGCCTGGGCCGGGTGCTGGCCGACGGCGCCCTGGTCGTGATCGAGTCCACGGTCGCTCCGGGCACGACCACGTCGCTCGTCCGGCCGCTGCTGGAGCGCACCACTGGCGGCGCGGAGGGCGGGCGCTTCCACCTCGGCCACTGCCCGGAGCGCGTCATGCCCGGACGGCTGCTCCACAACATGCGGGCGATGGACCGCGTCCTGGGCGCCTGCTCCCCCACCGGGGCGGCGGCCATGCGGGCCCTCTATGGCTCGTTCGTGGAGGGGAGGCTGGACGACGCCGACACGCTGACGGCCGAGCTGGTCAAGACCGCGGAGAACGCCTACCGGGACGTCAGCATCGCGTTCGCCAACCAGCTGGCGCTGATCTGCGAACGCGCGGGCGCCGACGTGTGGCGCGTCCGCGAGCTGGTCAACCGCTCGCCCGGTCGCAACGTGCTGCTGCCGGGGTCGGGCGTCGGCGGCCACTGCATCCCCAAGGACCCGTGGCTGCTGGCGTCGGTCCTGGAGGAGGACGCCACCTCCTCGCTCCTGGCCGCAGCCCGGCGCCTGAACGACGGGATGCCCGCCCACTGCGCCGACCTGTGCGCCGGCCTGCTGGTCGAGCACGGCGTGGCGCTGGACCACGCCCGCGTGGTCGTCATGGGCTTCAGCTACCTGGAGGACTCCGACGACACCCGCGGCTCGCCGTCGGCGGCGCTGGTGCCGCGGCTCGAGGCGCTGGGCTGCTCGGTGACCGTGCACGACCCGTTCGTCCCGGCGCACGCCGGCGACGTGATCGAGGCCGTCCGCGGGGCCGACTGCGCCGTCGTCATGGTCGCCCACCGGGCGTATCGACAGGTCGAACTGGACGCGCTGGCGGCCGTCATGCGCCGTCCGCTGCTCCTGGACACCCGGGCGGTGTTCGAGCCGGCCGCCATGGACCGCGCCGGCTTCGCCTGGCGCCGGCTGGGCGTCGGCGGCGAACGCCCCGTTCCGAGCCGGGTGGTCTGAGCGATGCGCGAGCGGTTCCTCTCGTTCTCACCGCCCATGATCGGCGACGAGGAGATCGCCGAGGTCGTCGCCAGCCTGCGCTCCGATTGGCTGACGACGGGCCCACGGGTGAGGTCCTTCGAGGAGCAGTTCGCGGCGTTCGTGGGCGCGCCGAGCGCCGTGGCGCTGAACTCGGCCACGGCTGCCATGCACGTCGCCCTGGCCGTGCTCGGGATCGGTCCCGGCGACGAGGTCATCACGACGACGATGACGTTCTGCTCGTCAGTGCACGTGATCGAGCACATGGGCGCCCGGCCCGTCCTCGTCGACGTGGAGCCGGACACCCTGAACATCGATCCAGAGCGGATCCGGGCGGCGATCACCGCGCGGACCCGGGCCATCCTGCCGGTCCACCTGTACGGGCATCCCGTCGACATGGACGCCGTCCTGGCCATCGCGCGCGAGCACGGTCTGGCCGTGGTCGAGGACGCCGCCCATGCGCTCCCGGCCAGCCACCGCGGCCGGATGGTCGGCGCTCCGGCGGAGGGCGTCCGCAACCTGGCCGCCTTCTCGTTCTACGCGACCAAGAACCTGACCACCGGCGAGGGCGGGATGCTGACCGGTCCGCCGGAGCTGCTGGCGGAGGCGCGGACCTGGGCGCTGCACGGCATGAGCCGCGACGCGTACCGGCGCTACGAGGCGGACGGCTCGTGGCGGTACGACGTCGTGCTCCCGGGGTTCAAGTACAACATGGCCGACCTGCAGGCGGCCATCGGCCTCGTGCAGCTGCGCCGGCTGCCGGAGCTGCAGCGGCGCCGCCGCGAGATCGTCTCGTGCTACGACCGCGCGTTCGGCGCCCTGCCCGAGGTGCAGATCCCCAGCGTGCGGCCGGAGGTCGAGAGCGCGCACCACCTGTACGTGCTGCGGCTGCGGCTCGACCGGCTCGCGATCGACCGCTCCGGCCTGATCCGCGAGCTCACCGCCCGCCGGATCGGCTCCAGCGTCCACTTCATCCCCATCCACCACCACACGTACTACCGGGAGCGCTATCGCCACCCCGCGGGCTCGTTCCCGGTGGCGGACCGCGAGTTCGAGCGGATCGTGTCGCTGCCGCTGAGCCCGCGGTTGTCGGACCGGGATGTCGAGGACGTGATCGGGGCGGTCAGCGAGATCGTCGAGCGGAGCCGGCGCGAGGATGCGTGAGCCTGGCGTCGCCGACGGCGGTCACGGTCGTCACCGCGACGGGAGCGCGGCGGGGCGGCAGCACGGACACGGTCTCCAGGATCAGCCGCATGTCGGACCAGAAGCTGCGGTGCTCCAGGTAGTCCAGCTCCAGGCGCAGCTTCTCGGGCATGATGACCGTCCGATAGAGGGCCTCGGGGTCCTCGCCGCGCAGGAGCTGCTCCTCGTCGCGGTACCGGACCGACGCCGCGCCGGTGATGCCGGGCCGGACGCCGAGGACTCTTCTCTGCTCGCAGGTGTAGAGCCGCACGTAGTTGGGGTGCTCGGGGCGGGGACCGACGACTCCCATGTCGCCGCGGAGGACGTTGAGCAGCTGGGGAAGCTCGTCCAGCTTGGCGCGGCGCAGGAAACGGCCGACGCGGGTGACCCGGGAGTCTCCGGCGGTCGTGATCGCGCCGCCCGACCGGTCGGCGTGCACGACCATGCTGCGGAACTTGTAGATCCGGAAGATCTCGCCGTCGCGCCCGACACGCCAGCCGCGGTAGAAGATCGGCCGGCCGCTCTCCACGACGATGGCCGCGGCCAGGAGGAGACCGATCGGGAGGGCGAGCAGGAGGGCAATCGAGGCGAACGCAACGTCGAACGCTCGCTGGCCCAGGAGTCGAAGGTGGGAGGGCGTTGCACGCTCGTTGGAGTGAGTCATCTGTATGGCGGCTAGTAATGTATCGGTCTGGTCGGGAAACGGTTTCGCGGCGGCCCGCGGGAACTTCGCCGCCCGCCGGCGCTACCTGCCCGGAATCCTCGTGGAGCTGGCGATCGTCGTCGTCATCCTGACCGGCTTCCAGCTCTCGGGGTATGGACGGCAGCCGGCCAGGTTGAACAACGTCGGCCTCGGCCTGACGTTCTGCGTGCTGGCCTGGGGCGCCGCCGAGGCGCGCTTCCGCCTGTACCGCAGGGTCTGGGCCGTGGCGGGCTTCCCCGACGCGAAGGCGATCGCCCTGGCGGTGCTCGAGGCCACCGTGCTGATCACGCTGGCGAACGGGGCGCTGCCCGACGAGATCCGCCCGTTCCGCTACCTGGTGCCCCCGCTGGCGGCGCCCGCGATCGCCGTCGCCATCGCGGTCTACCGGCTCCTCCCGCGCCTCCGCTCGGCGGCCGAGCGCGACGCCAGGCGTCTGCTGGTCGTGAGCCAGGACGGCGCCGCCTTTCCGCTGGTCCGCTGGATGATCCTGTACGCACCGTCCGGCTGGGTGCCCATCGCGATCCTGACCGACGCCACCGAGGACCACGGCAAGACGGTGCACGGCGTTCCCGTCGCCGGGCCGCCGGACGAGATCGCCCGCTGTCGGGACGCGTACGGCGCCGACGGGGTGGCGTTCATCGCGCGGGGGCCGCTGTCGCCCCGCTGGAAGGAGCTGGTGAGCTGGTGCCTGGAGGCCGAGCTGTCCGTGCTCGTCGTCCCCGAGCCCGGCGACATCCTGCAGGGCCGTCGAGAGACATCCCTCCGGACGCTGAACGCGGACGACCTGGTCGGCCGGGCCAAGCGCGACATCGAGCTGGAGAGCGCCCGCGGCATGGTGGCGGGTCGCACGGTGCTGGTGACCGGCGCGGCGGGCTCGATCGGATCGGAGCTGTGCCGGCTGCTGACCCGGCTGCAGCCCAGCCGCCTCGTGCTGGTCGACACCAACGAGAGCGGCCTCTTCGACATCGCCGGCGAGCTGCGCACGCTCGCGCCCGGTATCGCGCTCCGCGAGGCCCTGGTGTCGATCGTCGAGCGGCGGCCCCTGGGCCGGCTGTTCGAGGAGGAGCGCCCGGCGATCGTCTTCCACGCGGCCGCATACAAGCACGTGCCGATGCTGGAGAGCCATCCCGAGCAGGCCGTGACGACGAACGTGCTCGGCACGTACACGACCCTGCTGTGCGCGGAGCGGGCCGGCACCGAGCACTTCGTCCTGGTCTCGACCGACAAGGCCGTGTCCAGGCACTCGATCATGGGCGCCACCAAGCGGCTGTGCGAGATGCTCGCGCTGGGCTTCGGCAAGAGCATGGAGTGCTGGGCCGTCCGGTTCGGCAACGTGGTCGGCAGCCGGGGCAGCGTGGTGCCCATCTTCGAGCGTCAGATCGGCGCCGGCGGGCCGGTGACGATCACCGACCCCGAGTGCACGCGCTACATGATGACGATCGGGGAGGCGGCGTCACTGGTGATCTCGACGCTGCCGATCGGGCGTCGCGGACGCCTGTACATGCTGGACATGGGGGACCCGATCAGCATCGACCGACTGGCGAGGTCCCTGATCCGCTCCCGCGGCCTGCGGCCGGGCGAGGACATCGAGATCGTCTACACGGCGCTGCGGCCGGGCGAGGCGCTGCACGAGCAGCTGCTGGCGCCGGACGAGGACTGGCGCCCGACGGCGGAGGCCGCGATCCGCGAGGTCCTGTCGCCGTGCTCGTGGAGCCGCGGCGAGCTGGAGCGCCAGCTCAGCCGGCTGCGTCGGCTGATCGACGCGGGTCAGACCGAGCAGCTCGTGGCGCTGCTGGTGGAGACCGTCACGACGCGGGGCGGCCCGGCAGACGGCGTGGTGGCGAGCGCGGTCGGGGGATCGACGGAGCCGGCCGAGGAGCCCTGATCGCCTCGACCGCCTTCGTGAATGGCCCGGCGCTCAGCGCCTGGTGCGCTCAGGTCTCCGCGCTCGTGGTGCTGGCCAGCATGTGCGCGAGCAGCTCGGCCAACCCCAGCCGGACGTGATTGTCGGCGATCCGGTAGCGGCGGTCGGAGCCATCGCCATCGCCGGTCACGAGGCCGGCCTCCTCCAGCTCGCCGAGCGCATCGCTCGCCTGGGCCGCGGGGAGCCCCAGCGTCGAGGAGACGGTCGCGGCTGAAGCATCCCGCTGGAGCAGGACTCGTGCGACCTGCAGGCGCCGCGGATCCGCGAGCGCCCGAAACCCCTCCGCCATCCTGACCACCTCCGCGGGCGGGGCGGCCTCCTCGTCGGGGCCGGCTGGCGACAGCCGGGCCAGCGGGTCGACGCCTCGGCGGGTGAGATAGCCGGCGGCGAGGAGTCTCTCGCCCGCCGTGGCCTCGAGACCACGTCTGGTGGCGACCGAATAGAAGGCGGCGATCACCGCGACCACGGCGAGCAGCTCGACCCACCACGCGAAGTCCTCGACCGGCAGCACGGGATAGGCGAAGGCCAGCAGCCCGCGAATGATCGCCATGACGCCGAACATGACCGTCGCGATCAGCGCGACGTCGACGGCCACGGCCAGCGCCACCCTGAGCCGGTACGGGACCCGACCCAGCACCGCACGGCCAGCCAGTGGCACGCGGCGAACCACGATGTAGGCGCCGACCCCGATGGCGATGAGCAGCCCACCCTGGAGCGCGAGGGTCTGCAGGTGGTTCAGGAAATGGCTGGCTGGCACTCCGACCAGCGCTCCGAGGGCGGTGTACACGACCACCCACGCGACGATGACCGGCAGGACGCCGGTCAGGAAGCGGCGGCGAGGGACGCCGACCGCCCCCGCGACGAGCGACGTGTACACGCGAAAGCCCGGTGTGAGCCGCCACAGGGCGATCCGGAGCGAGCTCGCCCGCCCGAGCTGGCCGCTCAACCTCGCGAGGTGGGGGCCCAGGCGCAGCTTCGCCGCGACCCTCTGGAGACCGTGCTCGCCCACGAGGCGGGCCCAGCTGTAGCCGGTGAACGCTCCTCCCGCGGCGGCGACCATCGCCACCGGGACGAACAGCCACGGGTCGAGCCCACCCGTGCCGATGAGGATGCCGGAGGCGATGAGGACCAGCTCGCAGTTCAGCGGCATCGGCACCCCGGCCTCGTTGACGAAGAACACGCCGCAGATGACCACCACCGCGATGTCGCCGTACAGCCCGTCGATGAACGTCACCGTCCGGTCTCCGCGACACCGATGCCACTGTCCACGCCTCCAAGCTACCCATCCCGGCGCGTGGGTACCCCCGCCCAAGCTCGGCTGCGCCACGCGCGTCCAGGTCGCGGCCCCCCGACGCTTCCCTGGCCAATGCGGAGCGGTGGGCGGCACGGATTCCCGCGCCGACGTACGCGATCGACGATGAGAGTGCCGTCAGGGTGGTCGACGGCACCGCCCAGGTCGTCTCCGAGGGGCAGTGGAAGCTGTTCGAGCCCTGACGGGCTCGGGCTGGATCAGCCGGTCGGGTCGAGCGCGTCGCGCAGGGCGTCGCCGACGAAGTTGACGCAGACGACGGCGATCGTGATGCACAGCCCTGGCGCGATGGCCAGCAGGGGCGCCGTCGTCAGGTACGCCTCGGCGTTGGTCAGCAGGTTGCCCCAGCTCGGGGTGTCGGGCGGGACGCCGAAACCGAGGAAGTCCAGCGCCGCCTCGACCAGCATCGCGCCGGCGACGCCGAGCGTGACGGCGACGATCACCGGGGCCACCGCGTTCGGGACCAGGTGCCGCACCAGGATGCGCCGGTCCGACATGCCCAGCGCCCGCGCCGCGAGCACGAAGTCGCGCTCGCGCAGGCTGAGGACCTGGCCCCTGACCAGCCGCGCGATGCCCATCCAGCCGAAGAGGCCGAGGTACAGGACCACGTGCAGCACCGTGCCGCGAGAGAACGAGGCCAGGATGAGGAGCACGAAGACGGCGGGAAAGGCGAGCAGGAAGTCCACCGCCCGCATCATCAGCGTGTCCAGCTGGCCGCCCCGGAAGCCGGCGATCGCTCCGTACGGGATGCCGATGGCGGCCGAGATCAGGGCCGCGCCGACGCCGACGGCGAGCGAGACGCGGCCGCCCCAGAGCAGGCGGGTCAGGACGTCGCGGCCGAGCTCGTCCGTGCCCAGAGGATGCGCCCGGTCGGGCGCGGCGGCGATGCGATGGAGGTCGATCGCGCCGGGCTGGTGGGGCGAGATCCACGGCGCGAGCGCGGCCAGCAGCGCCAGCAGGGCCAGCACGCCCGCCGCCACCAGGGCCGGCCGGTGCGTCCGGAAGCGGTCCCACGTCCGCCGGCGGGCGGTGGCCTCCCGGAGCTCGCCGGGCCCGGCCATCTCCTCGGCCGGGAGCGAGATCACGCCGCGCGCTCCGCGCCGAGGCGTATCCGCGGGTCGAGCGCGCCGTACGCCAGGTCGGCCGCGAGGTTGCCCGCGATGATCAGCGCGGCCGCGATCACGAGCAGACCCATCTCCACCGAGTAGTCGCGGGCGGCCAGCGAGTCGTAGAAGAGACGGCCCATGCCCGGCCACGCGAAGACGGTCTCGGTCACCACCGCGCCCGTGAAGAGGTTGGGCAGGTCCAGGCCCATGACGGTGACGAGCGGGATCATGGCGTTGCGGAGCCCGTGGCGAACGAGCGCCCTGGCCGCGCTGCCGCCCTTGGCGCGCGCCGTCGTCATGAACGCCTGGCCGAGCACCTCCAGCAGCGACGAGCGCAGGTACCGGCTCCAGCTCGCGATGCTGCCCAGCCCGAGCACCAGCGCGGGCAGCAGCAGGTGGTGGACGAGGTCCAGCGGGTCGTCGGCGTCCGTGGCGTGGATGCCCGCGACCGGGAACAGGTGGAGGTGCACGGCCAGGACGAACTGCGCCATGAGGCCGAACCAGAAGACCGGCATCGCCCACGCGAAGAACGACGCGAACGTGAGCGCGTGGTCGAGCCGCGAGCCGCGGCGCGCCGCGGCGAGGACCCCCAGCGGCACCGCGATCGCGATCGCGATCGCGAAGGCGGTGGTCATCAGCAGGAGCGTGGCGGGGACGCGCTCCGCGACCACCGTGAGGACCGGCCGCCCGTCCACCAGCGAGTACCCCCAGCTGCCCTGGAGCAGGCTGGTCAGCCACCGCACGTACTGCACCGGGATGGGGTCGTCGAGGCCCATGGCGCGCCGGATCGCGGCGATCTGCGTTCCCGAGACCAGCGGGTTGTGCGCGTACACGGTGGTGGGGCCGCCCGGCGCCAGGTGCATGACCGCGAACGAGACGATCGAGACGAGGAGCAGCAGCGGCACCGCCTGCCCGATCCGGCTCGCGGCGTACCTCACGACCGCGCGCTCAGGACTTCGTCCAGTTCCACACCTCGTTCAGCTCGCCGGCGAACGCGTTGGGCCGGAACCCGCCGACGCGCGTGCTGTGGGCATAGAGCGCCTTCGGCCAGTAGAGGAAGATGACCGGCACGTCGTGGGCCAGGATCGTCTGGAGCTGGTCGTAGATCTGCTTGCGCCGGCTCTGGTCCGTCTCCCGCCCGCCCCTGACCACGAGGTCGTCGACGACCGGGTTGGCGTAGCGCTCGGCGTTCTCGCCCGGGGCCTCCTCGTCGTTCGGGATCTGGTGCGACGACCAGTTGACGTAGTTGTAGGGGTCGGTGCCCTGGCCCCACGAGAAGATCAGCGCCGCGTCCCTGCCGTTCCACTGCGGTCCCTGGCCGCTGAACAGCGTGGCGGCCTCCATCGTGGTCACGTCCGTCCGCACGCCGATCTTCGACCAGCTGTCCTTCAGGACCTGCGCGACCTGGATGTACGTGGGCGAGGTTGAGAGCGTGTAGATGGGCACCTGGAGCGGCTGCCCGCCCCTGGTCATGACCCCGTTCTGCATGGCGAACCCCGCGCCCTGGAGCAGGTTCCGCGCCCGGTCGAGGTCGTAGTCGTGGTGCTCGAGGCCGGCGGCGAAGTATGGCGACCCGGGCGGTACGTCGGCGTAGGCGACGGAGGCCAGCCCGCGCAGGATGCCAGAGACGATGTCCCGCTTGGGCGTCGCGTAGTCGAGCGCCTGGCGGACCGCCACCTCCTTGAGCGCCCCGTACTCGTCGAGCTGGACCAGGGCGTAGCGGGTGTCGTCGTACGTGACGGTGGCCACGCCAGCCATAGTCCTGACCTGCTGCCACTGGGCGGTCTGGGCGACGCTCA
>Ga0066903_100000814_pt1 | contig 21085 bp, 14 predicted proteins | sample PanSoiMetaGPlot1_FD_67491 | JGI IMG/M metagenome (GOLD analysis project Ga0066903, IMG submission 67491) | Tropical forest soil microbial communities from Panama analyzed to predict greenhouse gas emissions - Panama Soil - Plot 1 (version 2) | ecosystem: Environmental > Terrestrial > Soil >... | reverse complement strand
CGCCCGTCGGACTGGCCGGCGTCGCCCCCGGCTGGCAGCGGATCGTTTGCCACATCGCCCAGGCAAATTCATTTTCGACGACGCTGGTCGGCCTTTACGGATTGATGGAGCCGTTCAATCTGCTGGCGATGAACACGCTCTTGCCCCTTCTCGACAAGGCCGACCTCGCCGATGTCGATCAGATCGCCAGGGACGAGGCCCGCCACATCGGCATGTTCGACGTCTTCGCGGAGCTGGTGGAACGGGGCGTCCTGCGCGTCGACGTCGCCGAGGGCGCGGAGATGATCCGCGTGTTCTGCGACGCGCTCAAGGACGGCATCGCGCTGCCGACGGGCGAGCCGGTCACGCTTCCGCGCAGCGACTGGCGGGGGTTCATGAAGCACGTCGGCCAGCTGCAGGACCGGATGCTGTCCTGGCGCGACGCCGCCGCCTGATTGCCGTATCAATCGCCGGCGGGCCGAGATACGATCGCGCCGGCCATGCTTAGGAATGTCGCATCGAGAGCCGTCTTCGCCAGCCTCCTCTGCGGGGCGCTTCTGGCGGCCGCGCCCGCGCGCGCGGCGGATCCTCCCCTGCCGTCGGGTTCCCACCCGCGCCTCTTCATGAGCACCGCCAACCAGGCGGCGTTCTCGGCGAAGGTGGGGATGAGCGGCACGCGCGCCGCCGCAATGGTCGCGAACTGCCAGATGGCCATCGACAAGCCGAGCAACTACGCGGGGCGCGGCGGATCCGACGCCGACACCTGGCCCGGCATGGCGGTCTCGTGCGCGTTCGCCTACGTCGTCACCGGACAGTCGAAGTACCTGGCACCGGCGCTGCTTTACTGGAAGGCGGCGCTCGGGGACGATCAGACCGTCGGCGATGGGCTCGGTTGCACGCCGTCCGCCTCGACGGCCAACTGGAAGACCTGGAACGGCAGCTCGCCCGCGCCCCCCATCCTGCTGACGATCACGCACGACACCGGCTACCCGATCCGCTGGTACGGACCCGACATCGCGCTCGCGTACGACTGGCTCTACAATGCGCCCGGCGTCGACGACGCGCTCCGCACCCAGACGCGCGCCTGCCTCGGCGCCTGGATCGACTACTACACGGCCTCCGGCTACCACAACAAGGAGGCAGGCGCGAACTACAACGCCGGGTTCGTCATCGGCAAGACGCTCGCCGCGATCGCCATCGGCAACGACGGCGGCGCCGACGGTCACCTGTGGACCGAGACGCTGCACGACGTATTCGCGACCTTGCTCGTCGGCCAGGGGCTGACCGGCAGCACCGGCGGCGTCGGCACGCCGGCCGGCGCGCTGGTCGGCGGCGACTGGGCCGAGGGATGGCAGTATGGGCCGCTCAGCGTCGCCGAGTACGCGGCGGCGACGCGCGCGGTGGAAGAAGCGGGCGCGCCGCAGCCCGAGATGGACGCCTGGGTGAACAGCCTCGCGGTCCGCTACGCCCACGGCACCGTCCCGACGTACGACGCCCAGTACATGGGCAACGGCGACTTCGACTCCGAGGCGCCCTACCCTGGCCCGGCCGCCAATCTGATCGATGCGGTCCTGGTCGGCCCCTCGAACGATCAGGCGGCCAGCTGGGCGCTGTACATGAGGCAGCAGCAGAAGCCGTCCGGCTCGACGTTCATCTGGAACGTGCTGGCCGAGCTGCGCGACGTTTCGCCCCAGGACTACCGGACGCAGAGCCCGGCGGCGCCGCTCTGGTACCTGGCGCGCGGAACCCGCGCCATGTACACGCGAACCTCCTGGGACACCAACGCCTACTGGGCCGTGTTCCAGTCGGAGCCGCACGTCGTCTCCGACCACCAGCACTTCGCCGCCGGGAACTTCGTGTTCAGCCGCGGCGGCGATCATTTGATCGTCGACCCCTCGAACTACGGCGAGCCCGACACGCTGGAGACGAACGCCGTCACCGTCGACTCCGCCGGGCTGACGGGCGATTACGCGAAGACCCAGACACCGTACAGCAAGGCCGAGCTGGTCTGGGCGCGCGGGACGGACGCCGCGGTGTTCGCGGCCCGCTCCGACTTCGCGCGCGCGTTCGACTACCGGGACACGCCCAGCGACATCCCCTACGCGCACCGCGAATGGGTGTTCCTGCCCGAGGGCGAGATCGTCACCATCGACCGGGTGCGGACCGGCAGCGCCTCGCGAAGCATGTACATCGGGTTTCACGCCAACACGGCCGGGACGCTGGCGCTGTCCGGCGCCATCGCCTCGGGGACGGTGGGCGGTTCGACGGTCGCGATTCACGCCGCGTCGCTTTCGGGAGGGACGCCCGCGATCTCGAAGCCGGAGGTCGGCACCTGCTCGGTCAGCTGCAGCTACCCGTGCGGCGCCTGCGCCGCCGCCCGCTTCGCCGTCGACGACTACACGGTGACCGTGCCCGGTCCGTACGCCCAGGCGCTGCACGTGATCGACGGCCTGGGCGCCGGCGAAACGCCGGCCGAGGTCGGATCGCTCAACGACGACAACTTCGATCCGGCCCCGAAGCAGAACGCGGGCGTCATCGGCGCGGCCGTCTACCGCTCGTCGAAGCAGAGCTACGTGGTCGCGTCGGCCGCGCAGGACGGGGCGCCGGCCGATCCGATGACCTACGGCGTGCCGGGCGGCTCGGCGGGGCGCCACGTCGTCTTCGACGCGCCCGAGGCGGGCGACGGGACCTCGAAGGTCACCGCGGCAGCGGCGGGCAGTCGTTGCGTCGTGACCGTGACCGCCGGAAGCGGCGGCGGATTCACCGGCCATCCGCTGATGTTTCAGGTGGCGGCCGCGGCGGACGGCTGCACGGTCACCGAGGACACCAACGTGGGCCCCGGAATGCCGCCGCCCGGTGGCGGCGTCGGCGGGACGGGCAGCGGCGGCTCGGGCGGGATCACCGGCGGCGGATCCACCAAGGGTGGATGCGGGTGCGCCATCGATCCGGCTGGCTCCTCGGCGATCGTCGCGCTGCTGCTGGGCGCCGGGTGGTTGTTGCGGCGCGCGCGCCGGCGCCCGAACTGACGGCTCGGCGAATTGGACGCCTCCAGCATCTACGGAACGGCGCTCGCCCGGTTGCACCACGAGCGCTTCGGCGCGCTCGCCGCCGCGGCCACCGGCGAGCTCGTCGCCCGGCTCTCCCGGGCGGGGATCGCGCAGGGGGGCGTGGTCGATCTCGGTACCGGGAGCGGCATCCTCGCTGCCGGCGCGCTCGCCGCCGGCTTCGATCTGTGGGGCGTCGACGTCTCTCCTGCCATGCTGGAGATCGCGCGCCGGGTGGCGTCGTCAGGCACGTTTGTGGAGGCGTCGCTCTGGGATGTCGAGCTGCCGCCGTGCGTGGCGGTCGCCGCCGTCGGGGAGGTCTTCAGCTACGCCGCCGATCCGCGCGCCGGGCGTTCCGCTCTCGCGGCGCGACTCGCCGACATCAAACGGCAGCTGCAGCCCGAGGGCCTGCTGCTGTTCGACGTGGCCGCTCCCGGCCGGAGCGGTCCGACCGGCGAGCGTCGCGGCTTCTGGCCCCTCGACGACGCCGCGATCGGGCTCGTCGAACGGGAGGACCGTGCGCGCGGCCGTCTGGTCCGGGAGATCAGCCTTTTCGCGCGCGAAGGCGATCTGTTCCGGCGCGCCGATGAAACCCATACGCTCGTCCTCTACGAACCCGCCGTGATCGAATCGCTCCTCGACGAGGCCGGCTTCACCTGGGAGCGGCTGGAACGCTACGGCGAGCTTTCCCTCGCCCCCGGTTGGCTCGCCTACGCCGCCACGTCCCGCTTGCGCTGAAAGAACGTCAAGCGGTTGCCGAACGGATCTTTGATCGACATGTCGCTCGTCCCCCACGACATCTCCTCGATGTCGGGCCGAGCGTAACGATACGGCTTGGCAGTCAGAGCGGCGTGAAACCGCTCGAGCTCGTTCGTTTCGATCCGCACGGCCGCGCCGGGCGAGCAGTCTCCGTGGTGCTCGGACAGATGAAGAACACAGCCGTCCTTCGACACCTGCAAGTAAAGCGGCATGTCCGCCGCGAACCGGTGCTCCCAATCCACCTTGAACCCCAGGAACCCGACGTAGAACTCCCGGGCCTTGGCCTCGTCGAAGATCCGGAGGATGGGCGTGACGCTGGTGAAGCTCATGGACCGAGAGCCTACCTCCGAGTCGACGGCACCGTGAAATCAGTCAGTTCGGGCTAGCAGCTCAGCCGCCGCACCTTAGACTTGGGGCCGTGGCGACACATGGACGATGGAAGACGTACCTCCTGGTGGCGGTCGGCCTGCTGGTCGTCGTCGCCGTCCTGGGGGGGATCAAGGGCGCCCAGATCGGGAAGCTGATCGGAATGGGCAAGCAGTTCAAGGTGATGGGGCCGCCGCCCGAGGCGGTCGGTTCGGCGGAGGCGCGGGCGGACACCTGGGAGACGACAGTCTCGGCGGTCGGCAGCATCTCCAGCCTTCGCAACGTCGCCGTCAGCAACGAGGTCCCGGGGACGGTCAGCAAGATCCGTTTCGAGTCGGGGCAGATCGCGAAAGAGGGCCAGGTGCTCGTGGAGCTGGACGCCGAGGTCGAGCGCGCGCAGCTGGCGTCGGTGGACGCGCGCCGGGACCTGGCGGGACGGAACGCGGAGCGGTCCCGGAAGTTAGCGGCCGGAAACGTCATAAGTAAGGCGCAGCTGGACGATGTCGAGGCGCAGCTCAAGACGGCGACCACGGACACGGCGGCGCTGCGCGCCCAGGTCGATCGCAAGGTGATCCGGGCGCCGTTTCGCGGCCGGCTGGGCATCCGCGCCGTCAACGTCGGCCAGTACCTGACGCCCGGGACGACGGTGACGACGCTGGACGCGATGGGTGGGACGTTCGCGGATTTCACGCTGCCGCAGGAGGAACTGTCCCGCGTCGCGGTGGGATTGCCCGTGCGCGTGACGATGGAGGGAAAGAAAGAGCCGCTGACCGGAACGATCAGCGCCATCGACCCGACGGTCGATCTGGCCACCCGCAACGTGAAGATTCGCGCCGCCATCCCGGACCTGCCCGATGCGCCCCGCCCCGGCACCTTCGTGACCGTCGACGTCATCAAGCCGACCAAGGCGGAGGTGGTGGCGGTCCCGGCGACCGCGATCGTTCACGCGTCGTACGGCGATTCGGTGTTCGTCATCGAGGACAAGAAGCCCGGCTCGCCGGGGATGGACACCACGCCCGACGGCAAGACGGTCAAGATTGCGCGGCAGCAGTTCGTGCGCACGGGGGCGGCGCGCGGCGACTTCGTCGCCATCACCAAGGGCGTGACGGCCGGCCAGCAGGTGGTGAGCGCGGGCGCCTTCAAGCTGCGCAACAACACACCCGTCATCGTCGACAACACGGTGCAGGCGAAGGCCGAGCTGGCGCCGCACCCCCCGAACCGGTGACGCCATGAAGATCACCGACCTCTTCCTGCGCCGGCCGGTGCTGGCGATCGTGGTCAGCACGCTGATCATCGTTGCGGGCCTGCAGGCGATCCGCAGCTTGAACGTGCGCCAGTACCCGAAGCTGGAGAGCGCGACGGTGTCGGTCCGGACGGTCTACGTCGGCGCCAACGCCGATCTGGTGCGCGGATTCATCACCACGCCGCTCGAGCGCGCCATCGCCGCCGCGGACGGCATCGACTACATCGAATCGCAGAGCGTCCTCGGGTTGTCGACGATCAACGTCCGGTTGAAGCTGAACTTCAACTCGGCGGAGGCGCTGGCCGACATCAGCTCGCGCGTCAACCAGGTGCGCGCCGATCTGCCGCCCGAGGCGCAGGTGCCGGCGATCCAGGTCGAGCCGTCCGACGCGCAGATCGCCGCGATGTACCTCAGCTTCACGTCCGACGTACTGGAACAGAACCAGGTGACCGACTACCTGATCCGGGTGGTCCAGCCGCGGTTGTCGGCGATCGGCGGCGTGCAGCGCGCCGAGATCCTGGGCGCGCGGACATTCGCCCTGCGGGCGTGGCTGAAGCCCGATCGCATGGCGGCGCTGAACGTCACGCCGTCGCAGCTGCGGCGCGCGCTGGCCGCCAACAACTACCTGACCGCCGCGGGCACGACCAAGGGCGGGCTGACGCAGCTGAACGTGGCGGCGACGACCGACCTGCGATCGCTGGACGGGTTCAAGCGGCTGGTGATCCGCGAGCAGAACGGCGCCCTCGTCCGGCTGGAAGACGTCGCGGACGTCGAGCTAGGCTCCGACGAGTACGACCAGGACGTGCGGTTCTCCGGCCAGAAGGCGGTGTTCATGGGGGTGTGGGTGCTCCCGAGCGCCAGCACCATCGACGTCATCGGGAACGTCAACAAGGAGGTCGATCGGATCAGTGCGGAGCTGCCGACGGGCCTGCAAGCGAAGGTCGCCTACGACTCCACCGCCTACATCAGGGACGCCATCCGCGAGGTCGTCAAGACGCTGAGCGAGACGATCCTGATTGTGATGATCGTGATCTTCCTGTTTCTGGGATCGTTCCGTTCGGCGCTGGTGCCGGTGGTCGCGATCCCGGTGTCGCTGATCGGCGGCGTCTTCTTGATGCAGGCGTTCGGCTTCACGCTGAATTTGCTGACGTTGCTGGCGATCGTGCTGTCGGTCGGCCTGGTCGTCGACGACGCCATCGTCGTGGTCGAGAACGTCGAACGCCACATCCGCGAAGGGCGGACGCCGTACCACGCCGCGCTGATCGGTGCGCGCGAGCTGGTCGGGCCCGTCGTCGCCATGACCATCACGCTGGCGGCGGTGTACGTCCCGATCGGCATCCAGGGCGGGCTGACCGGGGCGCTGTTCCGCGAGTTCGCGTTCACGCTGGCGGGCGCGGTCTTCATCTCGGGCGTCGTCGCGCTGACCCTCTCGCCGGTGATGTCGTCGCGCCTGTTACGCTCCGAGCACCAGCACCGCTGGTTCGCGCGCAAGGTCGAAGGCGCCTTCGACGCCGTCCGGACGCGCTACGCCAAGCTTCTGGGCCGGACCCTGCGCGCCCGCCCCGCGGTCTACGCCGTCTGGATCGTGCTGTCGCTGCTGCTGCTGCCGCTCTACAAGTTCTCGCCGGGCGAGCTGGCGCCGCACGAGGATCAGAGCTTCCTGTTCGGCGCGATCGACGTCCCCGCCAACGCGACGCTGGAGCAGGTGACGACCTATTCAGCGCTGGTGCACAAGGCGTTCGAGGAGACGCCCGAGTTCAGGCTCAGCTTCCAGATCAGCTTCCCGACCGGCGGCTTCGGCGGGATAGGGCTCAAGCCGTGGACCGAGCGCAAGCGCAGCGTCTTCCCGATCGAGCACGAGCTGAACCTCAAGCTGGCCCGCATCACCGGCATCCGCGCGCCCGTCTTCTTGCCGCCGGCGCTCCCCAACCCGGGGCTGTTCCCCGTCGAGGTCGTGCTGTCGTCGACGGCGGAGCACGCGCAGCTTGTGCAGTACGCGGACCAGCTGGTCCAGGCGGCGATGGCCAGCCACCAGTTCGCCTTCCCGCCGATCGTCGACGTGCGCATCGACCAGGCGAATGCGCAGATTGTCATCGATCGCAGCAAGGCGGCGTCGATGGGCGTGACGATGGAGCAGCTCGGCTCCGACCTGTCGTCGATGCTGAGCGGCAACTTCGTCAACCGCTTCAACATCGACGGGCGCAGCTACAAGGTGATCCCCCAGATCGAGCGGTCGGGACGACTGACGGCGGCCGATCTGGAGGACATCCACGTCTCCGGGCCGAACGGCCAGCTTGTCCCGCTGTCGGCGATCGCCACCATCCGTACCGGCCTCGAGCCGCGTTCGCTGAACCGCTTCCAGCAGCTGAACGCCATCAAGGTCTCCGGCCTGCCCACCCAGTCGCTGGAGGGGGCGCTGCAGGTCATGGAGACGACCGCCGCGAAGGTCTTGCCGCCGGGGTCGAAGATCGACTACACGGGCGAGTCGCGGCAGCTGCACCAGGAGGCGGGGCGGTTCCTGCCCGCGCTGGGGCTGGCGCTGCTGGTGATCTTTTTGGTGCTGGCCGCGCAGTTCAATTCGTTCCGCGATCCGTTCGTCATCCTGGCCGGCTCGGTCCCGCTGGCGATGTTCGGCGCGCTCTGCTTCACGTTCCTGAAGTTCGCCGGCCCGCCGGGGCTGAAGTTCGGGCTGACCGAGGGCTGGACCACCACGCTCAACATCTATTCCCAGGTCGGCCTGGTCACGCTGGCGGGCCTCATCGCGAAGAACGGCATCCTGATCGTTCAGTTCGCCAACGAGCAGCAGCTCCTCGGCATGGACAAGGTCACCGCGGTCCAGGAGGCGGCGAGCATCCGGCTGCGCCCGATCCTGATGACCACCGTCGCCACCGTCGCCGGCCATTTCCCGCTCACGCTCGTCTCCGGTCCGGGCGCCGTGGCGCGTAATTCGATCGGCATCGTGCTGGTAGGCGGCATGACCATCGGCACACTCTTCACGCTGTTCGTCGTCCCGTCGGTCTACGTCCTGATCGCCAAGGACCACCGCAAGGAGAAGGCGAAGCGCGAAGCGCTGGAGAACGCCCCCGACGAGTCGATCGCGACCACCGCCGGCGCGCCCGCGTACAACGCGGAGTAGCGCAACTTGACGTCGAAGCTGGGAAGTCGCGCACTTTGCGGGAATACTGGGGGCGATGGCCTCGCGCGGACGCGCCCTCGCGCCGATCTTGTTGTTGCTGGCGGCGTGGGTCGGGTGCTCGAGCGACAGCAACCACCGGGCGATGCCGGGCAGCGCGGGCAGTGGCGGAACGGCGGCCGGCGGGGGCACGGGCGGGTCGGCGGGTGCCGGGACCGGCGGCGGCACCGGCGGCGCTGCGGGGACCGGACCCGGCGGGGGCGGTGCGTCCGGAAGCGGCGGTTCGATGATCGGCGGCCGCGGCGGCGGCCCGGAGGGATGGACCTGCGCCCCCGCCGCGTTCGGGGACGGCTTTTGCGACTGCGGCTGCGGCACCCGGGACGTCGACTGCCTGCTGCAGGATACGGGCATCGGGTACTGCGACGTCTGCAACGCACCCGGCAGCTGCAGTCCGGCCGCCTGTCCTGGCCGCATCGACCCGGCCGACGTGACGACCTGTCGGGCGCCGGCGGGCTGGACCTGCACGCCCGAGACATACGGCGACGGCAAGCAGTGCGACTGCGGGTGCGGGGTCCGGGACATCGACTGCTGGAACAACGACGTCGCGAGCTGCGACGATTGCCTGGCGCAGGGCTCGTGCGCGAACGGGCTCTGCCCGTCGTCGATCGCGCCAGGCGACAACGCGCACTGCGCGATCCCGCCGCTCTGGTCGTGCGCCGCAAACACGTATGGAGACGGGGTCTGCAATTGCGGCTGCGGCGCCGTCGATGTCGATTGCCCGGACGCCAAGGCCGCCTCGTGCCAGGTGTGCGACCAGACCAGCTGCTCGCCGTTCACCTGCGCGGTCGACGCGACCGACAACGCGCACTGCCCTGCCCCGCCCTACACCTGGCAGTGCTCCCCCCGGCTTTACCGCGACGGCAGCCGCTGCGACTGCGGCTGCGGCGCGATCGATCCTGACTGCAAATCGCTGGGCGTGGACGCCTGCGACCGGTGCGACGATCCGGGCTCGTGCTCGGCGCAAGCGTGTCCGAGCTTCATCGACGCGAGCTTCAACGGCCGTTGCGACACGCCCACGCCGCCGGCCGGCTGGACCTGCGGCGCGATCGTCTACGGCGACGGCACGTGCGACTGCGGCTGCGGCATCCCCGACATCGACTGTCGGACGTCCGACTTCGCGGCCTGTGTCCGGTGCCTCAATTGCGGCGGCCACGGCACCTGCGAGGGGACCGTCCTGCCTTCGGATCCGACCCAGTGCGCGCCGCCGCCGAACGGATGGACCTGCTCGGCGGCCGCGTTCCGCAACCTGACCTGCGACTGCGGCTGCGGCATCCCCGACCCCGCCTGTCAGGGGATCGAGCTGCTCTACGTCTGCGGAAACTTTCCTGTCGAAGGCTGCTCGGGCGGCAAGAAGTACCACATCGATCCCAGCCACAACGCCCTCTGCACCGTCACCATTCCGGGCGCGTGGACCTGCGACCGCGGCTTCTACGACGACGGTATCTGCGATTGCGGTTGCGGCGCCGTGGACCTCGACTGCCGCACGAACGCCGTCGCCGCCTGCGAGCAATGCAACGACCCGGGCAGCTGCTCGACCACCGCGTGCCCCGGCACGATCAGCGCCAGCGACACGGCGCACTGCTCGAACTAAACCGGGCGGGGCCGGCGATCGGGACCTACTGGCCGGAGATCAGGCCGACGATCTGCATCGCGTATTGCTGCGCGCTCGTGTAGGTGCCCTTCATCCACACCAGCGCGGTGTGCTTCGAATCCCACTTCGGCACGATCGGGCGGATGTTGTCGACCGTCGAGTTCTTCGTAATCGGCGTCCACTGCCAGGTCGCGCCGTTGTCGCAGGTCGTCCCCTGGTAGATCTCGCGCTTCGACGTCTGCGTCGTATCGTCGCGCGGATCGTAGGTCGTCGAGATGAAGAGAGTGTGCGGATCGTCGGGGTGAAGCGCGCCGGCGCCGATGTAGTCCTCTTCGGTGAAGTAGAGCTTGGGACCGGCCTTCACCAGGTAGGTCCCCTTCCAGGACGTCCCGTCGAAGCGGAAGTAGAGAATGCGCTTGTCCGGATCGCAGTTCGTATTGCCGTAACCCGCCTCGGTGCCGCACGTCCCCACCGCGCGGGCCTGGCCGAGGATGGCGATGGTCCCGTCGTCGTAGCGGACCATGTCGAGGTTCCAGGCGTGGTTGAGCGCGGTGGGCCCCAGCGTCGAACCGGTCTTGAACACCTGCGTGAAGGCGGAGATGTCCTTCGAGTTCGTGGTGGTCGAGTTGGTGTCCATGAGCGAGGAATCGATCACCGTGCCCGCCGAGTTATAGACCTGGCCGCCTTTGACATAGCCGTGCCAGAGGTTGTTGTCGAAGTCGCGGGGGTGGGCTTCCGTGCCACAGAAGTCGATGCGATCGGTGTTGTTGCCCCAGTACTTGTAGTAGCCCGCCACGTAACCGACCTGCTTGGACGAGGTCAGCCGGCCGTAATAACTCCAGCTCGTGCCGTCGGTGGACGTGATGAACGCCGGGCTGGTGTCGACGGAGCGGAAGGCGGCGAAGATCGTGGTGCCGATGTACCAGGGATTCGCGTAGGTGACGAGGTTCGTGCTGGCGCCCGCCCACGGACAGCCGAGCGGGCCCCAGTCGAACTGCCCCTCCGCCGACCATGACGTGCCGTTGAAGACGCTGAAGCGCGTGAAGCAATCGGTGCGATGGCTGGACCAGAGCGCCACGTACTTGCCGTCGGGCCGAATCACGAACGAGGCCGAGTTGTGATCGTCGACGTTGCTGGCCAGGGCGGTGCCGAGCGTGTTCAGCTTCTTGGTCCCGGCGACGAGGTCATAGGTGACGGCCTCGACGTAGCCGTTCCGCGTGCCGCCGCTCGCGACGGAGCCGATGATCAACTTGCTGGCCTTCGTGTCGACGATGGCGCGCTCGTCCATGTGCCAGTTCCAGCCGCCGTTGTCGTTGAACTGGATCGGCGTTGCGGTGGGCGAGCCGGACGGCGGCGCGCAGACGGTCGAGCCGCCCGTTCCCGTCGAGCCGCCCGTTCCCGTCGAGCCGCCCGCTGCCGTGCCCGCGCCGCCGCCGCGCCCTGCCGTCGCTCCGGCGCTGCCACCGCTGCCGCCGGTGCCGCCGGTCGCGCCCGCGCCGCCACCGGTGCCGGCGCTGCCACCCGCGCCGACGGTGCCGCCCGCGCCTGCACTGCCGCCCGCGCCGACGGTGCCGCCCGCGCCCCCGCCCGCGCCCGCTGCGCCGGTCGTGCCCGACGTCCCCCCGATCGCGCCGGTCGCGCCGGCCGCGCCCGCGCCTCCGGTGGTGCCCGCGCTACCGCCCGCACCACCGTTGCCTGGATTTCCCGTCGAGCCGCTCGTTCCGCCGGTTCCGCCGGCGGCCGAGGCACCGCCCGATCCGCCTCTCGCCGACGATCCGGGCCCCGACTGACTGCACGACATCGCGAACACCGCCAGCAAAGAAATCGCGCCGACGGCGTCTCTCAAACCGCAATCCCGTTCCATCCCTGTCTTTGGCATCGAGAAATCCTTTAATTCCCTGCTCTCGCCGATCTGATCCCCGGCCACGTCCGTCACGTGCCGGCTGAACTACAGCACCGCGGAAAGTATCGTCTTCTGCGAGCGGGAATTGTCACGGAAAGTGCGCCGTGAATCAGGTGATCACCCGCTAGGCCGGTTGCCGCTCGGCGTCCTACCGTCGCCGCGTTGCGATTCTCAACGGAGGTCAGATCATGATGAACGGCACCAGGCGCGCGCGTTTGTTCGCAGTCGTCACGATGACGAGCGGATTGTTCGTCTCCGGATCCGTGACGGCGGACGATGGTGGAAACAAGTGTGCGGGGCTCCCCTCGCAGAGCGATCTTCAGGCCGCGCTGGCGTCGGCCACCGCGACCGAGACCAGCGGGCTCAACAATCAGATGTGGGGCACGGTCGTCAACCGCGACGGTTTCGTCTGCGCCGTCGCGTTCACGGGACGGAACCGCGCCGCCCAGTGGCCGGGCAGCCGTGTGATCTCCGCGCAGAAGGCGAACACGGCGAACGCCTTCAGCCTCGACAGCTCGTCGTCGAGCAACGGCTCCGGTCAGCCGGCCGGCCTGGCGCTCTCGACCGCGAACCTCTACTCGGCGGTCCAACCGGGCGGCATCATTTACGGCATCGAAGTCAGCAACCCGGTCGACACGTCCGTCGCGTACGCCGGCAACGCCGACAACTACGGCACGAAGAACGATCCGATGGTCGGCAACCGCATCGGCGGCGTGAACGTGTTCGGCGGCGGCCTCGCGCTCTACGGGCCCGGCCACGTCGTCGTCGGCGGCGTGGGCGTCAGCGGCGACACGTCGTGCGCCGACCACGACATCGCCTGGCGCACGCGCAACAACCTCCGCCTCGACCACCTCGGCGCCGCCGGATCGATCCCCGCCGTGGGCGGCGTCTCCGGCGACTCGACCCGCCCCGACAACATCATCTACGACATCACGCCGAACCCGAACGGCGGCACGGGCATCAGCGCCGGCGGTTTCGGCCACCCGAGGTGCCCCAACACCGGCGACCAGAACGCGCTCCCGGCCGTTCGCCCCTGACCGTCAGGGCTTCGACTTCGAACGCTTCGCCTTCGTTGCCGGGGGCGCGGCGTTCGAAGCCTGCGCGGCGGCGGCCTCGTCCTCGGCCTGTTTCTGCTGCGCCGCCTGCCGCTGGAACGACATCACCTGGTGCAGCAGCTTCACGTACAGCTCGTCGAGCTGATGAAGCTCGTCGTACGTCTGGGCGATCTCTTTCGAGATCTGTTGCACCTCGTCGCGATTTCCCGAGCTCGACGCGGCGTCGAGACGGCCGGACAGCAACATCACCTTCGTGTCGGTGATCCCCCGGCCCTCCTCGACCGCGTAGAACTTCCCGCGCAGCTCCATGAAGCCCGGCAGGTCCGTCGGGACGGTTTCGAACTGCTTGCGCAGCGCCATGAACCTCGTCTTCAGGTCGGTCGACTGCTTCTGGAGCGCGTCCAGCGACTGCCTGAGCTCCTCCACCTTCGCCTTGTCCGCCCCCTTGTGACATCCGATCGGCAGGCCGGCGCCCAGCAGCAAGACGATCGACAACGGCACGATCCGCATCGCGCCGCCTACTGCTGGGGCGCGCAGTTCGCAATCCACTGCGAAAGGGCCGCGATGTAGTCGTCTGGGATGCACGCGTCGGTGGTGCACTGGTAGGGCATCCGCGGCGCGACGCCGCACGGCCCGCTCAGGATCTTGATGAGCGCGCTCTGGTCCGGCTTGCCCGGCTCGATCAGCTTGATGTTGCCGCACTGGACGGAGACATACGACATCATGTTCGTGTAGAGGTCGGCGTTGTTCTGCAGCGTCAGCGGCTTCTCCGGCGGCGGCGGGGCCATGCCGCCGACGGCATGGCAGGGCGCCGAGGCGCACGGCGTGATGGCACCCCCGCCCCCGAGAACGAGCTTGACGGTATCGAACGAGGCCGCGATGCCGGCGTCGGTGGTGGTCGGACCGCTGGGGACGCACGGCGAGCCGCCCGAACCGCCCGTGCCCGTGGACCCTCCCGCACCCGTGTCCGCGACGCTGCCGGCGCAGCCGGCGAGAGCTGACCAGACGACCACCGCGGCCGCGGTGGCAACCATCGAACTTCGAAATTTCATGGGGAGGGAAGAGCTTAATAGATCACTCCGCCGGTCGGGAAGGACCGGCGGAGCGCAAACTGACGCGAGTCGCTCAGGGCTTGAGCGCGGTGAACTCGCCCGGATTGTGAATCGTGGCGCCCGTCTGCGCGCCGAGGCCCCCGCAGAAGTCCGTGGTCAGGTCCGAATAGCCGTACTTCGTCACCGGCTGCGTCCCGCCCTTGGCCGGGAACCCGGTCGAGTCGGCCTTCACGCCCAGCGCGTTCATCAAGTTGCAGAAGTATTTGTTGATGGGCGCGTTGGCGATCGTCGACGCCGTCCCGGTCCCCTGATTGACACCGTTGGACATGCCGCTCGTCGTGCCGTCGGCGCACTGCGACTCGCTCATCCCCTGCGTCAAGGTGGCCGAACCGGTGTTCGCCGTGTCGACGTTGACGGTCCAGCCGGTCTTGAAGTAGCCGCCGCAACTGCCGGCCTGAACGATCGGCAGGTTGTTCAGGTTGTGGGCGTTGCCGTCCGACATCTCCTGGAACCAGACCGTGGCCGTGTTGTCCAGCAGCGACGTCCCGTCGGCGTTCTTGATGCCGTCGAGCATCCCGACCAGCTTCGCGAACTTGGTCGCGTAGTAGGTGTCGATGGTCCGCAGCAGGTTGAGCGCGTTCGGGTAGCAGCTGCCCGACATGCCCGCGTTGTCCAGCCGGTGAGAGAGCGCGTGCGCCTCTTCCGGAATGTTGAGCCCGCTGTAGACGTAGTTCGGTGGGAACTTCAGGAAGTTCACCGGATTGTAGTTGCAGGCCACCGACAGCACGGCCATCGCCGAGTACATGTCGGCGCCGTCCATGTCGGTGGTGACCATCGCGGTGACGGCGTCCTTGCCGACGCCGCCCTGGCCCGCCTTGCCGACGTTGGTCATCGTCGCCTCGAGCTTGGTGGCGTTGGCGGACGTGCACTGGCTGCCCGTCGCGATGACCGTCCCCATCGAGTTGCAGAGCGCCTCCCAGGCGGCGACCTTGTTCTTGTCGTCCGCGCTCATGTCCAGGCGCTTGAAGTCCTGGAGGTGGGCCTTGACCATGTCGGTGACCCGCTGCCCGCGCGTCGCCGCGTAGGTGGCGGGGTTCATCGGCTGGCTCTTGTCGAAGAGGCCGGTCAGCGCCGTGAAGACCTGCGACGGCGTGCCGAGGCCGGGATAGATGGCCGCCTTGTCACCGGCCGCCGCGCTGGCCGCCTTCAGGTACGAGATGCCCGACTGCGCGTTGTCGCCCGCGCTGCCGCCCGAGTTGCCGACGCGCATGAACAGCGGCGTCCCCTGCGGCGCAAGCTGCTGCGCGATGATGTGGTCCAGCGAGCTGCCCACCGGCTGCGCCTGGAACTTCGTCGTCATGTCGAAGCTGAACGGGTCGTTGCCGTTCGGCGTGACCGGCTGACAGGTGAAGTACGATCCGACCACGTTGAGGTGGGGATCGTTCCCCTGCCCGCGCCCGTTCTTGCCGTTGGTGTTGCCCGACGTCCACTCGTTCATCGCGCGGATGCCGCGCGGGATGAGCAGCTTGGACACGTAGGGCGCGAGCGGCGCGGCGCTGTTGATGAGGTCGCCCGCCACCAACGCGCCGTGCGACTTCGCCGGGAAGAACTTGGTCGTGACGCAGCCGTAGTGAGTGAACATGACGACCAGCGACTTCGGCGTCGTGGTCGTCTGCCCCTTCGCGTACCGCTCCATGACCGACTGAAGATACGGCGCGGCGACCAGAGCTCCGCCCACGCCGCGGAGGAACATTCTTCGGTGAATTCTGTTGATCATGTTCTCTGCTCCTCGACTTTACGGAGTGGCCTTGACGCGAAGACGGAACGAGTCCGACTGGGTGAGATCGGCAAGAAGGGTGAGGATCGGGTAGGTGCCGGCGGCGATCTTGGCGCTGATCGCGTCAGCCGTGCACTGATCGTTCGCGTTCGGATAGCGCCCGTACGCATAGCTGACCCAGTCCTGCGCGTAGTTCTGCTGCGCCTTCGGAATGGTCGCGAGCTGCTGCATCAGCTGCAGCGGCGACGAGATCGTCTGGGTGTTGCCGTTGCCGAAGTTGACGGTCGCCGTCCCGTTGATCGCCCCGCCGAGCTGATCGGTGGTCTGCCACTTCCCGATCGAGTCGTAGGTCTCCATCACGTAGCCGGGCGGATTGATGATGTTGGTGTGGCACCCCATGCAGGTGGCCGACATGTTGACCAGCGCGTCGGTCTTGTCGCGGTTCGTCGCGTAGTTGCCGGCGGGCGCCGTCAGCATCGTCGCGCCGGCCAGCGGCGGGCCCGGGTCGACGCCGATCATGTAGACCGTGACGAACGCGCCGCGGAGGATCGGCGCCGTCTCGTTGTAGTGCGAGTACGAGCTCAGGAACCCCGCGCGGGTCATGAAGCCCGGCCGCTGGTTCGCGTCCAGCGTCGTCTTGGTCAACGTGGTGCTGGTGGTGGCGGGCAGCCCATAAATCTGCGCGTTGTCCTTGTTCACGAAGCCGACGGTGCTGAGGAACAGATCCTGATATCCGCCGTTCCCGTACGCGACCTCTGACCAGAAGCTGTCGAGCTCCTGCGCGAAGGACGTCTTGGAGGTCGTCGTGTTGTAGAGCGGGAACTTGCTGGTGTCGTGGTCGATCTTCCACCAGTGCTGGCCCGCGTTGTTCATCTGGACCCAGTTGTCGTGGAATCCGGAGATGAGCGTCGAGGTCTTGGTCCGGTCCATGATCATGCGCTGCGCCTGGGCCAGGATCTGGTCCTTCGTCCCGAGCTGGCTCATGTCGGCCGCCGTGCTGAGCGTGGCGTCCGGCATCGAGCCCCACAGCATGTAGGAGAGGCGCGTCGCGATCTCGTACTGGGACAGCTGGATGGCGCCCGTCGCCGCATCCGTCGTCGTGCCCGTCTCGGGCAGCATCAGGAACTGCGGCGAGACGAGGAAGCCGAGCAGCGTCGCCTCGGCAACCTCGGCGGGCGTTCCCATCGGCGTCCCGGTGCCGAGCGCCACGAAGCGCGACACCTCGTCGGTGGTCAGCGGCCGGCGGAACGCCTTGCGGCCGAAGGTCGTAATCGTCGTCATGAGGCAACCCGACGCGGCCGGGTCGCAGCTGATGAAGTTGGCCTTCTGGGTCGTGCTGGCCATGACCGCCTTGGCGATCGCCGCGGCCGTGTCCTGATACAGGCGCCACGCGTCGGGCACCATCGGGCCGTCGAAGTCCGCGTACAGCATCGCCGACGGCGGACCGGAGGTCGTGCCGTTGCTGACCGACGTGACGCCGAGCAGATCGCGCACCGTCGCGTCGTACTGCCAGTTCATCATGCGCCGGAGCTGCGTCGTCGCCGGAATGCCGGGCGCGCAGGTGATGGTCGGATTGGGGGTCGTGCCCGCCGCGCCGCCGGTGCCGGTGCCAGCGGAGCCGCCCGTCCCGGTGCCGGTGCTGTTCCCAGTTCCGGTGCCGGTCGAATTACCGGTGCCGGTCCCCGTGCTGTTCCCGGTTCCGGTACCGGTCGAATTACCGGTGCCCGTGCCGGTACCTCCGGTGCCGGTGCCACCTACGGTTCCCGTGCAGCCGACCAGGCCGGCTAGCAGGAATCCCACAAGACTCGTGCGAATGGAGTGCCTCATTTGCGTTTACCCTTCTGCCGGCGGCACAGCGATCAGTCCGGAAGTCGTTGCAGCCGCGTTCAGCGGCGGGCCGAGACCAGGCCTCACACACATATGGGTGTGAAGTTATTGAACCTTCACTGTGTGTTACACAGATCAGGTTCTCCGGACACAACCGAGTAATTTCAGCTGGTTGTGTGCGCTGGGATCGTCGCCAGCTCGGGGGTTCAGCACGACGCGCGGCGGCGGCGCCGGCGCAGGATCATCATAGAAATCGGCACCGCGAAGATCGCCCCGCCCGGTCCGGCCGCGCGGCACCCGCACCCGCCGCTCGCTGCCCCGGGCGGTGAGCCTGCCCCGCCGGTGCCTCCGGTGGCGCCCCCGTTGCCGCCCGAGCTGGCGCCTCCGCGCCCGCCGGCGCCGCCGGTGCCCGCGCTGCCGCCACCCGCACCGCCGCGGCCCGCGTTGCCGCCGGCGCCGGCCGACCCGCCGCCGGTGCCGCCCGTCGGCGGCGCGACCGATCCGGATTCGTAGGCGCCGATGTCGAAACCGGCGCCGGCCGGCCGCGGCGCGCCGAGCAGGTCCGTCGTCGGCGCCGACATTCCGCCCAGGCTGGCAGCGCCCTGATCGACCGCCAGCGGCGGCGTCAGCGCCGCGAGCCGCAGGTCGCCGCCCGCCGCGTCGAGGAACAGCGCCGCGGCGTTGGCCGGCGTCGCCTCGTGCGCCGACGCGGTCGTGCCCGAGTACGACGACACCAGGTTGTAGTCGTGCTGCAGCCCCGTGACGTTTTGAACCTCGAGGCCGGTGGACTGGCTGATCAAGATGTTGTTGAAGATGACGTTGTTGTTGGCGCCGTCCGCGACCTGGATGGCGGAGCGCGAACCGACCGGATCGTAGATCGTGTTGTTGACGATCAGGTTGTCGTGCGACGCCTCGGCGCCGTCGATCTGGAACATCGCGATGCCGGCCTTCGCGGCGTTGAAGATGACGTTGTTGCGCGCGACGCCGTGAATCGCCCCGTCCAGGTTGAAACCGGCGGAGCCCTTGCAGTTCCGCACCGTGTTCCCTTCGATCCGCCAGTTCGAGATCAGTCCGTCGCCGCCCGTGCTGAGGTCGGCGTTGATCTGGATGCAGTTGTTGCCGGTGTTCGAGACGTCGTTGCGCAGGATGGCCGGGTTGTCGGCGGCGTTCGAGACGTAGATCCCGTGCTCGCCGGCCGTGTCGATGCGGTTGTCCTGGATCGTCAGATCCAGCGCGAAGCCGGAGAAGATGCCGTCGTGACGCCCGGCCGTCGAGGTGCCGCCGTTGTCGTGCGAAAAGCAATTCTGGATGATGACGCCGCGGGCGTCGCTGCCGTCGTTGACGTTGCCGAGGATCGCGATGCCCGACCGCGGCGCGCCCGACACCTCGAAGCCGTCGAAGGTGATGAAGCTGCACGACGCCAGCTGCACGAAATCCTGCGTCGATGCGCTGGTCGCCGAGGTGATCTTGGCGCCCCAGCGGTTCCGGGACCGAAACACGATCGGCGCCGCCGCCGTTCCCGACACGCCGTCGCACGCCAGCCCCGCGTACGTTCCGTCCTCGACGGTGACGGTGTCACCCGCCTTGACGGTCGTCAGCGCGCGCTGGATGGTCCGCCACGGCGCGCCTGACAGGCCGGTGGCCGTGTCGCTGCCGGTCGGGCTGACCGCGTAGTCCGTCGCCCGGGCCGCGCGCGGCGCCGCCGCTGACAGCAGCCCGGCCAGCGCAGCCGCCACCAGGATCGAGACGCGTCGGCTCGTCACGGTGCGATCTTCGCGTCAGCGCGCCTGGCCGGCAAGCGACATTCGACGAGCGTGGCGGCGCGCCGGCAACGCGGCTCCGATGACCACGACCAGCAGCAGGAACGGAATGGCGAGCGCCAGTTGAAGCCAGGTCGCCCCCGGACCGTGGTGCCAGGCGTGCGCGGCGGCCGCCGTGAAGCAGAGCCCGACGCCCGCGACCGCCCACAGCGGGACCGAGAACATCTCATGCGCGGCTGCGGCCACGGCCCCGATGAATGCGAGCAGCGCGGCCAGCCCGTCCCCCCAGGCGACCCAGGTCGGCAGACCGTAGCCGGGCCCGTCGAGCCACAACGCAAACAGCGCGAAGCCGAGCGCCGCAGAGACCAGGCTGCAGGCCAGCGTCATGCGCGCGACGCCTGCCCCGGCCGCGACCGCCCGCCGCTGTCGCGCGCCTTCGACGCCTTCGATCAGCTCGTGATCGTCGCGCAGATCGTCCAGCACCAGCAGCCCCTCCAGCTGGCGGTCGGACGATAAGACCGGAAGCACCTCGACCTCGGCCTCCAGCATCGCGTCGACCGCGTCCTCGATCGGCTCGTCGCGGGTCGCGTGCACGACCGTCTCCTCCGCGATCGCCGCCGCCGGCGCCTCCTCGTCGCCGCGGTCGTAGAGCCGTCGCTCGACGGCGCGCCGCTCGACCGTGCCCCGGAGCGTGCCGTCCGCGGCAACGACCGGGAGCTCATCGAGGCCCTCCCGCTCCATCGCATCCAGGATGGCGCGTGGCGTGTTGCTCTCGCTCAGGGACAGGGGTGAGGCGCGCATCGCATCCGCAACCCGCACTGGCCGTTGGTCTCGCATCGTCGCACGGCCCTTTCTTCAGGAGGGGCGCGGCGCTTCCCGCGCCGCGATCGATCGCAAGGTGCGAGCGGCGCGCGCCGCCGGCTCGTACTCCGCGATGTCGGACAGGCTGATGATGCCCTCCAGGATGTCGTCGTCGTCGGTGACGACCAGCCGCGACACCTGATAGTGGGCCATGAACTGCTCGGCCAGCGACAGCTCGTCGTCAGGCCGGCAGGAGACGACGTTCCGGCTCATGACCTCGCCGACGCGACGAGCGTCGGGGTCCAGCCCCGGCGCAACGGCGCGCACGACGATGTCTCGATCGGTGATCGTGCCGACGACCCGTCCCCCGTCGTCGCAGACCGGGAGAAAACCGATGTTCGCCGCGGACATGATCTCCGCGGCGAGGCGCAGCGGATCATCTTCACGCACCGCCTGTGGGACCGTCTTCATGACGTCGGCGCAGCGGCGCCGGTGCGCGGCCGAACGCGGTCGCCCGTCATGCAGACCGAACGCTTTCGGGCGCCGGTGCCGTTCCAGCCGATCGTCGAGCGCGCGCACGCCGCGCACGCGCCGCGCGGTCCGGACCACCCGCCTGTGCTCGCGCTCCAGGACCGGTCCCTCCAGGGCGACCTGTCCATCCTGCACCGCGACCTCGATGGCGGAGACGTGGCTCGACACGCGCCCCAGCGCGGCGCGCACCCTCGCCTCGATCAC
>Ga0066903_100000813_pt1 | contig 21088 bp, 20 predicted proteins | sample PanSoiMetaGPlot1_FD_67491 | JGI IMG/M metagenome (GOLD analysis project Ga0066903, IMG submission 67491) | Tropical forest soil microbial communities from Panama analyzed to predict greenhouse gas emissions - Panama Soil - Plot 1 (version 2) | ecosystem: Environmental > Terrestrial > Soil >... | reverse complement strand
GGCGCGAACGCGTCGGCCATCTTCAACCAGGGCGTCATCCTCTGGAACGCGGGCAAGATTCCCGAGGCGAAGGCGCAGTTCGAGCAGGCCGCGAAGCTCGATCCGAACCTCGCCGACGCGCAGTACTGGCTCGGCATGGCGCTCCTCAACGGCGGCGACATGGCCGGCGCGAAACCGAAGTTCGAGTCGTACCTGAAGCTGGCGCCGACCGGCCAGTACGCCGACACCGCGAAGTCGATCATCGCGTCGATCAAGTAGCGCGCGCGTTTGTGAACGACATCGCCGGCAACCTCGCGGCGATCCGGCAGCGGATCGCCGCGGCGGCTGCGGCGGCCGGCCGGGACCCCGCGTCGGTCCGTCTGCTGGCCGTTTCGAAGACGTTCGACGCGGATCTCGTCCGTGCCGCCTACGCGGCCGGTCAGCGCGAGTTCGGCGAGAACAAAGTCCAGGAAGCCCTGCAGAAAATCGAGGCAACGGCCGAATTACCCATCAGGTGGCATCTCATTGGCCACCTCCAGTCGAACAAGGCGAAGAAGGCGGGGACGGCCTTTGCCGCCATCCATTCGGTCGACTCGATTGAGCTCGTGCGGCGCCTGGACGCGGCTGCCGAGGAAGGGGGGGCGCGGCCCGACCTGTACATCCAGGTGGACCTCGCCGGCGAGACGACCAAGTTCGGCGCCCCGGAAGCCGAGATTGCGGGTATCGCACGGGCCGCGGCGGCGTGCCGCGCGGCGGTGCTGAGAGGGCTGATGCTGCTGCCGCCGTGGTTCGACGATCCGGAACAGGCGCGTCCCTATTTCCGGCGGCTGCGGCTCCTGCGCGACCGCCTCATCGAGGACGGCGTCGACCGCGCACAGCTGGGCGAGCTGTCGATGGGCATGAGCCACGACTTCGAGGTGGCGATTCAGGAAGGGGCGACGCTCGTCCGCGTCGGCACCGCGATTTTCGGTAAACGAACTGTGAGGACCTGATGTTCGAACACAAGAACGCCGACGATCCCGTCGCGCCGCAGCCGCCGGAACGCGTCATGCGCATCAGTCCGATGGACATGCGCCAGCAGCGTTTCAAGGCCGCGTTCCGCGGCTACGACCGCACCGACGTCGTCGCCTTCCTGACGGAGGCGGCCGACGACTACGAGCACGCCATGCGCGAGATCGATCGCCTCCGCGGCGATCTGATGCGGATGGAGGCCCTGCTGGGCGAGCATCGACTGCGCGAAGCCAACCTGCGCGACACGCTGCTGACGGCACAGCGGCTGTCGGGCGAGGTGAAGGAGCAGGCGCAGGGCGAGGCCAAGCTGATCATTCGCGAGGCGCAGGGGCGCGCCGACCTGCTGCTGCAGAAGGCGCAGAACCGGCTCGAGGAGCTCGACCACGACATCAACGAGCTGAAGCTCCGCCGCCGCGATACCGAGGGGGCGCTCGAGGCGTCGATCCAGGCGCTCTACCGTGCGCTCGAGTTCATCCGCGATCAGGACGAGAGCCGCGCCGAGGACAAGGTGCTGCTCCACCGCCCGCGTCAGGCCGATCCCGCGCCGGCGCAGTGGCCCGAGGCCCGTGTCGACGAGTGGAAGGCCTCGAGCTGATCTCTCGATCCGCGTGGTCCCGCGTGCGCCCCGCACGCGGGTGGACGGCGAACGCGCCGGCGCGATCCTGATCCGCCTCGCCGCACCGCCGGTCGACGGCGCCGCCAACGACGCCCTCGTCGCGTTCCTGGCCGACACCCTCCGCGTCCCGCGACGCGACGTCCTCCTCGTGTCCGGCGAGAAGTCACGGGACAAGCGCGTTCAGATCGTCGGGCTGGATGAATCTGCGATCCGCGAGCGGCTTCTGAAGTAGCATTTTCCGCGTACCGGCCGCCGCCCGCTTTCGCTCAGCACCAAAAAAGGTGGCTGTCACCTTTTTTCGCGAAAAAAGGTGACAGCCACCTTTTTACGATGCTCGTAATCCGGCATCTCAGACAGCTGATCACGTGCGCGGGGCCGGCGCCGCGGCGGGGCGCCGCGCAGCGCGACGCGCCCATCGTCGTCGACGGCGCGGTGGCGGCGGACGGCGAGCGCATTCTCTACGCAGGACCCGACGCCGGACTGCCGGCGGAGCTCGCGGCCCTGCCGAACCCGATCGACGGGTTCGGCGACTCGCTGGTGCCCGGCTTCGTCGATGGGCACACGCATGCGCTCTATGCCGGCGATCGCCGTGACGAGCTCCGCCGCCGGCTGGCCGGCGCCACATACGCCGAGATCGCGGCGAAGGGCGGCGGGATCGTCTCGACGGTGGCGGCTACGCGCGCGGCGTCCGAGGAGGACCTCACGGCAGCCGCACTCCCCCGCCTGCACGAGATGCTCGCGTGCGGGACGACGACGGTCGAGATCAAGAGCGGGTACGGCCTCGAGGTCGACAGCGAGCTGCGCATGCTCCGCGCGATCCGCCGCCTCGCCTCCCAGGTCCCCCTCGACATCGTCGCCACGTTCATGGGGGCGCACGAGATCCCGGTGGACTTCCGGTCTCGGCGCCAGGACTACGTGCGGCTCGTCATCGACGACATGATCCCCGCCGTCGCGCGCGAGGGACTCGCCGCGTGGTGCGACGTCTTCTGTGAGACGGGCGTGTTCACGCCCGACGAGTCGCGCGCGATTCTCGAGGCGGGCGCGCGCCACGGCCTGAAGCCGCGCATCCACGCCGACGAACTCGCCGCGAGCGGTGGATCGCAGGTCGCGGCCGCCGTCGGTGCGCGATCGGCGGATCACCTGATCTTCGCGGACGCGGCGGCGATCGCGGCGCTGAGCCGCGCGGGCGTCGTCGCGACGCTGCTGCCGAACGCCGCGTTCTATCTGAAGCTCGGACGCTTCGCGCCGGCGCGCGCGATGATCGACGCGGACGTCCCCGTCGCGCTCGCGACCGACGTCAATCCCGGCGGCGGCTTCTCGCCGTCGATGCCGTTCGCCATGACGCTGGCGTGCTTCGGGATGGGCCTGACGTTCGAGGAAGCGCTGACGGGCGCGACGATCAACGGCGCGTATTCGCTCGATTGCCATGAGACCGCCGGCAGCCTCGAGCCCGGCAAGCTGATGGACGCGGTGCTCGTGCGCGGTCAGGCGATCGATTTGATCCGCGTCGGCGCGGCGTCGATCGCCGCCGTGATCAAGCGAGGCGCCGTCGTCTCCGGTAGGATCGGAGATCCATGAATCTGGTCAACCGCTCCGTCTCCGACCTTCTGGCCGCTTTTCGTTCGCCCGAGCCCACGCCCGGCGGCGGTTCAGCCGCGGCGCTCGCCGGCGCGCTCGGCGCATCGCTGCTCGCCATGGTCGCGGCCCTGCCGAAATCGCGCGCAGCGACCGAAGAGGACGCGCAGCGGCTCAAAGCTGCGGGTGAGCGCTGCACGGCGCTCGCGTCGGAGCTCGAAACGCTCGTGGACAAGGACAGCGACGCGTACAACCTCGTCATGAATACGTTCCGGAAGCCCAAAGGGACCGACGAGGAGAAAGCGGCGCGGTCGGCCGCGATTCAGGCCGCGTTTCGCGAGGCCATCGCGGCGCCGCTCGCGGTGATGCGCGCCTGCGCGGCCGCCGCCGAACAGGGGGTCGTGGTCGCGACGCTCGGCAACCCGTCGGCGTCGAGCGACGTGATGGTCGGCATCGAGTTGCTTGGCGCTGCGCTCCAGGGCGCGAAGCTGAACGTGGAAACCAACCTCGGAAGCGTGAAGGACGCGGACTATCTGGCGACGGTGCGAGCTGACGTGACGGAATTCGAGCGCGCGATCCGCCACGAGTCGGCCGCCGCGCACGCCGCGCTGGACCGGGCATAGCCACCAGTGGAGATCGGCGCCCTGCTCGCTTGCCTGTTGGTGACGCAGGCTCCGGCCTTACCACCGGGCGCCGTCATCGTCGAACAGCACGCATTGCCGCGCACGTCTCACGGTCCACGCGCGCTGGTGATGTGGATGCTGTCTCCAGAGCCGAGCGAGTGCCCGCGTGCGGAGGACTACGCGCCATCCTGTCCGGGCAGCACTCGCGGCTGCTACTGGCGTGGTCGCACGCGCGTGTCGCTCATCGACCCCGTCGACCGCCGCGTCGTCAATACGGTTGCGGTCACCGACCCGTTCAGCGGCAGCGACGCCTTCGACGTGCCGCGAAAGTTGTACGGACATACGCCGTATCACGTCGGACGGGATCACGAGCCAACGCTGCTCCGGCTGCACGACTACAACCACGACGGCACGAAGAATGAATTCGTCCTCTTCGACGCCGAGTCCTGTTCCGACATGTTCACAGGCCTGTTCGGTTACAGCAGTCGCCGGGACCGTGTCATTCAATATCGGGCACGGATATCCTCCCCCGATTGGAGCGGCGAAGCACACTGGCCCGAGACTCTCTTCTGGATATCGCCCAAGCGGGACGGTGTCTGGCGCTATGGGTTGTCGTGGCCGGGGACCGAACCCCCGCTTTCCTGCGAAGCGCGCTACCGTCCGGAAGAAGAGCTGTTCGAGGTCAGGTGCCTCGTTCGGAAGTGACGATCCGATGACCCGCGGCCGCTACGGCGTGATGTACTCGAAGTCGAAGCGCCGCTGGTAGCCGGGCGCGAGCGCGATCATCACCGCGTACGACGCCTTGATCGTGATCTTCTCGCCGATCCCCGGCAGCGCCTTCCGAGAGATCTCGATGTAGTCGGCGTCGAGCGGAATCTGGTTCTGCTGCGCCAGGTCCATCACGCTCGCGCGCAGCACCTCGTCGGTCTTGCCCGGCGGCTGCCCCGCGAACAGCGCCAGCTCGCGGACGGCGTCCTTGAACTGCTGATCGTGAAAGTAGGCAAAGGCGACGCGCACACCCGCATTCGCCAGCAGGAGGAACACGAGGAGGCTGACGATGCGCTTGATCACGGCGCCCTCAGCGTATCTGATGGAAGAGCCGTTCCCACCGCGTCTTCGTGAAGAAGTGCGTCACGACCGACCCGAGCCGCTTGACCGACGCCCAGAGCCCTTCGTCGAGATAGTCCTCGCGGCCGGACTCGTACGACCAGTAGATCAGCAGCGCCTTGCCCTTGACGTAGTCGCGCGGCAGGAAGCCCCAGTAGCGGCTGTCCTGCGAGTTGTCGCGGTTGTCGCCCATCACGAAGTACTTGTCCGCCGGCACCGTCACGGGCCCGAACCGCTCCCGCACGTCGAGCGACGTGACTTCCTGGTAGTCGCTCGACGGCGGCGTCAGGAAGTGGACGTAGGGCTCGTCGAGGGGCCGCCCGTCGATGTAGACCTTCTTGTTCTTCAGCTCGACCGTCTCGCCCGGCAGGCCGATCACGCGCTTGATGAAGTCGCGGTCCGGCTCCTCGGGATACTTGAACACGACGATGTCGCCGCGGCGGATGGGACGGACCGGCAGCGTATGCCGGCCGATCGCGAGCGGCGTCGGCCCGAAGATGAACTTGTTGACGAGCAGGTGATCGCCGATCAGCAGGTTGTTCTCCATCGACCCGGTGGGGATCTTGAACGCCTGCACGACCCACGTGCGGACGAACAGCGCGAGGATCACCGCGATGACGATCGACTCGAAGTACTCGCGGACGACGGATTTCTTGAACGGGGTCGTCGTCATTCCTGTCCTACCTTCAGCACCGCCAGGAACGCTTCCTGCGGGATCTCGACGCGGCCGACGCGCTTCATCCGCTTCTTGCCTTCCTTCTGCTTCTCGAGCAGCTTGCGCTTGCGCGAGATGTCGCCGCCGTAGCACTTGGCCAGCACGTTCTTGCGCATGGCCTTGACCGTTTCGCGCGCGATGATCCGGCTGCCGACCGCCGCCTGGATCGCCACCTCGAACATCTGCCGCGGAATCAGTTCGCGCATCTTCGACGCCAGCGCGCGTCCGCGCGAGTATGCGTTGTCGCGGTGCACGATGACCGACAGCGCGTCGACCGGTTCCTCGTTGACCAGGATGTCGAGTTTGACCAGCGGCGACTCCCAGTAGCCGGTCACATGGTAATCGAGAGAGGCGTAGCCGCGCGAAATCGTCTTCAGCCGGTCGTAGAAGTCGAGCACGACCTCGTTGAAGGGCAGCTCGTACGTGACGAGCACGCGGTCGGTGGCCAGGTACTCCAGGCCTTTCTGCACCCCGCGCTTCTCCTGGCACAGTTCCAGGATGCCGCCCACGTGCACCGACGGCGTCAGGATCATCGCGGTGATGATCGGCTCCTCGATCTTCTCGATGCGGCCGGCGTCGGGCAGCTTGGCGGGCGTGTCGATCTCCGTGACCTGGCCGTCGGTCGTCGTGACGCGATACAGAACCCCCGGCGCCGTCGTGATCAGGTCGACGTCGAACTCGCGCTCGAGCCGCTCCTGCACGATCTCCATGTGCAGCAGGCCGAGGAACCCGCACCGGAACCCGAACCCGAGCGCGGCGGACGTCTCCGGCTCGAAATGGAACGACGCGTCGTTCAGGCGCAGCTTCTCGAGCGCGTCGCGCAGCTCGGGATACTCGCTGCCCTCGACCGGGTAGAGCCCGGCGAAGACCATCGACTTCATTTCCTTGAAGCCGGGGAACGGCTCTGCCGTCGGGTTGGCGGCATCGGTGATCGTGTCGCCGATCTGCGCGTCGCTGACGGTCTTGATCGCCGCGAACACGAACCCGACTTCGCCGGCGCCGAGCTCGTCGACGGGCTGCGGCTTGGGGGAGAAGACGCCGACCTGCTCGATCTGGTACTCCTGCCCCTTCGCCATGAACTTGATCTTCATGCCGGGCCGCATGACGCCGTCGATCACGCGCGTGAGGATGATCACGCCGCGGTACGCGTCGTACCACGAGTCGAAGATCAGGGCCTTGAGCGGCGCGTCGGGATCCCCTTTCGGCGCCGGCAGCCGGTGGACGATCGCTTCGAGAATCTCGTGGACGCCGGTGCCCTCTTTCGCGCTCGCGAGAATCGCGCCGCTCGCGTCGAGCCCGACGATGTCTTCGATCTGACGCTTCGCTTCGTCGGGCTGCGCGCCGGGCAGATCGATCTTGTTGATGATCGGGACGATCTCCAGGTTGTTCTCGACCGCGAGGTACGCGTTCGCGAGCGTCTGCGCCTCGACGCCCTGAGACGCGTCGACGATGAGCAGCGCGCCCTCCGACGCCGACAGCGACCGCGTCACTTCGTACGAGAAGTCGACGTGCCCCGGCGTGTCGATGAGGTTCAGGACGTAGGTCTCGCCGTCGTCGGCGTGGTACGTGAGCCGGACGGCGTGCGCCTTGATCGTGATCCCGCGCTCGCGCTCGAGATCCATCGAGTCGAGGACCTGGGCTTCCATTTCGCGCTTCTGGAGCGCGCCCGTCATTTCGAGAAAACGGTCGGCAAGGGTCGACTTGCCGTGGTCGATATGGGCGATGACGGAGAAATTGCGGATGCGGGACTGATCCATGCGTGAACACTAAATTGTAGCAGGAGCGGAGGTTGGAGGCTGGGCTAGCGGCTGGCGGCGGCGCGGGCCTGCAGGTACGCCTCGAAATCGCGTCGGACCTCCTCGCGGGCGCTGCGTTCGGCGGCGGCACGACGCAACTCGGTGAAGAGGTTCTTGAACACGATGGGGTCGAAACCAAAGCCGGGATACAGCGTGCTGGCGCGGAAAGCCTCGGGCGTCACCATCTGCAGGAACTCGTAGTGCGCGAGCGGCATCGACGGGCGGACGTAGTCGGGAACGCTCTTCGCGTCCTGATCCCACGGGTGGCCGGTGAAGGCCCACGCCTGGATCTTTACCCGAAACACGGCCCGATCGGTCTCGTCGGGGCGCGGCGGGATCGTAATCGCGGGCGCTTCCGCGACCGCATCACGGATGCGGTCGAGGCGCGGCGCGTCCGGCGTCTGGGCGGCGGGCGCCTGAGCGAGCAACCCAGCCAGGAGCAGGAGGGCGGACATATCCGGTCTCGTCCCATTTTAGACGCTACACCGCCGCCGCAGCAGCAGGTCGGCGTGACGCTCGCAAAGACGCGCGGGCCGCGTGGTTTCCTGGTGATCGATCACGTCGAGCCGCTCGGCGCGGGCCGGTGACTTGACAGTACTACTACAACATAGTAGATCTAGCCACAACGTAGGAGGCCGGCGTGGCTACACCCAGACTGACGAAACTCGAACTCCGGATCCTCGAGGCGCTCTGGACGCAGGGCCGCGCGTCCATTCGCGAGATCCAGGAAGCCTTCCCCGACCCGCGGCCGGCGTACACGACCATCCAGACGACCGTCTACCGGATGGAAGCCAAGAAGGCGGTGCGCCGCATCAAGAAGACGGGCAACGCGCACATCTTCGAGCCGGTCATCGCGCGTGACGTCGCGCGGCACCGGCTGCTCGACGAGATCCTGAGCTTCTTCGGCGGCCGCGCGCTGCCGATGATGGCGCAACTCGCCGAGGCCGGAAAGCTGACGCGCGAGGACATCCGCGAGCTGGAGAAGACGATCGACAGGCGCGATCGCGAGCGGCAGGCCGGCCGCGCGGAGAAAGCGCGATGATCGCCTGGCTGCCGAACCATCTCTGGCAGTCGACCGTGTTCGGGCTCGCGGTCGCACTGGCGGCGTTCCTGCTGCGGCACAACCGCGCCCACGTGCGCTACGCGCTGTGGTTCGCGGCGTCGGTGAAATTCCTGGTGCCGTTCTCGTTGCTGGTCGCGCTCGGCGCGCTGGTCCCGCTGCGCCCGGCGCAGCCTGTCTCGCGTTCCGTCTCGCCGGGGGCATTTTCGATCGCGGTCGACGAGCTGGCGCAACCGTTCCCCGCCGCCGCGCCCGCTCCCGCCGAGCCGGCGGCCCGGCGCGTGTCGTGGACGCTTGTCGTCGCCGGGGCCTGGTTCTGCGTCTTCGCCGCGATCGTCGCCGTCCGCCTTCGCGCGTGGCGCCGGATCCGGCGAGCGGTGCGGACCGGCGTGCCGGTCACGCTGGATGCCGCCGGCGCGCTCGACGTGCGGACCTCTCCGACGACGCTCGAACCGGGAGTCGTCGGGCTGTGGCGTCCGATCCTGCTCGTCCCGGATCGCATCACCGAGCGGCTGACGCCGCGGCAGCTCGAAACCGTCGTCGCGCACGAGCTGTGTCACGTGCGGCGGCGCGACAACCTGACGGCCGCGGTCCACATGTGCGTGGAAGCGGCGTGCTGGTTCCATCCGCTGGTGTGGTGGATCAGCGCGCGCCTGCTGGCCGAACGCGAGCGCGCGTGCGACGAAGCGGTGCTGACGCAAGGCCTCGAGCCGCGCGACTATGCCGACGCCATCCTGAACGTGTGCAAGCTGTGTGTCGAATCGCCGCTGGCATGCGTGGCGGGTGTAACCGGGTCGGATATCCGGACGCGCCTCGACGACATCATGCGGCAGCGCACAGGCGCGACGCTGACCGTCGTCCGAAAGGCCACCCTGTGGGCCGCGGCGATCGCCGCGTTGGCCGCGCCGCTGGCCGTCGGTTCGATCACGGCGCCGCTTCGCGCGCAGGCGGAGAGCCAGGACAACACGCAGAAGTTCGAAGTGGCGTCGATCAAGCCGTGCGATCCGGCGGCGCTGCCGGCCGGCGGCCGGAGTGGCGGTGCCGGCTCGAACCTCTCTCCGGATCGGCTGCACCTCAACTGCATGAGCGTCACGCAGCTGATCAACATCGCCTACATCACCAATGGCGAGCGGCTGCTCAACGACGATCCCGGATATTTCCACCCATCGGCCGACGGCGGTCTCATATCCGCCCGCGCTACGGATCGGATCCGCGGCGGACCGGCATGGGCCCGTGACGAGAAGTTCGAGGTGGAAGCGAAGGCATCAGCCGCGACCGATCGCAACGTGATGCAGGGACCGATGCTGCGGGCGCTGCTCGAGGAGCGCTTTCGCCTGCGGATCCATCGCGCCGAGGAACCAAACGTCGACATGTTGGCGCTGACCGTCGCGAAGGGCGGCCCGAAGGTCAAGCCCTGGGCGACGGATCACGAATGCACGGAGTGGGACCGCGCAACCCAGAAACCGCCGCCGATGAAGGAGGTGCTCGAAATGGTCCGCCGCGGCGAGAAACCGCCCTGCGGCCTCGGCGTCATGATGGGCGAGCGAGGAACGAATCGGGCCTTCGCGCTCAACGGCGCGCCGATGGACAGCGTCGCCTACTGGCTGTCCACCGTGGTCGGCGCGCATGTCCTCAATCGGACCGGACTGGAGGGGACGTACACCCTGTATCTGGAATACGCGCCGGGCGACAACACGGCGGATCCGGCGGGCGCGCAGGCTTTCACGGCCATCCAGGAGCAGTGGGGGCTGAAGCTCGAACGCGCGAAAGGCCCGCGCGGCTACATCGCGATCGACAGCGTGGAACGTCCATCAGCGGGAGGGTCCGCGCAAGCGGCGTCAGCCATTCCGAAATGGGATGCGGTTTCCGTCAAACGCTGCATCAACCCGCCGGTCAGACTGGCGGACAGAGGAGGCAGCGGCAGCAGCCAGTCTCCAGACAGGCTGACGATGGACTGCCTGCCCATCCGGACGCTGATCAATCTGGCCTATACGATGAACGCCAGCGGCCGAACCAGTCCGCCGCCGTATGCGGTTCTGATCGAGCGGCTTCCCTCATGGGCCGATTCGGAGCGCTACACGATTGAAGCCACGTCTCGCGAGAACGCCGCCCCCGGGGTCATGCGCGGGCCGATGCTTCAGGCATTGCTCGAAGACCGTTTCGCCCTGAAGCTTCACCACGAAACGAGGGAAGGGCGGGCCTATGTCGTGACCGTCGCCAAAGGCGGCCCGAAGCTGCATGCGTTCGGAGGCGAATGCACGCCGGTCGAATTCCTGCACCCTCCGGCGGCGCGGCCCGAGAATCCCTGTCTCGAGTCGCGGCATGCGAACGGGCCGGATATTACGATCGACATTCCGGGGATGGACCTGGACTCGTTTCTCTTTTACCTCGCCGCGTTCAACGGTTCAGCGCGATTTGACGGGCCGCTCTTGAACAAGACCGGCCTCACCGGCTACTTCCATTTTCATCTCGAGTTCGTGAATCCGGTCGACCCGGGTGCGGCAGACGCCCAGTTTCCTTCCATCATCTCTGCGATGGAGCAGCAGCTGGGGCTGAAAGTGGAAGCCGGCAAAGGGCCACACGAGTACCTGGTGATCGATCACCTCGAACGGCCCACGCCGAACTGACGCGGGGTGGATCGTGACGGCATCAGCGCTCGCGGCGGCGGTCCTGACCGGACGCATCCTCTTCTCGGGACTGCCGGTTCCCGGCGCCGTCGTTACGGCGTCGCACGGTGCGCACGTCATCACCACCAGTTCCGACGGTGACGGCGTCTTCCGCCTGCCGGATCTCGAAGAGGGCGCGTGGACGCTCCGCGTGCAGATGCGCGGGTTCGCGGACGTCACGCGCGAGATCGCCGTGCCGTTCACGGGCGCGCCGCTGACCATCACGCTCGCCATGCGTACGTATGCCGAGATCATCGGGACCGGGGCACCTCCTCCATCCTCCTCGCCCCAGGCTGCCGATCCGGCCGACGTCGTGTGGGACGCAGATGTCATCAACGGCAGCGTCGTGAACGGCGCGGCGAGTCCGTTCGCGCAGCCGCGCGCCTTCGGCAACAACCGGCCCCGGCCCGGCGCCGGATACACCGGGCTCGTCAGCGGCGTCTTCGCGAACTCGGCATGGAACGCGCGGCCGTTCTCGTTCGGCGCCGCGGTGCCACCGCCGTTCACGGGCGACGCGCAATTCGATTTCACGCTCGGCGGCCCACTCAGGATTCCGCTGGTCGTACGCACCGGGCCGCAGATGCAGATCACCCTGCGGCACGGGGTGACGCACATCGCGACGTCCGCGGCCGCCGTGGTGCCGACGCTCGCCGAGCGGCGTGGCGATTTCGGCGATCTGCAGATCCCGGCGGATCGGATCAGCCCGCAGGCTCAGGCGCTCCTCGCCTACTACCCGTTGCCGAACGCCGAGCCGACGTCCCAGGCCGCCAACTACCTGACCACGCTCGTCAACCGAACGGAGCAGGACGCGTTTCAATTCGGCGTCAACTCACAGGCCGGGCGCCGGACGGCGATCGGCGCCGCCGTCACCTGGCAGCGCACGCACGCGGGCGCGACTACGCTGTTCGGGTTCAGGGACGCCAACACGCAGTCGACGCTGAGCGCGAACGGCAACTGGCAACGCCGCCTCAGCGCGCGCGCCTCCGCTCGACTGCGCTATCAATTCACGCGCGCGATCGCGACGCTCACGCCGTTTTTCGCCAACCGCGTCAACGTGTCTGGCGACGCGGGGATTCAGGGCAACAGCCAGACTCCGCAGGATTGGGGGCCGCCGACGCTCTCGTTCCCTGACGTCGCCGGCCTGAGCGATGCGAACTATCAGCACAACGGCGCGCTGACGCACGCGGCCGGCGGAGACTATCTCGTCAAGCACGGCCGCCATGACGTCACGATCGGCGGCGACGCGAAACACACCGGCGTCGACGTCACCCAGCAGGCCGATCCGCGCGGCACACTGGCGTTCACCGGCGCGGCCACCGGGCACGCGTTCGCGGACTTCCTGCTCGGTGTTCCCGCGACCAGCACGATCGGGTACGGCAACCCGTCCACGCGTCTCGGCGGCGCGACGTACGACGCGTACGCCACCGACGACTGGCGGCTCAGCGGGCTCACGCTCAATCTCGGTGCGCGCTGGGAGTACGAAACGCCGTTTACCGACGAAGCGGGCCATCTCAAAGGCGCGCTGCACGGCGACGCCAGCAGCATCGAGCCGCGCCTGGGAGGATCGTGGCGCCCGCAATTGGGCTCCTCGCTCGTCATCCGCGGCAGTTACGGCGTATATCGGAATCTCGGCCTCTATCAACCGGTCGCTGTCCTGCTCCTCGGACAGCCGCCCGTCGCGCGCACGTTCAGCGTGCAGAACACGCCGGCGGTTCCCCTCACCTTGTCCGCGCCGTTTCCCGACGCCGTGCCGAACGCGAAAACGTTCGACGCCGACGCCGCGTTCCGCCCAGGACGCGTCCAGAACTGGGCGACCAGCGTGCAGCGCGATTTTCCTGGATCGCTGACGGCGGTCGCGAGCTATCTCGGCGCGAAAGGCGCGACGCTCGCGCAGGCGTCGCTGCCGAACTCCTCTCCGCCGGGCGCCGCCAATCCGTGCCCCGCGTGTCCGTCGGGATACGTGTTTCTCACGTCGGGCGGGCGTTCGCTGCGTCACGCCGCGCAGTTCACGATCCGCCGCCGCCTCCACAACGGACTGACCGCGCTCGCGCAATACACGCTGTCGAAGTCGACGGACGATGTGGCGACGTTCAGCAACACGACGCTGACGCCAGGGTCGCTGACCGTCGCACAGAACTGGCTCGATCTCGGGGCCGAGCGCGGCCCGTCCTCATTCGATCAACGCCATCTCTTCAACGCGCAGGCGCAGTACACGACCGGCGTCGGCCTGACGGGCGGTACGCTCGTCGACGGCTTCTGGGGATCGATTTACAAGGACTGGACGCTGGCGGCGCAGCTGACCGCCGGGAGCGGGTTCCCGTTCACGCCTGTCTCGTTCGTCGCGGTGAGCGGAACCGGCTTCGTCGGCATCCGCCCGCAATTGACCGGCGTCTCCACGTCGCCTGTGGCGCCGGGCACCTACGCGAATCGCGCCGCGTACAGGACGCCCGTGCCGGGCACGTGGGGCGACGCCGGCCGCAACTCGATCCGCGGCCCCGCGCAGTTCGGCCTCGACGCGAGCGTCGCGCGCGTGTTCCGCGTGCGCGGCAAGACGAACCTCGAATGGCGGATCGCGGCGACCAACGTCCTCAATCGCGTGACGTTCTCGACGATCAACACGTCGGTCGACAGCCCGCAGTTCGCGCAGTCGAGCCAGGCCAATCCGATGCGGCGCCTGCAGCTCACGGTCCGCTACCGCTTCTGACATGACGCCTCACGCGCTGCTCGCGCTCGCGACGCTCGGCTGCCTGCAGGCGCAGCCCTTCGACCGGCTCAGGACTGCCCCGAGCGCAGTCGAGGGGCAGGCGCAGCCGCAGCCGACCTTCCGGACGGCGACCCATCTGCGCGTCCAGACGGTCAGCGTCAAGGACAAGCAGGGACGCCCGATCACCGGACTCACGTCGCAGGATTTCGTCGTCACCGAGGACGGCCGGCCGCAGGAGATTGCGTTCGTCAGGTACGAGCTGCTGGACGAGGCCCCGGCGTCGCACGTGCCGGCCGTATCGCCGGATGCGGGTTTGCCGCGGGCGACGGACGTCGAGGTGCCGGTGCCGGGCGACGATCGCTATCGCGGCCGGCGGCTGATGATTCTCTACTTCGATCTCTTCAGCATGCCGTTCTTCGATCAGATCCGGATGTACGCCGCCGCGGACCGCTATATCGCCGGCGGCATGTCGCCGGCCGATCTGGTGGCGATCATCGCGTTCGAGAACGGCAAGGTCACCGTGAAACAGCTCTTCACGGACGATCGCGCGGCGCTCCGGGTTGTCGTCGCGCGGATGCGCGACGCCGCGGACGATCAGCTGAGCGGCGGCATGATCCGCACCGACACCGGCGGCGCGTTCGGCGAAGACGACGACACTTTCAACCTGTTTTCGACCGATCGCCAGCTGGCGGCGCTGCAGACGGCGGTCACCGATCTCGGGCCCCTTCCGGAAGTGAAGACGCTCGTCTATTTCGGCAGCGGCCTGCGGCTGAACGGCGCCGACAACCAGGCGCAGCTCCGCGCCACGGTCAACGCGGCCGTCCGCTCGAATGTGACGATCAATCCGATCGACACGCGCGGCCTGACGGCGGAACCGTTGCTCGGCGACGCGACGCGCGCGTCGCCCGGTGGTATCGGCATGTTCAACGGCAGCCTTGCGCAACGCGCCATCACCACGCAGCAGCAGTCGCAGGACACGTATTACGCGCTCGCCAAAGACACCGGCGGCCGGGCTATGTTCGACTACAACGATCTATCGGCGGGCATCGTTCAGGCGGCGCAGGCCGTGACCGGCTATTACATGCTCGGCTACTACGCGTCGAACGACGCGAAGGACGGACGGTTCCGGCGCGTCACGATCGCGCTCGCCGCGAACCGCCAGGCCGACCTGTCGTACCGCGCCGGCTATTACGCGCCAAAGGACTATGCGAAGTTCAACGCGACCGACAAGGAGCGCCAGCTCGAGGACGCGCTTCGCGCCGAAGACCCGATCACCGAGATCCCGATGGCGCTCGCGGTGCACTACTTCCGGCTCAACTCTGCCGAATACTTCGTACCGGTCTCGGTCCGTATGCCGGGCAGTGAACTGACACGACGCAGCCAGGACGGCGGCGGCCGCGGCGAGATCGACATGATCGGCGAGGTCAAGGACACCTACGGCGTGACGATCCGCAATGCGAAGGACAAGCTGCAGTTCACGCTCGACCCGGCCCGGGCCGCGCTGGTCGTGCGCCGCCAGGTTCAATACGAGACCGGCTTTACGCTGCTGCCCGGGAGCTACGCCATCAAACTGCTGGCGCGCGACGGCGCCACCGGGCGCATCGGAACCATCGTGCACCCGTTCACGATCCCCAATCTCGATCGCGAGCGCGTCGCGCTGCCGACGAGCAGCGTCGTGTTGACCGCGGAGCGGATTGCGGCGCGTGAGGCGCTCGTCAGCGTGAAGCAGAAGATCGATCAGGACGCGGCGAACCCGCTCGTCTTCGAGGGACGCAAGCTCATTCCGAACGTGTCGCGCACGTTCAGCGCGCGCCAGCCGCTCTATGTGTTCCTGCAGTCGTACGAGACGGACGCGCCGTCGATGCGCCCGCTGGTCGCGTACGTCGCGTTCTATCGTGACGGCGAGAAGCGTCTCGAGATCCCGCCGATCGGCGTCGAGACCGGCTGGACCAGGACGTCCGGCGCCGTGCCGATTCGCATCACGGCCTCGCTCACCGGCCTCGATCCCGGCGCCTACGACTGCCAGGTCACGGTGCTCGATCCCGCCGGCGGCAAGGCCGCATTCTGGCGAACGCCGATCGTCATCGTTCGGTAAGCACGCGTTCCGAGGACCGAGAGGTCAGCGTCGCGTGCAGCTTCGTCTTGAACTCCATTGCGCGCCACCGGGTGGCGCGATCGGGTGGCTGCGCGGCCCGCGACAACGGTGAACGCCGCAACGAGAGACATGGCAGCCACGACGCTCCGCGACATGCCTGCTTTGACGCCAGTCTCGAGCCGCGGGTTGCGGGGTTCATACGCCGCCGTCGAGGAAGCGCAGCCAGCGGGCCTCCGCCTCGTCGAGGCTGTAGCCGTAGACCTGCGCGAACGCGCTGCGCACGCCGGCGAGCGACGCCCCATTCGGCATCGCGCCATAGAGCCGGCGCATCTGCGCGACCCCCTCGGTGTCGATGAGAAACCGCACGAAGGATCCCGATTCCGGATAGGTCACGAGGTCGTTTTGTGCGCGGAACGCCGCCGTCTCCGCGATCGAGGCGATCGGCAGCAATTGTCCGCTCGCGCGAAGCTGGCGCGCGGCCGTGTGGACCGGCGTGCCGTTCCATTTCGCGACGAAGTCCCCCGCCGCCGGGTTCGTCGTGTAGGCGACCGCCAGTCCCTCGACGAACAGGGCCACTGGAAACCCCCACGGTCCGGAGTAGACGTGCACGACCTCGTGGGCGTCGAAGGGCCAGATGGAGTACACCGTGTTCACCGCCGAATCCGCGTAGCCATTGGTGGGGCTATGCCCCGTCAAGGTGGCCAGTTGCGTGCGATCCGTGTACTTGTTGTAGGTGATTCTCGCCGGCGTGACGCCGAGCTCGGCGACCGCCCAGGTGTGAAACGCCTCCTGCGAGGCCGAGTCGACGCGGTCGCCGGCCGAATAGTGAAACACGAAATGCTCCGTGGCGAGTTGCTCGGTCAGCGAAACCGACGGCGAGGTCGGCGATCCGCCGCAGGCACCGGCCAGGATCACGAGCGCCGCGCCAGACGCGATCGTGCGTGCGCGCATGGCATCACCGTCCCTTCCCGAACAGGAATCCGAAACCGAACGTGAACTCGGCACCGCCCCCGTTGTTGTGCACGCCAGTCCAGGTGTAGCCCCCGGTCACCGTCACCGACAGCGGTCGCGCGATATGGAGGTCGAGGCCGCCGTACAAGTCGCCGGCGACCGTCGTCCCGCCGAAGTCCACACTGGTCGCGGTGCCGGTGCGCACGATCGTCGACCCGCCGAACGCCGGACCGATCGTCGCGCCGACGAACGGCTTGAGCTGTGATTCAGGGTGCTGGGCGGTGAAGGGATTCCAGCGGACGCCGATGGGCATCGTCGCGTAGGCGGTGGCGAGCGATTTGACGCCAGCCAGACTGGAGACGTTCGACGCCTCGACGGCGCGGCCGATGATGCCGAACGTCAATCCCAGGTCCTCTCGCGCGAAGACGGTGTACTGGAGGCCACCCATCGCGCCGGCCGACGTCGAGACGCTGACTCCGTTGACGGAGGTGTTCTGCACGGCGCTCACGGCGCCGAAGAGTATGTCGATCCGGTGCCGGCCGGCCACCGCGAAGCGCGACATCGGCTGCGCGTCGCCGCGGCTGTGCGTCTGCTCGCGAGTCACCTGTCCGAACTGCTTTGCGTCGAGCGTCACCGTCGCGCCGTCTTCGACCCGCGCCTTCGCCAGCAGCGACGCTTTGTCGCGATCGAGCCGCACCTCGTAGGCGCCGGGCTCGACGCCGAGATCGATCTTCCGCCCGAACGGTTTGTACAGCTCGACGACGAGCTCCTGCGCGGCATTGCGGATGAAGAACCGGCCCTCGAGCTCTTCTCCCAGCACGATGGTCGCCGTCGTCTGTCGTACGTCGGTCATGACGACGTCGCCGGAACCGGAGAGGTTGATGTCGTAGGAGGGATGCTGCGGGCCACCGCGCGTGTCGACCGTGCGGCCGAGCGTCTCGTTGAACGCGAACTGGTACGCCTCGCTGAGCGTGACCTTGCCGTCGCCGGACAGATCCGCCGCGCCGCGGAACCCCGAGATCAGGTAGTGCGTGAAGTACGACGCGTGGATGCGATCCGATTCCTGCGCGGCTTCGGTCTCGGCGCTCGACGTGAGGAACGCGTGCCCGCGCATCTCGGCGGATTCGTCGACGAGGAACGGCGGACGGACCTTGCCGCCTTTCAGGCGCGTGAACGCGCCTGAGGCGCACGCGTCGAGGACGGCGATCCGGACGTCGGCCGGGATCGCGTCGAGCCGATCGCGCAGCATTCGGTACGGATAGCGGTCCGCGCCGAGCAGCAGCCCCTGCTCGTCGGCGTGGCCGGAGTAGTACACGACCACCTCGACACGGCCCGCGTTCGGCATCCGCCGCGCGCTCGTCACGCGTGCGTTGAGCGCGTCGAGGGCGTCGATGAAGTCCTTGACGCGCGGCTGCTTCAGTACGACCTCGTTCGCCGGCAGCACGCCGCCGAGCTCGACCATCACGCGCGCGAAGCGCTCGGCGTCCGAAATTGCGTATTGCAGCTTCGGGCGCTCGCCGCCGCCGGCGTTGGCGCCGACGACGAGCAGAAAGCGCTGGAGCGGAACAGTCGCGCGCACGGCCTGGGTGTTCGCGCCGGACAGCAAGGCCGACAGAACGATCGGAAGGACGGCGGTCATTTGCGTGCCTCTTTCTGCACAGCGAAGGCGATCTGCTCGAGCCCGGGCGGCAGCGGCAATGCCGCCGGCACCCCGCCCGTCTTCCGCGCCGCAAGGAGAATCGGCGCCACGTCGAACGGACGCGTGCCCGTCACGAAATAGAAGCGCTCGATGCGCGGAGCCTCGTCCAGCTCGTACGCCGAATCCAGCAGCGTCATGGCGCCAGGGGCGAGCGAGGCCGACATGCCCCCCAGCGGCGGCAGGTGCAGCGTCACCGCGCCGCTGCCGTCGATCGAGAGGATAACGCCGTAGGGGCGCCCCGCCGACACGTACCCGATGCGCAGCAGATCGCCCGCATGCGCAACGTCTCCGTCGGCGAGCCGCTCGCTTCCGGTCAGTGTCCGGCGGTACACCGCGAGCGCCGGACGGCCCCCGCCTTTGATCCGTGTGTCGTCGTCCGGTACGGCCGGTACGATCGTGTACGGGATCGCCGTGAGCAGCGCGACCACCGCCATCGCCAGCGCGCCGGCCAGGACGAGCGCGCGCATCATGCGCCGGCGCGGCGGAACGCGCCGCGCGAGCATGCCGTCGTACCGCTCGCGAATGTCGGCGTCCGACCTGGCGAGCGCGTCGAGGCGCGCGCGAACGAGCGGGTCGCCCGCCGCTTCGCGCGCGACGGCCGCGAAGGTACCCTCCGGCAGCTCGTTCAGCCGGAAGCGTTCGAGCAGCAGATCAGGAATCGCTCTGGTCATCGAGCTTCTCCATCAACGATCAACTCCGTCAGCGACGCGCGGAGCGCCCGCAGCCGCTTCCTTACGCCCGACACCGACATCTCCGTCTCGGCGGCGACCTCTTCGAGCGTCAACCCGTCCACGTAGTGCAGCACCGCCATCGTGCGGCTCGACTCGGGATGGCGTCCGAAGAGCCGCGCCAGCAGCAGCCGCGCGTCGCTCGCACCGCCCGGCTCCTCGGCGCGGGCAATCTCGTTCAACAGCGCTTCGTCGCGCGTCGTGGGCTCGCGCCGGCTGTCGCGCAGCCGGTTCAGACACACGTTCGTCGCAATCCGATAGAGCAGGCTCGACGGATACCGGGCGTCGAGCCTGGCACGGTGCTCGATCAGGCGGACGAAGACGTCCTGGCACGCGTCGAGGGCTTCGTCCTCGTCGCGCAGCAACCGGCGGCACCGCCGCAGCACCATCGGCCCGTATCTGCGCGAGAGGGCCTCGACGTCGACGTCTCGCACGTTATGGAGTTGAACACCCCGGAGGGGTGAAAGTGTTACTTCCGGGGGGAGTGTAGCGGAATCAGCACCCCGGCCTGGCGGGATCGGCGCGGCAGGCCAGGAGGTGTGCGAGTTCGGCGCGCACCTCTTCACGCGCCTGTTCTTCCTGGGCCTTCCGGCGCGCGGCGGACCAGTGCCTGCTCAAGAGCTCGATCAGAGGCACGACGGGAATGCCCACGGGGTACAACGTGGCGGAGCGAAACGCCTCGGGCGTCACCTGCTCCAGGAACTCGTAGTGCTGCAGTTTCCAGTAGGGCCGGATGTAGGTCGGCACGTTCGACCAGTGGTCCCACGGCTTTCCGGGTAGCGGCGCCTCAATCGTGACCTTGAACACGGGCCCTTCGCGCCGCTCCGCGGGTGTCAAGGTGATCGCCGGCTGCGCCTCGAGGGCCTTCCGAATGCGCTCGACCTCCGCGGCGTCCACGTTCACGGGCGGCGCCGCCTGTGCCAGAACGGCGCCGAGCAGGACTCCGGCCAGCATGCCTCACACGATCAGCAACCGGGCCCCGACGGATCCGCGCGGCAGGCGAGCACCTCCGCAAGCGCCTTGCTGACTTCCTCGCGGGCGCTCCGTTCCTGCGCCCGATACCGTGCGGCACGGATCTCATTCGCGAGGGTTTCGACGATCGCCCCGATGGGGATGCCCACTGTATAGAACGTGCCGCCGCGGAACTCCGGCGGCGTCACGAGCTGCATGTGCTCGTAGTGATACAGGGGCATGTTCGGCCGGATGTAGGACGGCACGTTCGTCCAGTTGTCCCAGAGCGGTTTCTGCGGCATCGGCGCGCGGATGCTCATGCGAAACACCGGGCGGCCCGACTCGTCGGTTCCACCGTCGGTCGTGATGGCCGGCTGGCGCGCCAGCTCCTTCCGGATCCGGACCAGATCGGCGCCCTCGGGCGCTACCGCGGTGCCCTGCGCGATCAGCAGACAGACGAACAGCGCCGGCATGCCCCTTCAGACGTCTCAGGGGGTCTTCCGGCCTGTCCGCGCCTTGGCCACCATGTCCTTCACCTCGCGCATGAGCGTGGGAACGTGATACGGCACGCCGTCCTTGATCGTCCACTCGATGCCGCCCCCGTGAACCGATCCGGCACGCGGATCGTTGGGCAGGATGTCGCCCGAGTAGTTGTCGACGATCTTGCCGTCGATCGTCATCAGATCGGTGCCGTAGGGGTTGAGCAGGTGCAGGTTCGCGAGCGGGTTGCCGTTCACTACGAGCAGATCGGCGGCAAACCCGGCACGGACGCGCCCGAGCTTGTCGGCCAGCCCGAGCACCTTCGCGCCGTT
>Ga0066903_100000812_pt1 | contig 21088 bp, 19 predicted proteins | sample PanSoiMetaGPlot1_FD_67491 | JGI IMG/M metagenome (GOLD analysis project Ga0066903, IMG submission 67491) | Tropical forest soil microbial communities from Panama analyzed to predict greenhouse gas emissions - Panama Soil - Plot 1 (version 2) | ecosystem: Environmental > Terrestrial > Soil >... | reverse complement strand
ACGGGGTTATTGTCCCGAATCGAAGCCTTGATCAATCCCTTGGCGTCGTAGGCGCTCGCGGGACAGACGACTTTGAGCCCAGGTGCGTGTACGAACCACATCTCAGGATTCTGTGAGTGAAAGGGACCACCGTGCACATTTCCACCGCTCGGCCCACGGATGACCATGGGCGCTGGTGCGCCCCAGCGATAGTGCGCCTTGGCGACCATGTTCACGATCTGGTTAAAGGCGCAGCCGATGAAATCCATGAACTGGAACTCGGCCACTGGCCGCATGCCTGTTAGCGCCGCGCCAAAGGCCGCGCCGACGATTGCCGACTCGGCGATCGGAGTGTCAATGACACGCTCAGGGCCAAAGCGGTCGATGAATCCGTCGGTGACCTTAAAAGCGCCGCCATAGATGCCGATGTCTTCGCCGATGCAGAAGACGGTGGGGTCGCGCTCCATTTCTTCCCAGATTCCCTTGCGGATGGCTTCGAGATAGGTAAGTTGCATAGCGACCGATTTCACTTCAAATGCACCGCCGCCTCTCTTTGTTTAGGAGTCGTGGCGGATGATTTGGTTACACTCACCTTTGGAGTTCCGTACTTCGCCTTTACCTGGTGGCATCCAGGTTCGCAGTACGTGCCTCCGGCGGCGCTTGCGGGTTCCGGCATGGGAGACGAAACGGCGAAATCGCGATCGGCTTCGAGTTGCCGGTCAATTTCTGAAATTAGCTTTGCATTCTCATCTTTTGTCAGCCACTTTTTTGCATTGACCAAGTAGTTCTCAAAACGCGCGATGCAATCGCGCTTTTTCCAATATTCGAACAGCGGCTTGGGAACGTATTCAGCGGCATCGTGAATAGCGTGGCCCTTCATGCGCATCATCTTGGCTTCAATCAGCGTGGGTCCTTCGCCACGGCGGGCGCGCTCGCAGGCTTCGTGGGCGGCGTCATATACCTGGCATGGATCGGTACCATCGACAATCACGCCGGGAATACCATAGGCGATTGCGCGCTCGGCGAGATCTTTCACGCGGAACTGCATATCCGCGGGCGTGGAGTATCCCCAAAGATTGTTTTCGACAAAAAGCACCAAGCCGAGATTCTGCACGGCGGCGAAGTTGAGACCTTCATAAGTAACACCGGTAGATTGGCCGCCATCGCCGATATAGGTCATGACTGCGATGTTCTTGCCTTGCAGGCGAGCGCCTAAGGCTACTCCGGCAAGTACCGGGATGAGATCGCCCAAGGTCGAGATTGGCGAGACGACGTTGCGCTGCTGGTGATCTCCGAAATGTGAAGAGGCGTCGCGACCCTTGGTGGGAGAGCCGGCCTTGGCCATGTATTGCATCATGATGTCGCGGGCTGGAAAGCCGCGCACCAGCAGCGATCCTTGATTCCGAATGAGCGGCCCAAGCCACTCATCGGGTTTGAGCGCGTATGCCGAAGCGCAGGAGCAACCTTCCTGGCCGAGTCCGAAGTAAACGCCGCCGACGACCTTGCCCTGCTTGTATAGATTTTCGAGAGCGGTCTCCATTTTGCGGTTGAGCAGCATCCAGCGATAGATCTCGATGCACTGCGCTTTGGAGAGATATTTCGATTCGCGAATTGGCGGCACTGGCGCGCTGAGGTCGCCCTTCACTTCGTAGCGGACTTCATCTCCGTGACGAACCTGCCGCACGGTGAAACTCGGCTTCTCGAGACGGTAGTCCCTAATTTCGTAGGTGCGAAGCGGGTTCGCGGACTGATTTCTCTTACTACCGTTGGAGCTTGATTTCGAAGTCACCGGAGGTTTGTGCTTCTTGGCCATGATGAATGCAGTTTTGCCAGACTCGATGCTAACCCGGATAAAGAATTTGGACAAACGAGGGAGAGCGTCCGCGCCGCAGAAACTCAGGCGAGGTAGGTGTCTTCTTCCCCGTTCAACTTGCGCAGTTCGGGAGGAACAGTCATCGGGACGCCAACGGAATTTCCGAGTAATGAATCGAGCGATTCGAGCCCCAGAATCTGGCTGCTGAAGACCTGGCCGAAGTTGCGGGAGATGGAGTTGGCTACGTCTTCGAGCGAGAGGACACGGCCAAGTTCTTTTGACATGGATGTCACGGGTTTGGTGGTGATGCCACACGGGATAATGAGGTCGAAGAAACTGAGATCCGTATCGACGTTGAGAGCAAAACCGTGGGAGGTCACCCCTCGGGAGATGTGAACACCGAGGGCAGCGATTTTGGCCTCTTCCGTCACGCCGTCTGTCCAAACTCCCGTTAGACCTGCAACCCGTTTGCTGGCGATACCGAAGTCGGCACAGGTTCGGATCAGGACTTCTTCCAGGCGTCTCACATACTCAATCACACCGAGGGTTTTGCGTTTGCTGTCACTGGATGGAAATGCACGGAGATCAAAGATCGGGTAGCCGACGATTTGTCCGGGACCATGGAAGGTTACGTCGCCGCCGCGGTCGCAATCGAAGACTTCCACTCCGCGTTGCGCAAGCAGTTCTGGCGAGGCGACTAGGTTGGCCGCTTTGGCATTGCGACCGAGCGTGATTACCGGTGTATGTTCGAGCAGAAGAAGAACGTCGCCAATCTGTCCGTTCTTGCGCAGCTCGACCAGCCGTTCTTGCAGGCGGAGGCCGGTAGCGTAGTCGATGGTGCCGAGTTGGAGAACGGAGATCATTTGTAATTGTGTAATTTAGTAATTTGTAATTGGGTAATTTGAACTGGGCCCGTTAATAAATTCGCTATGCATGCAAGGCGACCCTCAGGGGCTAAAGCCCATCATCAGCGCGGCCGGGGCGGCACGGCTAAAGCCGTGCCCTTTCAAAACAATTCACTTCCAAACAATTCGTAAGACAGTTCCACTTTTCGGGTTCGGTTTCAAATTATTCAATTGCCCGATTACCAAATTACTCAATCCCCTACATGTTGATGGCCATTCCGTACACGCTGTTGGCCGCGTCGAGCATAGCTTCAGCCAGCGTTGGATGCGCGTGAATTGTCCACACTAGATCTTCGGCGGTCGCCTCAAGTTCCATAGCAGCCACAGCTTCGGCAATGAGTTCTGTTGCCTGTGGGCCGATGATATGGACCCCGAGAATTTCGCCGTGCTCTTCGTCAGAGACGATCTTGATGAAGCCTTCGTGCTGTCCGACGATTGAAGCGCGAGAGTTTGCCGTGAAGGGGAACTTCCCGACCTTCACGTTGTATCCGGCTTCTTTGGCCCTGGTTTCGGTCAAGCCTACGCTGCCGATCTCGGGATGGCAGTAAGTGGCGCCTGGAATGTGCTCGGGATTGATCGGCTTGCCCTTCTTACCGGCAATCTTTGTGACGGCAACGATACCCTCCATGGCGCCGACGTGCGCCAGTTGCGGCGTGCCCAGCACAATGTCGCCGATGGCGTAAACTCCGGGCTCGGCTGTCTGCATCCAGCTATCGGTCTTGATGAATCCGCGGTCGGGCTTGATCTTGGTGCGCTCCAGACCGATGTCCTCGGTGCGCGGTTTGCGGCCAACCGCGATCAGGATCTTGTCAGCCTGGATGGTCTGCGATTTGCCCTCGACGCTGAATGTCACTGATACGCCTGACTTCGTTTTTTCAACTTTGTCGACTTTCGCGCTGGTGTGGAAAGCGATTCCGCGTTTGCGGTAAACGCGGGCCAACTCTTTCGAAACTTCCTCGTCCTCGACGGGAACGAGACGGGGCAGCATTTCGAGGATGGTGACCTCGCAATCGAAGGAACGATAGATTGACGCAAACTCAACGCCCACCGCTCCAGCACCGACGATGATCAGCGACTTGGGCATTTCTTTCAGGCTCAGGATCTCGATGTTGGTCAGAATGCGATCGTCGGGCTGCATGCCGGGCAGCATGCGGGCTTCCGAACCGGTGGAGAGAATCACGTTCTTGGCTTTCAGCTTGGTCACCGTGCCGGCGTTGTTGACTTCGACGGTATGAATGCCGTTTTGAGCCGGTCCGGTGAGGCGTCCGTAGCCGCGAACGACCTCGACTTTATTCTTCTTCATCAGGAAGTCGAGACCTTTGGTGTGCTTGGTGACGATTTTCGTTTTGCGATCCTGAATGGCGGCCCAGTTCAGCTTGCGCGCGTCCACGCCATCGATGCCGAATTCCTTGGCTTCTTTCAAGTGATCCCAGAGTTCGGCGTTGAAAAGCAGCGCCTTGGTCGGAATGCAGCCAACCTGCAGGCAGGTTCCGCCGAGCACGTTGTCTTTTTCGATGAGTGCGGTCTTCAGGCCATACTGCCCGGCGCGGATCGCGGCGGTGTATCCGGCCGGCCCGCTGCCAATAATGGCGATGTCGTACGTAGTCTCTGGCAAAGTCAATCCTCTCAGTTGGATCAGATGATGGAAGGCAAAGGGTTGATTCTAGAACAGGGGAAGCCCGGTAGGCGAGCAGTCGTGACACTCTATCGGCTACTTCCGTTTCATGGCATTTTTCAGCGAAAGGTAAGACCCTGCAAACGAAAGAAAAATGACAATAGCCACTACGATAGGCAAGACTACGGTATAACCGAAGCTTGCCGAGATCGGGTGGTAGTCAATTCCCTTTGCCAGATTGAGTGTCAGCGACCATCAGCAATACCACCAACCCGCTCATCAAGCGCCAGGTGCGTTCGTCCATACCTTTACTCAGCTCCGATCTCAAACACAGGGTCCCTCCATTACGCATCGCTTCGCCAGCGCTTCGGTCGGGATGACAGAAGAATCGGTGACAGACAGAATGCTTCGCTTGCTTAGGCCAGCACCTTCGCGGCTTCTTTCGCGTAATAGGTCAGGATGATGCTGGCTCCGGCGCGGCGGATCGAAACCAGAGATTCCATCATCACGCGCTCGCGGTCGATCCAGTTATTGCGGGCGGCCGCTTCGATCATGGCGTATTCGCCCGAGACCTGATAGGCCGCAAGAGGCAGGTCGAAGCGCTCGCGGGCGGCGGCTATGACATCGAGATAAGGCATCGCCGGCTTCACCATGATCATGTCGGCGCCCTCTTCGACGTCGAGTTCGATCTCGCGCATCGCCTCTCGGATATTCGCGCCGTCCATTTGGTATGAGCGGCGATCGCCGAACTGAGGGGCAGAATCGGCGGCTTCGCGGAAGGGTCCGTAGAATCCGGAGGCAAACTTGGCGGCATAAGAAAGGATGGGCGTGTTAATAAAACCGGCCTCGTCGAGACCCTTGCGGATGGCGGCAACGCGGCCATCCATCATGTCGGAAGGGGCGATAATGTCGACGCCGGCCTTGGCAAGCGAAACTGAAGTGCGCGCCAAGAGCTCCAGGCTGGGATCGTTAAGAATCTCGTATTCCTCCTGGGCGGCACGCGCGGCAGCAGCAGCCAGCTTGTCGATAGCCTGATGCTTGTCCTTTCCGTTTTTCACAGAAATTACAGCCGCGGCTTTCATTGCCGTGCGGGCGGCAGCACCCAGCGATTGCGGTGTAGGCGTGGCTTTCACGATGCCACAGTGTCCGTGCGACATGTACTCACACAGGCAGACGTCGCCCATGACGACCAGATCAGGCACTTCACTCTTAATCGCGCGAGCGGCCTGTTGCACAATTCCGTCATCCGCCCAAGCGCCGGTGGCGACTTCATCTTTCTTTTCGGGCAAACCGAACAAGATGATGGATGGAACGCCTAAGGAGTGGGTATCGGATGCCTCACGCACAGCTTCATCCACGGACAAATTGAAGACGCCCGGCATGGAACGTACTTCCTTGCGGATGCCTGTCCCCGGACAGACAAACATCGGGTAGACGAAGTTTTCAGGGGTGAGCCGCGTCTCCCGAACAATGGAACGGAACTGTTCGGTGCGGCGCAGGCGGCGGAGGCGTGTCACGGGAAATGTCATGTTTGAGCGGTGCTCCCGGCCGATAAAGAAAATTCTAGCAGAGGGCCTGCGGGCGAGGAAAACAGGGCGTATTTGCATGGTGCTGAAGAAAAAGGGCCTTCAGGCCAATACATGGTCGTGAGGGTACCGAAGTAACCACGCCTATCCTGAGATACCTATCGGCATACGACCTTCGGCACTAGAATGCGAGTGAGTCATGGCCCTCCACCCGAGTCGCTTCCTAGTTATTGCCGGCGCTGTCCTTGTGGTCTTCGCCGGGGTCCTGATGGTGTTGCCACGCGGCCTGGCGGTGACGGCTGTCGGCGATCTTGTGTCCTTGCTGGCGCTGGCGCTCGCCACGTGTGCGATGACGGCCAGCGCCATCGGGAACCGCGGGCAAACAAGGCTGTTTTGGAGCCTGCTAGCGGTCGGATGTTTCCTGTGGACGGTAAATCAGGGACTTTGGACCTATCACGAAGTCTTCCTGCGCAGGGATGTGCCGGATCCCTTTGTTGGGGACGTCATTCTCTTCGTCCACATCGTGCCGTTCATGGCCGCCGTCGCGCTGCGCCCGCATCGCCCCCCCGAAGAGCAAAAAATGTACTTCGCAACGCTGAATTTTGTAATGCTCTTGATCTGGTGGGTCTTTCTTTATGCATTCATCGTCTTCCCGGATGAGTACGTCATTCTGAATCCCATTGTTTACAGCACCAACTACGACCTGCTCTACCTGGTCGAGAACCTGGTGCTGGTTGTCACTCTGGCTGTGTTCGCCTTGAACACGCGTAAGAGTTGGAAGGCCATTTACCGCACTCTATTCATTGCCTGCAGCTTGTATGCGCTGACGTCAGAAACCATGAACATGGCTATCGCTCATGGAGCTTACTTCTCGGGCAGCTACTACGACATTCTTTTTGTGGCGTCAGTGTGCGCGGTCATTCTGGTTCCGGTGCAGGCCTGGCATTCCGAACTGACGTATGAGGAACCAATGCAGTCAAGCGGCCGCTGGAGGGCTGTTGCACCACGGCTGGCCATGACTGCCATATTGTCGCTGCCGATCATGGGATATTGGGCAGTGTTTGTGGACCGGGCTCCCGACCGCATCCGTTACTTCCGGCTGATGGTCACCCTGGTGGCAATGCTTGTGCTCGGAGCATGCCTATTCCTGAGACAGTATCTTCTGGATCGTCAGCTGATCAGACTCCTGGAGTCTTCCCACCGCAGCCTGGAAAACCTGCAGCGGCTGCAAAGTCAGCTGGTCCAGAAAGAGAAGCTGGCATCACTAGGACAGTTGGTCGCCGGCGCCGCACACGAGATCAACAATCCGCTGGCAGCTATTCTGGGATTCTCGGAATTATTAGCGGAGAATTCGTCGCTGAGCGGCGAGCAGACCGCGATGGCGCACAAGATTGGTCAGCAGGCGCGCCGTACCCGCGATCTGGTCGCAGGCCTGCTGAGCTTCGCGCAGCAAGCGCCCGGGGAAAAAGTGGCAGTCGACATGGGCGCCCTTGTTCGGCGTGCCTTGAAGATGGAGGCTTTGAACCTGGAGAGCCGCAAGATCAGAGTGGAAGCCGCCCTCGGAAACACTTCGGCATCGGTGTTCGGGAATGCAAATCAGCTGTTCCAGTGCTGCGTCCAGATTATCGACAACGCTGTGGATGCCCTTGAGGAAGTAGGCGGCGGAACTCTACAGGTCAGCTTGCGCGAAGAAAGCCGGGAACTGGTGGTGGAATTTTCTGATTCAGGCCCGGGAATTCTCGACCCCAAGAAAGTGTTTGATCCCTTCTACACAACCAAGGCCATTGGCAAAGGTACGGGCCTGGGTCTGAGTGCTACATATGGAGTCGTACAGGATCACGGAGGACAGATCTCCTGCTACAACAAGCCGGAAGGCGGGGCAGTGTTCGCCATGCGTTTTCCTGCGCTCTCGTTGCAATCGGAAGTGAAAGTAGTCGAGGCCGCAAAGGCTCATTCAACCGCGTAGTTTCCCTCCGATCTCAGTCTCATTCCGTCGTGTACCATGAATCTGCATGGCCGCGGAACTACGTCATAACAGCGCTCGTGTCCTGGAACTCGAACTATTTCGAGACCTGCTGCGCGGCTACTTTTCCTCAGCGCTGGGCCATTCGAGGGCGGTGCAGCTCGCGCCCTCGACCGATCGGGCATGGATCGAGAACCAGCAACACCTCACGAGTGAAATACGGGAGTTCCGTCGCGTAGGAGGAGGCTTTGAGTTCTCCGGATTGCTGGACCTGTCGCAGTCTCTAGAGAAGGCACGCATCAGCGGCGCTGCACTGGAAATCACTGAATTACGCGATGTGATCATGCTGGTCGACCGCGCGGCGGAGTGGCGTGAGATTTCGTTGAAGCCGCCAGACGCGATGCGATCGGGGTGGGAGGCAGTGACGCAGCTCTCCTCAGACATCGTCGATTTCACGGAGTTCCTGAGATTCTTTCGCAACAAGATATCCCCTGATGGCACGCTGGAGGACCGCGCGTCTCCGGAGCTGACCCGCATTCGACGCGAGATCGAGAAGCAACGGCGAGAGATTCAAGAGTCTCTGCAACGTTATCTGAGAAAACTCTCTGAAGGCGGCACTCTGCAGGAAGAGCTGGTGACAATTCGCGGAGAGCGCTTCGTAATTCCCGTAAAAGCTGAACAAAAGCGCAGAGTCCAAGGCGTGGTGCATGGTGCGAGTTCCAGTGGCCAGACCGTGTATGTGGAACCACTTGAGACGATCGAGCAGAACAACGAACTCGTGCGTTTATTGGAAGAGGAGCAAGCGGAGATTCATCGCATATTGCTCGAGATGTCGAGGCGGGTCGGGGAAAAAACCGCAGACATCCGGGCTGCGGCCGACACGTTGGCTGAATTGGAGCTGCAATTTGCGAAGGCACGATTCGCGGCAGACTATGACTGCGTTCCGGTCAGCTTGAGAGCAGAAGGAGTCGTATTACACAATGCCCGACATCCTTTGCTGGAGAGAAATCTAAAAGCGAAAAAAGGACGCGTCGTGCCCGTCAGCATTGAACTCGAAGGCGAGCGCCGCGAGTTGATCATTACAGGGCCCAACACGGGCGGAAAGACAGTGACGCTAAAGACCCTGGGATTACTGGCGCTGATGGCGCAGTCCGGTGTTCCGGTTCCGGCGGATCGCGCTGAGTTGCCAGTGTTTGATGCCGTGTTGGCAGATATCGGCGACTACCAATCGATTGAGCAGAATTTATCGACCTTCTCGGCGCACGTCACGAATATTGATTTCATCTCAAGAACAGCGACGCCACAATCTCTTGTTCTGCTCGATGAACTGGGATCGGCAACTGATCCGGAAGAAGGCGCCGCGCTGGCGGTAGCTATTGCTGAATACTTCCATCAACTCGGATGCATCGCGGTCATATCCACTCATCACACGTCGTTGAAGGTGTTCGGCGCCAACACTTCGGGGGTTGTGAACGCCTCGGTCGGTTTCGACGAAGCCACCCTGCAGCCGACGTATGAACTGAAAGTCGGTACACCGGGTGCATCGGCTGGTATCAACATCGCAAAACGCCTGGGACTGAATTCGTCGATCATCGACTCCGCACGCTCACGCCTAGGCAGCCAGGCACGCGATGTGGCGCAGTTCCTGGACCGGCTGCAACAACAGTTGCGCGAGGCGGAAGGTGAGCGCCTCAAGCTGCGAAGGCGAGAAGAAGAGCTGGAGAAAGAGCGGGCTCATCTCGCGACGGAAGGCCGTAAGGAACAGCAGGCAAAGATCCGTGAGATGGAGAAGAAACTGGAGAGCGTGTTGCGCGATTTCGAGTATCACGCGCGCGAGGCAGTAAATGCGATCCAGGATCGCGCCGCCGCGCAGAAACTCTCGAAAGATGCTGAACGCCGGATCGCCAAGCTGCGCCGTGAATTTCGGGAGCAGTTCGATTCCACGGTGGTGGCACATAGCAGCGGCGCCGATCAAGGCGACCCGCATGCGCAGCCGCAGGTAGTGAAGCACGTGTCGGAAGGTGACACGGTGAAGCTAAAATCCGTGGGGAGGCCAGCTCTCATCACGAGGAAACTTGACGACAATCACTTCGAGGTCGAGGTTGGAACAATGAAAATGCGCATCGCGCGCGACGACATCGCCGAAGTGATAGTAAGGGCGGCGGAGTCTCCGGTGAAGGCGGCGCGAGCAAGAGGTATCTCAGTCTCGCTGCAATCGGAAACCACCAGTGCTCCGTCGGAGATCAATGTGATTGGACGAACGGTTGACGATGCCACACAAGAAGTCGAGCGCTTCGTGGATCGAGCGTTCCTGGCGGGATTGCCACGAGTACGTGTGGTGCACGGCAGTGGCATGGGGATCCTGCGAAAAGCACTTCGGCAGCAATTGCAAAAGCATCCGCATGTCGCCAGTGTGAGTGAACCGCCGCAAAATGAAGGTGGGGGCGGAGCGACGGTGGTGGAGCTAAAGGTTTAGTCTCTGGGAGTGTCAGCCTGCAGACCTTCAGGATCGGGGCGACAACATAGTGAGAATTTCCCGCAATCCCTGGCGAATATGTTTCAGGTCGCTGTTGCCGTGAGCGGGAAATGGCAAAGGCGATTGCTTCTTGTCGGTCTTCGTGTCAGTACGTAACTGTTGCCTGGCTCCGGCGATCGTGAATCCTTCCTCGTACAGAAGCTTCTTGATGCGAAGGACGTTTTCGACGTCCTTGCGGCGATACATGCGCTGACCGGTGCTGCTCTTGACGGGCTTTAACTGGGGAAACTCCGTTTCCCAGAAACGAAGGACGTAGGCAGGAAGTCGGCACAACCGAGCCACTTCCCCGATGCGAAAATAGAGCTTTTCGGGAATGACGATTTCCGTCGTCTTCACCGACTTCGCATTCGCTTTTGCGCGGGGGCTCATGCAGTCCGAGGAGCGGCATCCGTAGGTGAAAGGACCGGCACGCTCCCTGCGTTTCTAGCACGATCTGATCCCTACGGACAACATTGATTTTAGAGGGGTGGCGGGGAACTGGCAAAGATTGGAGGAGGAAATTAAAAAGCCCCTCGTGAGGTGCTTCTCTCGAGAGGCGAAAACTTCGACTATGCGAGAACGTGTCTCGCACCGGTTTTAGTGTTTCTTCTTCTTCTTCGCTGCCTTTTTCTTTGCTGGCATGAAGTTTCCTCCGTGAACGATTTTCCCTTGCATGGGTTGAACAACGGGGCCCATTCTTATGCTATGCAAGCCCAATTCCTAGCATGGCTGCATATCCTACCCCAAGATATTGATGAGTATTAGTAGCAATGTCAACAAAAATCTGCAATGAAAGGCTCGCGTGAGGCCGAGAACCAGCCGAAGGGAAACGGCGTAAACTGCTTCCAGATCCCATGCGAACGCGCTCTATTGAACTGGAAATCTTCAAAAACATCTATCACTCGATCGCGGAGGAAATGGGCGCAGCCCTGCGTAGAACGGCCTTTTCCCCAAACATCAAGGAGCGCCGCGATTACTCGTGCGCGGTTTTCGATGCTGCCGGAGAAGTGATCGCGATGGGCGATCACATGCCGGTACACCTGGGCTCGATGCCCATGTCGGTACAGGCCGCGATCGATAGTTTCAAACTTGAGTCCGGTGACGTTGTGATGCTGAACGATCCGTTTTGTGGCGGAACGCATTTGCCAGATATCACGCTGGTCGCGCCGTTCTATTTCTCGCGAAGAAGTTCGGCTCCGGATTTTTTTGTCGCATCACGTGCGCATCACGCGGATGTCGGTGGTTGCTTTGCGGGATCGATGGGTCCCTGCCGGGAAATTTACCAGGAAGGTATTCGAATCCCTCCCGTGAAGCTCATGCGCCGGGGAAAGATGGATCGCGACATTCTGTCGCTGCTGTTGAACAATGTGCGGACTCCGGGCGAACGCGAAGGCGACCTGGGAGCACAGATTGCCGCTTGTCACACTGGTGCGGAGCGACTGGGCGAAGTTTGCATTCGCTACGGATTGCCCCGAGCCAAGGCGGCCGCTAAGGAGTTATTGAAATACTCCGAAGAGATCATGCGAGCGTTTCTGGGTGAGGTACCAGCGGGCGTGTATCGCGCAGAAGATTTTCTGGACAATGACGGTGTGAGCGACAAGCCAGTCAAGATCGCGGTCACGATCAAGATTTCAAAGAACAAAAGTCAGAAGGCGGTTGAGATTGACTTTTCAGGCAGTGACGCGCAGGTGGAGGGCAGCATCAACGCCGTGGAGGCGATTACGTATTCTGCGTGCTTCTATGTCTTCCGGTGCCTACTGGCCGAGGATATTCCCGCCACGGCGGGATTGATGAGGCCGATCAAAGTGATCGCGCCCGCCGGAACGATTGTGAATGCGCGTCCACCAGCGGCAGTGGCAGGAGGAAATGTCGAGACCTCACAGCGCATTGTCGATGTGCTTCTGCGCGCAATGGCGCAGGCGGTGCCAAATCGAATCCCTGCCGCGGCCTCGGGGACGATGAACAATTTGACGATCGGCGGTATGGACCCGCGGACCGAGGAGCCTTTTGCCTACTACGAAACGCTCGCGGGTGGGATGGGTGCGCGTCCAGGGAAACCTGGAGTTTCAGGCGTGCACACGCACATGACGAACTCGCTAAACACGCCAGCTGAGGCGTTGGAGTACGCCTACCCATTACGAGTGCGTCGCTACTCGCTGCGAAAAAATAGCGGAGGCTTGGGTGCTTTCAACGGCGGCGATGGAATTGTTCGTGAAATTGAAGTGCTTACTGACGCTGAAGTGACGCTACTGGCAGATCGACGAAAAAATGGTCCGTACGGTCTGCAAGGAGGAACTAACGGTGCCATGGGAAAAGCCAGCGTGCTTCGAAACGACGGAAAGGCTGAGGGACAGGCGGGCAAGTTCAGTGTGCGATTGCGGAAGGGCGAACGCGTGCGCGTGGAGAGTCCTGGCGGAGGCGGCGTTGGAAAAGTTACCGAGAATTGACATGAGCATTCATCATTAGCGGATTCTTTTCTATGGTGCGCGCTTCCGATTGAGGGAGAGATGGATCCTCGCACACAATCTTGCAGAAGGACTTATGGAGCTATCGAAACATTATCTGGAGGAAGTTGAGCGCCAGTTTCGCGGTCACAAGCGCTTGGGCGAAGGCGCTATCGCGCAGGTGAGGGATGAAGACCTTTTCGCCACGATTGACCCGGAATCGAATTCCATTGCAATCATCGTCAAACACCTTGCCGGGAACATGCGCTCGCGGTTCACTGATTTTCTAACGACGGACGGCGAAAAGCCTGACCGGGATCGCGATCAGGAATTCGAGATGGATGGGTTGAGGTCCCGTTCCGACGTGATGCAGATGTGGGAAGCGGGGTGGAGCATTGTGTTCAAGGCTATTGCCGATTTGCATCCTGAGGACTTAACGCACACTGTGACCATTCGACAGGAGCCGCATACCGTGCTGCAAGCGTTAAACCGGCAACTGGCACACTATGCGTACCACGTGGGGCAGATTGTGTTTGTGGCAAAGCATCTGCGCTCGAGCGAATGGACAACCTTGAGCGTTCCGCGAGGAAAGTCGGAGGAGTTCAATCGGAAAATGCTGGAGAAGGCGACGAAGTGAGCTGGCGTTCGGGAAGAAGCGCCTCCGTCTGTCTCCGGAAATGTCAAAAACAAAGGGTCTCTCGACTGCGCTTGGCTGCGTCTTCGCTCTGCTCGGCATGACAATCCCTCTTGTATTGATGACAATTCCTGTTGCATTTCAGAGCAGCTTTCGGCAAAGCAGCTACAATTGGCAGGGCAGCGTCTAACTTAATATTGCGATGAAGCAGCTATTCGCACTTCTTCTTCTACTTGGTACCGTTGTTGCCCAGGGAAATGAGCCGGCAACATCGAGCCAATCCATTCCGGTTGATCAGGAAAATGCTCGCAAGGCACAGGCAGTTATTGACCAGGCGATCCAGGCACTCGGCGGGCAGGCGTACCTGAACGTCCAGGATATTTCTCAGGAAGGGCGATCCTACAGCTTCCACATGGGGCAGCCGAATAGCGTCGGGACTCTGTTCTGGCGCTTCTCGAAGTATCCGGACAGGGAACGGATCGAGGTAACCAAGAAGCGCGACATAGTCCTGATCTTTAATGGTGACCAGGGGTATGAAATCACCTATAAAGGCACGCGCAAGCAGGACCCGAAGGAAATTGCAGATTACATCCGGCGCCGTCATTTCTCATTGGACTGGGTCTTGCGGAAATGGCTAAAAGAGTCGGGCGTTGCGCTGTTCTATGAGGGCCCGACCGTTGCTGAGCAAAAGCCGGTGGATCAGGTCACAATCATGAACGCCAGCAACGAAGGCGTGACCCTGTACTTGGACTCCAGCACTCACCTGCCAGTCAAGAAGACATACACTTGGCGCGATCCCACGGACAAGCAGCGCAATACCGAAGACGAGGTTTACGACAGCTACCGTCCGGTGCAAGGAGTCATGGCGCCGTTCAGCGTCACGCGCTTCTACAACGGCGACATGGATAACCAGCGCTTCTTGACATCGATTACGATCAATCAGAATGTGAGTGACTCCCTTTTCGACGCTACGGTATCCGCAAAGCCCCCGAACAAGAAGTAGCGAAAAAAACATTCCCATCTCAGGTAATCAGATAGCCAACACCTTTCGGGAGTGAACACTTTCAACGGGAAAGCAGAAAGTGTTGCGTGGGAAGGTGTTACGAACAACTACCCCGAAGCAGGTTCACTGACCTGCCACGAAGTGTGGCTAATTTGCCACATACGTACTCCAGGAGACCTTCTGTAATCTAAGACTTAGAGAAAAAGGCACCAGATTCTGATATTGGAACAAACAATCCGCACCCCGGTAGAGTGCAGCGGCGTAGGGCTTCACAGTGGAGCTCCGGTTCAGCTTCGAATCTTGCCCGCGGCGGCGGGAGCGGGAATCGTATTCCGGCGCGTAGATCTCGACGGCTTCGAGGTCGAAGCGGTTAGCCGGAACGTCGCCCGGGTCAGCTACGCCACAAGCCTCATGAAAAAAGGCGTGCTCATTTCCACGACTGAGCACTTACTATCCGCTTTCATCGGGTGCGGGATCGACAACGCTATCGTGGAGCTCGACAATCTCGAGCTTCCAATTCTCGATGGTAGCGCGCGTCCGTTCGTGGAACTGATTCGCAAGGCAGGAACGCGCAAGCATCGGCGACCACGAACTTACCTGCGAATGCGGCGCGAGCTGGAGCTGCGCGAAGGTGCCAAGTTCATCGCCGTTTATCCCGCGGACGCCTATTCGGTCGAATACAGCATTGATTTCCCACATCCGTTGATCGGGAAAGAAAGATTTTCCGTCGACCTCTCCGATGGCAAGTACGTTTCCGAAATCGCGTCGGCACGGACGTTCGGATTTTTCCATGAAGCCGAGGCTATGCGGCAGCAGGGGCTGATTCGCGGGGCCTCGTCGGAGAATGCCATCGTTCTAACCAAGGATGGAGTTATGAACCCGCCGCTTCGCTTCGACGACGAGTTCGTACGCCACAAGGTACTCGACCTGATCGGAGATCTGGCGCTTCTAGGGAAAAGGATTTTGGGAACAGTCGTAGCTGACCGGGCCGGTCACGCCATGCACACGGCACTGGTTTCCCGTATTCTCCGGGACAGCGCTCTTTGGGAAGAAACTACGCTCGCGGATGAAGCCCCAGCAGCGTTCGCACCTCTGCCAGCTCCGGTTCATCAACCAGCCTGAAGTGATCTCCTAGTCGGCGGCCTGAGGAGTGGGGTCGTTCGAGTCCCACATCGAAATTTCGTCAATCAACTTTTGGAGCTCAGCGCGAGCCTTGGCAGCGAGTTCGGCCACGTGTGCCTTGGCAGCGCGTTGGTGTTCAGGGGCAAGCTGGGAAATGCGAACCGCCATGAGCGGGGCATCTTCTTCGAGACGTCGCAGCAGCCGTTCCGTGCGGTCAATCTGGATATTTAATGGAAGCATAGGGCTCTCTGAGTGAGGGTTGTCCCTATAAGCGTGTGATAGCTGCGCGATCCAGACAAGTTCTAAGCTGAATACCCGGGAAGGAGCTATTTTTCGGCAGCCTGCATCTGTTCGGCAATCCAGGCTTCCAGTTGCTCACGGGAAGTCTGTGGGACATCGAGAAAACGGATGCCAGCACGGCCGTTGTCGTCGGCCCAAGCGAGCTCGGCTTTGGGCTCCATCGAATTCTTGGTTCCTGGGAGTGTGAAAGCTACTTTGGCGATTCCACCCTTCAATTTGCCACGCATACGAACGGCCATCCCGCCCTCGCTGAGATTGGTAGCTGTCGCCTTCACTTCCTGCCCGTTGCTCAAGCGAAGAATGACCGGCATGTCGACCTTTTGCCGGAAATAGCGCCGGCGTTCCCGAGCCATGAATCCAAGCGCGGCACCAAAACAGCGAGTCGCATTTAGGGGGGTGATGGGCTTCTGCATGACGAAATTGGCGCCACGTTCAAAAGCCTGCTGAGTCGTGGTGGTGCCGTTGAGGATGGCGAAGGCAACAGAATTCTTATTGCTGGAGCCTTTGCGCAAACCAGCGATCACGTCGAGTCCACCCTGGAGATCGTCGCAATCGACGATCACCGCGTCAAATTTCTCATTAGAAAGGATCTCGGTTCCGGAAGAGATACCCCTGCAAACCTCCAGATCGATGGCAAGTTTTTCCAGCGTCGGCCGGAGGATCCGGATCACTTCCGGGTCGCGGCTGAGGAGGAGCGATTCCAAGGGCATGATGCCTGTATGCTACTTGCTGGCCTATGAGGCTGGAAGGTGACCGAGGGTACTGTCCCCTTGGAACGTTGTAGTAGTTTCGCGATTCGAGATGACGCGTGTGCTGGCATACCTGTCAATGGGTTCGAATATCGGCGATCGGGCGGGAAATTTGCGGGACGCGATCTCACGCCTGCGCGGATTGGGAACCGTCGTGAAGGTGTCGTCGTCGTATGAGACGGAGCCGGTGGACGTCACCGAGCAGCCGTGGTTTCTGAACTGCGCGCTGGCGCTTGAAACGGACCTCGGCGCGGAGGAGCTGCTGTCGGCTCTGCTCAGCATCGAAAGACAGATGGGCAGGGTCCGCGGGAGCGACAAGGGGCCGCGCAATATCGATGTCGACATATTGTTGTACGGAAATGCGGTGATTCATACGGCAGAATTGGATGTGCCGCATCCGGAGATGCATCGGCGGAGGTTCGTGCTCGAGCCGCTAGCGGAAATTGCGGGGGAGGTGAGGCATCCGGTGCTGGGGAAGAGCGTCTGGGAGTTGCTAGGGGAGCTGCCGGTGGGCGAGCAGGAAGTCAAGAGGGCGAAAGCGTAGAACGGTTCGCCAATTTTGAGAATCGTAACTACGGTGTGATGATCCTGCTCGGTTCACCCGCTGTCGCCAGAGGCGATTCCTGTTCGGGAAATTGGCTCAGCACAAAATCGATAAATGCGCGGGATTTCGGGCGTCCCGTTGTGCGGGCGTTGGCCATCCGCACCAGGAACACCAGAGCCTGCAGGATTTCGGAATCGCGCAGGCGAGTGTATCCGAGATGCTTCTGCTCAGCTTCGCGGTATTCCTTGATCATCTTCTGAACTTCGGCAGCAATCGCCTGCTGCGCCAGACCGGTGATCGGCGTTTCGTAGTACAAGCCGGAATTCACCAGTGTCTCGTAGGCCTTAGTCATGGCCGTGAGAGCCGAGATCACCTCGGGGTCGCGCAGGCTGCGGTCGGCGCGGGCGCTCTTCGCCAAGGCAAAGCTGAGTCCGACGACAAGATGTTCGTGTTCGTACAGGAAGTGCTCGGGGATGTCGATGTTCAGGAAGAGGGCCGACTTGTCCAATGCTTCGACCGGACGCGGAAGTTCGCGCTCGCGAGCCTGTTGCAGGTAGACACAATCACTTGGGCAATCGAGGGTGACTTCACGGTTTTCGCCGCAACACTGCGGACAGATACGCCCATGAACTGCCGGGCAGAAGCGCTTTTCCTTGCGCTTTTCGCAGATAACACAGAGCACTCGTCTAGTCCTCAGTTTTTATTATGACACGCGGGGCGCCGGCGTCAGGCTCTGTGGGCGAGGCGGGGCATACCTGTGTTCAAGCTGGGTTCAGCGGCCAGAAGCATCGGGAAGCCCATTTTTCGAGGCTATTTCGGTACTGGAATGAAAAAAACCGCATAAAACAAGGCGAAAACGCTTCTTTTCCACAGGACCGGTGTTATAAGATGCAACCTCGCGAAAATTTTCAGCGCTGAGTAACAGGAGGATTCATGGCTGCAGGTATGACCAAGACCCAACTCGTCCGACATCTGGCCGAGAAACTCGAGACCAACAACAAGACCGCCGCTGCTTTTCTGGAGCAGTTGACTGACACGGCGATCAAAGAAACCAAGAAAAACGGCGTATTCGTCGTTCCCGGCCTGGGACGCCTGGTGAAGGCACATCGCAAGGCACGCATGGGACGAAATCCGCAGACGGGTGAGCCGATTCAGATCAAGGCAAAGACAGTCGTGAAGTTCCGCGTCGCGAAGTCCGCCAAGGATTCAATCGCACCGAAGAAGTAGTTTCTTCTGCTGAACAAAAGGCCGGCTTGCGCCGGCCTTTGTCGTTTATACGCCCCTTGGCGCTTGTGGGTGTAGCGCGAGAACGGAGTTGGCGAGAACTGCAGATCCCTCGCACGCCCTCATTCGCTCCGCTCGTTCGGAACGGGTCGGGATGACAACTAAATCATAGGATCCGCTGGGCGACGGCGTTCGGTCATCGTTCACGCGGCATTCACTTCCCGTAATCATTCCTCACTACCGTGCCGCCTTTCATTACGAACTTCACGCGCTCAAGGGTGGTGACGTCCTGCAGCGGATCGTTGTCGACGGCGATCAAGTCAGCCCACTTCCCGGGCTCGAGAGTACCGACTTTGTCGGACCATCCCAACAGGTCGGCAGCGTTGATGGTGGCAGCCTGGATCGCCTGCAAAGGTGAAAGTCCAAGCTTAACCAGGACGGCAAATTCACGGGCATTGAGGCCGTGCGGATAGACGGCGGCATCGGTGCCGAACGCTACTTTGACTCCGCTGGCGAAGGCATGGGCCACGTTTTTGCGGGCCGCAGGCATGATCACCTTGGCCTTGGCGATGATGTCTGGTGGGACGTGGAGTGACTCCGCATTAGCCATGAACCAGTCGCCGAGGTACAACGTGGGCACAAGGTACGTGCCATGCTTTTTCATGGCGGCGATGGCTTCGTCGTTAATGTAAGAGGCATGCTCGATAGAGTCCGCTCCCGCCTCGGTGGCCCAGAGAATGCCCTGCGCTCCATGAGCGTGAGCTGCGACCTTTCGACCAAGGCGATGCGCGTCGGCAACAATGGCCTGCAGTTCCTCTTGCGTAAACTGTGAAGCCTGCGGATCGTCGCCCTTGGAGAGCACGCCTCCGGTGGCGCAGATCTTGATGAGATCGGCGCCGTACTTTATGTTTTCGCGAACCTTGTGCTGGACGGCTTCCACGCCGTCGGCCACGCCGCCCTCGGTGGCGTGATACTCCCACGGAAGCAAATTGTTATCGCAGTGTCCGCCGGTGATGCCGAGAAGCGGGCCGCTTACGAGCATGCGGGGACCGGGAATGTCACCGTCATTAATGGCATCGCGCAGAGCTACATCGCTGAAAGCTTCAGCACCGACATTGCGTACTGTGGTGAATCCGGCATCGAGTGTTACGCGCGCATTCTTTGCTCCGGTGAGCGTTGCGCGAGGAACGGAAATGCCCAGACCGCGATATCCCACGTTCTTTATGTCGCCAGTGAGGTGGACATGAGCGTCGATCAGGCCGGGGAGCACAGTGCTGTTAGGTAGGTTGATGACGGTCGCACCAGCAGGAACCTGTGTCGAAGACGCGGGACCGACGCTCACGATCTTGTCGCCTTCGATCATGATCGCCTGATCGTTGAGAATCTTGCCGGACTTCACATCCAAGAAGTGTCCGACACGAACGAAGACCTTAGGAGGAGCATCCTGGGATACGACCGTGAGGGGCAAGAAGAGGCAGAGCAGTGTCACGACGAGCGTTTTTTGGGTCATAGGATCCTTAGTTTGAATCGGGAGCACAGGGTTTTGAGAATCAAGTCATTGGTGGCGGGCGTCGAGGCCCCACATTTGTCCAGCATCGGCTGCGTAAAAAATTACAAATAGGAATAGGAGCGGCAGGTGATCCAGCTCTGCCCCGAAATACCGCCAGACCGGGGCGTCGTGACCAGGCTCCCACCATGTGGCAAGGGTCAAACTTACCATGTGCAGCATTCCCAGGACTGAAGCATTGCGAACCCACTTGCCCAGCAGCAAGCTGACACCGATGAAGAACTCAACGACCCCGACAACATATGCGAAGAAGACGGCATAAGGCAGAACAAAGATATTCAAGAAATGAGCATAGAAGCGAACCGCACCACTCTGTATGAATCCCTGGAGATATTGCTGGAATCCGCCGTGGGCGAACGACGACCCGAATATCTTGTACTGCCCAAAAAGCAGAAAAAATATAGATGTCGCTATGCGCACGATAGCGACAACGCGAGGCAGGGCAGACGAATTTTTCGGCATGCGAATTGGTGCGTGCTTCGATTCATCCCGTCGAGGGGGCTAACCGCCAGGACCATCGTTGGCGACGTATTGTTCCAGCGAGTCCAGTTCCTGGGCGAGATCGTCGACGCGCCATTGTAGAACGTTGCGAATGGAAAGCATGCCCAGCAATTTTCCAGCGGAGTCCACGATTGGTAAATGGCGGAAGTGACGTTCCAACATGGTGGCGAGCGCTTCGCCAGGTCCGGTCTCGATGGTTGCAAGTTCGACTGGCGTGGTCATCATCTCGCGCACAAGAGTTTGCTTTGGGTCGCGCCCGCTGAGAGCAAACCTTCTCAGGACATCGCGTTCGGTGAAGATGCCGGCTACGCGGCCTTCACCGTCGAGGACGCCAACGGCGCCGACATGGTAATCAAGCATTCTGTGGATAGCTTCGGCGACGGTTGCATCGAGGTTAACGGCTGCGGCTTCTGGATCGCAGAGTTCGAGGACGTTCATGAGGACCTCCACCGGCATTCTCAGCCGGGGTTTGAGAACGTGGCGCCCTTGGAAATTTGGGTATTATGATCCGCCCGGAACGGTTGTCAAGAGGGAATGGATACAGGTCGTTGGCCGTGGTCGTTTGGCTAACGACAATCAGCGAAGACAACAACTAGTCCAGGTCGCGCCAGTTGGAGCCGACGCCGATATCGACCTGCAGGGGAATGGAGAGGGGATGCACTTGCTCCATGCTCTCTTTTACCA
>Ga0066903_100000811_pt1 | contig 21099 bp, 14 predicted proteins | sample PanSoiMetaGPlot1_FD_67491 | JGI IMG/M metagenome (GOLD analysis project Ga0066903, IMG submission 67491) | Tropical forest soil microbial communities from Panama analyzed to predict greenhouse gas emissions - Panama Soil - Plot 1 (version 2) | ecosystem: Environmental > Terrestrial > Soil >... | reverse complement strand
CCCTACGTCGCCGAGCCGGGCTCGAAGCGCAAGCTGTCGAAGCGCAAGCTGGAGGCGTACCTGAAGAACGCCGACTTCGCCAAGGTGCACCAGCACGGTACGGCGATCGCCGCCGCGATGAAGCTGACGACAGCGCCCGACACCTTCAACCCGGTCGTCGTCGACTTTTACGAACAGGTCGGCTACCTCCCCGACGCGGTCGTGAACTACCTGGTGCTGCTGGGCTGGTCGCTGGACGACAAGACCGAGATCATGACGCGCAGCCAGATGGTCGAGAGCTTCTCGCTCGAGCGCGTGAACCCCGGACCCGCCAGCTTCGACCCGACCAAGCTGCTCGCGTTCCAGATGCAGTACATGCGCGACCTGCCCCACGCCGACAAGGTGGCGGGCGTCCTCCCATTCCTCGAGCGCGCCGGATGGGTGCAGCCGCCCGTGCCGGACGAGACTCGCGCGTTCGTCGGCCGCATCGTCGAGATCTTGGGCGACCGGATCAAAGTCTTCGGCGACATCCTGCTGCAGGCGCCGTTCTTCTTCGGCGACGAGGTGACGTTCGACGAGAAGGCGTTCACGAAGCGCCTGCGCGCGCCAGGCGCCGCCGATCTTCTGGCCGATTACCGCGGCTGGCTCGCCGATCAATCGGCGTTCGACGCACCCTCTCTCGACAAGGGGACGCAGGAATTGATGACCGCGCGCGGACTGGGCCTGGGCGACATCGTCCACGCCGTCCGCGTCGCTGTCACCGGCGTCTCCGCCGGGCCCGGCCTGTTCGACACGCTGTCCGTGCTCGGCAAAGACGCCTGCCTGCGCCGCATCGATCGCGCGCTTGCAACCGCGCGCGCGGTGTGAGCGCGCGCCGCAGTTTTCTTCAAGATTGAAGATTGGGCCTGGCCTCTAACCCAGGTTAAAAAGGAGGGCCTATGCAGTCGCCTTTGCTTCGCTTCGCCATCTGTCTGTCGTTCGCGGTCGTCCCGGCCGTGGCTGGCTGCGGCCCTGGCATGGTCGGCGGATCGGCCGGTGCGGCTGGCAGCGGAGGCGACGGCGCCGGCGGATCCGGCGCGTGCGGCACCACCGGCGCGGGCAACTGCGGCGGCACGACCGCGCCCGGCGGCTCGGGCGGATCGAACGCGGGCGGCTCGGGTGGTGGCGCGGGCGGATCGAACGCGGGCGGCTCCGGCGGCAGCGCGGGCGGCTCCGGCGGCAGCGCCGGCAGCGGCGCGGCGGGCACGTCGGGCAACTCGGGATCGGGCGGCAGCCGGCCGAGTTGCTCGTCCTCGACCTGTTCGAGCGGCTGCTGCGATCAGAACGGCCAGTGCGTCAGCCCGCCGACCGCTGCCGCCTGCGGGAACGCGGGCGCGGCCTGCACCGCCTGCGCGCCGTCGCAGACCTGCACGTCGGGCGCTTGCGCGTGCGATCGCGCCTCCTGCAACGGATGCTGCACCGCCGCGGGCCTGTGCGTCCCGTCGACCGACCAGCAGTGCGGCAACCAGGGCGCCGCCTGTACGGCGTGCGCGACCGGCGCGACCTGCGACGCGACCGGCACGTGCGTCTGCACGCCGGCCTCCTGTCCCGGCGGCTGCTGCCAGCCGAACGGCGCGTGCCTCGCCCACACTGGCCAGTCGATGAACGCGTGCGGGACCGCGGGCGCGATGTGCGCGGCCTGCGCGACGGGACAGACGTGCGACACGAACGCGGGCAAGTGCGTCTGCAACCCGACCACCTGTCCGAACGGCTGCTGCGACGCCCAGGGACACTGCGTGGCCCAGGCGTCGCAGTCGACCAGCACGTGCGGCTCGGGCGGCAACGCGTGTGGGATGTGCGCGAGCGGACAGACGTGCATGAACGGCGGCTGCAGCTGCGGCACGATGAGCTGCGGGGGCTGCTGCATGAACGGAACGTGCATGACCGCCTCCGCGTCCGCCTGCGGCGCCAGCGGCGGTCAGTGCGTCGCCTGCGCCGCGAACCAGGCCTGCAGCGCGCAGGGTGCGTGCGTCTGCACCGCGGCGTCGTGCCCGAACGGTTGCTGCGATGTCAGCAACCAGTGCCGCACCTCCGGCGCTGCCACCTGCGGCACCGGCGGCAGCGCGTGCACCGCCTGCGCCACCGGCCAGGCGTGCTCGTCGAACGGCGCCTGCGTCTGCAACGCGACGTCGTGCCCGAACGGCTGCTGCGATTCGAGCGGCCAGTGCCGCACCTCCAGCACCGGCACCTGCGGCACCGGCGGCGCCGCCTGCAAGTCGTGCGCGACCGGTCAGGCCTGCTCGAACGGCGCCTGCGTCTGCAACGCGACGTCGTGCCCGAACGGCTGCTGCGATTCGAGCGGCCAGTGCCGCACCTCCAGCACCGGCACCTGTGGCACCGGCGGCGTCGCCTGCACCGCGTGCGCGACCGGCCAGACCTGCTCGAACGGCGCCTGCGTCTGCAACGCGTCGTCGTGCGCGGGCGGCTGCTGCGACAGCAACAAGCAGTGCCATTCGCCTCCCTCGGCCCCGACCTGCGGCACGAACGGCGGCGCGTGCATGGCCTGCCCGAGCGGCACCACCTGTTCCAGCGGCGGCGCCTGCGTCTGTAACGCGGCCTCGTGCCCGAACGGCTGTTGCAACGGCAACAGCTGCGTCGCCTACGCCAGCCAGACCATGAGCCAGTGCGGGATGGCGGGCGCGACGTGCGCCGGCTGCTCGTCGAGCCAGCACTGCGATACGACGACCGGCCGCTGCGTCGCCAACGCCATGGACGGCGGCACCGGCTGCACCTGGAGCGGCGGTCCTGGCAGCAACAGCGGCGAGCTGACCTGCTACTGGTTCAGCCAGGGGACCGCGCAGGGGATGGGCTGCCCCAGCTACAAGACGTACTGCGGCTACTGCGGCACGCAGTCGGGCAGCGGCAGCGGCACCTGCCCGTCGGGGATCATGGAGACGGTTCCGAACACGGCGACGTCACCCTACTTCGCGGCGTTCCCGAGCGGCAGCTTCGGCGCGGGCAAGTACTGCGGCATGTGCGTCCAGGTCAGCTGGATGGGCAAGTCGATCATCGCCACCATCGTCGACGCCTGCGCGACCTGCCCGACCGCCAATCACATCGATCTCAGCCTGTCGGCCGCGGTCGCGCTGGGGCTCGGCCAGGGCATGACGACCGGCGACGCGACCAGCGGCGTCACCTGGCAGGCGGTCGCCTGCCCGGCGTCGGGAAACATCGTCGGCCTCTACAACAACGGTTACGCCGGACAGATCTACTTCCAGAACGTCGTCTTCCCGGTCGCGTCCGCCGTCGCCGGCGGCCACACGGGGACGCAGATGTTCGGCTACTGGGACTTCGGCACGTCGGTGGCCGGCCAGTCCGTCACGCTGACCGACACGCTCGGCCACGTCATCACCGGCACCATCCCCGGCTCGAGCGGCGGCAGCGTCGGCGCGCAGTTCCCGATGGTCTGCCAGTAGCGCGCGAATTCCGCGCGCGTCACATGCAGCACGAATCGAAGTAGCGGCACTCCGGACACTGGTAGTGCGCCTTCACCGGCAGCATCCGGACGCGGTTGCCGCGCGCCGCGCAGACCGGGCACTCGGTGTCCGGATCCACGGCGCAGGCCGGCGGCGCCGTGGCGGCCGAGCCGCCGCTTTCGCCGCCCGGGGCGCGCTCGGCGCGATTCCGATCATCATCCGTGCGCATGCGCTCCGGTGTACACCGAACCGGAGCGCCTGTCATCGTCATCGCGCCGGCACTTCCGGATCGGCGGGCGTGCTGCCGATGACCCGCATCTGATCATCGACGCGCGCCACGCCCGGCGTGCGCCGCGCCAGATCGACCGCGTCCCGGCGCACGTCGTTCGACGGCACGGTCCCCGCCAGCGTCACGACGCCGTTGTTGGTCGTCACCGCGAGGTCCAGGCGGCGCAACTCGCTGTCGGCCAGGAGCTGGCGCTTGACGCCGTTCGTGATCGCGTCGTCCCCGACCGCGGTGCCGCCACCGGGCTCGACCTGTCCGGTCGCGGCGACCGGCTGCGGCGCGGGCTCGTCCGCGAGAACGACCACGCCTTTCGTGAGCGCGAGCGCGCCCGCCACCAGAGCCGCAACACCGAGTAACCGTTTCATCGCCCACCTCCCCCATGGTTAAACCTGAGGTCGCGCGGAGGTCGGGCAATGCCCGCGGCGGTTCAGCAGCCGCCGGCGCGGCGCTCACGCTTCTGTCGGAAGGCCGAGCGCGTGCCAGCGGATCATTCCGCCGGAAAGGTTTGCGGCACGCGAGAAACCGGCCTGCTCCAGGATCAACGACGCCTCGGCCGAGCGGCCGCCCGACCGGCAAACCGCGACCACCGGGCGATCGCGCGGCAGCTCACCGAGCCGCGCGCGCAGCTGCCCGAGCGGAACGTGACGCGCGCCGGGAATCCGCCCGAGCTCGCCGTTCCATTCGTCCACCTCGCGTACGTCGACGACCTGCACATCCGCGAGGTGTTCGCCCAGCCATTCCGCGTCGACCTCGAGCACGCCCGCGAACGTCCGCCGCGCCGGCGCCCACTGCGGCTCGCCCGCGCCCAGCCCGTCGATCGGGCGGCCGCAGCGCAGGTTGGCCGGCAGCGCGACGTCGATCTGCTTCGGGTGCGGCAAGCCGAGGTTCGCCATGAACCCGACGAAGTCCGCCTCGCTGCGCGAGCCGCCGAGCCGCGGGTTGAACGCGCGCTCCTCCCCGATGCTGCTCGCGAGCCGCCCTGCGTAGTCGTGAGCCGGGTAGACGGCGCAGTCAGCGGGCAACGCGAACAGCTTGTCGTGCACCGACCGGTACATGCGGCGCGCGTCGCCCTCCTGGAAATCGGTGCGCCCCGCGCCGCGGATCATCAGCGAGTCGCCCGTGAACACGGCCTTGCGATCGCCGGTCACGTAGCTGACGCAGCCGCCGGTGTGACCGGGGGTCGACAGCACCGACAGCGTCTCGCCCCCGAAGGTGACGACGTCGCCCTCGCGGACCTGTCGATCGGCGCCGGCGGCGCCGCCGTCAGCCGACACGACGATCGCGCTGCCGAGCCGCGCGTGAAACAGCCAGGCGGCCGTGACGTGGTCGGCGTGGACGTGCGTCTCCAGCGTGCAGCGCAGCGTCAGGCCCAGCTCGCGCACCAGCGCCGCGTCGCGCGCGTATTGCTCGAACACGGGATCGATCAGCACGGCGTCGCGCGTCGCGCCGTCGGCCAGCAAGTACGTGTACGTCGACGACCGACTATCTACGAGCTGACGGAAGATCATGGGCGCGCAGACATGCTAATCATCGTCGGTCCGGGGTCCGTCGGAATCGTGAGCCATTGCGCCTGCTTGTGCTACTGCAGTTCTAAGGCGCCTCGCCCCATAAGTGTGGTGAAATGCCGTCAGTGTTCGACCCCCTCATCATCGCCAGCGGCGCCTTCGTCGGCTTCGCGGTCGGCCTGACCGGCATGGGTGGCGGGGCCCTGATGACGCCGATCCTCGTGCTGCTGTTCGGCGTCGAGCCGCTGACCGCCGTGTCGAGCGACCTCGTCGCGTCGGTGATCATGAAGCCGATCGGCGGCGCCGTTCACTGGAAACGGGGCACCGTTCAGAAGTCGCTGCTGAAGTGGCTGGTGATCGGGTCGGTCCCGACCGCGTTCCTCGGCGTGCTGCTGCTCCGCAAGCTCGGCTCGGGCGCGGCGCTGCAGGGCGGGGTCAAGCTGGCGCTCGGCGTGGCGTTGCTGGTCGTGGTCACGGGGCTGGTCGTGAAGCCCCTGCTCAGTCTGCGGCACCGCCCGGGTGACAGCATGATCCCGTTCGTCGTGAAACCGATCCCGACGCTGCTCGTCGGCATCATCGGCGGCCTCATCGTCGGCCTCACCTCGGTCGGCTCCGGATCGCTGATCATCATCATGCTGATCATGCTGTATCCGCGGATGCGGCTGGCGGAGCTGGTCGGCACGAACCTGGTGCAGGCCGTTCCGCTGGTCGCCAGCGCCGCGCTCGGCCACCTGCTTTTCGGCAGCTTCAAGCTCGGTCTCACGGCGTCAATCGTGATCGGCAGCGTCCCCGGCGTGTTCATCGGCGCTCGCTTCTCGTCACGGGCGCCCGACTATCTGATCCGACCGGCGCTGATCGTGGTGCTGACGCTGTCGGGCCTGAAGCTGATCGGCCTCCCGAATAAAGCGCTCGGTCTCGTCGCCCCCCTCGCGATCGCCGGCGGCGCCAGCTATACGCTGTGGGCCTGGCGCCGCGCGCGCCAGCGGCGCGCCGCCTACGCCGAGAGCGCCTCGCACGCCGCCGGTGTGGGCCGCGGGATCGCCCCGGCTCCGGCCGCGCCGGCCGCCGACCGCGCCGGCTCCTGATCCCGCCGCCCGTTCAGGGCCGCTCGTCGACGCCGTCGGGATCGCTCGGCGGCAGCGTCGCGTTCTCGTCCTCGGCGGCCGCGCGCCGGTGGCGGCGATGGTGGCCGCTCTCTTCGGCCGGGGCCCGCTCCGGCGAAAGACGCGCGCCGCGGGGCTGGGGATCGGACGCCGGAACGGGGATCGCCGCCGGCACACGCGCCGCAACGGCGGCGACCGCTGCCGGCGCTGCGTGCGCTTCCCGGCTCGCGGGCCGCCAGCGTTCGACGACGACCAGGGCCATCATGACGGTCGCGAGCAGGCCGCAGACGGCCGCCACGCGCCACCACCAGACCTCGGGCCGCGCCGCAGACGTCGGCGGCACCTGGCGAGCCGACGTCGCTTCGTCCGGCTCCGAGATGGGCACTTCGATCGTCGGCAGAGCGGCGGACTTGGGCGCCGGCACCGGCGCCGCGCGCCGCTGCGCCTGCTCCCGCACGCAGCGCTCGATGACCGCCTGTCTCTCGGCCCGCTCGGCCGCAAACGCCATCGAAACGACCTTGCCCAGGCTGCGTGAGTGCGAATCGGCGGCGCCGACCAGCACGCCCTCCAGCTCCATCTCCAGATCCGCGGCCGTCTGATAGCGCCGCTCGGGATCGACATCGAGGGCGCGCGCGCAGATCGCGTCCAGACCCGCCGGCAGGCTGCCGTCGGACGGAACGGGCAGCGCCGGCATCGGCCGTCCGGCCGCCAGATGCGCGACGATGTCGACCTCGGTCATCCGGTGCCACATCCGTCGCGCCGCCAGCATCTCCCACAGCATCACGCCGACCGCGAAGATGTCCGAGCGCCGATCGATCGTCGCGCACTGCAGCTGCTCGGGCGCCATGTAGGCGAGCTTTCCCTTGATCGCGCCGGGCCGCGTGTGGTGCGAAGCCGCCAGGGTCTTGGCGACGCCGAAGTCGACCAGCTTCACCTGCCCGTCGTAGGTGACGAACACGTTCTGCGGGCTGACATCCCGGTGCACCACGCCCAGCGGCGAGCCGTCGATGTCGGTCAGCGTGTGCGCGTGCTCGAGCCCGGCCAGCACGCGGGTCAGGATCCGCAGCCGCAACGGCAGGCCGAGGTCGTTCGAATCGCGGAGCAGGCGGTTCAGGATCCGGGTCAGCGGCTGACCGTCGAGGTATTCCATCGCGATCGCCAGCTCGCCGTCGCCGGTCAACACCTCGTACGTCTGCACGACGTTCGGGTGATTGAGGCGCAGCGACAGCCGCGCCTCGTCGAGGAACATCGTGACGAAGTCGGGATCCGTCGCCAGCTCCGGCCAGATCCGCTTCAGCACCTCCAGCCGCCAGACGCCGCCGCCCGCGTTCACCATCGTCAGCAGGACTTCGGCCATCCCGCCGCGGCCAATCTGCGCGACTGGCTCGTAGCGCCTGCGACGGGCGCTCACGGATTCGGTGATCGCCTGAGCGGACAGCACGGTCCGCGGATGTAACACGGGGCCGATGGCGGGCGCCACACCCTTCCGTGACAAATTGCCGCGAAAGTCGGAGGAATTTCCGGAGGTTCGGGTCGACCGCGCGTCGGCCGGCGCCGTTCAGCGCCGGCGCGGGAACTCTTTCCGCGCCGAATACAGGGCCGCCCCGACGGTGACGTACAGGACCGCGTTCAACAGGAGCAGCGGATGCAGGACTCCCGCGCTGACCATCAGGACGGCGTCGAATGCGGCCGCGCTGGCACAGATCGCGAGAACGCCGACGAACCCCAGGAAGTCACGTCGCCACGCCCCGATGGCGAAGTAAAGACCGGCGGCCGACACCAGCACCCGGAACGTGGAGATCTCCAGCGCCCCGCCCGCGCCGACCGGCGGCATCATGTTGAGCACGCAGAGCAACGCGAAGGTGTTCACCACCGAGTTGATCCCTGCCTTCCAGGTCATCGTCCGGAACGGACGTTACCCCGAACGCTCGGTCGCGTCAGCGGAAGGCGCGGCGGACGGAGCGCAACGCGACGCCGGCGGACCTCGGCAGCGCGGCAAGGCCGCCCGCGCTGGGCGCGACGCAATCGACGGGAAATGACGCTAGCCGCCTGGCGGTGGCCGGCGCCTCGTACCCGAACATCGTGGGCAGCACCTTGATGCCTGGCTCCCAGCGCGACAGCCGCACCGTCAGCTGCGGCTGGCCCTGGATCCCCTTGGTCGTCACCACGAAGCGCAGCGGCAGCGGCTGCGATCCCTCCTGGATCCAGATCTGCCAGTCGACCGCCTCGCCCTCGAACGCCAGGTGATTGGTCGCGACGCTGTCGACCGTTTCACGCCCGACGAGACGACCGCCCGTCACCTGCTCGGTCAGGACCTCGTAGGGACGGCTATATAGAAGGTCCGTGCCCGGCGCCTCGATCCGGAATTCCTTGCGCACCCGGTCGATCGTCGCGTCGATGTTCGCGGGGGCCGGCACGGTCGCGTAGCTGCCGTTCGTCTTGCACGCCAGCGTCATGTGCTTGCCGTCGTACCAGAAGGCCGGTCCGCCCAGCGCGCCCACCTGCTCGCTGTGCAGGCGATTCGGGCGCTGCAGAACCACCAGCGATTCGGTGGCGAGCTGGATCTTCTGCCCGGATGACAGGACCACCTCGTCCGTGGCGTTGCTGAGGACCGTGAAGCTCTGCAAGCTCGCCAGGTAGGTGGTCATCGCACGCAGCAGGCGATCCGCCTCCGGCTGGATCCCCCGCGACGGCGGCGGAATGTGAGGCATATCGGGCGATGGCGCCGGCGCGGCGCCGGGTGCCGCCGCCGAGGGCGGCGCAGGAGCTTGTGCCGGCGATGGCGCCAGCGACCCCGCCGCGATCGAAATACCGGCGGCCAGCATCAAGATCAGCAGCGGCGTCTTCGCCGAGGTCATCGCCGAAAAATCTGGGGCGCGCCGGGCGGACGCGCCCTCAGGCGGCGCCTCAAAGTCGCTTCATCAGAACGTCAGTAGCGCGGGCGGCGTGAAGGGCGTCTCCCGACCCGCCCGGACCGGCGCCGCCAGGGGCAGCGGCGCGAGGCCGACCGCCGCCCAGCTCGGCGGGTTTCGGGTCGCGGCGGATGGCTGCGGCGGCTTGTCCCGGACCAGGTAGACGATGATTCCGACCACCAGGCCGATGCCGGCGCCGATCAGCGCGCCGATCAGCACGTTGTGGGCGGTGTCGCTGGCGGCGGCCGCCGGCCGCGCCGCCCCACCGAAAACCGCGACCATCACGACGAACGCGAGCACGCGTATCCGACTCATGTGAGCCTCCCCTCGCGACCAGCAGGCCACGGGTCCCGAGCGCCGGCAAGTGAGGCCGATCAAGCCCGTTCCGGAACCCCCCGGCGCGCCGCTGGCGCGGTGCGCCGAGCGGGCCCGCGAAAATCGTCATTCCCCAACTGCCAAGTCCTCAACAAGTCGGGCACGACTGCCGATTCCACAAGGCCGAACAAGGAGCGCGAATGGCGGCAAAGCTGGCCACTGTCGAGAAGCCAAAGCCCGTGGCAGCGACGCCACTGGCGGACGATCTGTTCCAGGAAGCCCTGACCGCGGCGACCGCCGCCCCGGCGGACGAATCGCCGTGGGAACGGCTGGAGGCGGCCGTCGTCTCCGACGAGCACCAGGCCCGCCAGCTGCTCGACTTCTACCGCGCGCAGCTGACGCCGCAGCTGCCCCGGGCGATCCTCGGCGTCCTGTCGCACCGGGCCGCGCGTTTCGCGGCCGATTGTTTCGGCGAGAACGCACCCGAGACGATCGAGGTCCTCCGGGCGGTGCTGCGGGCCGCGCCGGACGCGGACTGGGCCTTCCGTCCCCTGGTCGTCGCCCTGACGATGGCCGAGCGGTGGCGCGACGTGCTGGACGCCTATGACGCGCGGCTGGCGGTGCCGGGAAACTTCGATCGACGCGCGGACAGCCTGGAGGAGGCGGCGCGGATCGCGAAGGATTTCATCAGCGATCACGCGCGCGCCATCGGCTACCTGGAGGAGCTGGGCCGCTTGCGCCCGGGCGACGGCCAGGTGGCATCGTCGCTGGAACGCCTGCTGGAACGGAACGAGCGCTGGGCCGACCTGGTCGCGGCGCGGCGCGGCCGCCTGGAGCTGCTGGCCGGCCAGGAGGCGCGCGAGCTGCGCCTCCTGATCGCGACCACGCTGCACGACAAGCTCGGGCAGTCCGACACGGCGCTGGCCGAGGTGCGCGTCCTTCTTCCCGACCTGCACGACAACGCGCCCCTGACCGGGCTGCTCGAACGCCTGTTCGCAGACGAAGACGCGACGCCGGCGACCCGGCTGGAGGCGCTCGACGCCTTGCGCGCCCGCTACGAGGCAAACGGCGCCGGCGCGCGGGTGCCCGACCTGCTGCGCGCGGCGATCCAGTTTGCCCAGGGAGATCGGCTGCGCGAGCTGCGCCGCGAATGCGGCGAGCGCCTGCACGCGCTCGGCGACGTCTCCGCCGCGCTCGACCAGTACGTTGCGCTGATCGCGCTGGCCCCGGAAGACCGCTCGGTCGAGGACAGCCTGCGACAGCTGGCCGAGGCGGCGCGCGATCCGGCCCGTCTGGCCGCCGGCCTGGCGGTGGGGGCGAAGGCCTGCGGCGCGGCGGAGCGCCGCGCCGAGCTGCTGGTTCGCGCCGCGCACGTGGAGGATCGTCAGCTCGGACATCCCGAGCGGGCGAGCGCGCTGTACGAGGACGCGATCGGCGGCGAGACCGGCGCGCCGGAGCTGCGGCTCGAAAGCCTGCGGCGCCTGGAGGAGATCTACGACGCGCTGGGCGACAAGGCGAAACGGCTCCACGCGCTGGAGCGGCTGGCCGCCGTCGAGCCCAAACCGGGCGCCAAGCGGTTCACCTGGGCGCTGGCGGCCGAGCTGGCTCTTGAGCTGGGCGACGTCGATCGGGCGCTGGGCGCCTGGCATGCGCGGCTGGCCCTGGATGCCGCCGACGTCGAGGCGCTGGCGGCGGCGCGCGGGCTGCTCGTTCGCAGCGAGCGCTGGGCGCCCGTCATCGATCTTCTGCGCAAGCGGATCGACAGCGCGCCACCGGCCCACCAGATCCGCGCCGACCTGATCGAGATGGCGACGCTGGCCCGTGAGCGGCTGGGCGACATCGGCCGGGCGATCGAGCTCTGGCGCGAGGTGGTGACGCGCTTCGGTGACGACGACGAGAGCGTCGGCGCGCTCGCCGACCTGTACGCCGACAGCGCCGCCTTCGGCGAGCTGGCGGCGCTGCTGTCGCGCAACGCCAACGTCGATCGCGGGCGGCACGCGGACCGGCTGGCGCGCCTGGCCGACGCGCACCGGCTCCGGCTCGGCGACGCGCCGGCGGCGGTCACCTGGTACGGGCGGGCGGTCGACATCGATCCGGCCCACGAGGCGGCGCGCTCCGGCTTGCAGGCCTTGCTGGCAGACGAGGCGGTCGCGAACGACGCGGCCCGCGTCCTGGCGGGCGCGGCGGCGAAGACCGACAGCTGGCAGCTGCTGCTGGATCTCGTTCCGCTGCGGCTGGCGGGCGCGCCCGATCCGGCCGCGAAGGCGCGGATCCTGGAGGACGCCGCGGCGGCCGCCGAGGCGCGGGGCGGCGACCAGCAGCGCGCGCTCGCCTGGCTGTGCGCGGCGCTGCCGCTCGCGGGGACCAGCGCGCGGCTCGAGCACGAGATGTGGCGGCTCGCGGACGCGACCGGCGAGTTCGCCGGCCCGGCGCGCGCCATCGCGGAGACGATCGCCGCCGGCGGCGTGCCGCCGCTGACGCTGGCCCACCTTCACGAGCGGCGCGGCGCGCTGCTCGAGGGACGGCTCGGTGATCTCGGTGCGGCCTGCGAGAGCTTCGCCGCGGCGCTCGCGCTGACGCCAGAGCGCCTCGAGCCGCGGCGCAGCCTGCTGCGGACGCAGGTTCGCCTCGGTCGCTTCGCCGAGGCCGCCGCCCTGATCGTCGACGCGAAGACCGCCGCCGACGCGCGCGACACCGTCCTGTGGCCGCTCTACGAGTCGCTCGCTCTCGAGGGGGGCGGCATCCGTGACGCGATCGCCGCCCTCGAAAAGGCCGTCGACGACGCGCCGGGGCTCGACGCCTCCACGCGCCGCGATCTGCAAGCGCGCGTCGCGACGTCGTTCATCGATCATTGCCAGGACGCGGACGTGGCCGAGCGCGCGCTCGACCGCGCCCTCGCCGCCGACGCCCGTCACGTCGGCACGCTGATGCGGCGCGCGGAGCTGCAGCGCCGCCGGCCCGACCGCAAGCTCGTCGAAACTCTGATGCGGCTCGCCGCCGAGCAGCCCGACAACCTGGACTTCCTGCGCGAGGCGGTCGACGTCGCTTCCACCACGCTGGCGGACGAGACACTGGCCCTCGATCTGCTCGGGCGACTGTCGGACGGCGCGGGGAGCCTGCTGGGGCGCGGGGCGCGGGCGAGCGGCCGGCTGGCCGCCGCGGACGTCGCCGCCTGGGCGGTCGACGAGATGGCGCGCCTGCACGCGGCGTCGGGGGCGCGCGAGCGGACCACGCTCGCGGTCACGCTGATGCTGGACGCCGCCCGCCTGCGTCTGGCCGACGAGCGGCGCTGGGCCTGGATGCGCAGGGCCGCCGAGCTGACCGAGTCGGCGCTGGGCGACCGGCCCGGGGCGATCCGGATCTGGCGGCAGCTGCACGAACAGGCGCCCGACGACGAGCCGGCCCGCGAGGCGCTGGCCCGGCTCTACGAGACGGAGACCCGCTTCGCCGACGGCGTCGACCTGCGCGCCGCCGAGCTTCAGCGCAGCGCGGATCAGGAGCGGCGCCTGGCGTTGCGCCTGGAGATCGTCCGCCTGGGCGGGCTGCTCGAGCAGCGGAGCAACGCACCCGACGTGCTGCGCGCCAGCCTGGGCGAGCGCCCCGGCCACCGCCCCACCCTGCAGAAGCTGACCGAGGTGCTCGTCGCCAAGAGCCGGCAGGCGGAGCTGGCCGACATCGTCGAGGAGCAAGCGCGCATCCTCGAGAACGACGCCGAGCCGGCGGCATCGGCGGTGCTCTGGGCCGAGGCCGCGCGACTCGTCGAGAGCGCGCTGGGCGACGCCGCCCGGGCGATGACGGCGTGGCAGAACACCGCCCGGCTCGACGCCGGGACCGAGGCGCTGGACGCGCTCGGACGGCTGGCGCTCGCGGCCGGCGAAGCGGTGGCCGCGGCCGAGTGGCTGGATCGCCGCCTGGCGATGACCGAGGGCGGCGACCGCATCGAGGTCGCCGCGCGGCTCGCGGGCGCCTACGTCGCGGCGGGCCAGCGCCACCGCGCCATCGCCTGCCTCGAACGTGCGCTCGGCGAATCGCCGCGCGCCGATCGCCTGCGAACGATGCTGGCGGACCTGTATCGCGAGGCGCAGTCGTGGGAACCGCTGGCCAAGGTGCTGGCCGACGGCTGCGACAACAGCGACGACGGCGCCCTGACCGTGGCGCGCGCGTCGGAGGTCGCCGAGATCTATGGACGCCTCGGGCTGCTGGAGCGCGCCGTCCCGGTGCTCGAGAAGGCGGTGCGGCTGGTTCCGCATCACGAGGGTCTGGGGCTGGCGCTGGCCGACGGGCTGGCCCGCTGCCAGCGCTTCGACGAGGCGCGCGCCCAGCTGGCGCGGCTGGTCGAACAGGCGGGCTGGCGCAAGACGCGCAAGCGCGCGCACCTGCATCAGCGGCTGGCCGAGATCGCCCGCGCCCAGGGAGACACGGCCCGCGCGCTCGCCGAATTCGAGCAGGCGTCGTCGATGGACGGTTCGAATCCGGCCATCCTCACCCAGCTCGCCGAGGTGGCGGAGGCGACCGGCGATCTCGAACGGGCGGAACGCGCCTACCGGACGCTGCTGGTCCAGTCGCGCGAGGGCGAGCCGGCCCACGCCCCCGCGGAGGCCGGTGCGACCACGCTGGCCCTGACGGAGATCCTACTGCGACTTTACGGTCTGGCGCGCAAGCGCGGCAACACGGGCGAGGCCGACGAGCTGCTCGACTCGGCGCTGGCCGCGGCGATCAAGGATCCAGAGCAGGCGTCACGGCTGCAGCGCGGGCTGCTGGCGGCTGGCGCGCACGACGAGCTGGCGCGCCTGTTCGAGAAGCGCCTCGCGCGCGCCGCGGGGACGCCCGCGGAGGCCGAGATCTCGGCGGAGATGGCGGACTGCCTGCGCGCGGAAGGAAAGATCGAGGCCGCCTTCGACGCGCAGCTGCGCGCCGTCGAGTCGGCGCCGGAGATCGAGCGGCTGCACGCGCCACTCGTCGAGCACGCGCGCGCCTGCGGCAAGCTGGAGCCGCTGGTGGATCGGCTGCTCGCGCTCGTCGAACGGCGGCGGCGGAAGGCCGACATGGCCGTCGCCAGCACCCTCTTGCTGCTGGCCGCCCAGATCGCGGAGCGAGACTTCGACGACCGCGCGCGCGCGCTGGATCTGCACCGGCGCGCCGAGGAGATGCAGCCGCGCTCGCTCGAGGTGCTGTCCGGGATCGCCCGACTGGCCCAGCAGCAAGGAGACGTCGCCGAGTGCGAGCGCGTCGCCGGCCTGTTCAAGCTGGCCGCCGCCGAGGCGCGCGGGTCGGAAGCGGCCGCGGAGGCGCTCTACCGGGCCGCCGCGCTGGAGCTCGCCCGGGCGGAGACGCGCCAGGCCGGCATCGCCGACCTGTGCGAGGCGATCGAGAAGAGCCGCGACCTGGAACGGGCGGCGGCGCTGGTCGCGAACGCCGGCGTCCCGGACGCCGAGCTGGTGAAGATCCTGCCGCTCTACGAGCGGATCGCGCGCCAGTCCGGCGACGACGCCGTCCTGCTCGACTACCTCGAGCGGCGCGTCGGCGCCTACGACGTGACGCGCGGCGAGGTGCGCGAGGCGATCGATCTGGCGATGGCGTTGCACCGCGACGACCGCATGGAGCCGCTGCTGATGCGGCTGGCCGACGTGGCCGCCGACAAGGCGGACGGGCGCGACGACGCGACCTGGGCGCTATTCGAGCTGCTCCGGATCAAGAAGGCCGCCGGCGATCTGGACGCCGCGGCGCGGGTCCTCGAGCGCGCGGCGGAGCTGCTGCCGCTCGAGCGGGTGATGCCGCTGGCGCGCGATCTCGCCGAGCGCGCCGGGCGCGCCGGCAACCTCCGTCTGGGCGCCGAGCTGCTGGAGCGCCTGCGCACCAGCGCGCCCGCCGACGAATCCGTGTGGCGCCCGCTGCTGGATCACTATGTCGGCCTGCGCGATCGCGACGGCCTCGCCCGCCTGGTGACCGAGACGCTGCCGCTCTTGCCCGACGTCGGGCAGCGCAACCAGCTCCGCATGGCGCTCGCGCGCCTGCGCCTCAGCGAAAACGGCGGCGATTCATCGGCCGCCGAGATCCTGCAGGACGTGCTGCTCGAGGAGCCGGCCAACGCGGAGGCGCTGGGCCTGCTCGCCGGCTACTACGAGCAGATCGGGTCGGAGGGCGATCTGGTCGACCTGCTGGCGCAGTCGTTCGACACCGCGGTCGCCGCCGGTGAGGCCAGCGCGATCGTCGGCGCGGCCATCCGGCTGGGCGGCGCGCTCGAGGGCAAGGACGCGGAGCGCGCGGCGGAGATCTACGAGCGGGCGCTGATGGTCTCCCCGCGCCATCCGGAGCTGCTCAAGCGGTTGCTGGCGCTTCGCCCTGGCGAGATCACCCGCGAGCGCGCGGAGCTGATGGAGGCGGTGCTCGACGGGGAGACCGGGCCCGAGGCCGCGCGCCTGGCGCGCGAGCTGGCGGACGCGTGGACGCAGGTCGGTGACGCCGAAGGCGCCCGCCGCGCGCTGGAGAAGGGGTACGCGCAGTCGCCGACCGAGACGGCGTTCTTCACCGAGCTTGAGCGTCTCTATCGCGGCAAGCAGGACTGGGCGGCGCTGGCCGATCTTCACGCCGTGGAGGCCGAACGGCGGAGCGACGCCAAGGAGGCGGCGGCGCTCTGCCTCGAGGCGGCGTCGCTGCGGCGCGGCCGTCTCGCGGACGTCGCCGGAGCGCTCGCGCTGCTGCGTCGGGCCCGCGCGCTCTCTCCGCACGACATCCAGATCGTCGAGCAGCTCTCCCGCGCGCTGGTCGCGAACGGCGAGCTGGGCGCGGCGGCCGCCGAGGTGCGTGCGGCGCTGGAAGACCCGGCCCTCCCGCAGGACCAGCGGCTGCCGCTGCACCTGCTGCGGGCCAAGCTGGAAGCGTCGCGCGGCGACCATCGCGCGGCGGTCGGCGTTCTCGAGCAGGCCTTCGTGCTGTCGCCCGATACGGTCGCCTCGACCCTGGCGACGGAGCTTGAGGCGTGGCGGAAGGATGCGGAGGCCAGCAGCGCGGTGGCGGACCTGCGGGACGCGACGATGCGCCTCGCCGGGCTCGCGCGCGCGGCGGGCGACGCCGCCCGGGCGCGCGCGCTGCTGGTCGATCTGGTGGCGCGCGGGGCGGCCGACGCCGAGACCGTTCGTCTGACCTGGGAGCTGGCCGAGGCGGAAGGCGACGCCGAGGGCGCGTTCACGGCTGCCCAGCATTTCATCCGGATCGCCGGGGGTGACGAGCGCATCGAGGCCGCCCAGCAGCTCGTCGCGATCGCCGAGCGGCTCGGTCGGCCCGCCGACGCCGCCGCGGCGATCGAATCGGTGCTCGCCAGCCACCCGGACCAGCTCGCGCTGGCCGACATCCTCGCCCCGCTCTACGAACAGACGGGCGAGCTCGGCAAGCTGGCGGGGCTGCTGATGGACCAGGGCAACCGGAACCCCGACGACGAGCAGCGCTTCGAGCAGCTCCGGCGCGCCGGCGCCTTCGCCATCCAGGCGCAGGACGCTTCGCTCGCCGTCATGGCGCTGAACGAGGCGCTGGTCATTCGTGCGAACGACGAGCAGACGGCGCTTCTGCTGTCGGACGCTTACATCCTGGCGGGCGCGCTGGACGAGGCGGCCGAGCTGGTCAAGCCGCTGGTCGCCGCGCGCAAGGGCAAGGCCTCGCCCGCACTGGCGGCGTTGCATCTGCGTCTCGCGCGCATCGCGGGGTTCGCGGGGGATCGCGCCGGCGAGCTGGCCGCGCTGGGACACGCGCTGGACGCGGACAAGAAGAACGGCGAGCTGGCGGCCGAGGTCGCCGACCGCGCGGAGCAGGCGAACGACGATGACCTGGCGCTGAAGGCGCTGCGCCTGATCGTCGCCCATACCAGCGCCGGCCCGATCAGCATCCCGGCGGCGTTCCTCCGCCAGGCGCGCATCGCGCACCGCCGCGGCGAGACCGAGCGCGCCATCATGTTCGCCCGCCGCGCGTCGCACGACGCACCCAAGGACGACCCCATCCGCGCCGAGGCCCGCGTGTTCCTCGATGGCGGGGAGATCACGGTCGTCTCCGAGCGGGCGATCGACGGCGCCGGCGAGATCACGGTCGTGGCCGCGCCCGATCTCGAGCCCGAGCCGGCACCACCGCCGGCGCCCACGAAGAAGCCGCCGCCGGTACCGCGCAGCCGCCGGTAGCGAAGAAGGCCCCTCGAGCTAGTTCTTCGTCGAAGGGTCGGTCTTGGTGCCCTTGGTCTCGATCGTGCCGGAGACCTCCTTGCGGGCCGGCTCGACCGGCGCCGCCCCGACGCGGGACGAATTCTCGGCCCGGACGATCTCCATGCGCGGCGCGGTCTCCCTGCGAACCGAATCGCCCTGACCGGGCGCCGCCGGAGGAGGCGCATCGAGCGGCGCCTTCGCCGGCGCGTCCGCGGTGGCCACCGACGAGGACGGTCTCGACACCGACGGCGATGCCGCCGCCGGCGCGGTCGCCGACGTCACGACTTTCGATGAGGCCGACGTCGATGCCGCCACCGGCGCGGGCGCGGCTGTCGCCGACGCCGCCGATTGAATCGCCGACTCCACGGTGGCACCGATCAGCGTGCGCCGATTCGGGTCGCCCACCGCCTCGGCGGCCCGCGCCGCCGCGGCCTGCGCCGACGAGCTGAGCGACGGCGAGCCGATCGACGGCGTGCTCGGTCGATAGCGGATCGTCTGGTTGTGCTGCGGGACGGCGATCGGCGTCGGCATGTCCGACACCACCACCGGCTTCGGCGCCGCCTGCGGCGTGCTGGCCCAGAGCGGCTCGAACATCGCGCGGTTGCCCTCGACCAGCGGCTCGAGCTTCAACTTCAGCTCCGCCTTCGACAGGAAGATCTCTTCGCGCCGATCTCCGCCCAGCAGCCGGCGCAGGACCAGCTCGCCCGGCGAGTGCGAACGGGCCGCGATCTCCTGCACGACGGGCGCCATGCTGGCGATCAACCGCTCGGCCAGCAGCGTCGGCTTGGCGTGAGACCGCACCGCCTCGCCGTCCAGCCGCGCATCGACCATGCGCTTGCGCTGCCCGGCCATGCTGACCGCCGCCGCCGCCAGCTTCACCTGCAGCGAGAGCAGCTTCTGGGCGTCGTCGTCGTCCACGTCGAACGACTGGTCGCCCGCTCCCTCCTGCTGCTCGGCGCGCGCCATGCGGATCGCCCCGCCCTCCGGCGCAAACATGATGTCGAATCCCGCGCCCGACCCGTCCGGGCCGACGCGCAACTTCAGCACGCCGCCGTCCGCCCCGAACGAGAACTCGAGGATGTGCAGCTTCTCGAGGTGCTGAGGCCGCCGCTTCACTTCCTTCTTCATCCAGCCGCCGACCTCGGGCGCCAGGACCTCCAGCCGCTCCATCAGCCGGTCGACCCGCACGATCCGTTCGAACAGGTTGCCGGACGGCACGTCCATGTCCATCACGGCGTCCAGCCCGAATCCCGTCTTCATGCGCGCGCGGCCCGCGTAGCGGGTGCCGCCGGCGATGACCAGGTGAACGTCCATCACCGTGTCGGGAAGCTTGTGCTTCACCAGCAGCGCCTCCAGCGCCTTGGCGATCCCGTCGCGCTCCTGCGCCGCCTGGGCATCGCGCTTGGCGACCTCCGCGTCCAGCGCGGTGCGCATCGCGACCGCCTCCTGCCGCACCAGATCGCTCGCCGACCGAAGGATCGCGGCCGCGCAGCGCGCCGTGGCCGAGTCGGGCGGACCGAGCGGATTCCCCTCGAACGCCTTCGATACGATGCCGCCCAGCTTCTGAAGCCGCTCGAACTCGGCGGCTGTCGCGTGGTCGAGCGTTCGCGTGTGGGCCTTGCCCTGCGTGATGCGCTGGTCGGCCAGCATCACCTGCACGCAGAACTCGACCGCGTCGCGGAGAAACTCTATGTAGTTGATCTCCAGCTTCGAGGGCGTGGAATCGCCGTAGAGATAGCTCATGGGCCGCCTCCCCGCGGAAATCTTATCACCGCGGCAGCGCGCCGAATCGCGCCGTGTTCAACCGCGCGCAAATCGGTGAGACCCGCGCCTACACCAACGTGCATTCATCACCAACGTAAATTCAGCACCGCGAGCGAACGTAGCTCGGCGGCGTTCACGACGGTCACAAAGTCGCAAGCGCAGTTACGCAAAAGACCGCAGCTTGCCGAGAGCGCGAATTCTTCCTGCGGCCTCGCCTACAATCGCCGGCCGGTACGACTTGAAGACGACACGGAGGTGGACCATGAGCGGTAGGGGCAAACTTCGCTGGGTTTTCGCGATCGCGATTCTCGTCTCGCTGGCCGGACGCGCGGCACAGGCAGCGCCGCAGGCGCCCGTCAGCCCGGTGATCCTGAACGAATCGGTCGACGACACCAGCTTCACGGTCACCTGGCAGAAGCCGAGCACGTATTCGAGCATCACGTCCTACCGCGTGTACGTGAACAACGTCCTCAAGTGCACCACCAGCAACGGACCGACCAGCAAGCCGCGCCTCTACTGCCACATCGGCGGCCTGGCGTCGGGGACGTACTACGACGGCGGCACCTCGACGCCGCAGGGTGGGGCCGTGCAGGTCGCCGCGGTCGATGGGACCGGTGAGTCGACGCGCGTGACCGCGCTCGCGTCCTCGAAGACCAGCGGGTCGCGCTGCGCCTGCACGACGTCGCCGTGCGTGCCGACCGGAAGTTGCAAGACGATGTCTCTGCAGAGCGTGGTCTTCGTCCACACCTACGCCACGCAAAATACCGAAGACACGACGCACATCCAGCAGGCGATCGACAACTGCCCCAGCAACGGCAAGGTGGTGATCGCGTCGGGCGAAACGTTCATCGGCGGCGCCCTGTTCTTCCAGCACGGCACGACCAACAAGAGCAACTGCACCTTTCAGATCGACGGGACGCTGAGCGCCACCACCACCGCCAGCAAATACCCGTTCACGAACGATCGCTTCCCGCTCTACGGAACGGGCGGCGGTTACGGCACCGTCCCCTACCCGCCCAACCACATGGGCCTCATCAACACCTGCGACACGCAGACGTGCGCTGTGTCGAACCTGCGCCTGACCGGCGCCGGCAACGTCAACGGCGGGCCCTGGGTCAGCGGCAACCTGACCACGCTCGGCACCAACATGGCCGCCGCGCACGGCGACAGCTCGCGCGCCGACCTGGTCAACCTGAACAGCGTGACCGGCCTCTACATCACTGGCCTGCATTTCCAGGACCCGCCCGAGCACCTCATCTTCGTCTCGCGGTCGACCAACGTATCCGTCGAGGGGATCACCAGCAATTCGTACCGCGGCTGCGATTCGTGCATTCACAACGGGGACGGCATCGACCTCGCCACCTCGACGGGCGGATACATCTTCGGGTCATCTTTCGATGATGGCGACGACTGCATCAATCTGAACGCCGGCAGCAACCAGCCCGGCGTGACCGAGAACCGGCCCGACCAGACCATCCGGATCTTCGACAACACGACGCTGCACGGCCACGGCGGCGTCGTGTTCGGCAGCTTCACGGCGGCCTGGATCAAGAACATCGTCGCCGAGGACAACTACTTCAACGGCACCGATGTC
>Ga0066903_100000810_pt1 | contig 21105 bp, 17 predicted proteins | sample PanSoiMetaGPlot1_FD_67491 | JGI IMG/M metagenome (GOLD analysis project Ga0066903, IMG submission 67491) | Tropical forest soil microbial communities from Panama analyzed to predict greenhouse gas emissions - Panama Soil - Plot 1 (version 2) | ecosystem: Environmental > Terrestrial > Soil >... | reverse complement strand
AGAAGAGCGCGTCGGAATAGTCCTGACAGTTGTATCCGCATTGTCCGCAGTCCTGCTGGGCCATCGCCGCCATCATGCGCCGGCGCAGAGGGCGGCCTTCGGCAAGCTTCATGCGTTCGGGGAGGGACAGGGTCTGGTCGTGCCACGGCGCTTCGCCGTCGTCGCCGTCGTCAGCTGTGAGCGTGGGCGCGGCCGGCATCAGCGCCGCCGCCTCAGCGTCCGACAATGGTTTCACGCCGCCGTCGAGCGAGAGAACGCCGGCGAAGAAGCCATTGAGCCAAGTGCGCTGCTCGGCGGTGAACGGCGCGCTTTCCGGGATCAGCTCGGGGATCGGCGGTCGCGGCGCCATGTTCATGACGCGGCCTCCGCCATCTGTCTGAGCGCCGCGACATCATGGCGGCGCGTGAACGCGAGGAACGTCTCGTTGTCGGCGCGATGCGCGAGATAGGCCTTGAGCAGGCGCTCGACGGCCGCCGGCGCGTCCTCCGCCTTCACGTCGCGATAGATCTCCCGCGCCAGCGTCGCATCGGGCCCGAAGCCGCCACCGACATGGATGTGATAGCCCTCGACGGTGTCGCTGTCGTCGGAGCCTGTAACCTTGCAGGCGAGGAGGCCGATGTCGCCAATGTAGTGCTGCGCGCAGGAATGGTGGCAGCCGGTGAGGTGGATGTTGAGGGGACAGTCGAGTCTGATGCGCGCCTCGCACCAGCGCGCGATCTCCTCGGCGTGACGTTTCGTGTCAGAGGCGGCGAAGCGGCAGCCGACGTTGCCGGTGCAGGCCACGAGCCCCGCGCGAATTGATGAGGCGCTGGTGGAGAGCCCGAGCGCCGCGATGGCGGCGACGACGCCTTGGACCTTCGCGGCAGGCACGCCCGAAATCAAAAGGTTCTGCCAGACCGTGAGGCGGATGTCCCCGTCGCCAAGCGTGCGCGCGATATCGGCGAGCCCGCGCATCTGCGCCGCGCTGAGCCGGCCGACGGGCAGCACGACGCCGATCCAGTGCAGGCCGTCCTGCTTCTGCGGGTGCACGCCGATGTGGGCAGCGCGGTCGAACGCGGGACGGGCCGCGACCGCCTGCGGTGGGACGCGCAATAACTTGCGGCCGAGCTTCTCCTCGGCGAGCGCCAGCACCTTCTCGATACCGAGATTGTCGATCACGTATTTGAGCCGCGCCTTGTTGCGGTTGGTGCGGTCGCCATGGTCGATGAACACACGCACGACAGCGTCGGCGACGCCCGTCGCCTCGTCCGGCTTCACCACCGCGCCGGTCGCGCGTGCGAAGTCGTGGTGTCCGGTGACGCCGCCCAGCATCAGGGCGAACCAGACTCCCGGTTCGACGCCAAAGCCGTCCTTCACGGCGACCGCTTGGAAACCGATGTCGTTGGTGTCTTCCAGCACCGGGACGATGCCACCGCCATCGAAGGCGACGTTGAACTTGCGCGGCAGGCCGTAGAGCGTGCGCTCGTTGAGGATGTGGAAATGCCATTCGCGCGCATAGGGACGCGTGTCGATCAGCTCCTGCCGGTCTATGCCAGCGGTCGGCGAGCCGGTGACGTTACGGATGTTGTCCGCCCCGGCGCCGCGCGAGCACAAGCCCAGCTCCTGGATCGCCTCGACCATGGCGACGGCGTTCTTCGGCTCGATTTCGCGCATCTGCAGATTGGCGCGCGTGGTGACGTGCGAATAGCCGCCGGCGTAGCGCTCGGCGAGGTCGGCGAGGCCGGCAAGCTGCCAATGCGTGAGGATTCCGTTCGGGATGCGCAGCCGGCACATATAGGCGCTCTGCGCGGGTGCGCAGTAGAATAAGCCGAAATAGCGCCAGCGGAAATTGTCAGCGGCCTTCGGCACCTCATTGCCGGCGGCCTGCTGCTTGAGGCGCCCGTAGGCATCGAACGGATGCTGCTCGCGCTTGAACTTCTCCTGATCCGAGAGCTTGCCGCCGGCATTGAGCACGCGATCCTGCGCCATGATGTGCGCGGCATCGGGACCGGTCGGCTCCGCGGCCACGGGCGCACCGGCCGCGCCGCGCGCAGAGCGTGCGATCTGCAGGCCGGCGGTGAAGCCTTCGAGGTAGCGCTTCTGCTCGGTGGTGAAGTCGCCGGACATGGCGTCACCCCGAGCCGGCCCGAGGCGCTAGCCGACGGCGGTCGCGCAAGCCTCTGCGAGCGTTCTCGGTCATGCCGCCTCGACAAAGCTGTGGCGTTCGTAGAGGAATTCGAGCACGCGCTGACGGCATTTGAGGTAGGTCGGGTTGGCGGAGAGCTCGAGCCGCCGGCGCGGCCGCGACAGCGGCACGTCGAGCACTTCGCCGATGTGCGCTGCCGGGCCGTTCGTCATCATCACGATGCGGTCCGACAGTAGCTTGATTCCGCCGTCAAGCGAGAGCACGCCGGCGAAGAAGCCGTTGAGCCAGCTGCGCTGCTCGGCCGTGAACGCCGCACTCTCGGGAATGAACTCCGGGATCGAAGGGCGCGACGCGATGTTCATTAAGTCGGCTCGACCGTGCCTGTCTTAAACGCGCGCTTCTGCGAGGCTTGCCGTGCTTATCGAACGGAAGCTCTTGCGCAGGTAGTACCACCAGGTGAGCGCCAGACAGGTCGCGTAGAACGCGAGATAGATCGCCAGCGCCAGATGCGGACCGCCGGTCGCGGCGATCGACGCGCCGAAGCCACGCGGGATCAGGTAACCGCCGCAGGCGCCGACCGCGCCGATGAATCCGAGCGCCGCGGCGGCTTCGATGCTGGCAGCCTTGATGGCCGCCAGCCGGCCCGCTTCGCCCGAACCTTTGGTTTCGCGGAGTTTCCCTTCGCGGAAGATCGACGGGATCATCCGGTAGGTCGAGCCGTTGCCGATTCCGGTCGTGACGAAAAGAATGAGGAACATTGCCAGGAAGCCGGTAAAGTCTTTGATCTCCACGAAGTACATGACGCCGACGGTCGCTGCGCCCATGGCGATGAAGTTCCAGAACGTCACGATCGCGCCGCCGACCTTGTCGGACAGCAAGCCGCCGAGCGGGCGCGACAGCGAGCCCACAAGCGGGCCCAAGAACGCGATCGCCACCGTGATCTCAGGAAACTGGGTCTTGAGGAGCAGCGGAAACGCGGCCGAGTAGCCAATGAAGGAGCCGAAGGTCCCGATATAGATGTAGGACATGACCCAGGTATGCTTGCGCTTGATAATGGCAAGCTGGTCTTTGAACGACGAGCGTGCCGAGGTGAGGTTGTTCATGAAGAACGCTGCGCCGACGACGGAGATGGCCAGCGGCAAGAGCCACATCAGACCGGCGTTCGGAAGATAGATGCCGCCCGCGCCCGGCGTCGCCTGATAGAGGTTGATCAGGCCAACGCCCAGCAGAATCGGCGTCAGCAACTGGACGCCGCTGACGCCGATGTTTCCGCCGGCTGCGTTCAAGCCCAACGCCCAACCCTTCATGCGGTCGGGGTAGAAGAATGAAATATTGGCCATGCTCGAGGCGAAGTTGCCGCCACCGAGACCTGCCGTCGCAGCGACACACAGCATCAGCGAGAATGGCGTATCGGGCTGGGTCACGAAATACGCGAGCGCGATCGTCGGAATGAACAGCACCGACGCGCTGAAGATCGTCCAGTTGCGGCCGCCAAAGGTCGTGACTGCGAACGTGTAGGGAAACCGCATCAGCGAGCCGATCAGGCCGGGCAGCGCCACGAGCTGAAACAGCTGGTCGGTCGTGTAGGGAAAGCCGGCCTGCGGCAGTTTGGTCGCGACGATGCTCCAGATCAGCCAGATCGAAAAACCGAGGTGCTCGGCAACGATTGACCAGATCAGATTGCGTCGAGCGATGGCCTTCCCTTTCGAGTTCCAGTATTTCTCATCCTCTGGGTTCCAATCTGAAATCCAGCTCGTCGTCTTGCTCATCGAAGAGTTCCCCTGTCTGAACGGGCATAACCGCGGGTATTTGAATCGATGGTGCGACGCCCCGTGCGTCTTTCACCTGCTCTACCGAACAAAAAACCGCAGCCCGAGGCGTCGCGCGTGTGCCTCAGACAGCGGCGTTGCTGATGTGGGTCCGTCGTTGGACCCGCCGGCGCCGTCGTTGCCGACGTCGCCGTCTTACGCACTTTCCAATTCAAGCTTCGTGCCAGATCGGGCGTTTTTCCGTTCTGGCAATCGGATCAGTGAGTTGCCTGAATTCTTGAACTTGCCGGGAGGGCGCTAACGGCGCTGCCCTTGATTAGAGAGCGGTCGCCGCCTGCAGCAATATTGTGCAGCGCAAAAAATGGGCACCACTGCCTCTTTACAAACGCCGAATCGTCCAGGCCGCCAGATGACCGCCGATGTCGTTGGCATCGAGCGCGTGATCGTAGAGGCGTCGGGACGTTGTTCTGGGCACCTTGCCGGCGGAGATCAGGTAGGGCATCGGCGTGAGGATGTGGGCGCCGTCGATGCCGTTGCCTTCGCCGCCGAGCACCAGGTTGTCGCGCGTGGCGCCCCATGACGCCTGCTTCGCCACCTCCACATCGGGCATGCGCCACTCCGGCTATCTGATCTCATCGGGCGACCAGTCGCGGCTCTATATCGGCGACACGATGCACCATTACATCATCTCGGTGCAGCAGCCCGACTGGACCATTCAGTTCGATGGCGATGCGCCTGCCGCGCAGGCAAGCCGCAAGGCGCTGCTCGAAAGCTCGTCCGCATCGGGCCCGCGCATTTTCGCCTTTCACCGAGGAGCCGAAGGCACGGATCGTCAAGGGGACGTGACGACGACCAACGGCCCCAGGGGGTTGCCGGAATCCGAGCGGCCCAATGAAGGCGCCCACAGGCTCGACACCGCTCCATCAAGATAGAGCGCGTCATCGCAATGCAGCCCGTCCCGAAACAGGCGCGCCAGCTTGCCGAACGACACCGGCCTGTCGCTGATCACGAACAGCGCCGTGTGGCGGCCGCTGACGCCCACGCCGTTGCGCGAATAGCGCGAAGCGCCGTCCGGCTGGAAATCAGGATGCAGCTGCCCGCCGATCACCAGCATCGGACCGGACTGCGTTGCCCACGTCGGCTGACGCGCGGCAGCGATGTAGTCATCCGTGGCCGAAACGTGCGGATCGCCGTCAGCATCAATCCAAAACACGCCGTTCGGCTTCATGTAGAAATTTCCGGGCCCGGCTGTGATGCTGATCGATTTCAGCTCGCGCGCCTGCTCGACATAGAGGCCGATAGGCGAACCCGCTTGATCGTACATCCCGGCGTTCATCGCGAAGGCGAGCTTGCTTTCGTCGACCTCATGAGAAAGAGCTGCGAAGGAGCGATACGGCGTTCCCGCGATCGACTTCCACGCCAGGCGCAGTTTCTGCGTTTGCGCATCAAAGCTGCAGACGACAAAACCGTCGCCCTCGAACACGTGATGCTCGCATGGATTGGCGACCGCTTGCTTTGCGCCGGCGGCGGAAAGACTCAACATTGAGAGCGCGCAAAGGATCATTCTCAGGACCATCGCCGATCTCTGTCGCACGATTCCGGTGTTTGTGTGGAACCTCTGTGCAGTCAACGCTGTTCGATGTGCAGTCAGCGCTGTTTCATTGCCCAAGAAATTGCCCAAGAATTCAGATGGCTGGTGATATCTTCAGCATCGAATACGGGTCCCGCGAAGGCACCAATGCGATCGGCGGGAACAGTGACGTTCGCGTAATTGCCGTGGGGCGCGGCATCAAACAGATCGGGCCGGAATACGGCCTTGGCGGCGGCGAGGAGATCTTCGGACAGTGAGGCTTGGCCCCAGCGCACCATCTGGGCATAGAGCCATGCTGCCTGCACGGGATCGGGACGTGCGGCGCCGTTGTGTCCAATCAGAAGGTAGCGCTTGTCCGTCCGCGTGCCGCCATTAGGCGCGACCTTCAGGCGACCTTCGAGCGTGCGTTCGATCACCTCAGCCGCGACCCCGACGCGATGGGACGCCGCCAAGAGAGCGGCAACCTCGCGGCGATTGGCGGGATCCTCGATGAAGGCGGCGCTGCGGTCGAGGGCGCGTACCAGCCGTATGACCGCGTCAGGATTCTCGTCCGCCCAGCGCGCGCGCACCGCCAGCACCTTCTCGGCGGCGTGTGCCAGGATCTCGCACGAGAAATGCAGAATGCAGCCCACCCCGAGATTGACCGCGACCGAGTTCCACGGTGCTCCGACGCAGAAGCCGTCGACCTGTCTGCTGGCAAGGCTTTCGACCATATAGGGCGGCGGCAGCACTACGAGGCGTACATCTTCGTCGGGATCGATGCCGGCCGCCGCCATCCAGAAGCGCAGCTGATAATTGTGAGTCGAGAACGGAAAGGTCATGCCGAAGGCGAGCGGCTCTGCGCCAATGCGCTTGCGCTTCTCGAGCACCCGCGCCAGCGCGCGCGCCGACACCAGCGGGTCGAGAACGTTGCCGTCCGCGGCCTCGACGATCTCGGCATGAAGCTGGGGCGACACCGTGATGGCATTGCCGTTCACGCCAAGCTCGAAGGGTGCCACGATCGGCACCTTGATGTGCCCAAGCCCCAGGCTTGACGCGATCGCGACCGGCGCCAGCAGATGCGCCGCATCGAACAGCCCGATATTGAGCTTGTCGCGTACGTTCGACCACGAGACCTCGCGGATGAGCTCGATGTCGAGGCCTTCCGCGGCCGCGAATCCCTTGTCGACCGCGATCAGCAGTGAAGCCGCGTCGCACAGCGGAATGAACCCGATCCGCAGCCGTGTCTCGGTCATTTGAACAGCTCCGCCGCCGTGATCACGGACTGCGCGACTTCCGCAATCTTGCGGTTCTCGTTCATGGCGGTCTTGCGCAAAAGCGCATAGGCGCTTTCCTCGGAGAGATTCTTGGCCTTCATAAGTATGCCCTTGGCGCGGTCGATGATCTTGCGTTCTTCCAGCGCGCTCCTGGTCTGTTCGAGTTCGTTCTGCAGCCGCGAGAACGCGTTGAAGCGCGAGATGCAGAGGTCGAGGATCGACTTGATCCGCTCCTTCTTGAGCCCGTCGACGATGTAGGCGGAGACGCCGGCGTCGACCGAAGCCTGTATCGACGCGCTGTCGGACTGGTCGACGAACATCGCGACCGGGCGCCGCACCACCCGGCTGACCTGGAACATCTGTTCGAGCACGTCGCGGCTGGGATTTTCCAGATCGATCAGGATGACGTCAGGATCGATGCCATAGATACGGGCGAGCAGGTTCGTAGTGCCCTCGATGCGCACGACATTCCGGTAGCCGGCCTCGCGCAGCCCGTTCTCCAGGATCGCGGCACGGACCGGGCTTTCGTCGACAATGACGATATTGAGGGAGGCGTCCATCGGCACTGCTGGCGGTTCAAGCGGCGTGCCAAGCGCGAGACTGAGAAAAGATGCCCCTATTCAGCGGGTAGCCGCCGGCCATGCTGCATCTTTTGCACGCACCAAGCCTATCGATTGTGCATTGCACAATCCCCTGCGTATTTGTGCGGCTCGCGCGGCGCCGAGGTGGTCACGGCGGCATTGGAGCACCGACGAATGGGACGAGGCGCTCGCCGGGTCCATGCGGCTTGCGAACTTGAGGAACTCCTTAATGCCCTGGAGCGGCGTTGCTTTGCCGGCCCCGTCGTTGGCCCTCGGTACCGCCATGCAGCGCGCGCACGGCGCGAGCTTGGCGCGGATCGCCTGCGCAAATGTGGGCGCCGCTCCGTCGCTGGAGATGCCGATGACCAACGGCAAGCGGAACAGCCAGTTGCGGCCTGGCGCTTTGATCGCCTGGCGTTCCTGATAGCGATGCAATGCCAGCCGAGGGGGATTCAGTTCCAGCCAAGAAGGGTCTTGCGCCACTCCAAGACGGCAAAATGGGCTATCGGCAAGCACACGATGCTAAGTTGGGCAAATGAGAGTGCTAAGCCTTTCGTTTTCAATCACGGCTTCAATTCCGCTACCTTTCCGTTCATTCCAAATATAGCGGTTGCCTGTGACTTCATCGGGGTCTCCCAGCTGAAAATAGACCTCCGAGATAGGATCATCGGGTTTCAATAGATTGCACCTGCTGGCCGGATTGGCCCAATAACCACAGCTCCCGGTCCAGTAGCACAGGCGTGTGACACAGCTGCTGGGGACGCTTGCCCACTTACCACCCAACGTCTGGCATTAGCTCGCCATAGGGGCCGGTATACGTCAATGCGTACACCGCTGAGCCTATCAGGAATGCAGCGAGGACGAAAAAGACTTTGGTCCGCATGGGGCGCCACTCAATTCGTCCGATCGGGAAGCTGCGCAGCGGCGCCACCCGTGCGCTCCCGCGAGAGCCCGAGGGTCAGGCAGAATGGTATCGCTGGGTTCCCGCTTTACGCGGCGGCGAACGGAGCAGGTGCCTCATTCCCGATTCCAAGGGGGCTACACCGGCTTCTCGCCCAGGATGGTGACGCGCCGCAAGAGGCGCCGCTCGCCGGCGGAGAAATCCGTGCGCGCGTGGAGCGTGCAGCGGTTGTCCCACATCAGGATGTCGCCGACGCGCCAGACGTGCTGGTAGACGAACCGCATCTGCTCCTGGTGGTCGAACAGCAGCTGAAGCAGCGCATCGCTCTCCTCGCGCGGCAGGCCCTCGATCTCGCGCGTCATCAGGCGGTTGACGTAGAGCGCCTTGCGGCCGGTGGCCGGATGCGTGCGCACGGCAGGATGCCATGCCGAGGCCCGCGCGTTGTCGTAGTTGGCGCTGCGCAAGGTCGTGTCCTGGTCATAGGCGTTGAACGCGCGCCGGCCGGCGAGGCGCTCTTTGACCGGCTCGGGCAGCGTCTCGTAGGCGGTGTAGGCGTTGGCGAACAGCGTGTCGCCGCCCTTGCTCGGGATCTCGATGGCGTAGAGCATCGTCGCCTTGGCGGGGACCGGCTGATGGCACTGGTCGGTGTGGAAATGCATCTCGCCGTCGGGCAGCGCGCCGATCGGCTTGCCGTCCTCGCGGATGTTGGAGATCAGCATCACGTTCGGATGCTTCACGCTGAAGGTGCGGCCAGAGGTGACCTTCGCGGGCGGGCCGAAGGTCTCGGCGAAGCGCACCTGCGCCTCCTCGTCGAGCGTCTGGTTGCGGACGAGGATGATGAGATACTGGTGCCAGGCGTCGAGGAACTTCTGCTTGAGCGCGTCGTCGATCGGATCGCGCAGGTCGACGCCGAGAATCTCGGCGCCGAGCGCGGGCGAGAGCGGCCGCGCCGTGAAGCTCGTGGCGGCGGACTTGTTGTGAGGGGCTGTGGCCGTGGTCGTTTCCATCATTGTTCTCCAGCGCCGCTTTCCTTCCCATGGGGCCAGTGGCATTTGATTGCCCGAAGTATACCGGCTAATGGCGGGGGCTCAAATCTGGCGTCTCGGGGTGACGGGGACGAAGTGCCTGCATCACACGGAGCCGGAAACGTCAATGGGCACGGGCTTGGCGGCGCCTTCCTTACAGGTCGGATGATGTCCGTCGAGCGACTGCAGCGATCAATTCGTCGGCTCGCGCCAGGAACCGCTTCAGCAGTGGCGAGGTGTTCGAGCGGTTGTAACCCATGAACAGGTCGATCGTCGGCGGCTCGCCCTTCAGCGCTCGCAGGACTACCGATGATGACAACACATGGCGCACGTAGATTGGCAACAGCGTCACGCCGCCCGTCGAGGCCACGAGCGACATCGTCGAGGTGAGATTGTCGGACTCGTATTCGGGCTTCAGTGTAATGCCGAACTTCGCCATGTAACCCTCGATCACCGACTTCAAAATCGGCGCGTAGCGTGTCGGGGAGATGTAGGTCTCGGCCGCGATCTCCTGCGGGCTGATCTCTTTGCGTGAGGCCAAGCGATGTCCGGCCGGCACCATGGCGACCAGCGGCTCCTTGATCATGAATCTGAAGGTGACGCCCGGTGCCGGCGCTTCACGCCGCAGGAGCGCCACGTCCATCTTACCCCGCATGAGCGCGCCGGCGAGGTCGGGGGACGACTGGCTGGCGAGAGTCATCTCGATGGCCGGCTCTTCCTCATGCAGAATGCGGAGCACGTCTGGCAGCCAGATCATCTCGTGACCGGTCAGGAAGCCGATCGTGAAAGGCGCCTTCTGCGGCTGCGCCGCACGACGCGCTGCTTCGCCGGCGGCTTCGACCTGAAGCAAGGCCAGCCGGGCATGATCGAGAAAGGTGCGGCCGGCCGCGGTTAGCTCGACGCCGCGCGCACCGCGCTCCAGCAGCTTGACGCCGACTTCCACCTCCAGATCACGGATCTGCCGGCTCAGCGATGGCTGCGCCGTGTGCAGCCGCCGCGCGGCAGCATTGGTGAGGCTGCCTTCCTCGGCCACCGCAACGAAATAGCGCAAATGCCGGAGCTCCATCCCCGAGCCATACCTCATGGGCATGGCTTGAGCAAACAAAGTCTTGGTGATTTGAGGTTGCCAGGACGACTTCATGCCCCGAGACGCTGCCGCGCACACCGCCCCTGGACAGGGCGCCAAATCCGGAGCCGCCGCACTTGCGCCTCCGTTAGGAGTGGAGACGACAATGTCGGCCTGCATTGCCTGCCCTGCCCCGCAGTCACGCGCGTCGCTCTCCTACAGGGCGACCACGGTCCTCGCCGTCATCACGGCCATGACCTTCGCGGCCAGCGGCGCCGCGCCGACGACGCTTTATCAGCGCTATCAAGAAATTTTCGGCCTCACGCCGTTCATCCTGACCGTCATCTTCGGCGCCTATGTGCTCAGCCTGCTCGGCGCTTTGCTCACCGTCGGCTCGCTGTCGGACTATATCGGCCGCCGCCCCGCGATCCTCGCGGCGTTGTCGCTCAACGTCGTCGGCATGGTCACGTTCATCTCGGCGGATTCCGCGGCGGCGTTGATTGCCGCCCGCGCTGTGCAAGGCTTTGCCACGGGTCTCGCCACCGCAACGCTCGGCGCCGCGATCATGGACACCGACCGCAGTCGCGGGCCGGTGTTGAACAGCATCACGGCATTTTTCGGCCTGACCGTGGGCAGCCTGGGCGGCGGTGCGCTGGTCACTTACGCGCCTGATCCTCAGCAACTCGTCTATGCGGTTTTGCTCGTCCTTTCGGCGGCCGAAGGGCTGCTCCTCTGGTACATGCCGGAGACCGTCACACCGAAGCCGGGCGCGCTCGCGTCGCTTCAGCCTCATGTCAACATTCCGGCCAGGGCGCGGCGCGCGCTCGTGCAGGTGACACCCGTCACCATCGCGGCGTGGGCGCTGGGCGGCTTCTACTTCTCGCTGATGCCTTCGCTTGTTCGTGTCGCGACCGGCGTGACCGTGCCGATCATCGGCGGGCTTGTCGTCAGCGCCTTGACGTTCAGCGGAGCGATCGCCGTGCTGTCGCTTCGTAACGCGTCGGCGCGTCGCATTCTGGCCGGCGGCATCCCCGCGCTGGTCACGGGCGTGGCGATCACGCTTGCGGGCGTCCAGACGCAGCGTGTGAGCCTTATGCTCTTCGGCACGATCATTGCCGGCATCGGCTTTGGCGCGGCCTTCTCCGGCGCGATGCGAACCGTGCTGCCGCAAGCCGAAGCGCATGAGCGCGCGGGCCTCCTCTCCGCCTTTTATGTCGAGGGCTATCTGTCCTTCAGCCTGCCGGCCATTCTGACCGGCTTGGTCGCGCCGCTCGCCGGCTTGCCGCTGGCCGCGGACGTCTATGGCGCAGTGGTGATTGTGCTGGCGCTCGGTTCGCTGTTGGCGATGTTGCACTCGCGCTAATGGGTCGACCTCCAGGTGCGAACAGCACAACGATGATACCGGCCGGGCGCCTCACCCGCTCGTGCCCGGCCGACCAACGCCGTGGACGCTCGCGCCGCAACGGACTAGTCTTTCCGGCGCGGACGGTTCAATCACAACGACAATTCACGGGAGGACAGCAATGCAGCGAATTCTCGCCGTACTGGCACTTGGCGTCTGCGGCAACGCTCTCGCCGGCGCTGCGGCCCTGGCGCAGACGGCACCCGAAGTGACGCTCACCCGCCTCGACTGCGGCACGCCGCAGGCGCCGACCGAGGTCAATCAGCGCTTCTCCGACACCTACAGCTACGGCGACCTCAAGGTCCAGCTCGTGTTCAGCTGCTATCTGATCAAGCATGGCGACGAATACATGGTGTGGGACACCGGCCATTCGATGAGCGCCGGAGCGGTGGCGCCGAAGGTGAGCCTGGTCGATGAACTCGCGCAATTGAAGGTGAAACCCGAGCAGGTCAAATACGTCGGCATCAGCCACTATCACGGCGACCACATCGGCCAGGTCAGCTCCTTCCCGCAATCGACGCTGCTGATCGGCAAGGGCGACTGGGACGTGCTGACCAGCACCAAGCCCCCCGCCGGCGTGAACCCGGCGCCGTTCGCGAACTGGATCAGCGGCGGCGGCAAGGTCGAAGCCCTGCCCGGGGACAAGGACGTGTTCGGCGACGGCAGCGTGCTGGTGCTGAGCACGCCCGGGCATACGCCCGGCCATCACTCGGTCCTGGTCAAGCTCAAGGAGAAGGGCAACGTGCTGCTCAGCGGCGACCTTGCCCATTTCCATGAAAACTACGACAGCAACGGCGTGCCCACGTTCAATACGAATCGCGCAGAATCGCTCGCGTCGATCGACCGCTTCAAGAAGATTGCGGCGAACTTCAAGGCCACCGTCATTATCCAGCACGACGCGCGCGACGTGAACAAGCTGCCGGCGTTCCCGGCCGCCGCGAAGTAGCCCAGAGCCGCAAGCTCCGTCACCTCTCCCCGCCTGCGGGGAGAGGTCGCCGAGCGAAGCGAGGCGGGTGAGAGGATTCTCCAAGAACCCAACTCGTGGAGACTCCCCCTCACCCGACCGCCTCCGGCGCATAGCCGATGCAAAGCATCGGCGTTCTTGGCGCCAAGAACGGCGGCCGAAGGCCGCCTATGCTCTCCCCACAAGCGGGGCGAGGTTTCCAAGCCTGCGGCTCCTTCAGAAGCCACCGAACAGCCCTGAGACATCGCCTCGTGCCGCAAACTCCGTCACCTCTCCCCGCTTGCGGGGAGAGGTTTCCGAGCTCGCGGCGCTTTCGGAAATCACCGACAGCGCTAGTCCGTCGCTTGTGTCGGGGGCGGCATCCTGATGAAGTGGAAAACTCTGGAGGAGCCCACATGCCGCAGCGTCGTTCCACGGCCGTCGTGTTCGCCGCGTCGTGCATCGCTTCTTGTCTGGCGGCAGACGCCGCCGCGGCGCAAGACGCGGTCGAGGCGTTCTACCGCGGCAAGACCGTCACCATCACGGTCGGCTCGGCGGTCGGCGGCGGCTACGACACCTACGCGCGGCTGGTCGCGCGCCATCTCGGCCGCCACATCCCCGGCAATCCGACGATCGTGGTGCAGAACATCCCGGGCGCCGGCAGCAACAAGGCGGCATCCTATGTGGCGCTGCAGGCGCCCAAGGACGGCACCGCAATCGGCGCGATCCAGTCGGGCGCGATCCTGCAGCCGCTGATCTCCGACCAGCCGATCCCGCATGATCCCTCGGCCTTCATCATGCTCGGCAGCGCCAACCGCAGCGTCTACCTGTGCGTGGTGCGCGCCGACGCCCCCGTGAAGCGGTTCGAGGAGCTGTTCGAGAAGGAGGCGATCATCGGCACCAGCGGCGAAGGCGCGACGCTGCGGGAATTGCCGATCATGCTGATCAACGTGCTCGGCGTGAAGCTCCGCCTGATCGGCGGCTACGCCGGCAGCCGTGAGATCGTGATCGCGATGGAGCGTGTCGAGGTGCAAGGCATGTGCGGCATGGACTGGTCAAGCCTCGCGACCCAGCAGCGCAGCTGGATCAGCAGCGGCTTCGTGCGCCTCCTGGCGCAGGAGGACCTCAAGGGCCACCCGGAGATGAACCGCATGGGCGTGCCGCTGACGATCTCGTTCGCGAAGACCGAGGAAGACCGGCAGGTGATGGAGATGATCTACAGCCAGAACCTGTTCGGCCGCCCCTATCTGGTGCCGCCCGGCGTTCCCGCCGACCGGGTCGCGGCGCTGCGGGGCGCGCTCGCCACCATGCTCGCCGACCCGGCGCTGCTCGAGGACGCGCAGCGATCCGGCCTCGACATCGGACCGATGGGCGGAGAGGAGTTGCAGGCGCTGGTGGCGCGCCTCTATGCGCTGCCGCCCAAGGTGATCGAGCGGGCGAAGCAGTCGCTGATCTACCGGCCGCCGCCGCGCTAGCGCGCGCCGTTTTCGGCTGGATCACCCCTCTCCGTTCGTCCCCGCGCAGGCGGGGACCCAGGGCCACGGACACCTGCCTTGCGAGTCTGGGTCCCCGCTTCCGCGGGGGACGAACGGAGAGGACGATTCCGTACCAGCAAGACATGGTCAGCCCGCGGCCGATCGGCTCAGGACATGAGGGCGGCCCGGAACTTACGCACCGGCTCAACCGACGGGTCGTCGAACTTGACGATCGTGTCGGGCGGCGCGCCCACGACCTGGATGTGATCGCCGCCGCACAAGGCGCAATGCATCATGTGAAAGCCGAGCGCGCGGTAGACCTCGAACTGCTCCTCGCTGAAGAACTGGTCGCCGGTCGTCTCGTGCGGGAACCGGCTGTAGCGCCGCGCATAGTCGCGGATGTAGTCGTTCTCGTCGCCGGTCAGGGACGATTTGACATACATGAGATAGCCGGTCTCGCCGCCGCCGTAGTCGATGGTGCCGATCGCAACGTGCGGCCCGGCTTGCGGCTTCGGCAAGCCCGCATCGGCCGACGACGACATCAGCGCCAGCGTAGTCTTGCGGATCGCCTCCCAGGGGAGGTTGATGAGCACGCCGAGGTCGATGCGCGCGTAGCGCTCGAGCCGCATCAGTGACGGGAAATGCATGGTGAAGTCGGTCTCGGCGTCAACGGCGATGATGAAGCGGCAGCGGCGCCGCAGCAGCTCGTAGACGCCGAGGTTGTCGATGTGGCCGCCGTCGGTCAGATAGACCTCGTCGGCGTTCTCATAGAGGCGGCCGGTGATCTCCGACCAGAGGAACAGGTTCGAGCGGTGCTTTGGAATCCATGCACGCCGCGCCGCCTTGTCGCCGCGCACGGCGCCGGTCGGCGCGTCGAATGCCGGGTTCCGCAACCAATAGCCGAGCCGGATGTTGAGGATCGTCAGCGTCGGCACGAGCGGACGCACCGAGCTCGCCCCCATGTTGGAGGAGGCGGCGGTGCCCGAGACCGTCATGGCGGTCGCGAGGTCGAGCTCGGCGGCGGCGGGCGCGAAGTCCTCGCGCGGGGCGTAGCCGGTCGCCTCGCTGCCGATCCAGTATTTCGAGAACAGAAAGAAATCGGCATTGCGGCCGCGACGGTTGGCGTAGTCGGAGCCCTGGATGTTGATGGTCGCGTTGATTAGGTGATAGGGCGCGTGGGCATCGGACAGATCGCCCAGTCGCATCGTGTCGAGCATGTCGAAGTCTCGACGCTGAACGACGCTCGGCTGCTTGGCGGCGGGCGGGTCGCGGCCGCGATTGTTCGGGTCGAATAGGAACGCCTTGCTCAGCCGGTCGCGATAGAGCCGATGCAGCGAATTGGCGTTGGGCCGCAGCAGAAAGGACAGCAGCAGCAGCACCACGCCGCAGGTCAGATAAAAGAGCGCCACCGGGCGATCGACCACCCGCCCGAGCATGAGCTCGCTCGTGCCTTGCGACACCTGAAGCAGCCATGCGGGCGTGTGCTCCCCCCGACCGAGGGGTGATCGGGCTTCATCGTTGATGATGCCCCAATAGCAGAGATAGAAGAATGCAACCCAGATCAGCAGCGGCACGGCGGCGCCCGCGATCCACACGGCGGCCTTGGTCGCCAGCGTCGTGATCTGTGCCATCCACCCGGAGGCCGCCGTCGCCGCCTTGAGAATATCGCCGAACTGCTGACGGAACAGGGTCACGGCGGCGGCGACGGGCGCCGAGATCGCGGCCAGCGTCTTGACCCAACTGGTGAGGAGGCCGAGAAAGACTCCGGTCTCCACCCCCGCCTTGGCATCCGCGATACCGAACATGCCGGCAACGACGAAGGGCTGCAGCTCGCAGAAGAACGCGACCGCGACCACGGCGAGGACACCCGCGCCCCAGACCGGCAGCCTGGTGCGAAACTCGGAACGCTGGTCCGGCGGCAGCAGCGACCGATAGAGCGCCCACACGAAGAAAAGCACCAGGGCTGCCAGCGCGAGCGCGAGCGTGATGCCGAAATTCTCGACCGGCAGGTATCGGGCCAGCGAAATCCAGAACAGGTTTGGGCTGTGCAACTGCGAACGATCGGGATTCGACCAGATCGTGAGCGCCACCAGCAGCAGCACGATGGGCAGGACACGGGCGAGGTTGGCGACGAGTCCGCGCACCAGGATGGCCAACCCGGTCAGCACGTCGCGCAAGCCGGTCGGGATGAGGTAGTTCGAATAGTTGCGCAGATGGCCGACCGCCTCGGTATCGCTGATCTCCTGTGCCAGCGGCTTGCCGGCGGCGGGATCGGTCGGCCGGTTGCCGAAGACGAATTCGCCCCGGCTCTTGCTCATGGTGGCGCTCAGCGAGCAGCCGATATAACCGCCGCCCGACACCGTCGATAAATAGTCCACGTTGCGCAGCGCATTGTGGTGATTGAGCGCCTGCAGTACACCGAGGCACAGCGAAGCCGACCGCATGCCGCCACCGGACAGCGACAGCCCCACCGCGTCGATCGGTTCGCCCGCGCGTTCGAAATTGTCCCCGAGCGACAGTTGCGGCCGCACCGGCTCGCCCCGCTGCTCCCGCAGCTTGTTGAGCTCCCGGCGCCGTTCATTGATGGCCTTGATCTCGTCCTGGAGAATCCAAAAGGCGGTATCCTCGGCGACCGACCTTGCCGCGATGGACATGGCGCCAGCCCTCCTGATGGGGTCAAGGAGGCTAATTCACCGCAACTTGCAATTCCACGGGGTTAAAGCGGGTGCAAGAATTCTACCGGCACCAGTTCTACTCCGTCAGGAAATGAGCAGAGCTAGCCGGCGCGCGTCGGCACCAACGGCAGCTTGAACTGCAACGGCATCAGTGGCGGGCTATCGCCGCCGCCGTCGCGCCAGCGTCCCGGCGTCATGCCGGTGACGCGCTTGAAGGCGCGGCTGAAGGCGGCTTCCGACTCGTAGCCGACGTCGGCGGCGATGCCGGCAATGCTGTCGTGACCGTTGCGCAGCCGGTCGGCCGCAAGCTGGATGCGCCAGCCGGTGACGTAGTCGATCGGGGGACGTCCGAGCAGCAGGTTGAAGCGCTCGGTCAGCACCGTGCGCGAGGAGCCGGCCGCACGCGCGAGATCGTCGGCGGTCCAGCGTCGCGCCGGGTTCGCGTGCACGAGCTGCAGCGCGCGGCCGACGACCGGATCGTTGAGCGCGGCAAACCAGCCCTTGCTGCCCACGGGCAGGCGGCTGGCGTGGCGGCGCAGGACCTCGATGAACAGCACCTCCATCATCCGCCCGAGCATCATCTGCATGCCGGGCGTCGCCGAATCGGCGAGGGTCAGCACCTCGCGGACGGTCGTGGCGATCAGCGATCCGACCTTGTCGTCGCCGGTACGCTCGACCAGCAGTTCCGGCAGCGAACGGAACAGCGGCGCGAACAGAAACTCCGACGACTCCAGAAAGCCGCACACGATCTGCGTCTCGGCGCCGCCGCCGCCATAGTTCAACGTCCAGATGCCGTCCACCGGCCCCTGCCGGATGAATTCGGGGATGAACCCGAATTCGCCCACCTCGCCGCTCCAGAACCGGTGCTTGCCGGCGAACGGCATCAACAGCAGGTCGCCAGCGAGGAGCTCATGCCGCGCGCCGCTGGCGGTCTCGAACTGGCAGCCGCCGCTGGCGATGAGGTGGAACAGGCTGATGTGGCGCAGGTGCGCCATCGGCATGCGACGATCGTAACGCTCGGGCGAGCGCAAGCCGAACGGGGCGGTGAAGGACCCGCGGAAGAACACCGCGCCGGTGAGGCGCACCGCCCGCAACAGCTCAGACAGCACATCGGGCCCGGCGGCCGGATCCGGGCGCTGCGGACGGTCGGCAAAGGAATCCGGTGTCTTGGTCATTGTCGAGCGACCGCAATTCTCCGATAGCTCCGCGCCCCCGCGGCTTCGCCTATGCCGCGGAACCATCGCGCCTGCAAAGGAACATCCTATGTCCGTTCAGACCCTGAGAAAAATGGAATCGTCGCCACCCAATTGGCGCCAGACCCTGGCAGAAATCGGCCCGCAACTTGCGCAAGAAGAAAGCCGCTGCGACACGGCGAATGCCTATGTCGCAACCAACATGGTCATGCTGCGTGAGCATGGCTTCCTCGAGCTCGGCGTGCCGGCCGAGCTCGGCGGCGGCGCCCTGTCGCGAACCGAGCTTGCCGAGATGCTGCGCGAGCTCGCCCACCATTCCAGCGCGACCGCGCTCGCCCTGTCGATGCACACCCATCTGGTGGCGGCGGCAGCCTGGCGCTGGCGTCACCAGAACGCACCGACCGATGGGCTGCTCAAGCGCGTCGCCAAGGAGCGCCTCCAGCTCCTGTCCTCCGGCGGCTCCGACTGGCTCCCGGGCTCCGGCAAGGCCGTGAAGGTGGAAGGCGGCTACCGCGTCAACGCCCGCAAGGTCTTTGCCAGCGGCGCGCCGAGCGCGCAGCTGTTCATGACCATGGCGATCGAGGAGAACGCCGCCGAGGGCCCAACCGTCATTCACTTCGGCGTGCCGATGAGCGCCGAGGGAATCTCGATCGTCGAGACCTGGGACACGCTCGGCATGCGCGGGACCGGATCGCACGACGTGGTGATGGAGAACGTGTTCGTTCCCGACGCCGCAGTCGGCGGACGCCGCAAGCCCGGGGTGTGGCACCCGCTGATGGAGATCGTCACGCTGGTGGCATTCCCGCTGGTCTATGCGGTCTATACCGGCGTCGCCGAGGCGGCGCGCGACCTTGCCGTGAAGGCGGCCGCCAGGCAGCGCGACGCCAGCATGATCGACGCGGTCGGCGCGCTCGACACCGAGCTTACGGCGGCGCGGATCGCGCTCGCCAGCATGGTTCGCTTCGCCGAGGACGCCCGTCCGGGACCGGACACCAGCAACACGATCTTCATGCATCGCGCGCTCATCGAGCGCGCCGTGCTGGCGACGCTCGATCAGGCGCTCGACGTGGCAGGCGGCGCCGGCTATTTCCGCCGGCTCGGCCTCGAACGGCTGTTCCGCGACGGCCAGGGCGCGCGCTTCCATCCGCTGCGCGGCGCCGCCCAGCGGCGGGTTGCCGGACGCATCGCGCTCGGACTGCCGATCGACGAAGCGGCCTGACGGTCGATGTCATAGTCGCTCGCCGCCGACGTTCGGCGGCGAGACATCCGGCATGGCCTAACCCGTTCGCCCCCGCGCAAGCGGGGACCCAGGGCCAACGGACTTGATCTCGCGAAGAACTGGGTCCCCGCTTGCGCGAGGACGAACGGGAGGGTCTAGCCCTTGCTTACCTGCCAGCCACCGAGGTGTCGCCCAGCAGTTCGGGCAGCAGGTGCTTCCAGTGCTTGGCGTCGCCAGTGGTGCCGTGGCCGCGCGTCGTCTCCGACGCCGGGACCAGGTAGAAGCGTCCGTTCTTCACCCGCTTGATCTCGCGGTCCATGATCCCGAGCTCGGGCGGATTGCGCTCGTCGTCGGCCGAATTGATGGCGAGCACGCGCGCCTTGATCGACTCGAGCCGCGGGGCGGGGTCGTAATCGCGCGAGGCGTCATAGGCGTAGATCAGGTCGTTGGCGTCGACGGTCTCGCGCTCCGCCAGCCGCGCCTCGAGCAGCGCGTCGGCCTTGGCGCGGGTCGGCGCGAGGCGATGCAGGGTCTGCGTGCCGCCGCTGGTGGCGAGGCTGAAGGCCGCCTGGGCATATTTAAGGCTGTGCGGCTGCTCGGTGTAGTTGCCGCCATTGTAGCCCGGGTCGGCCTTGATGGTCTCGATCATCATCCGACGCAGGATCCAGTTGCGGCCGGCCATCGCGGTCGGCTGCGACGCCATCGGCACCAGCGCGTCAACGAAGTCGGGATACATCTCACCCCACATCCAGGAATGCATCCCGCCCATCGACTGGCCGATCACGAGCTTGAGGTGGCGCACGCCAAGGTGCTCGGTGAGCAACCGGTACTGCGCCTGCACCATGTCATCGTAGTTGTAATGCGGAAACTTGGTGCGCAACCCGTTCGACGGCTTCGACGATTTGCCGGCGCCGATCGCATCCGGAATAATGATGTAATACTTGGACGCATCGAGCGGCTGGCCGGGACCAAAAAGCTCGCCGGCAAAGTTCTTGTTCATCATGCCCGTGCTGGAGCCAGTGCTCCCATGCAGCACCAGGACCGGCTCGCTGGTCGGCGCGCCGACGGTCAGGTAGTGCAGCTTGAGCTCGGGCAGGACTTCGCCGGTGTGGAAGCGGAAGTCCTTCACCACCCAGTCGCCCTGCTGCGGCTGCGGCGTATCGGCGCGGACCGGCGCGCCAGCGAGCACGGCGATAGCAACGAGCGAGGCGCAGATCGTATTGCGGCGCATGATCGGTCTCCTCCCTGAGCGGTCTTGGCAAGCCGACGGCGTGCGTCCTCGTGCCGCTCTCCCCGCGATGATAGGCGGACCTTGCCCCGAGGCAAAGCGAAACGTTAGAACGGATCAGCCGCGCCATGGAACACGGTCCGGCTTGTGAGAGGACGCATGACCCGACTGCTCGCCGCCTGCCTGATCGCGCTGGCTTCGACCGCCGCCGCCGATGCGCAAAGCTTCCCGAGCAAGACGATCCGCATCATCGTGCCGTTCACGCCGGGCGGCTCCAACGACGTGGTGGCGCGCGAGATCGCCAACGGGCTGCAGGCGCGCCTCAAGGAGACCGCGGTGGTCGAGAACAAGCCGGGTGGCGGCGGCACCATCGCCTATCAATATGTGGCAAAGGCGCCGGCCGACGGTCATCTGCTGCTGATCGCGCCGGCTTCGTTCACGATCGGCCCGCATCTCACGCGCAATCCGGTCTATCACCCGGTCAACGATTTCGCCGCGATCAACCAGGTCGCCGACGTGCCGTTCGTCATGGTGGTACCGGCAAGCCTGCCGGCGCGGAGCCTGCAGGAGTTCATCGCGCTCGCCAAGACGTCGCCCGACAAGCTGAGCTTCGGCTCGGTCGGCGTCGGCACGCCGCAGCATCTCGGCGGCGAACT
>Ga0066903_100000809_pt1 | contig 21109 bp, 15 predicted proteins | sample PanSoiMetaGPlot1_FD_67491 | JGI IMG/M metagenome (GOLD analysis project Ga0066903, IMG submission 67491) | Tropical forest soil microbial communities from Panama analyzed to predict greenhouse gas emissions - Panama Soil - Plot 1 (version 2) | ecosystem: Environmental > Terrestrial > Soil >... | reverse complement strand
TCGAGCCCGATCGAACCCCGTGGCTGAAGAGCCACGTGCCGGATCTTCTGCTGGTGCCGGCGGTTCTCTACTCCCTCTTCCAGGGACACGCGGCGTGGGGCGGAGGACTCGTCATCGTGCGGGAGTGCTTCGTCATCTACCGGATGATCTCCCGCACCCGCTGGTTCTTAACACTCCATCTCGACCTGCAGCTGCGCCCCACCCAGCAGCTGGCGCTCAGCTTCCTGCTGTGCATCGCGGGCGGAAGCCTCCTGCTGACTTTCCCCGCCGCGACGGCGGACGGGCGCGGGGCGCTCCCCATCGACGCCATCTTCACGGCCACCTCGGCGGTGTGCGTCACGGGCCTGTCGGTGCTCGACATCGGCAGCACCTATTCGCGCTTCGGTCAGGCCGTCATCCTGCTCCTCATCCAGATCGGCGGACTGGGCATCATGACCTTGTCCACCTCCATCGCCCTCGTCTTCCGGCGCAAGCTCGGATTGCGCACGCGCGCGATGATGGAGTTCGTGATGGAGGATGCCAGCCTGCAGCGCCTGAGCTCGGTGGTCTTCACCATCGTGCGGGCCGCCCTCATCCTCGAAGGCATCGGCGCGCTGGTGCTCTATCTGCGCTGGCGCAGGGATTTTCCGACCGAGGCGGAGGCCATTTTCGCCAGCGTCTTCCACGCCGTGGCGGCCTTCTGCAACGCCGGCTTCTCCCTCTTCGCCACCAACCTGGAGGCCTACCGGGGGAGCTGGGTGGTCAACGGCGTCGTGGTGGCGCTGATGATCATGGGCGGGCTCGGGTTCACCGTGCTGTCGGTCTTCATCAACGCGGAGACGCTGCGGCTGCGCTGGAAGGGACCGCGGCGCATCACCGTGCACGCCCGGCTGGCGCTCACCGCCACGGCCATTCTGCTGCTGGGCGGGGCGCTGTTCATCTTCTTCTTCGAGTTCGACGGCGCGCTGACCACGCTCGGGATGAAGGACAAAATCCTGGCGTCGGCCTTCTCCTCAGCCTCCCTGCGCACCGCCGGCCTGCGCACCCTCGATCCCGCCTCGTTCCAGAACGTGACGCTGTGGCTGATGATCCTCTGGATGTTCATCGGCGGGTGCCCGTCCTCCGCCGCCGGCGGCATCAAGGTGACGACGGCCGGCATCCTGCTGCTGGCGGTGCGCGCCATGCTGCTGGGGCGCGAGGACGTCGAGATTTTCGGGCGCAGCGTGCCCAAGGAGGTCGTCTACAAGTCGATCGCCATCGCCATCATCTCGATCCTGGCGGTGACCTTCTGCTTCTCGCTCCTGCTGGTCACCCAGAGCGCCTCCTTCGTCGGGCTGCTGTTCGAGTCGGTCTCGGCCTTCGCGAACGTGGGGCTCACGCTGGGCGTCACGCCGACCCTGACCACGGCGGGCAAGCTAATCGTGATCTTCCTCATGTACGCGGGGCGCATCGGGCCTCTGACGCTGGCCCTGGCGGTGGGCGAGCGCGCCGGCCGGGCCGCGTTCCACTACCCGGAGGCGAGGATACTGGTGGGATGAGATCCCCGGAGGTTTGGACCGCATGAAGCAGTTCGCCGTGATCGGACTGGGGAAATTCGGCATGAAGATCGCCTTGACCCTGGCGGAGAAAGGGGGCCAGGTGCTGGTCGTGGACGAGGACATCCGCAAGGTCGAGGAGATCAAGGATCTGGTCGCGCAGGCGGTCTGTCTGGACTCCACCGACGAGGACGCCATGCGCGCGGCGGGGCTCGAGGACGTGGACGCGGCGATCGTCGGCGCCGGCGGGAACCTGGAGCACTCCATTCTCACGACCGCCATCCTCAAGAAGCTCGGCGTGCCGCACATCGTGGCCCGCGCCTCCTCCGATCTGCACGCCCGCATCCTGGAGCGGGTTGGCGCCAGCCGCGTCATCAACGTCGAGGAGCAGATGGGCGAGCAGATCGCCCGCAGCATCATCGCGCCCGCCATCCAGGAGCAGTTCGCCCTGGCGACGGGCCACAGCCTGGCGGAGGTCGTGCCGCGCCCCGAGCTGGTGGGGCAGACGATTGGCAAGATCAACTTCCGGCAGAGCTACGGCGTCAACATCATCGCCATCCAGAAGCGCATTCCTGTGGTGACCCCCGAAGGGGCCAACTCCTTCCGTGTGGAGATCAACGATCTGCCCAAGCCCACCGACGTCATCGAGGAGGATGACGTGCTGGTGGTGGTCGGAAGCGACGAGAGCATCGAGCGGCTGGCGCGGGGCGAGGGCTGACCTCTCCCCTCGACGAGGAGCGGACCGTGTGGAGAAAGCTCATCCCCAGGGAAGGGAAATTCTTCGACCTGTTCAACGACATGGCGGACAACGCCGATCAGACCGCGGCGTTGCTGGTCGAGATGATGGCGCATTTCGACCGCCTGGACGAGCGGGCCGCCGCCATCAAGGAAAAGGAGCATCTCGGGGACACGCAGATCCATGATCTGATCACCAAGCTCAACTCCACCTTCATCACGCCCCTGGATCGGGAGGACATCCACCAGCTCGCCTCGGCCATCGACGACATCATCGATCTGGCCGACGCCGCGGCGGGGAAGGTGATCATCTTCGATCACAAGGAGAAGATCGAAGGCGCCGCGGAGCTCGCCCAGGTGCTGCGGCGGCAGACGCAGGAGATCGTGACCGCCGTGCGGGATCTCCAGAAGCGGGACGGGACTCTCGAGCGCTGCATGGCGGTGCACCGGCTGGAGAACGAGGCCGACCGGATCTTCCAGGCGGCGCTCGGCCGCCTCTTCCGCGTGGAGAAGGAGCCGATCCGGCTCATCAAGATCAAGGAGATCCTGGAATCGCTCGAGCGCGCCACCGACTCGTGCGAGGACGTGGCCAACGTGCTGGAAGCCATCACCGTGAAAAACGCCTGATGTCTTCGCTCATCGTCTTGGTTATCGCGCTGGCGCTGCTCTTCGACTTCCTGAACGGGTTCCACGACGCGGCGAACTCGATCGCCACGGTCGTCACGACCCGGGTGCTCTCCCCCATGCAGGCGGTTGCATGGGCCGCGCTGTTCAACTTCATCGCGGCGTTCGGGTTCGGCACCGCGGTCGCCAAGACCATAGGAAAGGGGATGATCGACGTGGCCGTGGTGGATACGCGGGTCATCCTGGCCGGCCTGGTGGGCGCCGTCGTCTGGGACATCCTGACCTGGTGGTGGGGACTGCCCACCTCCTCCTCGCACGCGCTCATCGGCGGCTACGGGGGCGCGGCCGTGGCCAAGGCGGGCTTCCCTTCCCTGATCCTGGGAGGCTGGCTGAAGACGCTGGGCTTCATCGTGCTCGCCCCCACCCTCGGCCTGGTCATGGGCTATATCCTCATGGTGGCGGTCTACCGGCTGTTCCATCGATCGTCGCCCAACCGGGTGGACCGCCTGTTTCGCAAGCTGCAGCTGATCTCGGCCGCTTTCTACAGCCTCGGCCACGGCACCAACGACGCGCAGAAGACCATGGGCATCATCACCTCGCTGCTTTTCGCCTCGGGATACCTGAAAACGTTCGACGTTCCCTTCCAGGTCATCCTGATGTGCCACGCGGTCATTGCGCTGGGCACAATGTTCGGCGGCTGGCGCATCGTCAAGACGATGGGTCAGAAGATCACGAAGCTGCGCCCCGTCGGCGGCTTCTGCGCGGAGACGGCCGGAGCGGCCACCCTGCTGGGCACGGCGCTGTGGGGCATTCCGGTGAGCACGACGCACACCATCACCGGCGCCATCATGGGGGTCGGCGCCACGCACCGCCTGTCGTCGGTGCGCTGGGGCGTCGCCAACCGCATCATCCTGGCCTGGATCGTGACGATTCCCGCTTCCGGCCTGGTGTCGGTGCTGATCTATCACCTCGTCCCCTTCGGAGGGAGCTGAAATTCCCGCCCGCGGCAGTCCCTCGTTCTTCCGGATCCCGGAGCGCACGCGCGCCATCGAGCGGCGCATGTCGCTGCGCAGCAAGGTCTCGCTGAGCATCTTCTTCTCCTTCCTGATCCTCATGCCCGTGACCGGGCTGTCGCTGTTCTACCTGAACGGGATTCTGGACGACGTGGTCGACATCACCCAGGTCGACGCGGACATCATCGAGGCGGTCCGCGGGCTCAAGGCGAATCTGGACGCCGCCGAGGGGACGGAGATGGCCTACGTGGTCCTGCGGGAGGAGACTTTCCTGCAGCAGAACCGCCGCGCCGTGGACGAGATCCGCCGCACGAGCATCCAGGGCATCTCGCATCTGGGCGGCGAGAGCACCGGGTTCGAGAAGATTCCCGACTTGATGGCCCAGTACAGCCTGACGCTGACGCGCCTCGCCGACCTGTACGCCTCCCCGACGCGCGGCGAGGAGTCTCTCTCGGAATTCGAGCACGATCTGCAGAGGCTGGAGACGCGCATGCGCTCGCTGAGGGAGCAGGCCTCCTCCGAGCGCGACCCGCAGGTGCGGCGGCGCCTGTTCGAGGAGATGCGCCGCTCCACCGAATCGCTCGCCGTGTCGCTGGTCGAGACGGCGCGCGAGGAGGATCCGGCGCGCGCCAAGATCCTGCAGGATCTGATCCGCATCCGGGATCAGGTGGGAGCCATCGCGCAGGGGATCGAGGACCGCGCGCTGGCGCACGTGGAGGAGCATCGGCGGCACGTCGTCAGCCTGAGCGATCGCGCGCGACGAAACCTGCTCACCACGATCGTGCTGACGGGGCTGGTGGGCATCTATCTCGTGCTCTTCCTTCCCGTGCGGGTCGTGCGGTCGCTGCGGCGCATCACGCACGTGCTGCAGCAGGCCGAGCGCGGCGACGCCGACGTCGCCTCCCTCGAGACGGGCAGCGACGAGGTGGGAAGCCTCGCCGCGCACCTGAACCGCGTCCTCCGCCAGCTGCGCACCTTCGACGAGCTGAAGACCGAGCGCATGCTGCGCGCGGAGCAGCGGCTGGCTGCCCTCACCGAGAATCTCGAGACGGGAGTCATCCTGGTGGACGATCAGAGAGCGCCGGTCTTCGCGAGCCGGCGCGCCCGCCAGCTGCTCGACTCCAAGCCGGAAGGGGCCGACGACGCGCGCATCGCCGGGCTGCTGCAGGACGACGACTTCGCCGGGCTTCTCCAGGATACTTTCGAAGCCCAGTCACGCCAGGAGCCGCGCATGATCGATCTCGAGACCGGCATGGGCGTTCCGCGCCGCGTGCGCGTCTGGACCGATCCGGTCTTCTCCCCTCAAGGCGACGTGCGCGAAGTCCTGCTGATGGTCGTCAAGGGCTGAGCTGCCTGCCTGATTAATTGATTGGCTGACTGCCTAGCCGGCGGGAATTCCGTCGAAGAAGTTCACGACCCCTGTTTCGAGCGAATACTCCGCCCCGACGACCAGCAGGCCGTCGTCGCGGATGAGCTGCTCGAGAAGGTCGGACCCGCGCCGCAGGTGATCGGCCGAAGCGCTGACGTTGGCGCGGACCGCGTCGCGCATGATCGTGCAGGAATCGATCTCGTTTCGGCTCGCCAGCATCGCCTCGATGGCGGGGCGGATGCGATCGACGATGGAGCGCAGGTTGCGCGATTGCGTGCTGGCGCGTCCCAGAATCTCCTCGAGCGTCGCCTGGATGCCGCCGCACTGCGAGTGGCCCATCACCACGACCAGGCGGGTGCCGAAGCGCGACGCGGCGAACTCGACGCTGCCGATTTGTGACGGCGCGACGATGTTCCCGGCCACCCGGATGACGAAGAGATCCCCCAGCCCCTGATCGAAGACCAGCTCGGCCGGCACTCTCGAGTCAGAGCAGCCGAGGACGATGGCGAACGGCTCCTGTCCGGAAACCAGACGGGCGCGCCGGGCCGGATTCGAATCCGACGCCACCCTCATCTGATCCTCCACGAATCGGCGGTTTCCCTCGCGCAGCCGCGCCAGTGCTTCGAGCGCCGTCAGCATGGCGTAAGCATACCCTTTTCGGCTTCCTAAAGATGACCCTGGAAGATGGCGGGGCGGAGCGACACGAAGGAGGGACATGGCGCCTGGCTGCGCGCCCGCAGACCGCAGCGCCACGTCCCATCCCTCCGATTCGAGTCTCGCTTACGGCGCGGTCACCGCGCCGGCGGAAGCTCGCTGCCGGGCTCGTAGGAGGACTTGTGCGGGACCTTGACCTCGCCCGAGGTGGTGATCCCTTCCGCCTTGCACTCGCTGAAGATGTCCTTCGCCCGCTTGGTCTCATACGAGTCGTCGGAGTGCACCGAGATCAGGTAGTTCCCCTCCCTGAGCTTGGTCTCGTAGCGCTTGGCCTCATATTCGGGGATGCCCATGCCGACCAGAGCCCCCGTCACCCCGCCGGCGGCCGCGCCAACCGCCGCGCCGCTCAGGGCCGCCATGATCGGTCCCGCAGCGAGGAACGGCCCGAGGCCTGGAATGGCGAGCGTGCCGGCGCCGACGAGCCACCCGAGCGTGCCGCCCAGGGCTCCGCCGACGCCCGCGCCGGCCGTCGCTCCTTCGGGAGCCTTGGTGCTGTGCTGGTGGGCGAAGTCCTTCGTTCCGGTCTTGTCCGGAAACAGGACCGAGATATCGTTCGATGAGAATCCGCTCTCCTTGAGCCGATTCACGATCTCATCGGCCTGCGATTCGCTCTTGGCGAGGCAAATGACGGATTTCTTGGCCATGTTGCATTCCTTTCCTTGAAAGTTAAGTTGATGGAGGTTTCGATCAGCCGTGATTTCCCGCTACGGGTTGGGCGGCTGATCCTTCTTCGGCCCGCGGCCTTTCTTTCTTTCCTCCTGCTGCACGCGCTGCCGCTCCTGCTGCTGCCGCTGCTTGAGCTGCTGGCGCTGCTGCGCCTGCTGCTGCTCGAGCTTCTGGTGCTCCAGCCGTTGCTGCTCGGTCTCGCCGGGCTGCTGGCTGCTTTGCTGTTGCTGCTGATGTCTCTGCTCGAGTCTTTGGCGCTGCTGCTCCTGCTGTTGCAGAAGCTTCTGCTCCTGCTGCTGATGCGTCTGCTCGAGCTGTACCTCGCGCGGGCTCTTTTCTTCCTGCGGAGATCCGCCTTGATTGGCCGGCGGCTCTTCCGTGCCGCCTTGAGGCTGGACGGCGGGCGGAGGCTCGTGGGCGGGAGGATAGGGCTGCCGCCCGCGGCCGGGTCGGTCGGGACGATCCGGTGGGTTGGCTTCCGGCGGTGGCGGATTGTTCCCGGGTTGGCCGGTCGCGGGACCGGCGGATTGCGGCGGCGCCGATTCCAGCGTCGACTGAGGCGCCGCGGCAGGAGGATGTCCTTGATTCTCTCTTCCGGGCGGACGCGTCGGATGACCGTGCGGTCCCGAGCGCGGCTCGGGTGGCTTGGGTGACTCGGATTGCGGACGCGCCACCGATTCGACCGGCACCGGACTGGCGGCCGGCTTCTCCACCTTCACCGGCGCGGGAGGCTGACCGCGCTGGGGCTCCAGACGCTCCGCCTCCCGGCGCGCCAGCGGCCGGCCGCCGTTGGCCTCGATCGCCGGCCGCAGCCGCGCGAAGGGCACGGGCGCCGGCGGCGGAGCGGTCTTGGCCACCACGGCGCGCTCCTTGAGCTCCACCGGCGGTTTTACCTTGGCGCGGGGCGCCGCCCCGACCACGCTGATCTCCTGCGGCGCGATGCCGACATTCGAAGTAACCTGCACGCGACCCGCCTTGGCCGGATCGATGCGCACGAAGTTCCGGTCCACCGGCTGCGCGTTGACGAACGCCGTGCGGGACGTGGCGGTCAGCGCGGTCCGGTTGAGGTAGCGATCGGCGCTGGGCCGGGGATTGTCCGTGACGTTAAGAATCGTGACGTTGTTGACCACGGTGTTGGTCACGTTCACGTTGGTCACGTAGGTGCGGCTGACGTGATAGGGCGGAACGTAGACCTCGCGCGGCGCGAGCGGGAACCAGCCGACGCCGAAGCTCGCTCCCCCGACGGTCACTCCGACGCTGACGCTCGGGCTGCCAATCCAGGCCACCAGAGCCGGCGCGTACACCGGCCGGGCGATCACGCCCGCCGTGACGCGCGGGCCGGGACACCATCCCCACGAGCCGCCAACGTAGGCCCATCGCCCGTAGTGGGAGGGGGCGAATCCCCAGGGAGCGTCGTCGATCCAGGTCCATCCCCAGGGTGCGACCCAGGCCCAGTGTCCGTAGCGGTAGGGAGCCCAGCCGACCGCGACGCTGCGCGGAAACCAGACCGCGCCGTATTCCGGCACCGTCCGCCAGTCGCCGTACTGGTCGAGATCCTGGTAGCCGATCACGCCGGGCGACACGTAACGCAGCGAGATCGAGTTGCTCGCGCGCTGGTCGCGCTCCTGGCACCAGCGATCGAAATCGTCGACCTCGCTCGTGCTGTCGATGAAGGCGTTGAGCTGATCCGTGCCGAGAAAGGCGGCGCGCTGGCTGCTGCGCACCGAGAAGGCACGGCCGCCGCCGGTCACCTCTCCTTCGCCCTGGCGCACGGATACGATGGTGGAATCGCCTGCCTCGTTTACTTCGACCCGGTAGTCTCCCGGGCGCTGCAGGCTGAATGCCAGATTGGGCGTGTCGATCTCGAAGATCTCATTCTCGTAGAGATCCCGCAGATGGACGGAGAGGGCCCCCTCCGCGAGCTGGATCTGAACGACGTTGTCGGTGAGATCGAGGAAGGAGAATCCGGTCTGGTCGGACAAGCGAATGGCGGCCGAGCCGATCTGCAGCTCTGCGCGCGAGTCCTGGTCGATCCAAAGACGATCGCCGCGCGTGATGGGGCGATTGACGTCCGCATCCAGCCATTCCTCCTGTCCGGCCGGCTGGAGCGAAATCCCACCTTCCATGTAGCTGAGGCGCGCGACGCGGCCCGGCGGGTCATCGCTATCAGAATACGACCCCTGAGCCAGGCATAATCCCATCCCCAACAGGAGGATGAGCGGCAAACTCCACAGTGATATCGGCTTCATAGTGTTCTCTCCAGAAATGACGCGCCATGAAGCCTTCCTCCGCCCGACCATCTTAGGCCCGGCGGCTGGAAAAGCCCATCCAAAGGGCTCTTTGCGCTGAATTATTTTCGTGGTGAGGAGTTTTTGCGGAGGGGTGACGGCTAGGCGTCACCTTTCGAAGGGTCCCGCGAAGGATCGCGTTCGACGAGGTCGGACCATTCGGCCGGCAAGGGCTGAGGACCCGGACGAATCCCGGCGAGGTCGGGATCCTCGCCGTCGCTCCGGGCGGGCTCCTGGCTTTTCTGCTCGCTCCTGGCCCGTCGCTGCGCCTGCTTGTCCAGCTGCTTCTGCTGTCTCGCCAGCTCCTTCTGGCGCTTCTTGAAGCTCGGTTTCGATTTTTTCACCAAAGCCTCCCTGCGGCTCGGTCCTGGCGGGCCATCAGCGCCTCGAGGTGCTGCGGAGTGTCTCGCGCCGGCGGCCCAGAGCCCAGGCCGCGCAGACGCGCGCAGCCTGGGCCGGCAGATGGAAGTCAGACAGGGCGAACGTTTTTCGCCGCGGGCCCTTTCTGACCCTGACCGATCTCAAACTCCACCGTCTGGCCTTCGGTCAGGCTTCTGAAGCCCTGCATCTCGATGGCGGAGTGATGCAGAAAGACATCCTTGGATCCGTCTTCCGGAGTGATGAATCCGAACCCTTTGGCGTCGTTGAACCACTTCACCTTACCTCTTACCACGATTGCTCCTTCTTGTCAGCCCGTACGGGCACGATGGAGGGCAGGATTGCCCTCTGTTGGTTTGCTATCACATTGAGAAAATCGGGAACCGTCAGCGAACCGGATTGCCGTGCAGGCTGTCAACGGGTGAGATTGTCAATGCGGTATGCACGGTGCACTCTACGCGGAGTTGGGTGCTCTGTCAATGGAAAAGTGTCTTCCGCGACCGCAGCCCGACCTACGAACCCTGATGGCCCGCGCGACTTCGCATCAGGACCGGCTGTCATGAGCCCGCTCGGCGGGACCGAAGCCTTCCGCTTCCCATCTCTGCGCGATTGGGCCCGATCTGTGGAGCTTCAACGACGCTTTGCCTTGCTCAGCGCCTGGGCCAGGTCGTCGGTCAGATCGCGCGCATCCTCGATGCCGCAGGAGAAGCGGATCAATCCGTCGCTGATGCCGGCGGCTTCGCGCCGAGCCTTCGGGATCATGGTGTGGGTCATCGAGGCGGGATGCTGGATGAGACTCTCCACCCCTCCCAGGCTCACAGCCAGCGTAATGACCTTCACCGACTCGACCAGCCGCACACCGGCGCGATAGCCCCCCTTCAGCTCGAACGAGAGCAGGCCGCCGAACCCGCTCATCTGGCTCTTCGCGACACGATGGCCCGGATGGGCGGGAAGCCCGGGGTAGTAGACCCGCTTGACCGCCGGATGCCGCGCCAGGAAGCGCGCGATGGCCAGCCCGTTCTCGTTCTGGCGGCGCACCCGCAGCGACAGGGTGCGCAACCCGCGCAGCACCAGCCAGCCGTCGAAGGGGTTCAGCACCGGCCCGAACAGCTTGAAGGTGTACCAGGCCTGGCGGATGAAGCGGCGCGATCCAATCACGGCGCCCGCCGTCACGTCGGTGTGCCCGCCCAGCGCTTTCGTCATCGAGTGGAAGACCGTGTCGATCCCCAGCCGGATCGGATTCTGGTTGATGGGCGTGGCGAAGGTGTTGTCGGCCACCGTCCGGATACCGCGCGCGCGCGCCAGCGCGGCGATCGCCTTGAGATTGGTCACGGCCAGGGTCGGATTGGCGGGCGTCTCCACCAGGATGAGCTTGGTGTTCGGCCGGATTGCCCGGCGATAGGCCTCCACGTCGGTGTTCTCCACCTGCGTGGAAGTCATTCCATAGGCGGGCAGCAGCCCCGTCTCGATCTCCAGCACGCCGGCGTACGCGGCGCGCCCGCCCACGACATGATCGCCTCGCTTCAAGCCGGTGAGGATGGCGATGCTCGCGGCCGCCATGCCCGAGGAGGTGACCAGCGCCGCTTCGCCTCCTTCGAGATCGGCGAGCGCTCCCTCCAGCTGCTTGAGCGTCGGATTGCCCCAGCGCGTGTAGAGCTCAGCCGGAGCGGTGGTATCCGAGTAGCGCGCCCCCACCCGCGCGCTGGGGAGGCGAAAGGTCGCCGTCTGGTAGATGGGAGGCGCCAGCGCCGTGGAGGTCGCCAGCTCCGATCCGGCATGCACGCAGCGCGTGCTCTCGCCTGCCCTGCGGGAGTCCGCCGTGCGCCGCGAGTTTCGGGGCATAACCAGCTCCTTTCTCTACGGAGAGGGGTTCTTGAGGATTTCCTGGGCCTTTTCCAGCGAATCGTCTTCTCTTGCGGGAACATCAGGGATCACGCCCTGTCCCTGGATGGCGGCGCCGGAAGGCGACAGGCTTTCGATCGCCGTCACCAGGACCATCGGCCCGCCGGGCAGCAGCCGGCTCATCTGCGCGGCTCCCTTGCCGAAGGTGCTCTCGCCCAGCACCGTCGCGCGGCCGCTTCCCTGCAGCCCGGCCGCCAGCTTTTCGGCCGCACTGGAGGTGCGCCGATCGGTCAGGATGACCAGAGGCTTGCGCCCGTAAACGGGGCGCGTCTGAGGCGCCTTCTGCGCACCCTTCCCCGCCGAAGATTTCTCGATGCCCAGCGTCTCGCCCGGCTCCAGGAACATCCCGGCAATGGCGTCGGCTTCGGAGGTGAGCCCGCCGGCGTTGCCGCGCAGATCGAGGACGAGCCCCTGCTCCTGCGCCATCTTCTCCAGCGCCTTGCGAATCGTCTCACGCGACGAGGGATCGGAGAAATTGGTGAGGCGCAGGTAGCCGATGTCGCCCCCCAGATCCTTGGCGATGACCGTGGCGCTCGCGCCGGTGGGCGCGCCGAAGCGATCGGTTTCCAGGCCCGATGAGCGGGCGCGCAGATAGAGGGATTCGGTCTCCTCGATGCCGCGCAGGCGCGTGTATGGATCGGAGAGAGTGGTGAGCATCGCCGCCACCGCCGCGTAGGCGTCGTTGGCCTGCGCGCGCGCATCCGGGAGACGGTCGCGGTGCGCCAGCCAGTCCTGCCCATGGAACGTCGGATCCAGGAAGTTGCGGCCGGCGAACGACCAGGCGAGGCGGTAGATCAGATCGGGAAAGGGAGGGAGATCGCCCTCCAGGGCCTGGCGGGCCGCGACCGGATCGCCCGCCGCGACCTGCGCGAGGGCCAGCTGGAAGCGGGCCACCCCCAGCGAATCGGCCGGGTCCATCTGCAGGGCGCGGGACAGATCGTGGATCGCGCCCGGAACATCGCCCTTGAGGCGGCGGGCCGCGCCGGACAGCTCCCATGCCTCCACCCGATCGGACGCCAATTCCAGAGCCTGCTGCGCCGCCTTCAGCGCGCCCGCCGCATCGCCCGCCTTGAGGAGCACCACGCCTTCCTGAAGGAGCGGCCAGGGCGACGAGGGATTGAGCTGGCGCGCCTTGGCCAGCCACGCCGATGCCTCCTTCTCGTCGCCGCCGGGCTCCGAGAGCTGAGCCGCGATCGCCAGGGCGATATCGCCGCTCCCGGGAAACTGCTTCGCCGCCGCCCGCAGGACCTGCAAGGCGACCTCCCGGTGGCCGGCGTTCTCCATCAGCTGGGCCCGCAGGAGGGCATCGCCCGCGCCTTGGGATTTTCCATCGTCGCCCGCGTCCGAGCCCTGCTTGAGCCAGGCGCGCAGCAAATCCGGCGAGCGGAACAGGACCCCGCCCAATCGCGCCGCCGCTTCCGGATTGCCGGGATCGGCCATGAAGGCGTCGGCATACAGCTTTGCCGCCTCCTCGTTCCGGTTCAGCTCCTCGAGGACGAGCGCTTCGAGCAGAGCGTCGCTCGAGGCGCTCTTGTCCGATTCCCCTTTGCGCCGGGCTCGATTCGGCCCGCTCTGCTTGCGCAGCTGGGCGAGCCGCTCCTCCAGCGAGCCGGAGCGCTTCCAGCACAGAGCGAGCATCAGCGGAGAGGTGGGATCCTCCGGATGCAACCGCCTCGCCTCGTCCCAGATCTTTTCCTCCGCGGCTGCATCGCCGTCCTGTCTCGCCAGGTAGGCGCGCTGGTAGAGAGCGAGCAGGTGCTCCGGTGCGCTCGCAGGGATTCTCTTGAGATCCGCCGCCGCATCCTGTGGCTTGCCGCCACCGCGTCCCACCGCCAGCGCGCGCAGCAGGAGCGCGGCGCTGCGCGCTTTGTCGAGCTTCAGCGCTTCGGACGCCGCCACCGCCGCCGGCGCGACTTGGCGCGCCTGATAGCGAAGCCTCGCCAGGGATTCCCAGGCGCCCGCGTCCCTCGCGGTCTTCGCCTGAGCCTCAGCCTTCTTCAGCCTCTCCAGCAGGTCGAGCGCCGCTTGCCTTTCCGCCTCCCATGCCGCGTTACCGGGGCTCCGCTCCAGCGCGGCCGCAAAGGCTTTGACGGCCTCGTCGATCCGCCCCAGATCCATCAGGCTGCGCCCCATCGCTTCCTGGAGCCTGGCGCTGTCGGGATACTCCCTGGCCGCCGTCACGAGCGCCCCGGCGGACGCTTCGGCCTGTCCCGCCTGCCGCAGGATGGCGCCCCGCGCGACTCGAATCGCCTCTCCCTTCTCGGCCGGCACGGCGCTGGCGGCCTCCTGCAGCACGGCCAGAGCCTCGGAGAAGCGGAAGGCTTCCCGATGGAGATCGGCCAGGCTCAGATAGGGAAGGGGATCGGAAGGTCGCAGGCCCCGCGCGACGAGAAACTCCTGCATCGCCTCGACATTCAGGCGCCGTCGCTTCAGCGAGTCGGCCAGGAAGAGGTGCGCTTCGTAAAGGGAGGGCGCCGACTGGATCACCTGCCGGTAGGTTTCGGCCGCGCCGGCGTAATCGCCGCTCTTGCGCTGGTCCGCGGCCTGGTGCATCAGCGCCAGCACCTGCTCTTTCGACGCATCGCCCGGCGCGGGAAGCGAGACGGATCCGCCGGACAGCAGCAGAGCGAGGAAGGCCAGCAAGAGCGCGCGCAATCGATCTCCGCGGGAATTCGCCGGGTGAGCGGATTCCTACGATAGCCTCCCGACCGAGAGGCGGTCAAATGCGCCCCGTTTGACGACAGGCTTGATCATTCAATAGAATTTCGGCTCAGCGGGCCACGGTTCGAAACCGTGGCCCTTTTTCTTGCAGGGAACTTCGGCTCGAGATGCCCAAGTACGTCCCCATCAAAGTCATCGATCGGTTCCGGAAGTCGGGACGCCGGGAGGAGTCCTTCTCGCTCAAGCGCCTGCTGGTGGGCGATCCTCTGGCCACCTCCCAGGCAGCTCACCAGCGCATCTCCAAGACGGTGGCTCTGGCGGTTTTTTCTTCCGACGCCCTCTCCTCGGTCGCCTACGCCACGGAAGAAATCCTGCTGGCCCTCTCGCTGGGTGGCACCGCCGCCATGGCCTACGGCCTGCCCGTGGCCGCTTGCGTGACGGTGCTGTTGTGCATCGTCGCCATCTCGTACCGCCAGACGATTCACGCCTATCCCTCCGGCGGCGGGGCCTACATCGTGGCGAAGGAGAACCTCGGTCAGGGTCCCGGGCTGGTCGCGGGCGCGGCGCTGCTGGTCGACTACGTCCTCACCGTGGCGGTCAGCATCGCGGCCGGGGTGGCCGCGATCACTTCGGCCTTCCCCGCGCTGTACAGCCATCGGGTGCTGCTGGGCGTGGCGATGGTCTTCTTCATCACCGTCGCGAACCTGCGCGGCATCCGGGAGTCGGGAGCCCTCTTCGCGCCGCCGACCTACTTCTTCGTCTTCAGCCTCGGAACGCTCATCCTCGTGGGACTGTTCCGCACCGAGGTCCTGGGAATGAGCACACCGGCGCCGCCGCCGGTCGAAACGGTCGAGTCGCTCGGCATCCTCCTGCTCCTGCGGGCGTTCGCCTCCGGCTGCACGGCGCTCACCGGCGTGGAGGCGATCAGCAATGCGGTGCCCGCCTTCCGCGAGCCGGAATCGAAGAACGCCGCCGCGACTCTCGCCTGGATGGCGGGCATCCTCGGCTTCCTGTTCATGGGCTCGACGCTGCTGGCCCACCGCCTGCACATCGTGCCGAAGACCGAAGAGACCGTCCTTTCCCAGCTGGCCCACTCGATTTTCGGAACCGGCATCCTCTATTACCTGGTGCAGGTCGCCACGGCGCTGATCCTGATCCTCGCCGCCAACACCAGCTTCGCCGACTTTCCCCGTCTCTCCTCGCTGCTCGCCCGCGACGGCTTCCTGCCGCGCCAGCTCGCGGTGCGCGGCGATCGTCTCGTTTTCTCCAACGGGATCTTCGTGCTGGGACTGCTGGCCATCTTTCTGCTGGCGATCTTCCGCGGCGAGACGCACGCCATCATCCCGCTGTACGCCGTCGGCGTCTTCCTCTCCTTCACCCTCTCCCAGCTCGGCATGGTGCGGCACTGGTACGACAACCAGGAGCCGGGCTGGCAGATCCGGATGATCGTGAACCTGACCGGCGGCCTGACCACCGGCGTCGTCATGGTCGTGATCGCCGGCAGCAAATTCGTGCACGGAGCCTGGGTGGTTGTCGTGCTGATCCCGGTGCTGGTGGTGGGATTCAAGGGCATCAAGAACCACTACGCGTTCGTCGCCAAGGAGCTTTCGCTCGAAGGCTACCGGCCCAAGGCGCCCGCCGGCCACGCCGTCGTCGTGCTCATCTCGGGAGTTCACCGCGGCGTGCTCGAGGCGCTGCAGTATGCGCGCGCCCTCTCGCCCAACGTCACGGCCGTCTCGGTGGAGATCGATCCACAGGCGACCGAGCGGATCCGGGAGCGCTGGAAGGAGTGGGGCATGGGCATTCCGCTCACGGTGCTCAAGTCGAGCTACCGCTCGGTCGTCAAGCCTCTGCTCGATTATCTGGACGATTTCCAGGAGAGAAATCCGAACATGGTCGTGACGGTGGTGCTCCCGGAGTTCATCGCCTCACGCTGGTGGCACCACCTGCTGCACAATCAGACTGCGTTCCTCATCAAAGGCGCGCTGCTCTTCCATCCGGGCGTGTTCGTCACCTCCGTCCCCCACCATCTCGGCAAGGCGTAAGCGAGAAGGTGCAACCCGTCTTCTTGCTTCCCTCTCGGGACCAAAGCAAAGCGCCCTGCCTGGGCAGGGCGCTTCGTCAGTCAAACCGTGCTGAGGCGGAAGCCGTTACGGAGTGGGCTCCGATCCGCTGGATTTGTTGCCGCCGCCGCAGGCCTTTCCGCAGGTCCTGTTCTCATAGCCCAGATTGGCGCAGCAATCCTTGCAGTCCTTGTTCTTCGGCAGGCTTACGCAATCCTCGAGGGCTTCGATGCCGGGCAATGCCACATTGTGGCTGGTTCCGGTCTTCAGGGCTGCGCCGGAAAAGGTGGAGGTGCTGGACCTTGCCGCGAAGGTGTCGGCAAACGTGTTCAGCAGCCTGGCGGCTCGATCCCGGGAAAGGGGCTCCTCGGGTCGCTCCGTCTGAATCGTGATCCCGAGCTGCTGAAAAATGCTCACGGCCTCCCTGGCGGACAGGACCTCCGCGGAGTTGGAGCCGATCTTGATTCCGGCCTTCGACAGCTTCTGCAGCGCGGCTTCCTGGGAGACGGGAGCATGGTCGTTTCCGGTGGGTTGCAGTTTCGCCGCGACCATTTCGGCAAATTCGCCGACCGTCAAGAGGGAAGTGGCGGGCGCCGGGGTGGCTGCGACCACAAGGGCGGCCATGACCGCCCATGCGAAGCTGGTGAAGATCGCGCGCTTGCTTGGATTCATAAGGGCCTCTCCTCAGAGGATTAAACAGCCTTGTAGCACATCTTTTCCGGCCGGCAATATACGGTGAATGCCGGGACCCGTCAAGACACAAATCAGCCCGAATTCGCCAGCAGCAGTCAACATAAGAGACACCTCCCGGATGGAGTGCACTCTTGGGCGTGTCTGAACTGGCTGAAAGCAATCACGGAGTCGTTCGATTTCGCTCGCCTTCGGACCGTTCTGCAAGAGAGAGGATAGGAAACTTGGATCGATGATCCTTGGCGCCCGCCCTCGCGGCGACCGGAGCGAACAAGGGAAGGTCATCGACCGCTTCGGATCCCACGCTGGAGCAGATTCTCACCACACCCGGCAGCGCTTTTCCGGCGCCATGGGCTGACCGGCCTTGCAGCTGAAGGCCTGCTGGAACTCCGGCATGTTCACCACCACGCCGTTGATCCGGTACTTGCCGGGCGAATGCGGATTGGTGATGGCCGACACGCGCAGGTTCTCCGGCCGCTGGTTCTCGCACGCCCATTGCGCGAGCCCGACGAAGAAGCGCTGCTCCGGCGTGAAGCCCTCACGGCTGTCCAGCTTCTTGCCCGCCTCGGCGGACTTCCATGCCACCCACGCCAGGATCGTCCCGCCGATGTCGGCGACATCCTCGCCCTCGGTCAGCTTGCTGTTGATCTTGATGTCATCCACGATGACGTACTGCGCATACTGGTCCACCACGCACTGGGCGCGCTTCTCGAAGTTCGTGCCGTCCTCCTGGGTCCACCAGTCGCGCAGGTTGCCCTGGGCGTCGAACTGCCGCCCCTCGTCGTCGAAGCCGTGCGTCAGCTCGTGCCCGATGGTGGACCCGGTGTTGCCGTAGTTCGGCGCATCGTCGATCTTGATGTCATAGAGCGGCGGCTGCAGCACGCCGGCCGGGAAGTTGATGTCGTTCATCTGCGGGTCGTAGTAGGCATTGACCGTCGGCGGCGAGATGAACCACTCGCTGCGGTCCACCGGCTTGCCGATCTTGTCCAGCCAGCGCTTCGACTCGAAGGCATTGGCGCGCTCGACGTTCCCGGCGAAATCGCTCCGCACGATGTTCAGGGCGCCGTAATCGCGCCACTTGTCGGGATACCCGATCTTGTTGACGATGCCGTGCAGCTTGGCGAGCGCCTGCTGCTTGGTCGCCGGGCCCATCCAGTCGAGATGGTTGATGTCCTCTTCCATCGCGTGCTCGATCTGCTGCGTCATCTGCAGGGTGCGCTGCTTCATGTCCGGGCTGAACGTGCGGGCCACGAACTCCTGTCCCAGCGCGTCGGGCAGCTGCCGGTCCACCAGCGACACGCAGCGCTTCCAGCGCGGCCGCAGCTGCGGCGTCCCGCGCAGCGTCCGGCTGAAGAAATCGAAGTCCTCATTGACGAACGCCGCCGACAGGTACTGCGCCTTGCGATGGGCCCAGTGCCAGCGCAGGTAGCTCTTCCAGTCGTCGAGCGACACCGACTTGAGCTGCTCCTCGAGCGCTTTGAAGAAGTCGGGCTCCGTGACGTTGAGCGTCTGCACGCTCGGCAGTCCGGAGGTGGCGAGGTACGCGCTCCAATCGAACGACGGCGTCAGCGCCTGCAGGTCCGCGCGCCCCATCTTGTGGAAGAGGTTGTGCGGCTCGCGCTTCTGCACGCGCGTCAGCGACGCTTTGGCCAACGCGGTCTCGATGGTCATCACCGCGCTCGCCTGGCGGGTCGCCGCTTCCGGTGAATCGCCCAGGAGCTGGAACATCCTGCCAACGTGCGCCACGTATTTTCCCCGCAGGTCCTGCGATTTCTCGTCCGTCTTGGTGTAGTAATCGCGATCCGGCAGGCCGAGCCCGCCGGCGCTGGCGAAGGCGATGATCTGCGACGAATCGGCGTAATCTTGATTGGCGCCGAACCCGAACATCGACGAGCCGAAGTAAAAGTTCAAGGAGGCCAGGTGCATCTTCGCCATGAGAGGCGCCAGCCCCTTCACGTCCTTGACGGCGGCGATCTGCTCCAGCATGGGCTGGAGCGGCTGCGCTCCCAGCTTCTCCACCGCCGCTTCGTCCATGCAGGCGGCGAAGTGATCGCCTATCTTCTGCTGGGCCGGAGTGCGCTTGCTGGTGTTGCGCCCCAGCTCGTCGAGAATCCCCCACAGGTACGCCTGGTTCTCATTGGTCAGCTTGCCATAAACGCTCCACGACGCCTGGTCGGGCGGAATAGGGTTGGCCTTCAACCAGCCGCCGCACGAGAACTGGTAGAAATCGGTGCAGGGATCCGCCGTGCGGTCCAGCCAGCGCACGTCCAGGCTCGGCGAGTAGGGAAGCGCCGTCAGCGGCTTCTCGGCGGGCGTAGCCGCGGCCGGTGGGGTGGCCGCAGCCGGCGCCGTGGCCGGAGGAGCGGGCGTCGTGGCGGAGGTAGCGGGCGTGCCGGCCTGCGGCGCCAGTCCGGCGAGGACAAACAGGCAAGCAATCAAGACCAAAGCACGGTGCGACATGCAGAACTCCTGCGAAAGCGTTCCATGTAATGAGCGGCCCATTCAACTGAGGACAGGCGGTTCAAGGCGGCATCTCACTTCGGGTGAGGCGCGCGGTGCATACCAGCGCAGGGGCCGTCACCGCTGGAGCTCCGATGATGGCTTCGCCGGTTCGCGCTCGACCTTGTCCCCGTGCGTGTGCGAGCCGAGGACCGTATGGACGAAGACGCGGTCGTCCTCGCCCTCGTTGGAGGTGAAGAAGAGCTGCACCAGCATCTTCCCGCAGCTGACCGCCACGCCGGAGGTCGGATTGTAAACGTCGCTTTCGACCTTGCAATCCCTTGGATCGCCCGGAATCATCTGGCGGAAGGCGGCCAGGGCCGTCTTCATCGTGACGAGCGCCGGACCGGCTTCCGGCTCCACGATCTCCCAGTCACGGATCGCCTCCACCAGCACCCCTCCGCCGAAAGTGATCGTGCCGATGGTGCCCATTGCCTTGGATGCGTTGATCCAATAACTGTCCTTGTCCCGCCGCACGAGCTCGAAGCTCTTGCCGAGCAGATCCAGCACTTCGTTCTGAGGCATGCCGAGGACGAGGCGGGTCTCCCCGAAAGCGATGCTCTGGACTTCGGCCGCTTTGGGAACGGCCCCCGCGCCAGGGCCGATCCCGACCCGTCCCCCCGATCCGGGAGACTGGGCAAAGGCCGAAGCCGTCACGAGAAACAGCAACGACGCGAAGCAAAGACAGAAGCGCATGGAGGGCTCCTATCGATTTACAAAGGAGGTTGACGGAGGCATTTTCGTCCAAATGAGCCGGCAGATTCAATCTGTAGCTGAGGCCTGGGTCGGTTGGCTGGGCGTGGATATCCCTTCGGGGTGGATCGGCGCGAAGCGCGGTGGGTGCCGAGTAAGGCGCCTGGTCTCCAGAACTGCGCGAATGCCGTGGCTATCGGGCTTGGGAATGCGGCTGGAGCGAGCCGATGCATTGGATAATCGGCAGCATCCTCTTTACAGCTTTACAGCGCTCGAAGGGCGTCCGCCGGTTCGCTCTTCATCGCGCTCCAGGCCGGGATGACGATGGCGCTCCCCGCGGTCAGGCAGATCACCGCCAGCATGGCGAGATAGGTCCAAGGGTCGAGGGGCGCCACGCCAAACAGAAAGCTTCCGATGAGCATCGACAAGCCGATCGAAGCGGGTATGCCGAGCAGAATGCCTGTCATCACCAGCTTCATCCCTTGTCTGGCCAATAGCCGAAGGATGCCGGTGGGCCTTGCGCCCAGTGCCGCCCGGATGCCAATCTCGAGCTTGCGCCGGCTCGTCTGAAAGGCGACCAGGCTGTACAGACCGCTGAACGCGAGCACCACCGCAAAACCGCCGAAAACCAGGAGGGTGTCGCCGAGCATCCTGTAAGGAGCGACGGAAACAGCCAGAGCCTCGTCCATGGTCTTGGCATCGAACACCGCCAGGCTGGCATCGTAGGCTTGGATGGCGCGGACGACGGGAATTAGTGCCGCTTGCGGCTGCGTGCGGGTCCGCACATGAAAGACGAGGGTCGGGCTGTAGTGTTGATCGAGAGGTCGGTAAACCATGGGAGTGGGACCTTCGGCCACGCTGTCGTACTTGCCCGTGCCGACCACTCCGATCACCTCGATGGTCTTGCCCGGCTCGTCGGGCGATGTGATCCGCTTGCCGATGGGGTTCTGAGACTTCCAGAGGGTCCTCGCATAAGCTTCATTGATGATGGCGACCTCGCCTTCCCCCTTTGCCTGGTCGAATCGTCGCCCCGTCAGCAGCGGGATCTCCAGCGTCTCGAAATAAGACGGGCCCACGACGTTGGTGTCGATGGCTCTCGGATTCTCGGCGGAGCCGAGCTCCTGAAATCGCTCGGTGCTCGAAACGCCGGTCAGGGGGACGACCAGCCCAACGTCCGCCTTCATGACCTGGGGGAGCTGTCTGAGCTTTTCCAGGATGTCCGCGGTGGCGCGCAGACCACGGTCCGCCGAATACCTGGGCTCGTCCAGAGTCACCGAGACCAGCGCCAGGTGATCGCGGC
>Ga0066903_100000808_pt1 | contig 21111 bp, 17 predicted proteins | sample PanSoiMetaGPlot1_FD_67491 | JGI IMG/M metagenome (GOLD analysis project Ga0066903, IMG submission 67491) | Tropical forest soil microbial communities from Panama analyzed to predict greenhouse gas emissions - Panama Soil - Plot 1 (version 2) | ecosystem: Environmental > Terrestrial > Soil >... | reverse complement strand
TCCGGCACGTCGCGCAGGTCTTTCTCATTCGCCTTTGGCAACACCACGCGTGTGATGCCGGCCCGGCGAGCGGCAAGCACTTTCTCTTTGAGGCCGCCGATCGGCAGGACCAGGCCGGTGAGCGTGACCTCCCCGGTCATGGCCGTGTCCGACCGGGCCGGGGTGTTGGTGAACAGAGATGCCAGGGCCGTAACCATGGCGACGCCGGCGCTCGGCCCGTCCTTGGGCACCGCCCCGGCCGGAACGTGAACGTGAATGCCGCTGTGCTGAAACACTGCGGGGTCGATGCCGAATCGCGGCGCCTGCGCCATCATCAGGCTGCGGGCGATGTTGACCGACTCCTTCATCACCTCGCCGAGTTGGCCGGTGAGCTTGAGCCCGCGAAGGCCGGGGATGCGTGTCGCCTCCACGTACAGCACGTCGCCGCCGGCCTCAGTCCAGGCGAGCCCGGTTGCTACTCCAGGCGGCATGGACTTTCGCGCTTCTTCGGGGCTGAATCGCTCGGGTCCGATGAGCTCGGTCAGGTCCCCCGGCTCAACCGTCACTGCGTCCGATTTCCCCTCGGCGAACCGGACGGCAACCTTGCGCGCCAGTCGGCCGATCGTCTGCTCGAGCTGCCGCACACCGGCTTCGCGCGTGTATCGGCTGATCAGCATTCGAACGGTCTCGTCCGGCAGTCGGAACGACGCCTCCGGCAACCCAGTCTCTTTCACCTGGCGCGGGATCAGGTAGCGCCGGGCGATCTCCAACTTCTCTTGCTCCGAGTAGCCCGACAGGCGGAGCACCTCGAGCCGGTCGAGGAGCGGCGCCGGGACCGTGTCGAGGGCGTTGGCCGTGCAAATGAACAACACGTTCGACAGGTCGAACGGCAAGTCGAGGTAGTTGTCGCGGAACGTGTAGTTCTGCGCCGGGTCGAGGATCTCGAGCAGGGCCGCGGCCGGGTCGCCGCGGTAGTCGCGGCCGAGCTTGTCGATCTCGTCGAGCATCAGGACCGGGTTATTCACCCCTGCTCGGCGCAGCGCCTGGATCAGCCGGCCCGGCATCGCGCCGATGTACGTCCGCCGGTGCCCGCGCAGCTCCGACTCGTCGTGCATCCCGCCGAGGCTGACGCGTTCGAACGACCGTCCCGTGGCACGGGCCACCGACTGACCGAGCGACGTTTTCCCAACTCCCGGCGGGCCGACCAGGCAGAGGATCGGCGCCCGCGCCTTCGGATTCAGCTTGAGGACGGCCAGGTGTTCCAGGATCCGCTCCTTGGGCTTTTCAAGGCCGTAGTGGTCCTCGTCAAGGACCTTGCGCGCGGCCGCCAGGTCGATTGGCGCGTCCGTGGACTTCTTCCACGGCAATTCGAGGATGAGCTCCAGGTAGGTGCGCGTGACCTGGAAGTCCGGGGCCGCGGCCGGGAGTCGTTCGAGCCGGCCGAGTTCGCGCTCGGCTTCCTTGCGGACCGGATCCGGCAATTCGACTTCCGCGAGTCGCCGGCGCAACTCCTGGACTTCGGCCTTCTCCGGGCTGGTCTCGCCGAGTTCGTCCTGAATGGCGCGCAACTGCTGGCGGAGCCAGTAGTCACGCTGCTCCTTGGTCATCTCGGCCTGGGCCTTGGTCGCGATCTGGTTGCGCAGCTCCAGGACCTGAACTTCGTGGCTCAGGTGGTCGAGAATGAGGGTGAGCGCGGTCTCGGGCGACTCGGCTTCGAGTAACGCCTGTTCTTTCAGCACGTCGAGCCCGAGCATGGTGGCCAGAAGGTAGGCGAGCTGCACCGGGTTCGGGGCCTGGGCCAGTACCTGGTTGACGTCGATGTCCGCTTTTGGCCGGGCCAACTCGAGCACCTTGCGGGCCGCGTCGAGGACGGCCCGGTGCAAGGCCTCGACCTGATTCCCCTTGCCGATGGGCGGAGGGAGGTGCAGGACGTTCGCCCGCAAGTATGGATCGGTCTGAGCGAAGTCGAGCAGGCGGACGCGACTCCCACCCTGGACGAGCACCTCCATGCCGTCCTGTCCGCGGGCCATCTTCTTGATCACCCCGAGGGTTCCGACCGGGAACAAGTCGGCCGGGCCGGGCGACTCGTTCTCGGCGTCGCGCTGGGCGACGATCACGAGGATCTTGTCTTCGGTGGAAAGCGCTGCATCAATGGCGGCTCGCGACCCGATTCGCCCGACCGATAGCGGCAGGAACAGTCCGGGAAAGAGAACCGTGCTCTTGATCGGCAGGACCGGGTAGGCCCGATCGGCGGTGTCGCTCATGAGGTCTTCCCGCGGCGGATCCGGACGAGGAGCATGCCATCCCTGTAGTCGGTCTGAATTGTCGCCGCACCGGGATCGACCGGTAACTCGACGGCGCGCTCGAACCGACTGTAGGCGATCTCCATCCGGTAGTGACAACAGCCCTCTTCCACACACAAGTCATGCCGGACGCCGCCGATGCGGACGACGCGGCCATCCAGGGTCACCGTTACCTCGTCCGGACGAACGCCGGCCAGGTCGGCTTTCACCAGCCAGCCGTCTTTCAGCTCATAAATGTCGAGCAACGGCTGCCAGCCGAGGTAGTCGGCCGGCGGGCCGAAGAGTGCGGTGCGAAGAACGCGGTCTCGCGCCATGGACGGACTCGTGCGTTAAGGGTCGAGGTATTTTAGGCAGCACGACCAAGGCCGGGCTCTAACCAGCGGTGTAGCGGACCCGATGTGCCTGGCGAACGGCCACGCGTGAGCGGGCCGAGGAACCACGGGACGTTCGGGAATCACGTTCGTAGGCAGGGTTCCTCGGCCCGCTCACGCGTGGCCGTTCGCCAGGCATGTCGCCCTACGTAGCCGATTCTCGGGCGACACGTAAGCCATCGAAATGCCAATCCCTTCGGAACTCGCGGTCCTGATCAGCGGCGGGCTGGATAGTGGCGTGTTGCTCGGCGAATCCTTGCGCGGACATTCCGCCGTCCACCCGCTGTATCTCCGCAGTGGACTCTATTGGGAGACGGTCGAACTCGAGCACCTACAGCGCTTCCTGGCAGCGATCCGTGATCCGGCGCTGAGGCCGCTTCAGATCCTCGAGATGCCGGTCGCGGATGTCTACACAAACCACTGGTCGATCGCCGGTAGCGATGTCCCCGATGCCGATTCGCCGGACGAGGCGGTCTATCTGCCCGGGCGCAATGTGTGGCTCTTGTCGAAGGCGATCATCTGGTGTCATCTGCGCCGAGTGCCAGCCGTTGCCCTGGGCACATTGGCAGCGAATCCATTCCCGGACGCGACGCCCGCGTTCATCGCCACGTTTCGGGACCTGGTCAACGAAGCGGTCGGTGGTTCGGTGCGTGTCGATCGACCCTATGTGGGATTGTCGAAGAGGGAGGTTGTGCGTCGTGGCCGCGGTCTTCCCCTCGAGCTCACATTTTCCTGTTTGAGCCCCGTCAACGGCCGTCATTGTGGGCGGTGCAACAAGTGCGGCGAACGACGGAAGGGTTTCGCGGACGCGGGATTGGTCGATCGCACCGACTACGCGGCGGCAGGTAGTGAACTTTAGCGGAAGTCGTGAGACTTCCGTTCGGTGCCAAGACGGAAGTCTTACGACTTCCGCTACATCATTGAGCGGACCCCATGCACTACCTGCTCTTCTATGACGTCGTCCCGGACTACGTGGAGCGCCGGGCGCAGTTCCGGGCCGAGCATCTCGCCCTGGGTCGGGCGGCTGTCGCTCGCGGTGAACTCGTCCTGGGCGGTGCGCTTGCCGATCCGGTGGACGGGGCGGTGTTGCTGTTCCGCGGCGATTCCCCCGCTGCAGCGGAGTCATTCGTGGCCGCCGATCCCTATGTCCGGCATGGGTTGGTCACGCGCTGGCGGGTCCGGCCTTGGACCACCGTCATCGGGGAAGGTGCCGAGGTTCCACTGTCCACGGAACGGTAAAGTTTCTTTGGTTCGGTAGGGGGGACCCCCTAAACGACATCTTCCGAAGATTCACAACTTTTTCCGAAGAATCGGCCGCCCGCGTCGAAAGCACTTGCTTGGCCAGCACTTATTTCTTCGGGAGCCGTGCAACGCCGATGGCCTTTCGGCGAACTCCTTTCGACGGAAGCCGGCGACTGTTCGTTACCTTTGCCAGCGAGATGAGAAACGGACTTCACGATTGCCGAACCAATTTGCCCGCAAGCGCTTGCGTCGCCATTAGTCCCGGAGGAATTGTAACCCCACAATAATTCGGGACAGATTTTTCTTGGCGCAGGGAGGTCAAAAAGATAGAAGAATCTGCCGTCCCTCACATCTCAAGTTGGGACGACACCGAGGCCTCCTGGGATCGCGAGTCCCCAGGGGGCCCTTTTTTTGCTCTCTCGCCGTGACAATCATTTGGTCGTCGGCCGGTAGACGCGGATCCAACCCCCCGCCAGATCGTTCGGCCGAAGGGTCGTCTTCGTGACCTCGCGCTTGCCGACGTTCTGCTGGTAGACGACGAGATCGTTCCCTTTCGCCTCGACGACCACGGCCGTGTGGTGCTGGGCCACGAAGATACCCCCTGATCCAGTCCGGAAAACTGCGTCGCGGTATTGGACGATGTCCCCGGGCTGCGCCTTCCCGTCGGCCGGGTCGCGTTTGCGCTTGCCGCCCTGGAACTCGACCACGAACACCAGTTCGCCCCAGACGAAGTCGCCCGGTGCCGGGTCTTCTTTGAATTTGTGGAACGGCGTCGCCCCCGCGGCCTCGAGCGCCTTGGCCGCGAGCGTTCCGCACTCGCCGTCACCGACGGTCTGCCCCAGGTTCTCCTTGCAGAACTTGACCACCTTCTCGCCGAGCTCCGCGGCGGCCGCATCCGCCTTGCTCGCGCCCGCGACCGGCACGCCAGCTTCGGTCAACTTGGCGATCACCGCGGCGCGATCGACCGTCGCCCGCAGTCGCACCGAGAGCTTGCCGTCGGCCGTCTTCTCCGACTTGAGTACCTCGTGGCTCTTGACCAGGTCGGCGGACTTCGGCAGCACTTTCTGGGTGATGATCTCCCTATGCTTCTTGAAGACCGGCCCATCGAGGACGACGGCTGCGACCTGGAGCACCGCATCGCCCAGCGCATCCTTGATCGCGGCCGCCTGATCGGCCCCGGTCCCGGCGCCGCGAACCGTGAGCGTTGGGCTCGGCGTATCACCAAAGGCTGGTGCTGAAATCAAACTAAGGCAAAGCGCCGCGACGTACCATCGGGACGTGCACATGAGCCTTATCCTGGTGTGAAAGCCGGCGCGAATAGCGCGGTATTGATATGGTGCGAGTTATGCACTGCGATTGCCGTTTCAAGTGCGGGCAGTAATGACCTGGGGGAGAGCTCATGTCGCAAGAGCAGTGGACCGCGGTCGATCAGTACATCACTGACTTAATCGTTCGTCCCGACTCGGCGCTCAACTCGGCACTGGCAGACAGCACAGCGGCCGGATTGCCGGCGATCAATGTCACGCCCCCCCTGGGCAAGCTGCTGCACGTCCTGGCGCGAGCGCACGGGGCGCGCAACATTTTGGAGATCGGCACACTCGGCGGCTACAGCACGATCTGGCTGGCGCGGGCGCTACCGCCCGGCGGCCGATTGATCACGTTGGAGTCGGAACCGAAGCACGCGGAGATCGCCACCGCGAACATTGCCCGCGCCGGCATATCGAGCGTCATTGAGTTGCGGCTCGGAAAAGCTTTGGACATGCTGCCCAAGCTCGCCGCAGAGGGCCGCGGGCCGTTCGACCTGATCTTCATCGATGCCGACAAGCCGAGCAACACCGAGTACTTCGCATGGGCCCTGCGGCTCTCGCGACCAGGGACCGTCATCATTGTCGATAACGTCGTTCGCAAAGGCGCGGTCATAGACCCCGCGAGCGCCGATGAGAACGTCCAGGGCGCGCGGCGGTTTTACGATGTGCTCGCCAAGGAATCGCGGGTCGTCGCCACGGCGATTCAAACCGTCGGCAGCAAGGGGTATGATGGATTCGCCGTTGCCTTGGTCCTGAGTCCTAAGTCTTGAGTTCGCCCAACAGGGTGCGACTCATGAAAGCGAAGCACTGGGTGCGATCCGGCTTTGGGTGCATTGCCGCCAGCATTCTCGTGGGCCTTGCGCTCGGGCTGTACTGGATGAATAGAGTCCACTCCTTTGCCAGTGACCATGGCTCGGGTGGAACGGCCGATCCAACCCAGGGGTTCGGAGTTGTCATGGTTGGCGGAGCTTTGGCCAATCTGTTGTTCATCGGCGGACTCGTCGTCCTCATCGCCGGCTTCATCAAGCTCGCGAAGCAGCCGCGCGGTGGTGCGCAGTAAGCTCACCGCGAGGCAGGAGTCATCCGTTCCGAGCAGTGGAGCACAGGCACGGCGGATCAGGCGCTGCAACTCGCCCGACAGGCACGTAGGTCTTTCGCGACGCGCGGCTCCCCGCGCTCGACTGGTGATACAAACTCGGTGCCGCCGGGTGAATGCTGTTGACGCGCCAATTACTTCTCGGCAACGGCGATCTGTTTCGCCGCGTCGACCTCGATGCGCGGTACGCCGTCGACCTCTTTCACTGTGCCGGTAGCGGTGATCGTCTTGCCTTTGAAATGTTCCGCTGGGTCGGCGATGCCGGCGTCCTTCAGACTGGCCGCTCCCTGCTTTGTAATAACGACGGCGAAGTTCTTCTCGTCCCGGAAGTCCGCCTCGGCGTCGAGGTAGATTTCGCCGCGCTTCTCGAGCCGGTCCTTGGTGGACTTCACCTCCATCTTCACCGTGATCTCCTTGCCAATCTGCTTGCGGGCCTCGACCGGCGTCAACGGTTTGTCTTTGTCCGCGGCGATCGCGGGGAATGACATCAGACCGACAATCATTGCGCTGCGAACGAACATGGAGAGCCTCCTATGACTTTTCCACCATGACCTCGGTGGACTTGATCACCGCCCGCACCCGGTCTCCGATCTTCAATCCCATCGCTTCGGCCGACCCGCGGGTGATGGCCGAGACGATCTCGAATTCGTCCACCTGGATGACGACCACGGCCATGACGTCGCCGAGAGTGACCGACTTCACGATGCCGACCAATTGATTACGTGCACTCAGCATGGTTGCCCTCCTTCCGGAGTAGGATGACTCTGCGTCGTTGCAGCTTTTCTTCCAACGAGCGGAGTGAAGCCATGCTCGGCGACAAGCCCGGCTGGGGCCTCAAAGTCCGCGTTTGGGTCGAGCGCGACGGCCGAAAAGTGCTCGGCCGCGGACGCGTCGAACTCCTCGGACACATCGACCGGCTGCACAGCATCGCGGCCGCGGCCAAGCAGATGCACATGTCTTACCGCCGCGCCTGGAGCTTGGTCCGGGACATCAACGAGGCAGCTGGCGAGCCGCTGGTCGAGGTCACCACGGGCGGCCCGGGCGGCGGTGGCGCCAGTCTTACTCCGCGTGGCAAACAAGCGGTCGACAACTACGAACGCCTCGTGGATCGGCTCGCTTGCGCGGCGGGTAAGTTCACCGGCCCGCGCTCGCGCAAATAAATGTTGGCCAAATCCCGTCTCCTGCCTATAGACTAGGGCCGTTATTCCCCTTCGGACATATCGACCTGGAGGGCTATGAATGCGGCGTCACGGCTTCACGCTCATCGAGTTGCTTGTTGTCATTGCCATCATCGCCATCTTGATCGGCCTGCTCCTGCCCGCGGTCCAGAAAGTCCGGGCGGCCGCGAGCCGCGTGCAATGCGCGAACAACCTGCACCAGATCGCACTCGGGCTACACAACTACGAGGCCACCCTCGGGGAGTTGCCGCGGTACCGCCGGTGCGACACCAGCGGCGGAGTCGATGCGAACTGTTATGCCCTGACTTCGGCCACGATCTGGACAGGACCCGGTGAGGTGTGGTGGGCTCCGTACGACAACCGACCGGCCCCCTCAACCACGACCAACGCCCAGGGGGACCCGAACCCGGACAACACCTACGCGAACGGTGGATATCCCGCCGGCCTCCTGTGGCCGTACGTCGAGGGGAATCAGAAGATCTTCAAGTGTCCGAACGGATTCGACCCGGCGACAGGCAAGCCCTACCAGTGCAGCTACGGCATGAATTACGTGAACGGTGGGCCGAACGGGAAAAGTCTGGGCCAGCTCACCAACGGGAATGGGTCGTCGAACATCCTGATCGTGTGGGATCATGGCAAAACGCCCGGGTGCGCCGATTCCACTCACGCCGCCACGGCGGCGAACCCCCGCGGACCGTGGCCGTTCCCCGATGTGACGAACCCGAAGACCCACTACCCGGACCAGCGGCACATGAACACGTTCAACGTCCTGTACTGCGACGGTCACTCGGTCGCGATGCGGCAAGCCGGGCTGTCCGAGGGCGGCATTTCACTCTTCCTCGCCGATGGGTCTGCCCCGACGTTTCCGTGATCTAACCCCCCGCGAGCCTCGGCTCGGACACTTGGGTCAGGTCCTCGAATTCCGCGTTCGAAACCAGCTGAAGCCAAAAGACGTGGCGGGAAACCCTGCGTCTGCACTTCCGGATTCATGATCCTTTCATCTTTGTAGACCTGGCTCATACTGAAAAGGCGCCGAACGGAAATCGCGTCCAATATGCCGGCAAATCCGAACTCAACGGTCGTAACAGGGCTGCCAGGTTTGCCCTGACTGCCTTGAGTTGAGGGTTGTTCGATCTATAATCGGAGGAAGGTTCGTTTCTACCGTTCGACTCGAAGGAATCGCCATGGGTCGCCCGATCGGTTGCGGCGCGCTCACTCGCCGAACCGTCCGCATCCATCTGCGAATCGATTTCCTCGAAGACCGCGCGAACCCGTCCGGGTTTGTGATCGGGTCGGACATCTACTATCCCACGGTAGTTGCGGGCGACCAGCTCGGAATCCCCGCGGACTCTCCCGATCAGCGCATCGACCCGAATACCAAGGACTCACCGTTTGGGGGCGTCGGCGCCATCCAGGTGACCAGCGGCCGCGGGTCGTTTATCGGGACCGGATCGGCCCTCGACCGGCGGCACGTGCTGACAGCCGCTCACGTCATGGACATCAACGGCGACGGCAACTTCAATCGACAAGACAAGACGACCGGCTCTTACTTCATCATCAACTGGGGCGGCAACCGGACGGCTCGGATCGCCATTTCACGCGTCACCGTACACCCGGACTACAACGGCTTCGGCAACTCGGTCAACGACGACATCGCCATTTTGACCCTCGCCCGCGATCTGCCGCTCGGCGTCCCAACCTACGACTTGCCGGACGGCGAGATCACCCAGGGGATGGTCGTGACGTTCGTCGGATACGGCCGGTCCGGGGATGGCGTGCACGGGTACACCACACCCGCCAGCTACACAGTCAAGCGGGTCGGCGCGAACACCGCCGATGCCTTCTACGGCCAGGACGACCCGGGCCGGCCGGAAGCGAACGAAGTGTTCCGGTTCGATTTCGACGGCCCGGACGGGAACGGCCCGATGGGGGGCCCAACCCTGGGCAATGACGTGGAGACGACGCTCGGCGCCGGCGACTCCGGCTGCCCGGCCTTCGCGTCCACGGAGAGCGGCCTGGCCTTGTACGGAATGGGCACGTTCGTTCAGGGATCGAACGCTCCGATGTTCGGTTCGCTCGGCGGCGGCGTGAACCTGTTCTGGTACCTGGACTGGATCAACTCGGTCTTGCACCCGGGCACGAGCGGCGGCCTTCCCCTTCCCGTCCCGTCCGCGCCAGGGCTCCTCGGTCCCCCCGAAAGGGGCATCGTCGCAGTTCGCGGCGAGCTTTCCGCTCCGCCCTCTTTGGCAACCGAGTCGTCCGCGTCATTCGCGGACCTGCCGTCGTTTAATACCGGGTCCGACGACAAAGAACTCTCCACACCGATCGGTGGCAACAGTCTGCTCCCCGCGCTACCAACTCCTGATCGAACGCGTGTTTTGGACCAACCTCTCGAAGTCACTTCATTCCTCTCCGTCGATACCGGGTTGATTGAAACCGTGTCGACCTGGGGATTCTCGCTCCCGTCGGACGAGTAAGACAACACGACTCCTCGGGTTTCCGCTGGACGCTCGATGATCCGAGCGCGCAGAATTGGGACGTGTATCCTCGTCCGCAGCATTTCGGAGCCTCGTAATGTCCCCGACACGCGTCGCCCTTGTCACCGGCAGCGGAAAGCGGCGGGTCGGCTCGGTGGTCGCCGACGCCCTGGCCGAACGCGGGTACGCCATCGGAGTTCACTACCGGACGTCCGCAGCCGAGGCCGCGGAGACCGCGGCGGCGCTGCGCGCCCGCGGCGTCGAAGTCGAGATCTTTTCTGCCGACCTGACCGACGAGTCGGCCGTCCGTGGACTCGTCAACGCAACCCTCGCCCGCTTCGGCCGGATCGACGTGCTGGTCAATTGTGCGGCCATCTGGCAACGAAAGCGACTGGAGGAAGTGACCGCCGCGGACGTCCGCCGGCACTTCGACACCAATGCCTTGAGTACGTTTTTGTGCGGCCAGCAAGCCGGCCTGGCGATGGCAAAGCAGCCGGAAGGTGGGCTGATTGTGAACCTGGGCGACTGGGCCGAGGTGCGGCCCTACCTCAACTACTCGGCCTATTTCCCGTCGAAGGGCGCGATCACCGCGATGACTCGCTCGCTTGCTGTCGAGCTGGCGCACCGCAACCCGCGCGTTCGTGTAAACTGCATCCTGCCCGGCCCGGTCATGCTGCCGCCCGACCTGCCCGAGGATGAACGGCGTCAATCGATCAACGGGACTCTGGTCAAGCGCGAGGGGAGCCCGCGACACATCGCGCTGGCAGTGCTCTCGTTCGTGGACAATGACTTCATTACCGGCGTCTGCCTGCCGGTAGACGGTGGGCGGACTGTCTACGCGCCGGAGTGATGTCGTAGCGGAAGTCGTGAGACTTCCGTTCGGGGCGAAGACGGAAGTCTCACGACTTCCGCTACACGAACCTATTCCGGCACAATGAGCCCGCGCCGCATCCCGGCGGCGGCCAACTCGATCACATAACCGCTCTGCTGAAGCCGCGCCATGTCCTCGTTCGTCGACCAGGGGCCGGTGTCGTGACGATTAGCCAGCCGCCGGAGCGCGATCCGGAACGCTTTCTTTTTCTCCTGATTCAAACGGTGGGTGAAGAGCTTTTCCGGCACGCCGGCTCCCACTGCCCATCCCTTGATCAGGCCCTCGTTGTAGCCCAGAGCCTCCTCGCGATCCATCACGGTGTCAAACTTGTTCCGGCGGATGACAAAGCGCTTGACGAACAGACGGATCGCCTGGCCGAAACTCCAATTAAGTACCCCTGTGGTAAACCCGTGGGAGAACCCGCTCATGAAACCCGCTCGCCGGATCTCTTGCCGGGCCTGGTAATAGCCGGCTCCCAACATGACCCAGGAACCGGCCGCGACGACGATGGGGATGCCCAACGTTGTGGCCAGGCCAGCCACGCTCGACACGGTCGCCGCCACCGATGTGCCCTGGACCGTTTCGACGAACTGCGGCCCGGCCACGCTCACCCAGCGCCACAAGGGCGCGCTGGACGCGGCCTGTCGGGCGAACTCCGCCGCGGCCGCCTGGGCGAGCCAAACCGGGCGCCGGGCGAGGACGAACTCGACAAAATCCATGACCCGGCCGCCGTTGGACTCAACCGTCTCGACGGCGGCGCGAAGCGTGTCGCCTAGAGGATCAACAGGCATGACTCACCACCTTGTACGCAGGAGAGATTGTTTTCGATGAATGACCGCCGCGGGCGCGCTCGGCGCGAGTCGCCTACGACGGTCACTTGCACAGCATTACTGAATCACCGTGTTGTCGCCGTCGCCGCCGTCGAGGATGTCCTGGCCCGGGCCGCCGATCAGCACGTCGTCGCCGGCGGCGCCCTTGAGGTTGTCGTCACCCGCTCCGCCAACCAGGACGTCGTCCCCGTTCCCGCCGTCGGCCGCGAACTGAATCGCGCCGACGACGAGGCCGCTGGCGTCCACGGCGTCGTCGCCGTCCTGAGCCTGGATGGTCAGCTGGTCGTTCGCGGCCTCGGCGCCGGTGATGTTGACCCGCGCTGCCAGGCCGAGGACACTCGTCCCGGTCGCGTCGCCGACCACGACGATCGAATCGTTGTCGTTCGTGCCGTTGACGATGACGTTGTCGGCCGCGCCGTCGCCGGTGCCACTGCCTGGAGTCGACTCGAGATTCAGATTGATCTCGGACACGTCCGTACCACTCAGGTCGTTCACGGTAATCTGGTCGGCCCCGCCGCGGGCGGTAAAGTCAATTCCCTCGACGTCGTTCAGGTCCATGACGACGCTGGCAATGTCGCGGGTGAACCGGACACGCGTGCCGTTTGCCGAGATTTCGATCTTCTCGGCGATGGCGGCCCCGTTGAACTGCATCGTGTCGAAGCCGGCCTGGCCCTCGATGGTGTCGTTGTCGTCGCCCGGGTTCCAGACGAAGGTGTCGTCGCCGGCGCCCATCTGTGCGACGTCGTTGCCATCCCCACCGTTGATGAGGTCATTGCCCTGGCTGCCGGTCAGCGCATCGTCGCCAAGACCGCCATTGATAATGAGATCGATCGCGCCCGCGGCCAGGCCGGAGGCATTGATGGTGTCAATTCCCGCCTGGCCATTGACGGTCAGGGAGTCCTGAGCCGCAACGCTGCCGGTGATGTTGACAACGGTCGCCAGGCCGGAAACATTGACCCCCGAGGCGCCACCGCTAATGACGATCTGATCGTTCACCTGGGTGCCGTTGACGATGACGCGGTCAATCTCACCGTCGGCCACGCCGCTTCCAGCCGTTCCGGCCAGATCGAGGTCAACTCGCTTGAGGTCGGTGCCGGTCATGTCGCCGACGGTGATGGTGTCTACGCCCGCGCGGGCGTTGAAGAGGATCTTCTCCGTGCCGGCCAGGTCCATGACGATGCTGCCGATGTCGCGGGTGAACCGGACGCGAGAGCCGTTGGCCGAAATGTCGATCGTTTCCGCGATGTTGGCGCCGTTGAAGACCATCGTGTCGGTGCCGTCCTGACCCTCGATCGTGTCGTTACCGTCACCCGGATCCCACTGGAAGACGTCGTCGCCGGCGCCCATTTGGGCCAGGTCGTCGCCGCTGTCGCCCAAAATGAAGTCTTTGCCATCGCCGCCGAGGATCGTGTCGTTCCCCTGAGAGCCGAAGACAGAATCGTCGCCGGTGCCGCCGTCCAGCGTCAGTTTGATGACTGTAGCGGGCAGCGTGGTCGCCGTCAGCCGGTCGTTGCCGCCCAACCCGCTTACGACGAGCGAGTCGTTGGCCGCCTCGACATTGGCGATGTTCACCTGGGCCGCCAGCCCGACCACGGAGACTGATGTCCCGGCGCCAATCGCGTCGATCGTGTCGTTCCCATTGGTCCCGAAGACGATGACGGAGTCAGCCGCGGCGTCGCCCGTCGTCCCCCCGATTGTGCCCGCCTGGTTGACGTTGAACTGGACAAGGTCGGTCCCGGCCAGGCTGTTGATTGTGGTCTGGTCAACCCCGCCCAGGGTGTTCAGATCGAGGCGCTCGACGTCGTTGAGGTCCATGACGATGTTGCCGATGTTTCGCGTGAACCGCACGCGTTGGCCGTTGGCCGAGGCCTCGAAGATCTCGCCAAGGGCGGAGCCGTTGAACAACAGGATGTCGTTGCCGTCCTGGCCCTCGACCGTGTCGTTCCCGTCACCCGGATCCCACTGGAACACGTCGTCGCCGGCACCCATCTGGGCGCTGTCGTTGCCCTGGTTGCCGTCGATGAAGTCGTTGCCGTCGCCGCCGAGAAGCGTGTCATTGCCGTTGCCGCCAAGGACGGTGTCGTTTCCGGTCCCACCGTCCACCGTGAGCTTGATGAGCGTGGCCAGGTTTCCAGTCGCCGAGAAGCTGTCGTCGCCGCCATTCATGTTCAGCACCAGGTTCTCACTGGTGCCGATGTCGATGGTGAAGGGAGCCGGGTTGAGGCGGTCGAACCGCACGCGCGTGCCGTTAGCTGTGACGGTGAAGATCTCGGCCCCGTTGCCTCCATTCACCTCGACCGTGTCGATTCCGATACCCCCCTCGTTCAGGTCAGTGTCGTCGCCCGGATTCCAGATCATCCGGTCGTCGCCGGCCTGACCGAAGACCTGGTCGTCGGCGTCGCCACCGGTCAGCACGTCGTTCTCCGAGCCGCCGAACAGGAAGTCAAATCCTCCCTTGCCGAGCAGGGTGTCATTGCCGCCCTGGCCAAAGATCTGGTCGTTGCCGGATCCGCCCGTCAGCGTGTCGTTGCCGGCGCCGCCAAAGAGGTTGGCCGCGGGCAGGGCTCCGCTGGCCTCGTCCAGTGTGATTGTGTCATTCCCGCCTTGTCCGAAGACCTGGATCAAAGCGGTGTTGGCCACGGTTGGCGTACCGCCGAGGACGTTCACCGCCCCGCCGTTCACGAGCAACGCCCCGGCCGCGTTCCGGCTGACGGTGATGGCGTTGTTCAGGCTGTCGCCGAATACAGTCAGGATTCCGGCCGTGGGACTGAACGAGGCAGTGACGGCCGGGACAACGCGGGCGGCGAGTTCTTCGATTCGCAGCGCCAGCCGCGAGTTCTTGCGACGGCGGGCGACCGGGGATCGGGACTTGAGCCAACTCATGGGTGAGACTCTCTCTCTCGTCGGGTGCTGCCAGGGAGGGACAGGCACTCGGCGGGCAGCCCGCCGGGGCGTGTGTGGAAACGCGATCAGTCAGATGCCGGCCCGCAATCGCCGCCGATGGCCCGGTACTTTCCGGACCCCGTCGGGTCGGCGAGCATTTCCTTCATGGCAGCGAGCAACTCGTCCAGCGAACCGAACCGGGCCGACCGTGTCGAGGCGACGTGCTCGATACGGCCCACCAGGCGGCCGGCCGCGATGTCGGTCTCCGCCGCGAGCTGGACGACGAAAGCTCGGGTGTAGGGCCAATCGTTTCTCACGACAGAACGATAAGGACGACCTGGGGGCGAAGTCATAATCGAGAAGTGACTCTTCGGTGACTTCTCGGTGACCTTTTGCGGTGGCCCAATGACGGCGGCGTCCGAGTACAGTTTCGGCCCGTTCCGCCTCGACGCGCCCAACGCGCGGCTGACGCGGGGCCGCCAGGTCGTCGCCCTGAAGCCGAAGGTGTTCGACGTCCTCGCCTACCTGGTGCGGCACGCTGGTCGGCTGGTGATCCAGGACGAGCTGATTCAGGCCGTCTGGCCGGACACGATCGTGGGCGACTCGTCGCTCAAATCATGCGTCCGTCAGATCCGCAAGGCCCTGGGGGACCGGGTCCGCAAACCGCAATTCATTGAGACGGTCCACCGCCGCGGATACCGCTTCATCGCCCCGGTCTCGACCGGAGCCCCGACCGAACCGGCGCCTGCGCCGGCCCCAGCGCCGCGTCAGCTCGCCGCGCCGCCAGCGGTGCTCGTTGGCCGCGAGGTGGAGCTACGACAGTTGCGGCAATGGCTCGCGGCTGCGCGGGGCGGGCACCGGCAATTTGTGTTCGTCGCGGGCGGGCCGGGGAGCGGAAAGACGGCGCTCGCGGAGAGCTTTGTCCGCAGCGCGGCGGCGGATACGCAAGTCTCGGTAGCGGCCGGACAGTGCTTTGAGCACTTTGGGTCTGGTGAAGCGTATCTCCCGGTGTTGGAGGCACTCAGCCGGCTCGGTCGCGGACCTGCATCCGAGCGACTGATACGGGTCCTCTCTACCCACGCGCCGACCTGGCTGGCCCACCTGCCAGGACTCCGGCCGAAAGGTTCGCCCGAGTCGGTACCCGTCGCGCCACCGGAGCGCATGCTCCGCGAGATGGCCGAAGCCATCGAACAACTCACGGCCGACGCACTCTTCGTCCTCGTCCTCGAAGATCTCCACTGGGCGGACTACTCCACTCTTGACCTGGTGTCCGCGCTCGCCCGGCGTCGCGAGCCGGCTCAGCTGCTCGTCCTTGCGACGTACCGCCCGGTGGAGGCGGTGCTCACCGGCCACCCACTGAGGACTGTCAAGCAGGATCTGCAGAGTCGAGGGCTCTGCCACGAGTTACAGCTCGGACTCTTGAGCGACCTGGATGTCGCCGAGTACCTCACGGCGAGGTTCCCCGGCGGCGGACTCCCGGACGGGCTGTCGCGTCTTTTGCATCACCGGACCGAGGGCCACCCATTGTTCCTCGTCAACGTGGTGGACGACTGGGTGGCGCAAGGACAGCTCGTTCCCCGCACCAGCGGCGGATGGCAATTGAAGTCAGACCTCGACGCTCTGGCCGGGGGCGTGCCGGCAAGCATTCGAGCCCTCATTGAGAAGCAGCTCGAGCGCCTCGGCCGCGAGGAGCTGCGGTTGCTGGAAGGGGCGAGCGTCGCGGGGGTCGAATTCGCCGCGGCGGCCGCGGCCGCGGCGGTCGAGGAGGACTTACTGCATGCCGAAGAGTACTGCGAGGTGTTGGCTCGCCGGCACAATTTCCTGCAGCCGGTGGGGAGCGCCGAATGGCCGGACGGGACAGCTTCGGGCCGCTATCGATTCGGTCACGAGCTGTATCACCGGGTTGTGTTCGAGGGGGTGCCCGAAGCGCGGCGGCGACTGCTGCACCAGCGGCTGGCGGAGCGGCTCGAAACCGCCCACGCGGCGCGACCCGCGGAATCGGCGGCCGAGTTAGCCCTCCACTTCGACAAGGGGCGCGATCCGGCTCGGGCGGTCCGGTATTTCGAAATGGCCGCGGACCGCGCGGCGCGGCAGTACGCACACCGGGAGGCGATCGATTACCTGCGCCGGGGACTGGCCGCGGTCGAGCGCCTTCCCGAACCCCAGCGCGCCGTTCCCGAGCTGAGACTGCAGCTGAGTCTGGGCTTGCAGCTTCAAATGATCCAGGGGTTCGCTTCGCCGGACGCCCGCCGCGCTTATCTGCGGGCCCGCGACCTCAGCCGCCCGGCGGGTGAGGAATCGCTGCAGTTCCCGGCGCTGTGGGGGCTGTGGCTGTTTCACAAAGGTCGGTCCGAAATCCCCAAGGCGCGGGCGATGGCCGAGGAGCTGCTCGCGCTCGCGAGGCGGCTCAGAGACCCCGCTCTGGAGTTGCAGGCGCAACAGGCACTCGCGGTCACCACGCTCTGTGCCGGCGAGCCGGCGGCGACGCGCCGCCACATGGACCGCGGAGCCGCTCTCTACGACCGCGAGCGCCATCAAACACACACGTTATTGTTCGGCCAGGATCCCGGAGTGGCCTGCCAGGCCTTCGGCGCAGTCGCCCTCTGGCTGCTCGGTTACCCGGATCAGGCCGTGCAAGTGAGTCGCGAGGCGTCGCGGTTGAGTCACGAGTTGGTGCAGCCCAGCAGTCAGGCGCTGGCTCTGCACTTCGCCGCGATGGTTCATCAGTGCCGCCGGGAAGGCCGAGCAGCCCTCGCCTGTGCCGAGCTCGCCCTGACGATCGCGGCCGACCAGGGATTCTCCTTCTGGCGGGCCGGCGGCACGATTATGCGCGGCTGCGCCATGGCCGAGTCCGGCGACTCGGAAGAAGGGATCGCCTTGATGCGTCAAGGTCTCGACGCCTGGCACGACACCGGCAGCGTCACTTACCGGACGTATTTCCTGGCGCTCCTGGCGGAGGCGCTGGCGGGGGAAGGCCGAACAAGAGAAGGTCTCGCATTGGTCGATGAGGGACTGGCGCTGGTCGAACAAACTTCCGAGCGCCTGTTTGAAGCGGAGCTTCACCGGCTTCGCGGAGAGCTGTTGACACGCGCCGACGCAGCCGATGAAGCTGAAGTCTGCTTCCGCCGGGCGATCGACGTGGCGCGAAAGCAGGAGGCGCGATCACTGGAGTTGCGGGCCGCCTCGAGCATGGTCCGCGCCGCAACTAAGAAGAAGCAGCAGGCCGACGCGCGGGCGCAACTTTCTGAGACTATAGGCTGGTTCACAGAGGGGTTCGAGACGCGCGACCTTCGCGAGGCGCGGGCGCTCCTCGACCGCGTCCGATAAATTGCCGGCGGCCGCAGCTGCGTTCCGTTCGGACAATAGGTCTTTACTAACAGTCGCAAAGCGTCATGAACCCGTCATTTCTGTGAGGAAATGTCCTGTCTGGCGCGGTACACAGGTTGCTCTTCTTCACTCTTACCCCTTGCGAGTCCCGTCCGCCCTCACACCCTTGAATGAAGGGAGCGGGCATGGCCGCGCTGAATATTCATCTCACCGAGCTGATCGAGATTCTCGAGGTCTCGTCTGTACTCATGCCGGGAAAGAGCACGTCGGCCGAGCTGCGCGATCAGATCGCCCAGCGACTGACAGACTCCAACCCGCACCTGGCGGATCGCGTACGTCGACTGGACGATTGGCAGGCGGAAGCGCTCGCCGACTTCGTCGCTGATGCGCACACGCTTGCCGAATTCTGGGAGATACCGACTCCGTCGCCCGCGGAGGGCATCAGCGACACTCGACTAGGCTAAGACCCGGGTGAATTCGTTGCGCCGGAGCGAACGATTAAAAGTCACCCGTTCACTGGCCAACTTTCCCCGGGCCCCACAGCGCCCTACCCGGTTTGGCGCCCGTTGGCTCTCCGTCGCGCAGCGCCTGCATGCCGTTCACGAACACATGCTTCACGCCGAACGCGTACTGGTGCGGCTTCTCGTACGTCGCCCGATCGGCGATCGTGGCCGGGTCGAAGACGACTACGTCAGCATAATACCCGTCCTTCAATAACCCGCGTCGCTCGAGTCCCAGGTTCGTCGCCGGCAGACTCGTCAGCTTGCGAATCGCGTCCTCCAGGGAAAGCAGTTTCTCCTCGCGCACGTACTTTCCCAGGAGACGGGCGAAGTTGCCGTACGCTCGCGGGTGCGGCATCGACTTGAGGAACACCCCCTCCGGCGCCTGTGACGCCTCGTCCGATCCGAAGCTCACCCACGGCAGCTTGATTAGCTTCTTGACGTTCTCCTCGGTCATCATGAAGTAGACCGTCGTAATCCGTGACTCGTCTTCGGCCAGGAGATCCAAGAGCGTGTCGACCGGGTCGGTCTTGCGCTCCGCCGCCACCTGGGCCAGCGTCTTCCCCTGCAGCGGCTTGAGCGCGTCCGTCTTGAAGCCGACGAGCAGGATATTCTTCGGGTCGGCCGCGTTCTGGTAGAAGTTCGGCCAGTCGGTCTTCGTCTCGATGTCACTCTTGATTCTCTTGCGCGCTTCCGGATCGCGAAGCCGGCGGCGCATGGTCGTGAGCCCGCCGTCCTGCGCCCACGGGGGGACACACGCGTCCAAGCCCGTACACCCGGCCGTGTAGCAATAGACGTCGGCGGTGATCGCTAGCCCCTCCTTGCGCGCGGCTTCGACCTTGGCAATGGCTGCGTCCATCTTCGACCAGTTGTCGCGGCCGGCCGCCTTGAAGTGGTAGATTTCGGCCGGGATCTTCGCCTCGCGGCTGATCTGGATGACTTCGTCGATCCCTTCCAACAGCCGCCGGCCCTCGCTGCGCATGTGCGAGATATACTTCCCCTTGTACCGCGCCGCGACCTTGCACAGCTCAATCAACTCCGCCGTGTCGGCGTAATAGGCGGGTGCGTATTCGAGCGCTGTGCCGATTCCGAGCGCCCCGTTGCGCATCTCCAGCTCGACGAGCCTACGCATGCGGTCCATTTCGTCCGGCGTCGCCTTGCGGTCGCCGCGGCCGATGACGTACTCGCGCACCGTCGTCGCGCCGAGGAACGACGCCACGTTCTGCGTGACCCCGCGACGCTCCAGGAACGTCAGATAGTCGCTCAGCGACTGCCACTCGATCTCGTACTTGATGTCCGTCTGTTCGTTCTTCATCCGTTTCTTGATCGCGTCGTTCACCGGGCCCATGGAGTCGCCTTCGCCCATGATCTGCGTGGTGACCCCCTGGCGAAGCTCGCTCTGGGACAGGCCGTCGGCCAATAGCGCTTCGTTAGACCAACTGAGCATGTTGATGAAGCCTGGACTGACCGCGAGGCCCTTGGCATCGACAACCGACTTGGCCGTCGACCCCGACAGGTCGCCGACCGCGGCGATCCGATCTCCGCGAATGCCGACGTCGGCGACTCGCGGCTTGCCGCCAGAACCGTCGTAGACCGTACCGCCGCGGATGAGCACGTCGAACTTGGGAGCGTCCTTAGACCTGGCAAACTCCTGATCGAGGAACTGCATCCCCGTCACGTCGCCGGCCTGGTTGAGACGAAACTGGACTCCGAAGTAGGCGCGCTCGTAGCTGATCGCTTCGTCCGGAGGCGCGATGACGTATCCGGTGAAGGCGTCGAAGTTGTAATGATCGAGCCGAAGAGTCAGCCTGCCCCATTTGAGTTGCAGGCCGTCCTTGCCGGTAACAACCTCGGCCTTGCCATACGCCGGCTCGGTGTACGTCCCCACGTACGAGGTCAGCTCGCGGCTCGGTTTCGTGTTCGGCTTCCGTTCCTTCTCGCGTTTCTTGAATGCCTCCAGGCGGTCGGTTTCCGCCTTGGCGTCTTCCTTCTTGTAGAAGCCGTTCCAATCTTCCGCGGGTAATTCGAGCAGCTTGTCCAGCAGTGCCTTGCTGAGGGCTTCGGGGAATGTAGACGGAGTGAGGTTACCAAAGACAACAACGCCGAACTTCTTGTCGGGTACGATCGCGGTCTGCGCCCGGAAGCCGTCGAGCGTGCCGCCGTGCGAGCAGACGAACTGCCCGCGGTAGTCGTGTACGAACCAGCCGAGGCCGTAACTCAGGTGCCGGGTTGATTTCTCCGGGAAGAAAACCTTCCACCGGCCCTCCTGACGCACGACCATCTGGGCAGTCCGCGTTTCCTTCAGGCTCGATGACTGGACCAGGCGTTTGCCGTCGATCCGACCCTCGGCAAGTTGAAAGCGCAGCCACTGGCCCATGTCGCGAACGCTGGCGTTGATGCTCCCCGCGGCGCGGACGCTATCGACATCCGCGCGGGCGACTGGGGTGATGGTGCCGTCCGGGTGCCGCTCATGCGGGACCGCGTGATCCGGGTTGGCCAGCGCCTCACGCGCCGAGCAGTACGCGGTTTTCATCCCGAGCGGCTCGAAGATCCGCGTGCGAATGAGGGTCGGCCAGTCGCTCCCGGCAGCGTTACCGGACGCCAGGCCCGCGGTCGTGAATGGCACATTGGCGTACTCCCACGTCGAGCGGAACGAGGTCGCCGGCTTCGCCTTCCCATAGGCGCGGACGTAATCCTCCGAGGCGCTCGCCGTGCCGGCCCAGAGCATGTCGTGCCGTGGCATCCCA
>Ga0066903_100000807_pt1 | contig 21132 bp, 16 predicted proteins | sample PanSoiMetaGPlot1_FD_67491 | JGI IMG/M metagenome (GOLD analysis project Ga0066903, IMG submission 67491) | Tropical forest soil microbial communities from Panama analyzed to predict greenhouse gas emissions - Panama Soil - Plot 1 (version 2) | ecosystem: Environmental > Terrestrial > Soil >... | reverse complement strand
CCGACTGGGGACGCGGGCGGATCGATCCGTTCAATCCCGTCAAGTTCACCGTGCTCAAGCAGCCCGTTGACGACACGATCGGCAACTCCGACATGCAGCCGGTCTGGAATCTCAAGAAGCACGAAGGCTACGCGTTCCACTGGGACGGCCTCAACACGACGCTCCAGGAAGTCGTGCTGTCGTCGGCGATCGGCGACGGCGCGACGACCAAGTGGGTCGATCGCGATTTCGCCAAGTGGAACAGCACCACGCCGGGGCAGATGTCGAGCCTGCGCCGGATCGCAGACTTCATGTCGAACGTTCAGCCGCCGAAATATCCGTATCCCGTGAACGAGCCGCTCGCGGCCACGGGCGGCCGGATTTTCCAGGAGCAGTGCGCCGGGTGCCACGCGATCGGCGGTGCGCGCACCGGCACGGTCATCCCCGCAGAAGAAGTCGGCACCGATCGCCATCGCCTGGCGATGTGGACGCCGGCATCGGCCGCCGCCTACAACGCGTACGGCGAAGGCCATCCGTGGAAGTTCTCGCACTTCCGATCGACGAATGGCTACGTCTCGGTGCCGCTCGACGGGCTGTGGCTGCGCGCGCCCTACCTGCACAACGGATCGGTGCCGACGCTCACCGATCTGCTGCTGCCACAGTCGGAACGTCCGACGTCGTTCTGGCGCGGCAACGATCTCTACGATCCCGAACGCGTGGGCTTCGTCACGAGCTGGCCCGGCGAAGAACGGAACGGCACCTACTTCGACACGAGCCTGCCCGGCAACAGCAACGCCGGGCATCTCTACGGCACGACGCTCTCGGCCGACATGAAGCGCGCGCTCGTAGAGTTCCTCAAGACGCTCTGATCATTCAGCGGCGGCTCGCCAGGAACGTTGCCACGCCCTCGGTGAGACTCTGGCTCCGGGCGTTGATCTCAGCGGAGGTCGCGCTCGGAGTTCGATCGATCATCGGGCGCCACAGCGACTCCGGCAGATCGATCAGTTTGGCGTAGTGGTGCAGCTCGGCGCCGAACGGCGGGCGCTCTCCGGGAAGCGACATGCGCGTGAGCGTCGAGTATCCCCAGAACGTCCCGAGCTTGTAGACAAAGCACGCCTCAGGCGAGTGCTCGACCGCCATGCGATGCGCGGTGGCCTGCGCGTCGGTTTCGACGAACGAGACGAACTCCGAATTGGCGAGGAGCTTCTGCTCAGGCACGAACATGCCAGGCGCGGGGATCCCGAGCATCCGTGCGATCTCGATCACGCGGCCGATCGACGCCGCGAGCACCGCGGGAGTCACCGCCCCCGATTGCCGCGCTTCCGCGTCGCGCCCGAACGACACCCCGAGATACCACGACGCGACCCGCACATCCGCAGCCGTCAATCCGCCCAGAGGGCGGTCGGTCACCTCGCCCGGCTGCACGTCACACGCCTTCGAGTCGCGGGTGGCGCTCGAGAGCGCCAGATCGCCGACGAGATCGGGGAACGAGAGAAAGAGGTCGGCGCCTCTCAGCATCACGACCTCGAAGGCGACGAAGCTCGCGGCGATCCCCCAGACGATCGCCACGAAAACGAGCGCCTTCTTCATCCGCGAGACGAGACCTGACGCCATATACTGGACCACCGGCGCGCCCGGCGACGAGACCGCGATGGGAAACCTGCCCGGACAGCTCGCCTACGTCTTCCTGATCTCGATTGCCGACGCCGCGCTCCTGTCCTGGCTGACGCTCCGATGGTACGCCCACTCGATGCGAAAGCTCATGATGGCGCGGTCGCAGTCAGGTGCCTCGCCGATTAGCGCTGCCGCAGACGCAGCCGCCATTCCGCCGCGTACGGCGCCGGCCAGCCCGCTGAAATTCGCCCTCTTTGGTGCCGCCGGGGCACCGCCGCCGACCGCCACGTTCAGCCTGAGTCGTCTCGTGGTCGCTTATTGCGTCGGCGCGGGACTGTTCTCCGCCGTGACGAGCGTGCTCGTCCTGCGGCTCGAGACGCCGGTTCCACCGGTGCCGGCGTGGTTCGGCGAATGGTGGATCAACGCCTGGCCGATTGTGCCGACGCTCATCGTGCTGCTCGAGCTCGACTGGCGCGGCAAGCTCGGCGTGTTTGCTGCATACCTGATTCTCGGAGCGGCGTCGCTCGCGCTCGTGACGGTCGCCGGCCAGCTCGCGCGCGGCGCATTCTCGATCACCCCGCTCACGAACATGTATGCGCTCGTGCGCGGCGTCGTGCTCACGGCCTGGGCGCCCTGGATCCTTCTCGCGATCACCGGGTGGTCGCGCGTGCGCGCCGTCATGCCGCTCGCGCTGGCGTCGACACTCGCGTTCGGGTTCACGTCGATGCTCTTTCGCGAGGGGCTCGTCGCCGGATTCGATATTCCGGTCTTTCGGAGCGCACTGCTGAGCTTGTCGAATCTGGCTTCATCCGGCGTCGCCTACTACGGTCTCTTCATGCTGGTCGCATTGCCCGTCGGCTGGCTGGCGTGGCGGATGCTCCGCGCTCTCGCCGATCGTTACGAACGCAAGCAGTTCAGCGACGTTCAGCTCGTCATCGACTGCTGGTGGCTCGTCGTCACCGCGCAAGTCGTCGCGACATCGCTCGCCGCGCCGTACGGCCTCGCCGGCATCGTCGGCGGCGTGGCCGCATTCGTTCTCTATCGAGCCGGTGTGAGCGTCGTCCTTCGCAAGGGATCGATGCCGGCCGCGTCAGCGCCGAAGCGTCTGCTGCTCCTGCGCGTGTTCGGCTACCAGGCCCGGACCGAAGCGCTCTTCGATCGAGTGTCGCAGCGATGGCGCTTTCGAGGGCCGGTGCAACTCATCGCCGGTCTGGATCTGGCCACTCGCGCGGCCGATCCGGACGACATCCTGCTGTTCATCCAGGGGCAGCTGGCGGAACAGTACGTGGCCTCGCCCGACGACGTGCGCCGGCGGCTGGACGGCCTGGATTTCAAACAGGATCCTGATGGACGGTTCCGGATCAACGAGCTGTATTGCCACGGCGACACGTGGAAGCCCACGCTCCAGGCGCTCCTCGACGCGACCGACGGCGTGCTGATCGATCTCAGGAGCTTCTCCGAGCGGAACTCCGGATGTCTCTTCGAGCTGGAGCAGATGGTGAGACGGCTGCCCACCGATCGCATCGTCCTCATCTGCGATCGGACGACGGATCTGCGTCTGCTCGGCACGGCGCTGACGGAGGCATGGGGACGCGCCGCGCGCGACGGCCTGGCCCGTGGCGCCGGGCAGATCGCTGTCGTGCCGATCGAACGCCAGTCTCGGCGCGAGCTGGCCGGCCTGACCCGCTGCCTGCTCGGTCTCGACACGCCGCAACGTGTCGTCGCTGCCGCCGAATTGCCGGCGTCGGTCTGAGGGCGAAGTCCTGTATTCTTTAACGCGCCTGACGACAGACCCCCGGTCGTCTCCAGAGGAGCCCACCCATGGCGAAAAAACGCACTGTCCGTCGCGCGGCGAAAACCGCTCGGTCCTCGCATGCGAGAAACATCAGGTGGTACGGCTGGCTGCCGGATCTGCCGGACCATCGCGACCTCGTCTACGCCGCGCCGCCGGCCATGGCCAGCGCGCTGCCTCCGGGCGCCGATCTCCGGCATCATTGCCCGCCGGTCTACGATCAGGGCCAGCTCGGCAGTTGCACGGCCAACGCCATTGCGGGTGCGCTCCAGTTCAATCAGATCAAGGAGAAGGTCGCCGACATCTTCACGCCTTCGAGGCTCTTCATCTATTACAACGAGCGCGTGATGGAGAACACCGTCAGCGAAGATTCGGGCGCGATGATTCGAGACGGCATCAAGAGCGTTGCCAACCAGGGCGCGCCGCACGAGAAGCTGTGGGCGTATAACATCGCGAAGTTCAAGTCGAAGCCGAGCGCGGCTGCCTACACGGACGCGGCCAAACACAAGGCGATCAAATACGAACGCGTGACGCCGACGCTTCCGCAGCTCAAAGGCTGTCTGGCGTCCGGCTATCCCTTCGTATTCGGGTTCTCGGTCTACGAAAGTTTCGAGGGCGCCGAGGTTGCCAAGACCGGCGTGCTGTCGATGCCGCAGCCGAATGAGAAACAACTTGGCGGACATGCCGTCCTCTGCGTCGGATACGAGGACGCGTCGTCGCGATTCATCGTGAGGAACTCGTGGGGCAACAAGTGGGGTCAGGCCGGGTACTTCACGATTCCGTACGCCTACCTCACTGACGGCAATCTGAGCGACGACTTCTGGACGATCAAGCGCGTCTGATCCGCGGCGTCGCGGATGCACAGACGCGGGGAATTACTCGACCACGACCGTGAGCGTGCGGCGCGGGGAGTCGCTTGAAGCGCCTTCCCACGATCGCACCGATCGAATGCGCAGCTCGCCCGAGCCGCGCCTGCCGGCGCGCGTGACGATCGCGCGGCGGCCGCCCCGGCCGGGCGTTGCGTCCGCCGCCGGCTGGAACTCGGACGAGACGAGCGTCAGCGGTCCGGTCAGCGTCTCGACCTCCCACCGGTAGCCTGTCGAAGGGTTCTCGTCCACGAAGACGGCAATCACCTGATCCGTCTCAACGGTCACCGACTGCGCCGCGCTCCCGAGCGTCACCTGGACCATTTTCGCGCCTCCGATCCTGCAGCTTTCGGGATCCGGACCGATACGTCAACGTGACTGCCCGCATCGGGACCGGAGCCATGGACCGATCTCTCGACAGCCTCTGCCTTCTCTGACAACATGTGTAGCACTTCCAGAACCTCGAGACCTCTCGACCGTTGGACATCGCCAGCCCCGCGCGCCGACAGGCTCGAACCAGGGGGAGACGATGGCGTTTGACGACGAGGTCTTCATCAGCTACGCCCATCTCGACAACGTCGAGCTCGTCGCGGGCACCGACGGCTGGGTGACCAACCTCCACAAAGCGCTCGCGGTCCGGCTCGCGCAGCTCCTCGGACAGGAATCGCGTATCTGGCGCGATCCCAAGCTGCAGGGCAACGACATCTTCGGCGACGTGCTCGTCGAACGTCTGCGCAGTGTGGCGGCGCTCCTCTCGGTCGTCTCGCCGGCGTACATCAAGTCGGAATGGTGCCGGAAGGAAGTCGCCGAGTTCTGCAAGGCGTGCGGTGCGCAGGGCGGCATCCGCGTCGGCGACAAAGCGCGTCTCTTCAAGGTGCTCAAGACGCCCGTGCCGCTCGAGCAGCATCCCGACGCGCTCCAGCACGTGCTCGGCTACGAGTTTTTCAAGACCGACCGCGAGACGGGAAAAGTGATCGAGTTCTACAAGATCTTCGGCGAGGAAGCGGAGCGGGATTTCTGGGTCAAGCTCTTCGATCTCGCTCAGGACGTCTGCAATCTTCTCGGGCTCATCGAGTCGACGCCGCAGAAGGACGCAAAACGCGCTGCCGGCGCCATCTACCTGGCGCTGACGACGGCGGATCTCGACGAGCCGCGATCGGCGATCAAGCGCGATCTCGAGGAGCACGGATATGTCGTGCTTCCGAGCCAGCCCTACGCCGGCGATGCGGCGGCCCTGCGCGCGGCGATCCACGACGACCTCACGCGATCGCGGTTGTCGATTCACATGATCGGCCGCCGGTACGGTCTGGTTCCCGAAGGAGCCACCGAGTCGCTCGTCGAGATTCAGAATGCGCTCGCCGTCGAGCGCGCGAAGAACGGCGGATTCTCGCGGCTGATCTGGATCCCGCCCGATCTGCAGGTGGAGGACGATCGGCAGCGAAAGGTCATCGAGACGCTGCGCATGGATCCAGACATGCCGAGCGGATCGGACGTGCTCGAGCGTCCGTTCGAGGATCTCCGCACGCTCGTCACCGCCTGGCTCGCTGGCAGCGCGAAGCCGGAACCAGCGAAGGTCGTTGCGGCCGCGCCGGCGCGTTCGTTCGCGCAGCTCTATTTCGTCTACGACCCCCGCGACGCGTCGGCGATCGCGCCGTGGACCGACTTTTTCTTCAAGGAGTTCGAGGTCATTCATCCGGTGCTGCAGGGCGACGAGGCCGAGATCCGCAATGCTCACGAGGACAGCCTGCGCAACGCGGACGGTGTGCTGATCTTTTACGGCGCCGCGAGCGAATTCTGGCTGCGTCAGAAGCTCCGGGAGGTGAAGAAGAGCGCGGGCTACGGCCGAACCAAACCCATGCCGGCTGTCGGCGTCTGCGTGATTCCACCGAAGACTCCCGAGAAGGATCGGTTCGAGACGCACGATGCGATGGTCCTCGTCGAGTCCGAGGGATTCTCGCCGGCGCCATTGCAGCCATTCGTGGCTCTCCTGAAAGGTGATGGATCCACCAGCCACGGTGATGCCGCAGAGCCAGCCGTTTAACCCGTTTCCGGGCCTTCGTCCGTTCGAGGCCGACGAGGACTATCTTTTCTTCGGCCGCGAAAAGGAGACCGACGATCTCCTGCGGCGGCTGCGATCGCACCGGTTCCTGTCGGTCGTCGGCACGTCGGGCAGTGGCAAGTCGTCGCTCGTGCGGTCGGGCCTGATCCCGTCGTTGCACAGCGGCTTCATGGCGACGGCCGGATCGAGCTGGCGCGTCGCGTTGTTACGCCCCGGCGAAGATCCCATCGGCCACCTCGCCGAAAGCCTGGATGCGCCGGATGTGCTCGGCAAACCGGAATCCGCGTTGGCGAGCACGAACCGCGTCCTGCTCGAAGCGACGCTGCGGCGGAGCACGCTCGGTCTCGTGGACGCCGTCCGCCTGTCCCACATCTCGCGTCAGGACAACGTGCTCGTCCTCGTCGATCAGTTCGAAGAGCTGTTTCGATTCCGCCGCCGGCAGGACGTCGAGCACTCGGGCGACGACGCGGTGGCGTTCGTCAGGCTGCTCCTCGAAGCCGCGGGCCAGAACGATCTGCCAATCTACGTCGTCGTCACCATGCGGTCGGATTTCATCGGCGACTGCATGAACTTTCCGGGCCTTCCCGAAGCCGTGAACGACGGCCAGTACCTCGTGCCCCGAATGACTCGCGACGAGTTGCGGCTGGCGATCACCGGTCCGGTCGCCGTCGGCGGCGCGACGATCACGCCGCGGCTGGTGCAGCGGCTGCTGAACGACGCCGGCGACGATCCGGATCAGCTGCCGCTTCTCCAGCACGGGCTGATGCGGGTGTGGAATCACTGGGCCGATCAGGGCCGGCGCGATCTCGCAATCGATCTCGTCAACTACGAAGCGGTCGGAACGCTCGCCGAAGCGCTCTCCAAGCACGCGGAGGAAGCGTTCCAGGAAGCCGTGGATCGCGGCCACTGGCTCATCACACAGAAGATCTTCAGGGCGCTCACCGACACCTTCACCGATCCGCGCGGCATCAGACGTCCGACGTCGATCGCGGATCTGGCGGCAATTTGCGAATCGACCGAGGAGCCTGTCAAGGACGTCGTCGAGATCTTTCGGCGTCCGGGTCGAACGTTCCTGATGCCGCCGTCCAGCGTGCCGCTCGCGTCGAGCACTGTCGTCGATCTCTCGCACGAAAGCTTGATGCGGTGCTGGACGCGGCTCATCGGGTGGGCGCAGGAGGAGCGGACCGCGGCGGCGATTTACGCGCGGCTCTCCCGCGAGGCGACGTGGTACGAAGAAGGCGCCGCGGGTTTGTGGACCGATCCCGAGCTCGAGATCGGCCTGCGGTGGCGGCGGGACAATCGTCCGACGGCGGCCTGGGCGCGGCGCTATGACGAAGCCTTCGACCGCGCCATGCGCTACCTCGATCTCAGCGAGGAGGAGCGCAACAAACAGCGGGCCGAGCGGCGGGCGCGGCGTCTCAGGAATCTGGCCATTGCATGGGGATCGGCCGGCGTGCTGCTCGTCGTGCTTCTCGTGGTCTCGTACCTGGCACGTGTGGCTGCGCGCGAGCGGCACCTGGCCGAACAGAACCTGCAGGTGGCCAACGACGCCGTCAACCAGGCGCTCGCGGTCACCGATCGGCGGCCGGAAGTCATTGCCGCCGAGCCGCCGGAGACGCAGGCATTCCGCCGCGAGCTGCTCGCGCGGGCCAAGGGGTTCTACCGCGTCTTCGTCAATCAGCAGCCGACCAACCCTGTCTTCCTGGCCGAGCGCGCCGACGCGCATTCGAGTCTCGGTCACATCAACCGCGTTCTTGGCGAGACGGCCGACGCCGAACGCGAGTACGGGATCGCCATCCGCCAGTTCGAAAATCTCGTGAAGTCCGATCCGGAGAGACCCGCGTATCGTGAGTCGCTCGCGAACGCGTACAACTACCTCGGCGAAACCCTCCGGCCGTTGACCGGCCGGCGCACCGACGCCGCCAACGCCTACGGCCGGGCGCTCGATCTGCAGACCGCGCTCGTGAAGGCCGACCCGTCACACATCGCGTACACGCAGGAGCTCGCGCGCACTCACTACAACCGCGGGATCCTTTCGAGCGCCGGCGCCAGTGCCGGCGATCAAGCCTTTGCCTCAGCGCAGGCCGATCTGCGCGCCGCCGCCAATCTGCTGCAGCCGGTCGGAAAGCCCGGCGGCGATCGCCAGGTGTTGCAGGATCTCGCCCGCGCGCAGAACAACCTGGCGAGCCTGCTCGATCAGGATCCGCAGCCGACCCATGCGTCTGAGGCGAAAGCGCTCTACGAACGCGCCATCGCCATCCACGAGGGGCTCGTCGCGAAAGATCCGCGCAATCGCGAATACAAGCTCGAGCTGGCGAAGTTCTCCGACAACCTGGCGTACGTCCTCGGCGAGATTGGCGACGTCAACGGCTCGAAGCAGGCGAGCAGCCGCGCACTGTCGCTGCTCGACGAGCTCGCGCGGCCGACGGCGCTCCTCGGCATCGAGCGCGCCGACGCGCACAACCTGCGCGCGCGCATCGTGCAAGCCAGTCAGCCGTCGATCGCCGTCGACGACTATCGCGAGGCGCTCGATCTGTACAGAGAAGTCGAGCGCGCGCTCGACAGCGCGAGCCTCACCGAGTTCCACAATCGCTTCGACGACTTCCTGGTCAACCTCGCGTCGCTGCGACAGGAGTCCCCGGGCGACGACGCCGTCCGCAAGCTGCTGGCCGACGCGTTGACCTTCTACGCCGCGCGTGGCCGCACGGCCGTATCGGCGGGATCGCGATCCGAAGCGCAGACCGTGATCGAAAATCTCTCCCAGCTCCTGCCGCAACTTCCCGAGAACGACCGGCGGAATTCCGAGGGTGTCCTCAAGGAATTACAGGCCGCGGTCGATAAACTGGCAACTGACCGCAAGTAGCCGCCGAGCGTCCTGGCCGGCGCTCGGGAGGTTTCAGACGATGGTGAGACAACTGACGCTCGCTCTGCTCCTCTGCTCGATCCCGGCCATCGCCCTTGCGCAGGACGCGGGCGCGAATGCACCAGCAAGCGACCGTGTGCAATTCGTTGCAGAAACGCTCCCCGCTAGTGGACCCGCCGACGATCTCGCGGCCTCACTTCAGGTGCAGCAGGTGCCGCCACCACCACCGCCACCGGTGCAGGCTCCAGCTCCGGCGACAGCTGCAGTTCCTGCGCCGGCGCTGCCGCGGCGCCGCGGCAGCATGGTCGGATACATCGAGGACGCGACGGTCGGATCGCAGGTCCGGCTCCGCTACGACCTGGGCTTTCACATTCACGTTCCCGATCGCGCCGAATTCTTCTACGCGAAGTGCGGCTGCTACGCCGGCCTGCCGGCTGGCAATCCGTTCGTGGATCCGAACGCGCCTGGACCCGCGCCCGGCATCGTCAGCGACATGAATTTCCAGCAGGTGTACGTGCAGGCGGAGTACTCAGGACGAGGCCGCGTGTCGGTCTTTGGCGAGGCGCCGATCCGCTGGATCCAGCCTCAGGCGTTTTCGACACCCGATTCGTTTCCTAATCAGTCCGGCTTCGGCGACCTGATGGGCGGCGTGAAGATCGCCATCATCGCGACGGACATGCAGACGGCCACGGTGCAGGTGAAGGGCTATTTTCCAACTGGCGATGCCGCGAAAGGGCTCGGCACCAATCACACGAGCCTCGAGCCCTCGCTGCTTCTGAACAACAGCTTCAATGACCGCGTGGGGATCGAGTCGGAGATCGGTTTCTGGCACCCGATTGGGGGCTCGGCGAAGCTTCCCGACACGCAAGGAACGAATTTTTCAGGCGACATTTTCTACTATGGCATCGGGCCGTCGTTCGACGTTTATTCGGATCGCGGCGTCCGGTTCGGGCCGGTGGTCGAGCTCGTCGGCTGGCACGTCTTCAGCGGATCGCAGACGATCCAGCCCGGCACCGTGCTCGACGACGCGTCGGGCACGAACATCGTGAATCTGAAGATCGGCGGCCGCGTCGTGCTCGACAAGGGCAGCTCGGTGTATGTCGGCTGGGGCAAAGCGCTCACCGAGGCCACCTGGTACGACAGCATTCTGCGATTCGAATATCGATTTGCGTTCTAGGTCCGAGGGGCTTTGCCCCTCGGACTCCCCGACACGCGCTCTCGCGCACCGCTTTGTCGGCGCGCTCCGATCGCGTGGCTCGCTCGCGGTGCTCGCTCGCTCACCGGTCGCTGTGGCGATTCTTGAGAGGTTCTCGAGCCCGGCACGAGTCCTGTGCGATAGTGGAAGGGTGAGTGTCATCGCCATCGCCGGGCGGCGGATTGATGGCGACGACGCGCAGCCGCCGCGGTTTCCGCTCGCAAACGTTCCCGCCGTTCAGCAGCGACTTCAGGAACAGCTCGTTGCCTCCGGCGCACGCGCGCTGGTGTCGTCGGCAGCATGCGGCGCCGATCTCATCGCGCTTCGCACTGCCGGCGAGCTCCAGCTGAACCGGCGCGTCGTCCTTCCTTTTGATTCCGCGCGATTCAGAGACACGTCGGTGACCGATCGTGCGGGCGACTGGGGCCCGGTCTTCGATGGCGTGATCGCGGATGTGCGCTCGAAGAACGAACTGGTGACGTTGTCCGGCGGGCAGGCGGACGACACGGCCTACGCGGCGGCCAACGTCAGGATTCTGGACGAGGCGGTCTGGCTCGGCGCCGCGCAGCACGCCGAAGTCCTGGCGATGCTCGTCTGGGAAGGCGCGAGCCGCGGCGACGACGATCTCACGGCGGCGTTCGGGCGCGAAGCGGGACGCCGCGGACTTCGCGTCATCGAGATCTCGACGATCGCGCCTATGCCTTGAGCCTCGCGGCGAGCTTCTCGAGCTGGCCTTCGGTGGCGTCTTTCATCCACGGCTCCGGCGCCGCGGCGAACACGGCGTCGCGCGCGTCGGCGAACTGCGGATCGCCGAGCCCCATCAGGGCTTCGACGCGAGTGGCCGCCAGCCAGTACCACTCGGTCATGTCCACCTGTCCGTTCTTGCCGCGCGGCATCGCCTTCAGGCTCCCGTCCACGATCTCGATGAGCTGACGCCAGACTCGGCGGGCGAGCACGCGGTCGGCGGTCGCTTCCTGCGGATCGGTCTGAAATCCGGCGCGATCGTAGAGCATGTACGCGTAGTTGACGCCCGTGTAGGAGTCCTGCTTCATGTAGAAGCCGCGCTCGCATGCCGAAATTCCCTCATCGAGAGCCGCGCGGTCGCCGGTCTCCTCCCAGAGGCGCTTGTGGATCGCGCCCCACAGTCCCAGCGTTTCCGGGTCTCCGCTCGTTCTCGGGTTGAGCGGCTCGAGGATCTGTTGCGCCTCCTTCAACGCCGCGACGGCATTGGGATACGCGCTCTTGTAGGTCGCGAGCGCGAGCTGCTGCGTCAGATACACGTCGTCTTTGTTGCGCTCGCGAAGCTTCTCGAGATAGGTGCGCGCGAGCACGAAGTCGCTCTTTGCGCGTGCTTCGCGAAACGCCTCGAGCAGCACCGTGAACGTGGCGCTGTCGGCGTCGGCGGGTTTCGGCGCGGGCGCTGCGGGCGCCGGAGCGGGTGGCGCAGCCGGGACAGCCACTGGCGTCGCCACAGCCGCCACGCCAGCCGGCATCGCGACCGCGACAGCCGGCGCCGCGATCGACGGAGGCACCAGCGTCGGCAGGAACGTGTAGATCGGGCTGTCGGCGTCGCCCGCCGGCACGATCAGCTGGATGGCTTTGACGAGCTCGTTCTTCAGCCGCTCCGCTTCCTCGAAGTCGATGCCGAGGCCGAGGTGTTCGTACTGCCGGATGACGACGTGGCTGAGATCGAAGGGAAACTTGAACTGCTTCTCGGCGATGACGATCGTCGTCAGCGGCCGCAACGCGTGACGGACGCCGAGCTCGTAGATCGCGTTCTCGTTGGACGTGGACAAGTCGGCGATGGCGACGTCGGCCTGGAGCAGGTTCTCGTACATCGGCTTGTCGATGAGCCCTGAGTGGACGATGTCGTCCGCCCGGATGCACTCGAGGCCGGCGGCTTCGACGGCCGCGTGAATCACTCTGTAGGTCTTGTCCAGATCGAGCGAGCGGTTGGTCTTGTAGTCAACCTTGACGCCGAATCCCATCAACACGAAACAACGCTTCTTGCCATTCACGCTGACCTCCGGCCAACACGCTGGCGCACAGTCAGAGCTGGGGTGCGCCAATTACATCACATTCTTTGTCACCCATTTCTCAGGCCTTCCTCACGACTCGGCCCTGCGCCTCCCGTCATCATCCATACCGGGAAGCGAGGTGTTTCATGTGGAGGAGTGGTGACGTTGGTGTCCGCTCAGTTCTTGCGGGTCTGATCCTCGTGGCGTTGTCCGCGCCGGCCCGCGCCCAGCCGCCTCACGTCGTGCTGTCGCCGATCGAGGTGTCGGCCGGTTTTGCAGTCGACGCCGACAACTTAGGGCTGACGCTCGGCACTGCGCACAACGTCAGCGATCGGCTCGCGATCGTCGGCGATTTCAGTAAGTCCATAAAGGACTGGTCTATCAAGCCGATGAACTGGCTCGTCGTTGGACCCAGGATCAGCACAGGGTTTGTCTACCTTGGCGATGGCGACCCGGAAGCCGGCCGGCTCTTCGCCCAGGTCCTTGTTGGCGGCGAGATGAGCAAGGTCGCACCGCTGCGGCCGGCGTTGCAGATCGGCGGTGGCATCGACCTCATCGAGCCGGTTGCCGGCTCGCGCAGGTTTGGGCCCGGACCGCCGCCCGACGGAACGATGCGCGTGGAGATCGACTACGTCGTCACGAAGGGTCCCGGAGTGAATCTCTCCGGATGGCGATTCGGCTTCGGCTTCGTGTTCGGGCCGAGGCTGTCGCGATGATCGACGGCCGCACTGAGGACTCGGCACTGGGCGCTTGGCCGCCAAGACGCCACATTCTTTGTCACCCATTTCTCAGGCCTTCCTCACGACTTGGCCCTGCGCTTCCCGTCATCATCGGTCTCGGGAAGCGAGGTGCTTTATGTGGAGGACTGGTGACGTTCGTGTCCGTTCAGTTCTTGCAGGTCTGATGCTCGTCATATGTGCCGCGCCCGCCCGGGCCCAGCAGCTGCCCGACGTGGTTTTGTCGCCGATCGAAGTCTCGTTGGGGCTCACCATCAATGCGATCGCCCAGGACGTCAATGCGGCGCCCGATTGCCAGACGCTCGGGCTGCCCTGTACGGACGAGTCGCCGCAGCAGGCCGGCGGCTTCGGGCTGACGGTCGGAGTTGCGCACAACGTCAACGACCGGTTCGCGATCGTCGGCGACTTCAGCAAGTACGAGAGCGAGTGGGACAACTGGACGTCGTTTGGGTCCGGACGTCGCGCGATGAACCAAGTGACCTCGGTGCTCGTGGGGCCCAGGGTCAGCACGGGCTTCTTCTATCCAGGCAACGGCGACCGGGAACCCGGGCGGTTCTTCGGCCAGCTTCTGGTCGGCGGCGAGGCGAGCGACATCGTCGGGCTGCGGCCGGCGCTGCAGATCGGCGGTGGTGTCGACATCATCATGGCGGGCGCCGGCACGCGCGGATTCGCACCCGCGCCGCCGCATGACATAACGTTCCGCATGGCGATCGACTACCGCGTCACGCCTGGCAGCGGGCGGAATCTCACCGGCTGGCGATTCGTCTTCGGCGTCGTGTTCGGGCCGAGGCTGTCGCGGTGATCGAAGGGTGGCACTGGGCACTCGGCACTCGGCGCTGGGCACTCGGCACTGAGCGGGGGACAGCTCTCGGATCAGATTAGAATGGGCGCCATCCCTCATGTCTCCCAATCGCCGTGAGTTTCTCGGCACGATCGCGGCCGCCGCTGTCTCGTCGGCGTTCGGCCAGGCGCCATCGTCCGTGTCGTTGTGGCCAGGTCCGGTCCTCGATACGCACCTGCACCTGCGGCGCGATCCCGACGGCAACGTCGTGCACATGGACGGATGCGGCGTGACGAAAGCCGTGATCCTCGCCCGCGACAACTCGGCGGCCGACCTGCGCGCGATGCAGGCGAAGCATCCAGGGCGTCTTGTCTGGGCGGCGGCGTCGGACGTGAGCAATCCGGATGTCGAGGCGAAGCTGACCCAGGCGGTCAAGGACGGCGCGCTCGCGTTCGGTGAGATGAAGTTCCACGTCGCCGCCGACGCGCCGGCATTCCAGCGGGTCTACGCGCTCGCTGCCGACCTCAACGTGCCGATCCTGATCCATTTCCAGGAGGTCCAGCACTTCGACGGCGAAGGCGTGTTCGCGACCGGCTTCAAGAACTTCGAAGCGATGCTGAAGAAGTATCCAAAAACGCGCTTCATCGGGCACGCCGACGCGTTCTGGGCGAACGTTGATGCGAAGTACGCCAACGAGGCCGCGTACCCGACCGGCCCGATCAGGCGAGGCGGCGTGACCGACAAGTTGCTCGGCGACTACGCGAATCTCTTCGGCGATCTGTCGGCCAACTCGGGTAACAACGCCCTCTCACGCGACGCCGCGTTCACGTCCGATTTTCTTCGGCGTCACCAGGACAAGCTCGTCTTCGGCAGCGACTGCTCGTGCGCCGACGGCAAGGGCAGCGGCGTCTCGCAGGCGAACAACCCGCCGGCCGCGCGGCTCGCAGGCAAGTGCGTCGCGCGTGAAACGCTGACGCTGCTCAAGAAGTCCACGTCGCCCGAGATCTTCCGCAAGCTCACGTGGGAGAACGGACACAGGGTCTACAAGATAGCGGGGAGCTAGGAGCGGGGAGCAGGAAGCAGGAAGCTGGGAGGGCACGGAGTCACTGCTCCTAACGCCCAGCTCCCAACTCCCCGCTCCCACCTACCAGATCTTCACTCTGTCCTTCGGATCCCTGAACATCGTGTCGCCGGGCTTGATTTCGAACGCGTCGTAGAAACCCGAGACGTTGCTGACCGGAATGTTCACGCGAAATTCCGGCGGCGAGTGAGGATCGGTCAGGGCCAGCTGACGTGCGTACGCTTCCCGCCGCTTCTGGCGCCAGACCTGGGCCCAGCCCATGAAGAAACGCTGCTCGCCGGTCATCCCGTCGATCTTCGGCGACGGTTTGTCGCCGAGCGAGATCTGATACGCCTTGAAGGCGATCGACACGCCGCCGAGATCGCCGATGTTCTCGCCGAGCGTGAGCTCGCCGTTGACGTTGACGCCCGGCAGCGGACTCGCGGCGTTGTACTGAACGACGAGCATTTTCGCGCGCTTGTCGAACTCGGTCGCGTCAGCTTCTGTCCACCAGTCGCGCAGCGCGCCCGTCCCGTCGTAGTGACGGCCCTGATCGTCGAATCCGTGCCCGATCTCGTGACCGATCACCGCGCCAATCCCGCCGTAGTTCACCGCGTCGTCGGCCTCGACGTCGAAGAAGGGCGGCTGCATGATCGCCGCCGGGAAGACGATCTCGTTCAGGAGCGGATTGTAATAGGCGTTGACGGTTTGCGGCGTCATCAGCCACTCCGTCCGATCGATCGGCTTGCCGAGCTTGCCGATCTGGTAGTCGTTCTCGAACTTCTGCGCGCGCTGGACGTTGCCGACCAGATCGTCCGGCTTGATGACGAGGCCGCTGTAGTCGCGCCACTTGTCCGGATACCCGATCTTGGTCGTGAACTTCGACAGCTTCTCCAGCGCCTGCGTCCGCGTCGCCGGCGTCATCCAGTCGAGGCTGGTGATCGACTCGCGGTAGGCCTCGAGGAGATTGCCCACCATCTTCTGCATGCGCGTTTTGGAAGCGGCCGGGAAGTGCTTCTCGGTGTAGAGACGGCCGACAGCGAACCCGATGTTGCCGTTCACGAGCGACACGCCGCGCTTCCAGCGCTCGCGCTGCGCCGGTTGCCCGCTCAGCGTCCGCCCGAAGAAGTCGAAATTCGCATCGACGAACGGCTTGCTGAGGAACGGTGCCGCACTTCTCAGACTCTGCGCCGCGAGCCAGGCCCGCCAGCTCTCGATCGGCGTCGATGGCACCATCGCGGCAAAGCTCTTGAAGAAGGACGGCTCGCTGACGATGACGTTCGGCGATCGATCGATCCCCTGCGGCTTCGCCCAGGCCATCCAGTCGAAGCCGGGCATCTCCTTCGGCAGATCGGCGAGCGCGAACTTGTTGTAGGTCTTCACGGCGTCGCGCGTTTCAGTCTTCGTCCACTGAATCTTCGCGAGCTCTGTTTCGAGCGCGAGCACGGCCTTGGCGTCGCGCGCGGCGTTCGGCCGGCCGGCTAGCGTGAAGAGCTGTGTCAGGAACGCTTCGTACTTCGTCCGGACCTCGGCGAACTTCGGATCGTCCTTCAGGTAGTAATCGCGATCGGGAAGCCCCGTTCCGCCCTGCTCCAGGTAGACAATCGGCGTCGTCGGATTCTTCGCATCGGGATCGACACCCGCATCGACAGGACCGCCGGCGTTGATCGACGAGAGATATCCGGACACCGCCGCGACGTCCGCAGGCGTCTTGATGGCGTCGATCCGGTCGAGGAGCGGCTTCACCGGCGTCACGCCGAGCGACTCCACTTTCGTCTCGTTCATGAAGCTCGAGTACAGATCGCCGACCTGCTGAGCCGGCGAACCGGCCGCACGCGACTTGTCCGCCGCCGCCCCTTCGATGATCGCCCTGACGTCGCTCTCGGCCTTATCGGCCAGCTCAATGAACGATCCGTAGGCCGGCTTGTCGGCCGGGATCTCGGTCTTCGCGATCCACCCGCCGTTGACATGCTCGTAGAAGTTGTCCTGAGCCCGCACGGCCGGATTGCCGTTGGTCCGGTCGACACCGGACTTGAGCGCCGGCTGCTGCGCTCCAAGGACCGCGACCGTGAACACGAGCACAAAAGGAATGGAAACGCGCCGAAGCACCATCATGACCGCCTGTTCTGAAACCTGTAGAACCTGTAGAACCCGTCAGCCCTGTATTAATCCTAACGTCCCCGTTGAGGATCCGCCTGGATCAGCCGGGCCCGCACCTCCCGGACGCCGTGGCCCGACGTCGCCGTGACCTCGAACTGGATCCGTCCGTAATCGACCACGTCGCCCACCGCGGCCGGGCGGTCGAGCTCCGCGAGCACGAGGCCGCTGACGCTGTCCACTTCCTCATGCTCCAGCGGCACGTCGAAATACTGTCCGACTTCGTCGAGCCGCGCGGTCCCGGCGACGCGCACCGACCCGTCGGCCAGCGGCAGTAGCCCGGGTGCGCCCAGGAGGCCCTCGTCGATGTCGCCGACGACTTCCTCGAAGAGGTCTTCGAGGCTGACGATGCCCGCGGTCCCCCCATGCTCGTCCACGACGAGCGCCAGATGCGCCTGTGCCCGCTGCATCGTCGTCAGGACGTCGTCGAGCGCGGCGGTTTCGGGCACCACCGGAATCTGCTTCGCATCCGATGCGCGCATGCCTTCGTTGTGGACGAGTTTGCGCAGCAAGTCTTTGACGTGCACCATGCCGACGATGTGATCGAGGTCGCCCTCGAAGACGGGGTAGCGCGTGTGGCGATGCGTTGCGACGATCTGACGCGTCTCTCCTGCCGACGCACCGGCGGGAATGCCGGTCAACCGGACGCGCGGGGTCATCACCTGGCCGGCGGTCAGGTCGCCGAACTCGAATAACTCGCGCAACAGGCGGCCCGACTCGGCCTTGAGGACACCGCTCTCTTCGCTTTCTTCGACGATGAGCTGCAATTCCTCCGGCGTGTAGAACTGCTCCTCGACGTTTTCCTGCCGGCGGACGCCGAAGACCCTCAGGCACGCGAGCGCGATCGCGTTCGACGCCCGCACGAACGGATAGAGCGTCAACAGCGCGAAGCGCATCGGCAGGAACGCCGCGACGGACGCCCGCTCGGCATGTTGCAGCGCGACGCTCTTCGGAACGATCTCGCCGAAGACGACGTGCAGGAGTGTAAGGATGATGAGCGCGAGGGCGGTCGACAACGCCGCGGCGCCGATGAACGGGATCACGCCAAGATGCGGCGCGAGGACCTGGGCGAGCGCGTGCTCGCCGTACATGCCGAGCGCCAGGCTGGCGATCGTGATGCCGAGCTGCGACGTCGCGACGTAGTGATCCTGATTCTGCGGCGAGTTCAGGATGTCGAGGAGACGCGACGCGAGGCGGTCGCCCTGGCTGGCCCGATGTTCGATCGCGGTTTTCGGAGCGCCGATGAGCGCGAACTCGGCCGCGACGAACAGCCCGTTGACGAGGATGAGCCCGAAGCAGATCAGAAAAACGACCACGGTCATCGCCCTCTAGCGGAGCCGAGCAGCTCGTTCAACACGTCCTGAATCGTGACGAGTCCGACGGCGTGTCCTGGCGTGTCCACGACGACGGCCTGATGGGCGCGCCGGTCGCGCAGCACGTCGATCACGCGATCGGCGGGGAGATCCTGATTGATTTCCGCGATCGGCCGAAGCAGCCGCTGAAGAGGGACCGGCCCTTCCGCGACGTAGCGGGCGACGAGATCTCTGACGCGCACGGTGCCGACGATCCGATCGGGCGCATCGCGATAGATCGGAATGCGGCTGAACGGGCTGGCTGTGACCGTACGCATTACGTCTTCCCACGGCGTGTCGATCCGGAGCATCGTCAGCCGATCGCGCGGGACCATGAGGTCGCGAGCCGACCGCAGGCCCAGACGGAGCGCCCGGTGCAGGCGCCGGTGCTCGTCGGGCTCGAGGAGGCCCCCATCGCGGCTTTCCGCGATGAGCAATTCGAGCTCCTCGGGCGAGTGGATGTGGCGATGCGTGCTCGTCTTCGAGCCGAAGAGGCGCAGCACGAGCGTGGCCGTGCGATTGAGCAGCGCGGCGAACGGCCGGAAGATGGCGAGCGACCAGCGCATCGGCAGGATCGTGAAGAGCGCGACCTCGGTCGGGTGCTGCAGCGCGAGCGATTTCGGTACGAGCTCGCCGAGGATGAGCTGGGCGGCGGCCAGCCCCAGAAGGATGATCGCTTCGGCGATCGAGTGCGCGGTGCGCGAGTCGATTGACACCCATGCGGCCAGCGACCCGGCGAACGCCAGACTGAACGCCGCCTGCGCGTAGGCGCCGAGCGTCAGGCTCGACAGCGTGATGCCGATCTGCGAGGCCGACAGGTAGCGAACGAGCTCGGCCGGATTTTCGATGAAGGGCAGGAGCCAGCTCGCAAGCCGATGGCCGTCGTCGCTCAGGCGACGGATCCGGCTCCGCCGCACGCCGACAGCTCCGAACTCGGCGGCGACATACAGGGCGTTGACGAGGATGCAGACGGCGACGGTGATCCAGACCGTCACGAACACACGGCTAGTGTAACGGGTGCGGGCCCGCGCCGACGTCGAGCGCGGCCTTCAGTACAAAAGTGAAGAGGCAGGGCGCAGTGCCCTGCCTCTCCGGTTGTTCGGGTCGATCGCCCGCGCTGTTACTGCCCGCAGACGAAGGTGACGACAGGTCCGTTGCCGCGCTGGCCGGGGGCGGGTCCGTATCCGCCGTCCTGCGCCACGGTGACGAGCTGCTTGATGTTGCCGCTGATGTCGTTGCCGTTCTTCACGACCGTGTCGGTGACGATGATCGTGATCACGTCAGGAATCGTGTCCGGCGGATCCGAGCTGTTGCCCGGGCTGCTGATCCACTTGCCGCCGCAGACGTTGTCGCTCTGCGTCGCGAAGCCCTTGAAGCTCTCGTAGCCGTTGCTCACGAAGCCGCTCATCACGTTGTTCTTCCACCACTGCGCGCCCCAGAAGTTCACGACGTCGCCGACGCCGTGCGGCTCGACGTCGCCGATAACGAAGAGTGCCGCTGACGGCGGAGGCGTGTTGACCTGGTTCGTGAACGTGACCGTCCATCCGTGGAAGTCGTTGAGCGGGAGAGTGCCGCCGTTGTTGAACGGGAAGGAACTGCCGCCAAGGTCGAGAGCCGAGATGCTCTGCAGGCCCTGCGACGTCTCGGTCACCGTGATGTTCGAGCCGACACCATTGACCGCGTCGAAGTCTTCAGCCACGACCCGGCAGGTTCCGGTCGCGACGGTGATGGGCGACGACACGCTCGCGCTTCCGCCGTTGAACGGAGCCGCGGTCACGGTGTACGTGCCGCTCACATTACCCGCCTTGCAGACCTTGAACTGGCCGGCCGTCGGCGTCGAGTTGGTGACATCACCAGCGGCGAACGTTCCGGCGTTCCCCGATCCCGGTGATGGCGACGGCACCGCGCTGGCGGTGGCCGATACGCGCGAGGGCGCGGACGGCGACGATTGAGAGCACATCGATGTCGCGACCGCGCACACCAGGATGGCGACTGGCGCGACGGAACGCACGCTGGGGATCCTCATGACTGTCCTCCTTACGGTCTGTCCTGGGCCGAGGCTCGGGGATCGACTGGCTTCGATCCCGGGTTGGGCGAGCCGGGGAGCGACCAGCAGGGGAGGCAAGATTCGTGCGGGTACTACCTTGCGTCGCGTAAAGGGGAAATGAACCGCCGTATCCGGGGAGTCGCCGTGAGGCCCGACTTTAGTCGGCCCTCAGGGAACAGTCAGCGTCAGCGATTGATACTCCATGTCAGCATGTGCATAGACCGATTTCCCGGGTTGGCAGGTGCATAATCGGGGCGTCCCCGGGAGGCACTATGGCTGGAAGGGCCAGGATTCTGGCGTCGCTTGCGGCTGGTCTCGTCGTGCTGCTCGCCCCCTCCGTTCGTGCGGCCGCACCGAACTTCATCATGGTTTACGGCGGATCGCTGGCAAAGCCAATCATGATTGACGTCTGGGCCACGAAAGGCACGGGTTTCTCGTTTCTCTTTGGCGGATCGACGAGCGGCCTCGGAACGTCCCTCGACGGTCGTCCGTACGTCAAGCTCGCGATGTTCTGGAATCTGCCGAAAGATTGCAGCGGACGTCCGTGCCCCGGCGGCGAAACCGTCCTGAAGAACTATCTCGAAGACCGGAGTCTCCTGGCGCAGATAAAAC
>Ga0066903_100000806_pt1 | contig 21143 bp, 15 predicted proteins | sample PanSoiMetaGPlot1_FD_67491 | JGI IMG/M metagenome (GOLD analysis project Ga0066903, IMG submission 67491) | Tropical forest soil microbial communities from Panama analyzed to predict greenhouse gas emissions - Panama Soil - Plot 1 (version 2) | ecosystem: Environmental > Terrestrial > Soil >... | reverse complement strand
CTCGGCGGAAATCAACGGCATGCCCAGGCTGATGTGCATGACGCGATTGAGCGAGCTCCCGCTGGACAAGCCGGTGACCATCGAGCCAATCAAGGCTTTTCCGATCTTGAAAGACCTCGTCACGGACGTTTCCTGGAACTTTCGCGTGAAGAAAAAGATCAAGCCGTTTAAGCCGCGGCCTCCCGATGCGCCCGATGGCACGTGGCGAATGCAGCAGGAGGACATCGATCGCGTACAGGAATTCCGTAAATGCATCGAGTGCTTTCTTTGCCAGGATGTTTGCCATGTGCTGCGCGATCACCAAATGCACGAGAAATTTATTGGACCGCGGTTCTTGATTCACGTCGCTGCACTCGAGATGCATCCGCTGGATACCGAAAATCGCATCCAGGAATTGCGAAACGAGCAGGGGATCGGCTATTGCAACATCACAAAATGTTGCACAAAGGTTTGCCCTGAAAGTATTCAAATCACCGACAACGGAATTATTCCGCTCAAGGAACGTGTCGTGGACGACTTTTATGATCCATTTGGTTGGATCTGGAAGGGAGTTAGGAAAATATTGAGTCGCTAGATAGTTTAAAAGTTGAGAAGTTAAAACGTTAAAAGTGATTTGATCGGCGACAGATCTTTTTAGGCGAGTTAACCTTTTTACTTTCAACCTTGTCCACCGCTTTCGCCGATGCCCGAACTGAAGTCGCTCCATAAAGACGCCATCCCCGCGGCACTCGAGAAAGCCGAGCGCTACCGCTTGCTCAACGAACCGGGCGAAGCGGAGAGCATTTGCCTGGATATTCTTCATGTTGATCCCGAAAATCAGGAGGCAACCATCACGCTCCTACTCGCGTTAACCGACCGGTTTGAGAAAGGTTATGGCGTGAGCGACACGCACACCAAGGAGTTGCTGTCGCGATTGAAATCGGCTTACGACCACGCGTATTACTCCGGCATCGTGGCTGAGCGCCGTGCGAAAACGAAGCTGCGGCAGAACACGCCGGATTGCCGGTTTCAGGCTCACGATCTTTTGCACGAGGCAATGACCTGGTTCGAGAAAGCCGAGTTGATTCGGCCGCCTGGCCACGACGACGCGATTCTGCGCTGGAATACGTGCGCCCGAATCATCGCCCGGAACAATCTTCTTCCGCGAGAACCGGAAGAGCGCATCGAACTTCCACTTGAGTAGCTACTGAGGGTCTAATTGAGAATGCCAAGCGCGCGGATTCAGCAGATTTTCGGCGCCAAAATCTTTTCACTAAAACGACGCATTAATAACGCTAACAAACTGCGACATTGAGGTTTGCACTGAAAGTGATCGTACAGAAACGGGTCATTTGAGGCTCGCAGCGAAACCAATGCAGTGGGTTATGAAAAAGCTACGGATTGCGGACGGGATCGACGTAAAACTCGCCGGTACCTTCGATGGTCATTTTGTAGCCGAAAATCCCGTGAATCACTGCCGCTGCAGGGTGATCAGTAATTCGCGCGTGAAAATGGTCGTCGGAATTTGCTTGTTTCCAGACAGTACCGTCCTCCAAATGGATCAGCGTTCTGCCGGTGACTCCGTTAAATTGCCCATCTACGCGGCTTACAAGGACATCAAGCTTGGTTCGCTCTGCGCGTGCAGTGGCCTTCTTTTCGGCCTTTTGTTCCGCGACTTCCCGGTAGCCCTGGAGCCACGCGTTCAGCTTTTCCAGTTCTTCCGCTGAAAGCTTGTTCAAGCCGGCGGCTTTGAACTCGGCGGGCGACATCATCTGCTGAATGTTACCCGACACCTCGCGTGCTGCTCTAATTGGCGAGACACACACAAAAGTCATAGCAAGGCCAAGAATCAAATAACGGATCAAAGCTCCGCGAGAAATGTTCATCGGGCGGACGCTATCAGCCGAAAACGCAACGTCAAGGGTTGGAGGGATCGGTTGCCAAAGGGCGAGCCCTGAAAACCCGTAGAGACAAGGGCCGATCACTTTTTGAAGCCGGGGTGATCTACAGTCTATATGATAACAACATCAGACAATATATGTCATATAAAATCCCAGAAACAAGGGCGCTTTCCAGGAATTTTCGGCAAATAAAAATCTCTTATCGATTGCTCCCGCTCCATTTCAATTTCTGCCTCACCACGCTGAAGAACGAGGCGTCGGGCAGCGACGCAAGTGGTAGCGTCTTCTTCGCCTTTCGGATGGTCACGACTGATCCGCGCTCGACGTGTATGGGCTCGCGACCGTCCAGCGTCAGGAATACCGGATAGTCAGGATCGCTTGCTTCAATCTCAATCGTCGAACCCTCGGCAACAATGATCGAGCGGTTCGTCAGGACATGTGGACAAATTGGCGTGATCACAAAAACCCCCGACTCCGGATCAAGAATAGGTCCACCCGCCGACAAGGAGTAAGCGGTCGAACCTGTCGGTGTCGCAACAATCAAGCCGTCGGCATTGAACTCAGTGAGCGGTTCGCCGTTAACCCGGGTGCGCAAGAGGACCAGGCGCGAAAGTTCGCCGCGACTCAATACGGCGTCATTCAAGGCCAGCATCTTGGCGGTTTGTTTCTCTCCGAATCTGACTCGAGCCTCAAGCAGCGCCCGCTGGCTAAAATTGATCCGATCTTTGGCAAGGCATTGCACTGCCTCTCCATAAGTCGCGGAACTTGCAGTGGTCAGGAAACCCAAAGAACCGATGTTGATGCCGAAGATCGGCTTTATCGCCTCGCCGAGCTGTCCGACTGCGCGCAGAATCGTTCCGTCACCTCCTGCTACAACCAGAAGATCCGCTGCGGTTCCGAGTTCTCTGATGGAATACTCGGATTTCTTTCCGGCAACGCGCGCTGTTTCTTTTTCCAGAAAAGTTGTGATCGAAAAACGACTGAATTCATCAGTGATTGCGTTGACCAGATCGCCGACGCCTGGTTTTCCCGTGTGCGCGATTATGCCGATCGTTTTCGGATGCATGCGAAGAACTCCTGGTTTCCGTCTGCGCCCTTGATAGCAGATGGAACAATTCCGGTCACTTCATGACCTGATTGCATGACAAACGCCACAATCTTATCCTGCGCCTTTCGGTGTAGCCCTTGATCCCGAACGATTCCGCCCCTGCCTACGTCCGCGCGTTGCAGTTCGAACTGCGGTTTAATCAATGCAAGAATCACGCCGGTTGGAGTTATCAAGTCGAATGCGCTTGGCAAGATTAAGGTCAACGAGATAAACGAAACATCAATCACGCAAAGGTCGACAGCTTCCGGAACCTGTCTCCTCGAAAGAGATCGCGCATTAATTTTTTCCAGAACAATCACACGAGGATCGCTGCGCAGTTTCCAGTTCAATTGACCGTGTCCGACGTCAACGGCATAAACTTTTTCGGCGCCACGCTGTAACATGCAATCGGTAAACCCGCCGGTAGAAGCACCGATGTCCAGCGCGGTTTTCCCGTGCACATCGAGTTTGAAGTAATCGAGAGCAGCTTCCAGCTTCAGCGCACCTCGCCCGACGTATTTACGCGACGGCTTGACCGCGATTTCGGCTTCTTCGTCAAGGAGTTCTGATGGCTTACTCGCGATCCGAGTGCCGACTTTCACTTCGCCGGCCATCACAGCGCGGCGCGCTTGCTCGCGACTGGGGAAGAGTCCCTTGCCAACAAGCAGCTGATCAAGCCGTGACTTCTTCGGCATTACTCGTTGAGATCGCAACGCTATCGTCCCAAACCTTGCCGATCGATTTGTGGAGGGCGTCCGCGGCTTTGGTTATCTGATCAATTGTCACGCACAGTGGTGGCATGAGAACGATTACATTCCCGAGCGGCCTGGTCAGCAAACCGTGTCGACGCGCTTCAATACAAACGGCTGGGGCCAGGCTTGGGCGTGGTCCGTTCGACGATTCTTTCATCTCAATTCCAGCAATAAAACCACACTGCCGCACCTCTTTCACGCCCTCGAGTTTCTCCAGATCGGCGAGGACCGAGCTAAGGTGGCGGATTTTCGGCTGTAGACTTTCCAGGACATGTTCAATCTGGAAAAGCTCCAAGTTGGCTTTGGCTGCGACGCATGCCAGTGCGTTTCCGGTGTAGCTGTGCCCATAAGCAAGGGCCTTGCCGTCCGCAATCGAGCCATCGAAAACGGAAAACAGTTTCTCTGATATCAAAGTAATAGCTAACGGAAGATATCCGCCAGTCAATCCCTTAGCCATCACTGCCATGTCTGGAATCACCCCTTCGTGTTCCATTGCAAACATTCGGCCAGTTCTCCCGAACCCGGTCATGACTTCGTCAACGATTAACAGTGTATCAGTCCGACTGCACCAGTCGCGAATAGCACGCAAAGTGCCCGCAGGCCATGGACGCATCCCGGCCGCTCCTTGAATAAGCGGCTCGATTACGAGAGCAGCAGTCTTCGCTATTTCTGTCGGCGCTAGAATTTCCAGCGCCTTGATATTTGGAACCTGCATCGCTGGAAAATTCCATCTGGTCCCGCCGATTTGGAACATGGCCGCGGCGCCTAGGCTTGCAGCTCCTGCCGTGTCGCCATGGTAGCCGTTCTGAAACGCAATGAATTGATGTCTCCTCGAGTGTCGCAGTCGCCAATATTGATCGGCGATTCTCAAAGCCACTTCGATTCCGGTTGATCCATCATCAGAGAAAAAGACTTTGCTTAAGGAATTTTCCGGGAAAAGTCCCACAATGGCCTGCGCAAGTTCGATGGCTGCGGGGTTTGTGAAGCCAAGGAACGAAGTGTGCGCGACGCGATCGAGTTGACGACGGATGGCTGCGTTAATGTGCGGGTGATTGTGGCCGTGAATGTTCGTCCAGATGGACGAATTCCCGTCTATGTATTCACGGCCTCTGCTGTCACGTAGCACCGCGCCGTGTGCTTCGACCAAAACCAGTGGTTCATGCTCCGGAGCACACCATTCCCGCATATCAGTAAACGGATGCCAGACAAAGCGCTTGTCCCAATCAACTAGTTGATCCGTGTTCCATTCATTCATGATCGATACTTGATCCTGGATTTTTCACCGTCATTCATGCGCGCCGCGTTCCTGGATTAGCTTCTCGATTGACACAACATCCTCGATTGAGGCGCGGCGTCGCTGATATTTTCGCGCAAGGATATCTTTCAAAGTCAGCAAGTCCTCCAGCAACGGATAATCGTAGTACGTCCAGTCGAGATCGCCGGCTACTTTCGCTTGGAATCGCCACGCGCCGCCGAACTTCGTCGCGCGCACTTCGCGTTTTCTGCCATCTTGATTTCTGTCGCTCCATATGTGTTGACTCGGCATCGCGGTGAAACCTTATACATTAAGCGGCCTTGAAAGACGTAGCTAAATTGGCAGCATATTTCATCGCGACAGTGCTCCTCGGAGCGTTGATCGCACCGCTTCCTTTTTGGTCTGCTCAGTCGCTTGCTCAGCACGCCGGATTTTCTTTAGCGAGATACGGTTTCGAAACATTCTTTCATCGCGCCATCCTGATTGCCGCAATAGCTTTACTTTGGCCGCTGCTACGCCTTACACGCGTGCGATGCATGGCTGATCTGGGGCTTAGACCCAATTCTCGCTGGGGCCGTGATCTCTTCGCCGGGGTTGCTATTTCGGTCGTTCCCCTGCTCTTTTGCGCGACTTTGCTCGTGGCTTTGCACATCTATTCGCTTCGGCACGCTGTTGCCTGGCCGCGTTTTGGCAAGATACTCGTCACCTCGATCATAGTTCCGCTTATTGAAGAGCCTTTTTTTCGCGGCATCGTTTTAGGCATTTTGCTGAGGACTGGCCGGAAGTACGCAGCGATCATTGTTGTTTCCGCACTCTTTGCGGTAGTCCATTTCTTAAAAGCTCCGGACCGGGCAACAGAGGTAGTGACCTGGACGTCTGGCTTCAGTTCGATTGCGCATGCAGTTGACGGGCTTGGTGATCCGATGCTGCTGTCTGCAGCACTGGCGACACTGTTTTTTATCGGCTTGATTCTCGCTGATGCGCGCGCGCTTACTTATTCCCTGTGGTTGCCGATTGGCTTGCATGCGGGATGGATTTTCGGCAGCGCCGGGTTTGCCCGCCTGGCGCGGCAGCAAACGCTCGCGCTGCCGTGGATAGGAAAGAACATGCTTGTAGGAATTGTTCCGCTTGTTGTAGCGGCGCTTACCTGGCTGGTAATGCGTGCCTGGCTGAAATATGATCGCGCTTCGCAAGTTTGAATTTTTCGAAGCGGCCGTGTCACTCCTTTACCCGCCAGTATGCGCGGCGTGCAGTGACAGAACTGACGCTGGCGAATATCTCTGCGAGCGATGTCAAAGGAAGGCGATGCGTATCGTTGCGCCGTTTTGTCAGCAATGCTCCGAGCCCTTCGAAGGTGCGATTGCGGGCGTGTTCACTTGCGCTAACTGTGCCCATCGCGCGATTTACTTCGATGCAGCAGTGGCAGCGTACCGGGGTCGCGGGATCGTCCGCGAGATTATCCACGACTTTAAGTATGGGCGTCAGGTTCATTTGCGACATCTCGTGGCGCGTTGGCTCTGCGCCGCGCTTGACGATGAGCGTCTCCGCAGTCGCAAGTTCGACATAATTGTGCCCGTGCCATTGCACCCAGCTCGGCAGCGGGAGCGCGGATTCAATCGAGCGAGCTTGCTTGCCCAATTGCTGAGCGCGGAGTTACCGATTCCGTGCAAGCCGTTGCTAAAGCGCATTCGATATAATACCACTCAAACGGCGCTCGACCGCGCCGAGCGAATGGAAAATCTGCATAACGCGTTTCGTTTACGAAAGAACGCGGACGTGCGAGGCTTGCAGGTGCTGTTAGTCGATGACGTTCTTACAACTGGTTCCACCCTGAGCGAGTGCGCGCGTGTTTTGAAACGCGCGGGCGCGCTCTCTGTTCATGCGGCCACTGCGGCGCGCGCATAACCGTAATGGCCATTTTCAAAAAACCCGCAATCAAGGCCGAAGGCCCAAAGAAAAAGGATATTCCACGCGGCCTTTTTCAAAAATGTCCGGGCTGTTCTGAGGTCGTGCCTGAGATTGAGCTCGCGCAGAATCAGCGAGTTTGTCCGCGCTGTGATTATCATTTCGCGCAACCAGCCCGGGAACGAATTCAGAATCTCCTGGACTCGGACTCCTTTGTGGAAATGGACGCTGGCCTGAAATCAGTGGATGTGCTGCGTTTCCAGGGAATGGCTAACTACAAAGAACGGCTTAAGAACTATCAGGAGCGGACTGGTCTTCTTGATGCTGTAATCAGTGGCCACGGAATCCTTGATGGCCATAGGGTCGCGATCGCGGTGATGGATTTCGGCTTTCTCGCGGCAACCATGGGCTCAGTGGTAGGTGAGAGAATTACGCGCACAATTGAATATGGAACGGCCGAGCGCGCCGCGGTGATCATCGTTGCTGCTTCCGGCGGAGCTCGAATGTACGAAGGAATGTTGAGCCTAATGCAAATGGCCAAAACGAGCGGTGCACTCGCGCGTCACACGGAAGCGAGGCTGCCGTATATCTCGGTGCTGACAAATCCAACCACGGCCGGCGTCATGGCCAGTTTCGCGTCGCTTGGCGACGTGATCATTGCCGAACCCAGGAGCATGATCGGCTTCGCGGGTCCGCGCGTTATACGCGAAACTACGCACCAGGACTTGCCCGAACGATTTCAGACTGCCGAGTTTCTCGAGGAGCACGGTTTGATCGACATGATTGTGCACCGCAAAAAAATGCGCGAGCAGATCAGCCGATTGCTCAATTATTTCACTGTCGCGCCGTGACTATGGCCGGGGCCTTTGTGCCGCGACCTTTTTTAACATACAAAGAAGCTCTAGCCTGGCTTTACAGCCTTCAGCGCTTCGGAATCAAGCTTGGTCTGAAAAACATCGAGCGTTTACTTGACGAGCTTTGTTGCTGCGTTTGTGTCAAACGCCCGGCGCCCGCCGCGACGAGCGGCTCTATACCAAAAGTCATTCACGTCGCGGGAACGAACGGTAAAGGCTCCGTTTGTGCCATGATTGATTCGATCTGTCGCGAACAAGGATATCGTACGGGTCTCTTTATATCCCCTCACCTTGTCACGTTTCGCGAACGCATTCGGGTGAACGGCGAAATGATTTCTGAAGACGCGGTTGCCAATGGCCTAACGACTATCCGCAATCTTGTCGCGCGCTGGGACCCACATCCGACATTTTTCGAGGTTGCGACCGCGCTCGCTCTCAAACACTTTGCGGACACCGGGGTCGAAATCGTTGTCCTGGAAACGGGTCTTGGTGGCCGGCTCGACGCTACGAATTCCATCGAACCCGATGTTGCAGTGATCACGCAAATCGATTTCGATCACGAAAAATGGCTCGGAAAAACAATTGCCGAAATCGCATCGGAAAAAGCCGGCATTATTAGGCCAGGCATTCCTGTAGTTTCTGCCGCTCAGCTATCAGAAGCTGAAGAAGTAATCGGGGCCCAGGCGGCTAAGTGTGACGCGCCTGTGCAATTCGTGACGAAGCCCTATGACGAGAGTTCGGTCGCTCTCGCCGGGTCATATCAAAAAGGAAATGCGGCTCTCGCCGTTGCTGCACTTCGCGCAGCCAAGATCGACATCGACGGCTCAGCGGTCGTGCACGGGCTCGCCTGTATCGAATGGCCTGCGCGCTTCCAACGATGGGACGCGCGTACAATCATCGATGGCGCGCATAACCCTGCGGCGGCACGGATGCTCGTCGAGACGTGGCGTGAAAACTTTGGGACTCAGCGCGCTACCCTCATTCTGGCAATTCTGTCTGACAAGAACCTGAACGGAATTTGCGAAGCGCTTGCGCCGATTAGTGAGTTCGTTCTGCTACCAAAAATTCGCAGCGAGCGCGCGGCCGATCCGCGCATACTGGCCCTGGCTTTTTCCAAGATAAGCCCATCACTCCCCTGCTCTATCACTCCGTCTATTGCTTCTGCCCTGGAGACCGCCCGGGCAAGATCGAACCCAATCTTGATCACCGGCTCACTCCATTTCGCGGGCGAAGTCCTCGCACATTTGCGCGGTGAGCCGGCCGCATTTGAAGAATGCGCGCAGTGAGGCAGAGAGAACCACACCTATCGACTATTGAGGTGGCTGCCGGTCGATCGCCTCGCGAAGACGGTTACGCTAAGTTGTTGCCACGGAGACCTCGGATTTGTTATGCTTGAGGCGTGAAAGCAACTCCTGGCACTCTCCAGGAAGGCGGCGCGAGTTTTGCTACAACGCAATGGAGCGTTGTCGCGCAGTCTGCTCTCACGGACGTGCCTGAAGCCGCGAATGCGCTCGCCCAGTTATGCGAGATGTATTGGCCGCCAATCTACAGTTTTATACGCCGGCGCGGTTACCCTCCTCCTGATGCGCAGGATTTGACTCAAGGTTTTTTTGCCTTCTTTTTGCGAACCAAAGCCTATGCGCGCACGGATCCGCTGCACGGCAAATTCCGGTCTTTTCTACTCGCCTCGGTAAAGAATTTCCTTGCCGATAGTTGGGATCGTAAGCAGGCGATCCGGCGCGGCCGCGATTATGAGTTTGTCTCGCTCGACCAACAAGTCGCCGAAGCATTTTACGATGCTTCAAGTGCGTCCGGTTCGACGGCGGAACGTCTGTTCGAGTTGCGTTGGGCAAAATTGCTAACAGAGGGCGCGCTCAATTCTCTTCGTGAAGAATTCCAGGCCGAGGGTAAAATTAGCGCTTTCGAAGAGCTAAAGAATTTTCTTATCGGCGGCACTGTTCTCCCTTCATATGACGATGCGGCGGCACGGATGGGCCTGCCCAGAGCGACGGTAAAGACGCACGTCCATCGTCTTCGGCAACGTTATCGCGAAATTGTGCGTCGCGAGGTTGCTCGCACAGTTTCGTCTCCGCACGAGATTGACGAGGAACTTCGCTATCTTTGCAATGCCTTAGCGCAAGGCGCATGAACGAGACACAAAACGTTGAATCGAAGACGAGACAGCCTGTCTGCGCGCAATGCGGTTCGCCACTCAGCTCGACCGACGGCGCAGAAAGCTGTTGCGTCAGTTGTCTGCTCCGCGCGGCGTTGGGCGACGACGATCTCAACGATGCTGCGAGACCACGTCGCTTCGACCAGTATGAGCTGATTACCGATGATGCAGGCGCACCTGTCGAACTCGGTCGCGGCGCCATGGGTGTGACTTACAAGGCGTTCGACACAAATCTGCGTTGCGAGGTCGCGCTCAAAGTAATTCATCCGCGTTTTCTATCGGATGAATCGAGTCGCGCGCGTTTTCTATCGGAAGCGCGCGCTGCCGCACAACTCCGTCACCGTAACATCGCTTCGGTCTTCCATCTCGGCAGCGAGCGCGGCGAATATTTTTACACAATGGAACTCGTCGAGGGCGAGACCATTGAAGATCGGGTTCGTAGGAAGGGACCAATAGATTGTGCGACTGCGCTCGACATCACGCTGCAGGTCACGCGTGCTCTCATCGCCGCAGGTGATCGCAAATTCGTTCACCGTGACGTCAAACCATCTAACATCATGCTTTGCACGGAGGCCGATGGCGCAATCGTTGCGAAGTTAATTGACTTCGGCCTGGTCCGGGGAATAACCGAGAAATTCGCACCGGTAACCGCAAGTCCCGTTCGCCAACTCGCCGATCACCCGAATCCGTCCAGTGACGGATCGAAGAAAGTCTCCCGAGAGCAAGTTCCAACCGGATTTATTGGCACACCGCATTACGCCAGTCCAGAACAGTTCGCTGGCGCAAGAACCGACGCGCGATCCGATATCTTCTCGTTGGGAGTCACACTTTGGTTCATGTTGACAGGCAACCTGCCGTTCGACGGTGAGCGTGAAGAAATTCGACAAAAGCAAATCGCCGAGGCATTGCCGCTCCACCAACTGAAAGGGTTTCCTCGCGCGGTTATCGATCTCATTAAACGCATGCTGGATCTCGATCCAGCTGAGCGGCCGCAATCACCAGCGGTATTGAAGGAGCAACTTCACAAGTGCATCGCAGCAATTGATTCCACTAAACAGAAGCAGCGTCGTCGGTTTGCCTACAGCGCATTGGCCGTAACAGCGTTGGTCGTCGCTGGATTGGGAGCATCGTACATTATCGGACGTCAGCATGGTCCCGGCCCCAGCGAATACGTCCCGGAAAAGAGCATCGCGGTGTTGCCGTTTGGAAATCGAATTCGGGAACCGGATGGCGCCTGGTTTGTCGATGGCATTCGGGCCCAAATCGCGGCGCGTCTGGCGAAGATCGCAAATTTAAAGGTAGTTTCTGGCAGCCCTACCCAGCGTTACCAAAGCAGTTCGGAGAATCCTGCTCAGGTTGCAGCGGAATTTGGCGTCACAAATGTAATGCAGGGCAGCGTTGAAAAGCAGGAAGGCAAGTTCCAAGTTGCGGTCCGTCTGATTGACGCGAAAAGCAATTCAAAGATTTGGACGCACTCTTATGAGCTGGCTTTCGGACAGATTGTCGAGTTAGAAAGCGAAGTCGCGCGCCAGACAGCCGGCGCGATGGGACTAAAACTCACTGAGCCCGAGAAGCAGGCAATCAAGAAACCGGCCACAGCAAATCCGAGAGCTAACGAGGCCTACCTGAAAGGACGGTATGTCTGGCTGCAACGTAACTTGGACAGCTTTGAGCAGGCTAAAGAGTATTTTGAGCAGGCAATCGGTTTTGACCCGAATTACGCGCAGGCATATGCGGGACTGGCCGATGCTTATCAGTTCATTGGTGCATTCGATCCACGCAGTTCCAAGGAGAACTATCAAAAGGCGAAGAACGCGTATCAGCACGCATTGGAACTTGATCCGACCCTGGCGGAAGCTCACGCCTCTGCCGGTTTGGTGGCAATGAATTACGACTGGGATTGGCCTACGGCCGAGCAGGAGCTCCGCCGCGCTATCGCGCTCGACCCCAATCAAGCTCTCTTTTATGATTGGTACGCGGAGTACCTGATGTCCGTTGGCAGAACCGACGACAGCTTGAGCAACATCGAGCGCGCCCGCGACCTTGATCCGTTCTCGATTATTATCAACGCCGATCTCGGTAAACTTCTGTTTTTCGCCCGGCGCTACGATGCAGCGGAGGCGCAGCTCAAAACGACGGCCCGTATGGATCCGGATTTCGCACAGGCGCACTTCTTCCTCGCTTTGACCTATGTGGCGAAACATCAGTTCGACAGTGCAATTGCCGAGTTCAACGTCCCGAAGAGAGCGCCCACGGGAACCTCATATAATAGTCCGGGCCTGAGCGCATATGCCTATGCAATGGCCGGCAGAAAACGGGAAGCAGAAGAGATGCTTGAAAAAATTAAAAGAAGCTTCTCTCCGGGAGAGGCTAGCGCGCTCATGCTGGCTTACATCGGCTTGGGCGACAAAGACCGCGCTCTGAGTGGCCTCGAGAGCGATTATGAGAACCACTTCGTTACAATGGTTACGCTCAAGTCCAATCCAGTATACGATCCACTGCGCTCAGACCCGCGATTCGTGGATCTAATGCGTCGGGTGCACCTGGCGCCGGGTGGGAATGCCGCGAGCGAAGTTGCGCCGGAGAAAAGCATTGCAGTGCTGCCGTTCGACAACCTCGGCGATGACAAGCAGCACGCGTTTTTCGCTGATGGGGTGCAGGACGATGTTTTGACCAAGCTGGCTAAGGTCGCCGATCTCAAAGTCATCAGTCGCACCAGCGTGATGCGATATCGTGGTAAACAGGATCCGCGCGAGATCGGGCGCGCACTCGGCGTTTCACACGTGCTGGAAGGAACAGTACGGCCTTATAACGAGAAGGTGCATGTTAATGCACGGCTAGTGGACACTCGCACCGACACAGATGTTTGGGGCGAGGAATATGATCGCGACTTAAGGGATATCTTCGCAGTCGAAGCGGAGCTTGCCCAAACGGTCGCAAATCAACTTCGAGCCAATGTTTCAGCTCGCGAAGCATTGGCCATGCAAGAGCGACCAACCGAAGACCTGAGTGCCTATGATGTGTATACCCATGCGCGAAATCTTGTTCTGATGGCGAGCTTTGGTGAGAAAGGAAGAGAAAATTTACTCCAGGCTGCTGACCTTTTGAATAAGGCTGTCGCGGACGATCCCTCTTTTTTTCAGGCATACTGTGAACTCGCGAAAGCTCATCGCCGACTTTACCTGTTTGGCTTTGACCCTTCGTCAGCGCGACTCGCCATGGCAGAGGCGGCTGTGCAAGGAGCTGCTCACTTGCGTCCCGAGGCAGGAGAAACCCACCTCGCACGCGCAGAGAATCTTTACGCGGGATATCTCGACTATAATGGTGCGTTGGCCGAGCTAGAGCTCGCTCGAAAAACCTTGCCCAATGACGCGCGGATATTCCAGTTGATGGGATATGTCCAGAGGCGCCAGGGACACTGGGAAGAGTCCACGCGAAACTTGGAGCGCGCAGCGGAACTCAATCCGCGCGACCTCGAGATTTTGCAGCAAACCGCGATGAGTTACGCTCTTTTCCGCCGCTATTCCGATGAAACAGATTTCTTGGATCGCGCCTGCGCAGTCGAACCGACTCAGGTCGAGACAAAAATCGCGCGCGCGTTTTTGGAGTTGGATAGAAAAGCCGACGCGCACGCTTTACACCAAGCGATCGATGAGGTACGCGCGAAAAATCCGGACAGCGTGAACGGCATCGCCAGTGAGTGGCTCATTGACGCATTAGCCGAACGTGACGCGACTGCTGCAAAAGAAGCGTTGATTGCGTTAGGCGAAACGCCTTTGCAGCAGGATGCGACCGTTCGATTCTCTCGGCCGTTTATTGAAGGGCTCATTGCGCGCATGACCCGGGACGATGAGAAAGCGCATGCCGCTTTCACGATTGCCCGAACCGAGCAGGAGAAGGTCGTTCAAGATCAACCAGATTTTGGTCCGCCATGGTGTGTTCTGGGCTTGATTGATGCCGCTCTGGGGCGCAAAGAAGATGCCCTGCGTGAATGTCGGCGTGCCGTCGAGCTCGTCCCCGTAGAGAAGGACTCGATCAGGGGTCCAGCAATGATTAAGTACCTGGCCATGATAGCCGGGTGGGCTGGCGACAAAGATCTGGCTTGCGAACAACTAGTCATCGCTGTTCGCCCACCGAGCTACATCGGCTATGGCGAACTCAAACTGCTTCCATGGTGGGATCCATTGCGCGGCGATCCGCGGTTCGAACAAATCGTCTCCTCCCTGGCGCCCAAATAGCATATCCTGTAGCGGCAGGCATGCGGGTTGTCTTCAGCAAAGAACAACGTCGGGAACCAGGTCCTGTCTCTTAGGTAAGGTTCCTTCCTTGCGTCATTCTATTTTTGTTACCCTTGTCCTCCGAATCCGTGTTATCCGCGTGATCCGCGTTTTCCTCGCTTCAGCGGTTCAACGATTTAACGTAGCAGAGCCATTTTTCCTGAAACGCTCCCGATTTTTTTCCTTTGTAGGGGACTGATGAACACCAGTGAACGGCCTGACATGACCTCTCACCAAGAGGGGCTGAAGGAAATTGAATCATGAAGGAGGACTGTCACCCATGAGTAGTCAAACATTCAAGGTCAGCGTCGATAAGGTCTTCTTCGACATCATACGCGGAAAGCAGGGTGAGCACGATAACGATTGGGCCACACTCGCGGTGACAACGCTCAAAGACGGCCATACTCGTTCGTGGAGTGGTTATCAGCTCGCCAGCGAGATTATCAGCGGCGCACTGGTTGAGGATTTGCAGCCACCGCTGGAACTAACCGACTTTGTACTTGATGACGACGACGGGCTGCTAATTACCCTCAGTATCGTAAACCAAGCTTCCGATGGGACACTCCGAAACGCCCTTCTCTGGTCGGCGTCAGAGTTAGAAACTCTCGGAGTCGTGGTAGGCGCGTTGGGTGCACTAAATAGCGTCGTCGTTGCGATTAAAGAGGGCGCCATGGAAGTGGCGATTGGCAAAGCTATTGACGAGGTATTTGGCAGCCCAGAATGCGACGGGCTAGTCTTTAACCGATCCACGTATCTGCGCACCGTTGCCCAACTCATGCAGGATACCCACGGCGAGGTCGGCCGCGGATTCACCTTCCCCGCTGATCCCTACACCGAGAAAAATAGCAAGGGCTGTGGGCTCGATCCCGTGACTCGTGTGAACCTTTCGATCACTCTCACTGCCAACGACCCCGACTTCGGCGCTTTACCCCCTGGGAGCGTAGGTCCTCCGGGTCCGCCCGTAAAGATAAAATCGCTTTCCGCCGCGCCCGGCAATGCATGGGGTGGCCGATGGGAAGACGCCAAGTCGCGCATCTTCTGTAACATCGCTGCCACTGAACCAAGCGTGCCTGCACCGGGAAACGACGGAACCACAGCGGTTGTAAACGCGGCCGCATCTTCGGTCACACTTCCGCTACTGCTCACTCGTTTGGGGACCGATCCGCGTAATCCGCCGCGTGACGTTGCTCGATCCAGCGGTCCGGCAAATGAAGTAGGGGCGCCGAGCGGTGTCGTCTTCGAAACTCCGCCCTCAGCGTTGACCGGGCCCGCTGGACTGGCAGGCGGATTGACAGGAGGAGGCGCGGGAAGTTTGTCTACATCGGAAGGTACCGTTCTTGCTGCGATATGGCGATTTAGCGTCAACGTGACTGAGGTCATCCCGTCCTTTGGCGGCGGTCGCAATGTTGCGACAGAAAACGACCTGGCAGTCGCAGTACCCATGGTTGTGATTTCGCGGACGGATGACCATTATGCGAGCCTGCTAACAAGCGAGGAAGGCGTGCTACAACGCGCCGCCTCAGAGGGAGTCGTGTTTGAAAAACCGCCCCCGGCGTTTACCCGGCACGCTTTGGAGGGAGTGGTGTTTGAAAAACCACCCTCAGCCTTTACCGGACCGACGGGACTCGCAGGCGGCCTCGCATCAGGAGGAGGCGCGGGAGGCACCAACCAGATCGCACCTGCACTTGTCCCCCCAGAACTTGGCGCGACAATCCCTGTCTCCAACAACGTGTTTCTACAACTGTATGCAGGCTATGATGCACGGGGTCGGTTCGTCGATTACCAGATCCGCTATCTGCGCACCGAAGGGAGCGGCGAGGTCGCTAGCGACGTGATGCTGACGCGTCAAGAGAAGCTAGGCTAGAGCACCCGCAGGTCGAAATTGAAACGATTCGACGTCCGACAGTCCCTCATCAAATCAGCTCTTGAACGTTTCTCGCGGCGCTTCTTGCCGCGTCAAGTGCGGGTGATTAATTGAAGGCCGATTCACTCATAAGTGCCGGCGTTGCTGAAGACGACGCTGAGACGATCAACGCCGATCCCCTTATGGACCACATCTACCGCTTTCTGCGCCGTGAAGACGGCGGCGAGCCGCTTGAGACTTTCCTGAAACGCTCCCGATTTTTTTCCTTTTTAGGGAGTGATGAATTCGAGTCGCCGACCGGAATGCATCCGAAGGCGTTCGGGGTTAACAAGAAGAAAGTAAATTGAATCATGAAAAACATTACTCCGATTTTACTAACGCTTAGTTGCTTTGCGTTTGCCCAATTAACGCAAGCCCTCAGTCCACCACCCGATGGTGGTTATCCCGGAGGTAACACGGCGGAAGGGCAGAATTCCCTGTTGACCCTCACGACTGGCACATACAATACGGCAACTGGTTTGTTTTCACTTCTGAGCAACGGCACGGCTAACTTCAACACGGCCATAGGCGCCGGGACACTTCTTGCCAATACCGCGAACGAAAATACCGCCACCGGCGCGGGAGCGCTCTTAAGTAACACGACCGGTGGCCCCAATACGGCGAATGGCGCGTTCGCCTTGTTTAGGAATACCGAAGGCAACAACAATAATGCGTTTGGTTTTGAAGCTCTCTTTAGCAACACCACCGGGCCTTTCAATAATGCGTTCGGCAATGGGGCGCTCGCCAGCAATACCTCCGGGGATCGAAACACAGCGATGGGCGAAGGCGCGTTGCTTGCCAACACCACGGGAGCTCAAAACATAGCCATCGGCGTAAGCGCCCTCCGGAACAATGGCACAGGCCATGACAATATTGCAATTGGTCAGGACGCTTGTAGTCAAACCCAGGGCGGTCAATTCAACACGGCAATCGGCTCAAGTGCGCTCCAGTTTAATACTGGTAGCTATAATACGGCGATCGGTGAGTCCACGTTGTTTAGCAACACCGCTAACTCAAATACGGCGCTAGGTGATGCTGCCCTCGCTGAAAATACGACTGGTGGCACGCCCGGCGGGAGCGGAACCGGTGAAGTCGGTCCAAACACGGCAGTTGGCGCCATCGCGCTTTTCAGCAACACCACCGGCGGCGCAAACACTGCCGTCGGCTTTCAGGCGCTCAGCGCCATAACGGAAAGCAGTCAAAATACGGCCGTCGGGTTTAAAGCGCTCGCTAATTCCAGCAACGGAAGTAACGATGCATTCGGATTCAAAGCACTCGTCAACAACACGACAGGGTTTTTTAACACGGCAATTGGCGGCCAGGCGCTTTTTAATAACACAATGGGACAGGATAACGTCGCATTAGGCTTCGCTGCTGCTGTAAGCCACACCACCGGCGATGGCAACACAGCTATCGGTGTCGGCGCTCTCGCTCAGAATACCGCCGGCTCGGGTAATATTGCCTTGGGTTTTGAGGCAGCCAGCAATGTAACTGCGGCCGATAATGTTACTTGCATCGGCAGTGCCGGCGACAACGTGAGCAACGGCTGCTATATCGGTAGGATCTTTGGTGCCAGCATAGTGTCAGGAACGCCAGTTCTAATTAATGGAGCCGACCAGCTAGGTACGACGACCTCATCCCGGCGGTTTAAAGAGGAGATTAAACCGATAGACCGGGCCAGCGAATTACTATTTTCACTCAAACCAGTGACTTTTCATTACAAGAAGGAGATCGATCCCCAACCTATCCAGCAGTTTGGCCTCGTGGCGGAAGACGTGGAAGCGATCAATCCCGATCTGGTGGTGCACGACAAAGAAGGAAAACCGTACACCGTGCGCTACGACCAGGTGAACGCGATGTTGCTCAACGAATTCCTCAAAGAGCATCGAAAGGTGAAGCAGTTGGAGTCTGCGCTTGAGAGTGTAAATCAACGTCTGAACGAGCAGGCGGCGGAAATCCGCAAAGTAAAGGCCCAGATTCACGGAAGCGATCCTGTTCCGCGATTGGTTCTCAACACTCACTAGAATGATACGATCACGAATAAGAGTGAAAACCAAAATTGCGTTAATTAAGACTTCAGCCCGATGGCCGTTTTTGCTGTCGGGGTTCATTCTCATCGCTCTTGCGGTCGCCTGCTTTGCATTTTTGCCAGAGGCGCGAGCAGTGAGCCCGCCGCCAGATGGAGGCTATGCCGGAGGCAACACGGCGGAGGGCCAGAATGCCCTTCTTAGTTTGACCATTGGAAATTACAACACGGCGGTCGGTTTCTTGTCGCTCAGAAGCAACACCGACCGTCAATTCAATACGGCCATCGGTGCCGGAGCACTCCTTATCAGCAACGCCGACGAAAATACTGCCACAGGCGCGGCCGCGCTTTTAAGCAACATCAATGGCGTTGCCAACACCGCCAACGGAGCGTTCGCCCTCTTTAGCAATACACAAGGCGAGCACAACACAGCTACTGGTGCCTCCGCCCTTTTTAGCAATACAGAAGGTGTCGGCAACACAGCTCTCGGTGATTCCGCGCTCTTTAGCAATACGGAGGGCTTTCAAAACACCGCCATCGGTGACGGCGCGCTCGGTAGCAACACCACTGCGGACGGCAACACTGCCATCGGTGCTGCCACACTTGCTTTTAACAGCACCGGCAGCGGCAATACAGCTGTTGGCGCTGGAACGCTTTATCTTAATACAGCGGACGGCAATACAGCCACGGGTTTCGAGGCGCTGTTCACCAACAGCACCGGCGCGAATAACACAGCTGACGGAAGATTCACTCTCGCCAGTAACACTACCGGCTTCGATAACACCGCCGTCGGTAGCGCTGCGCTTGAGGACAACGACGCAGAGGGCAACACCGCAGTCGGTAGTCGCGCACTGACGTCAAATACTACCGGCAACGCCAATACAGCGGTCGGTTTGGAAGCGCTAAAGGCCAACACCGACGGTCTCGGCAACACCGCCGTCGGTTTTGACGCGCTCTCAGACAACACCACCGGCGTTCTTAACACAGCGATCGGCGGGGCAGCGCTGCCTGGCAACATCACCGGCAGCAGCAACATCGCCCTAGGCTGGAATGCCGGGGTCAACGTTAGCACTGCGAATAACGTGATCTGTATCGGCGCAGGCGTCACAGGTCAAAACGTCAGCGATGGATGTTATATTGCCAATATCTGGAATCAATCCGGCGGCTCGCAGGCGGTCTATATAAATTCAGACGGTAAACTCGGCGCCCAGGTCTCTTCCCGGCGTTTCAAAGACGACATCAGACCACTGGGCAAAGCTAGCGAAGCACTCTTCAAACTTAAGCCGGTCAGCTTCCGTTACAAACCGGAGGTTGAACCGACGCGGCCCCTCGGCTTCGGACTCGTCGCCGAGGAAGTAGAACGAGTAAGCGCTGACCTGGTGACTCACGACAGAGAAGGAAAAGCTTACACCGTGCGCTACGACCAGGTGAACGCAATGTTGCTCAATGAGTTTTTAAAAGAGCACAAGAGGGTTGAGGAACAGGGAGTAACCATTGCGGCACTAAGGCTCGCGGTTGCACGGCAAAGAAACGATTTCGAGGCGATTGCTGCAAAACAGCAGGAGCAGATTCAGGCTCTTGCCGCTGACATTCAAAAAGTCAGCGCCCAGGCTGAGATAATTACGTCCGTCGAAGGAAAACATCAATATGACGGGCGCATCCGGCACGGCAGATCGGGCACACGAGTAGCACTTAACAATCCGTAGAGTTTGTCACTGATACATGGACCGCGCGAATTGCACCGATAGGAAGGGATTGGCTTATTGTCGTTTGTTCAGCGGATATCAGAGGTCTGCAAAAACAGGATGGCAAACGAGCAAAAACAATTCCGAGACCGTTAGCCAATCCCCTTCTCATCCGTTGTCGATCGCGCTTGGGTTGCTGGTGGTTTCGGTATTCATAAACTACGTCGATCGCGGTAACCTTTCGATCGCCGCACCGTTACTGAAAACCGAGCTGGGCATTTCGGCGTCACAATTAGGGATTCTACTGTCGGCGTTCTTCTGGACCTACACCGCCATGCTGTTTGTTTGCGGCTGGTTTGTTGATCGCTTTGATCCGGGTCGTGTGCTGGCACTCGGTTATCTGGTATGGTCGCTTTCTACGGCCGCAACCGGAATGGTGCACGGCTTCGCGATGTTGCTTCTGATGCGGCTATTTCTCGGTATGGGAGAGTCAGTGGCGTTTCCGTGTTATTCCAAGATCCTGGCGCGGCATTTGCCGGAACATAGTCGCGGGTCTGCCAATGGCGCGATCATCGCCGGGATGAAACTGGGCCCGGCGGCGGGGACGCTTGGCGCCGGTCTGTTACTGGCAAATTACGGATGGCGCCCAGTTTTCCTGGGAATCGGCCTTGTTAGCCTGGTCTGGCTGCCAGCGTGGGTGAAATGGATGCCCCGCAGTGAACCGCTTGCGCGTTCCGCAGGAGCTTCTCCCCGTGTGCCTGATATCTTGCGACAACGTCCATTTTGGGCCTCTGCTGCGGGGGCTTTCTGTTGCGCCTACCCGCTGTATTTCACTATCACATGGCTTCCTTTCTATCTCGTCCACGAACACCATCTCTCCTTGCAAGAGATGGCAAAGATCGCCGCGCTATTCTACACAGTGGATGCCGCGGCGGCCTTAGCGACCGGCTGCATCACTGACTTCTGGATTCGTCTAGGCTTGTCCGCCGGCGTTATGCATAAAACAGCGATGGTGCTCGGATGGACCACCGCAGCTGGCGGCTTTCTGGGTTGTTCATTGGCCGGAACACATTCCTATCTAGTGTGGCTGATGGTAGCGGCTGTAGGTTTGGGAACTGGAAACGCAGGCATATGGGCGTTCACTCAAACGTTGGCCGGTCCCCGAGCCGTCGGAAGGTGGGCGGGTTTGCAAAACGGATTCGGGAATCTCGCTGGTGTTATAGGGCCAGCACTAACCGGCTTTACGGTAGATTGGACCGGGCACTTTCAAGTGGCTATCGGAATCACTGCTGCCGTATGCCTGCTAGGCGCCTTGGTTTGGCTATTCCTGGTTGGAGAATTCAGGG
>Ga0066903_100000805_pt1 | contig 21144 bp, 15 predicted proteins | sample PanSoiMetaGPlot1_FD_67491 | JGI IMG/M metagenome (GOLD analysis project Ga0066903, IMG submission 67491) | Tropical forest soil microbial communities from Panama analyzed to predict greenhouse gas emissions - Panama Soil - Plot 1 (version 2) | ecosystem: Environmental > Terrestrial > Soil >... | reverse complement strand
GTCCGGGCGTCCTCAGGCGTCGGCCGGGCGCTTCCTCTGGAAGATGTAGGCGATCGCGATGCTGATGATGTAGAGACCGAGCATCGGCACCGCCATGACGATCTGCGACATCATGTCGGTTCCGGGGCTGATCACCGCCGCGATGATGAAGATGATCAGGAACGCGTACTTGAAGTATTTCAGCAGGAAGTGCGCGGTGACGACGCCCATCCGGGCGAGGAAGAACACCAGGGTCGGCATCTGGAAAATCAGGCCGAAGCCGAGCAGCATTTTCGTGTAGAGCCCGAACGCCTCGTCGATCTTCGGGACGAACACCATGTAGTCGGTGCTGAAGCTGTTGAAGAACTGCCACGTCACGGGGAACGCGACGTAGTGCGAGAAGAGCCCGCCGGTGACGAAGAACACGGTCGACAGGACCACGAAGGGGATCGCGAACTTCTTCTCGTGCGAGTACAGCCCCGGCGCGATGAATTTCCAGATCTGCCAGAGGATCAGCGGCGAGGACAGGAAGATCCCCGCGAGAAAGCCGATCTTGATGTACAGCATGAACGGCTCGGCGCCGGCCGTGTACATCAGTTTCGCGCCGCCGGTCGGCGTCTGGATCAGCGTGTACATCGGCTTCATGATGAAGTCGAAGATCCGCGTGATGAAGATGTAGGCGACGGCGCAGCCGAGGAGCAACGAGTAGACGATGTAGATGAGTCGTTTCCGGAGCTCGTCGAGATGCTCCAGAAACGACATCTTGCTTCCGGAATCGTCGATATCCGGATCTTCGTCGTCGCCGGGCGTGGCGCTGGGGAACGGAACGAGCGCCATTAATCACCCGAGGGGCGTCGCCCCTCGGACTCCCCTACACGCGCGCTCGCGCGCCGCTTCGCCGGCGCGCTCCGTTCGCGTGGCTCACTCGCGGCGCTCGTTCGCGTGGGCATGCGGCATTCGTCATTCGGCATTCGGCATTCGCCCTTCAGGCCGTCGGTGATCAGCGGCCTGCTAGGCGCTGCCGTTCTGGCGCGGGACGTTGCCGATGCTGTGATCGGCGCCGGTCGCCGGCGGCGCCGCGTCGTGGAAATCGGCCACGCGCGGCGGGTCCTGGCGTTCCTGCGACTTGCGTTCTTCCATGCGGATTTCTTCGTCGAGCGTGTTCTTCAACTCGTTCGACGCGCGTTTGAACTCGGCGAGACTCTTGCCGAGGGACTTGCCCAACTCGGGCAGCTTGCGCGGCCCGAAAATGATGAGCGCGATGGTGAAGATAATGATGAGTTCGGGGAGACCTACAGAACCAAGCATGATGTGCCGAATTATACACCCCGAAAGTCTGCTACGATGCGATCTATGCGTACTCCCCGGTTTTTCATGGTGGCGGCCCTCGCCGTGCTCCTGTCCGCGCTGGCGGGCGGCTTTTTCGGCGGCACGGCCCAGGCGACGCAGGACCAGGTTTCCCAGCAATATCGGGTGTTTACGGCCGCGCTTGCGGCCGTCGACCGGGAGTATGTCGAGCCCCTGCCGTCCGACCGGCTGATTTACGACGCCATCGGCGGCATGCTCCAGACGCTCGACCCGCATTCGAGCTTTTTCGACCCCAAACAGTACGCCCAGATGCGTGAGCGCCAGGAAGGGCGCTACTACGGCATCGGCCTCTCGATCCAGACCATCGACGGCGACGTCACCGTGATGTCGCTGTTCGAGGGGTCGCCCGCCTATCGCGCCGGCATCCGCCGCGGCGACGTCATCGCGACCGTCAAGGGGGAGAGCGCCAAGGGCTGGACGACCGAGCAGACGGCCAAGCAGCTGAAAGGGCCCAAAGGGACGAAGGTCAACATCGCGATCCGCCGGCCCGGCTACGACAAGCTGATCGACATGGACGTCGAGCGCGACGAAGTGAACATCGTCACCGTGCGCGGCGTGTTCATGATCGACGCGCAGACCGGCTACATCAAGCTCGGGGACTTTTCCGAAACGTCCGAGAAGGAAGTCGGCGACGCGATCGAGAAGTTGAAGACGCAGGGCATGAAGCGTCTCGTGTTCGACCTGCGCGACAATCCCGGCGGCCCGCTCGATCAGGCCATCCGCATCGCGAACCGGTTCCTCCCGCGCGGCGACATGATCGTCTACACGCGCGGACGCGTGCCCAACATCGACGCCGACTACCGCGGCAAGGACGATCCCGATTTCACCGGTCCGATGGTCGTCCTCGTGAACCGCAACAGCGCGAGCGCCTCGGAGATCGTCACCGGTTCGCTGCAGGACCACGACCGCGCGCTCGTCGTCGGCGAGACGACGTTCGGCAAGGCGCTCGTGCAGTCGGTCTACAAGATCAGCGAGAACGCGGGGCTCGCGCTCACCACCGGCCGCTACTTCACGCCGAGCGGACGGATGATCCAGCGCCCGTGGGACAACGCGTTCGACGAGTACCTCACCTACACGCTCCGCGACCAGACCGAGAAGCGCGATCACGGCGCCGCGCAGCTCAAATACACCGACGCGGGACGCAAGGTCTACGGCGGCGGCGGCATCGAGCCCGACAAGTTCTTCGTCGGCCCGGTCCAGGGCTTCAACCCCTCCCGCTTCGGCCGCTCGCTGGTCGCGCGCTTCGCGTTCGCCAACTTCGCCGAGCGCTACACCGCGGAAGGCGACACGCGCATGAGCGCCGCGACGACCGGCAAGAAGCGGCTCTCGCGCGGCTTCACGGTGACCGACGCGATGGTCGCCGACTTCAAGCAGTTCCTGCAGGAGCAGAAGATCCGCATCGACGAGGACGCCTGGACGAAGGACGCCGACTTCATCAAGGCCATGCTCCACTACGAGATCGACGACGCGCTGTACGGGATCAACGAGCGCCAGAAGAACCTGATCGCCCGCGATCCGCAGGCGCAGTTCGGCCTCGCCCAGTTCGGCGACGCCGTCAAGCTGACCGAGCTGGCCAAGAGCCGGACCTCCACTCGTGGTGGGCATTAGACCTATTAGTGGTAGCGTCAGATAGTGCTTGCCCCTAGGTATGGGGCGTTGTTAGACTGACCGCCGTTGAACCGGGCCCGAGGGGCCATCCCGATCCGCGGGATGTTCGGGCCTGGACTCGTACGGTCGAGTGTCCAGTCGTCGTTTCCAGAAAATTCTGATCGTTGAAGCGAACCCAGCCGCTTCCGCGGCGGGGTCTATCCAGCTATGCGTCTGAATCGTCTCGAAATCTCCGGCTTCAAGAGCTTTGCCGAACGGTCGGAGCTTGCCTTCGACACCGGGGTGACCGCCATTGTCGGCCCCAACGGCTGCGGCAAGAGCAACGTCGTGGACGCCATCACCTGGGTGCTCGGCGAGCAGAGCGCGAAGAGCCTGCGCGGCGAGCACATGCAGGACATCATTTTCCAGGGCAGCGACGGGCGGAAGCCGACGTCGGCGGCGGAAGTGCGTCTGCGGCTGTCGGGGGTGGCGTCCCGAGTGCCCGGCAACGGCGTCCCCAGGCCTGCAGCGCTCACGCCCGGCGAAGCCGTCGTCGCGGCCGCCGCGGGCGAGATCGTGGTGGAGACGGTGCCCGAGGCGGCGCCCGAACCGCAGTCGATCCTCGACGAGGATCCCGCGATCGTCCGTGACGTCGAGCTCTCGCGGCGGCTGTATCGCTCGGGTGAAAGCGAGTACCTGATCGACGGCGAGGTCGTGCGGCTGAAGGACGTGCAGGACCTGCTGATGGACGCGGGGCTCGGCATCAAAGCCTACGCCGTGATCGAGCAGGGCAAGATCGGGCAGATCCTCAGCGCGCGGCCGACGGATCGCCGGCAGCTGATCGAAGAAGCCGCAGGCGTCACGAAGTACAAGTCGCGGCGCCGCGCGGCGGAGCTGAAGCTCGAGGCCGCCCAGCAGAACCTGACGCGTGTCGACGACATCATCTTCGAGGTCGAGAAGCAGCGCGGCACGCTGAAGCGGCAGGCGGCGAAGGCGCGGCGCTACAAGCGGCTCCGCGAAGAACTCCGGCGGTGGGAGAAGGTGCAGTTCGCGCAGCGCTACCGGCTGCTGCGCCAGGCGATCGAGGCGGCGCGCGCGACGCTGGCCGACGCACGGGCGCGCGAGACGGCCGCCGCCGCGCACGTCGCCGAAGTCGAGACCGCGCTCGAGCGGCTCCGGCTGGAGCTGACCGAGGCCGACGCGCGCACGACGGCTGCGCGCGAGGCGGCGCACGCGCGCGAGCTGTCGATCGGACGGCTGCAGCAGCAGACGGCATTCGACAAGCAGCAGGTCGAGACGCTCGGCGCGGCCGCAGCCGCGATGGACACCGAGATTGCCGCGCTGAACGCGCGGCGCGAGCCGGCGCGCGTGGAATTGGACGAGCGGCGTGCCGCCGCCGGCCGGGCGGTCGGCGAGCGGACGCACGCCGCCGACGTGCTGGCGCAGGAAGAAGAGGCCCACGCGGCCGCGCTCCGTACGATCGAAGGGCTCGAGGCGGACGTCGAAGCGGCGCGCAGCGAAGTCTACGCAGCCGTCAACGCCGCGACCGCGCTGCGCCACGCGATGGATCACGCCGCCGCGTCGCGCGTCCGCATCGGCGAGCAGCTCGCCAAGCTGGACGTCGAGCGCGGCGACCTGCAGGTCGAGGCGCAGCGCGCGGCGGACGATCGCGCGACGGCGGAGGACGCCCTGACGCGCGCACGGGCGTCGATGGAGTCCCTGCACGTCGACCGCGCCGCGCGCGAGTCGGAGCTGGCCACGTCCCGCGGCGCGCGTGAAACGCTCGGCCGCGAGATCCGGACACGCGAGCACGATCTGGCGGGTGTCGCCGCCCGGCTGAAGTCGCTCGAGGAGCTCGATGCGGCCCGCGCCGAGTACGGCGACGGCGCGCGCCTGATCCTGGCGGAGTCGGGCGCAGCGGTTCCGCACCTTGGCTCGGTCGCCGACTACGTCGACGTCGATCGCCAGTACGAGCGCGCGGTAGACGCCGCGCTCGCCGATCTCCTCCAGTACGTCGTCGTCCGCACCCACGAGGACGCGGCCGCCGGCCTCCAGTTCGCGCGCGAGCGGGGCGCCGGCCGCGTCGGCTTTCTCGTCGCCGGCGACGACGCCGCCGCGTCGGTGAGGGCCATCGTCGGTACGGTCCGGTTCGCCGGCACGCGCGAAGAGGCCCGTGCGATCGCGCTCGAAAGCGGCGGGACGTCCGCGACGCTCGACGGCGAAGTCTTCCGCGGCGCGGATCGCGTCGAATGGGGGACGCGCGGCGAGGCGCGCAGCATCCTGACGACGAAGCGCGAGATCAAGGAGCTGCGCGAGCGCGCCGAGGCGGAAGACGCGGCGATCGGCCGGATGCGCGACGAGGCGTCGTCGCTCGACGTCGCCATCGCGGCTGCCGAGGCCGCCATCGCGGCGCTGCAGGCCGAGCTGCACCGGCAGGAAAAGTCCATCGTCGGATACGAGCTGCAGGTCACGGCGGCCGGCGAGGCCTCCGAGCGCGTCGCGCGCAAGCAGGAGCAGATCGCCGTCGAGCGCCGCACGGCCGAGGAAGAGTTGCGCGCGCAGGAACAGCGTGAGGACGAGGCGCGGCAGTCGATCCAGCGGATCGAGGCGGAACAGAAGACGGCGGACGAGCAGCTGGCGTCGGCACAGCGGACACTGTTCGAAGCCCGCGAGACCGCCGCGAACCAGTCCCGCGTCACCGCCGAGGCGAAGGCCGCCCACGCGGCGCTGGTCGAGCGCAGCAGCGCGCTCGCGACCGAGGTGCAGCGGCTCGAGGAAGCCGCGCGCGAGCTCGAGACCCGCGTCGTCGCGCGGTCCGAGGAACTGCAGCGCAACGCCGGGCGCCGCGAAGAGCTGCGCGCCGCGATCGAGGCGTCGGAGCGCCAGCTCGACGAGGACATCCGGACGTTCGACGATCTGAAGACGCAGGTGCGGAGCGCCGACGAGGCGTCGCAGGCGCTGCGCGCGCAGTTCGACGAGCAGGAGCTGCGCATCCGCGAAGCGCGCCGCACGCTCGAGGCCGTGCGCGAGGAGGCGTCGGGACTCGAGGTCCAGCGCGCCACCGCCGAATCCGATCTGTCGCACCTGTCGGCCGCCTGCGCCGACGCCGTCCAGGCCTCGCTCGACGAGGTCGCCGCCGAAGTCGATCAGATGGAGAAGGACGGACTCGAAGCGCGCGAGGTCGCTGACGCTCCGGACGCGGCCGAAGGCGACGAAGGACCGCCCGACGTCGCCGCCAGTGCGGCCTCGGACGCCGCCGCCGCCGGGACCGTCCCGGCGCCGGCCCGCATGCTGACGCCCGACGAGATGGTCGCGGATCTCCGCACCAAGATCGATCGCATGGGCGCCGTCAACATGATGGCGATCGACCAGTTCGACGATCTCGAGTCGCGCCACACCTTCCTGTCCGCGCAGCGGAAGGATCTCGTCGACTCGATCGCGGCGACCAACGACGCGATCCGGAAGATCGACAAGACGACGAGGGAGCGCTTCCACGAGGCCTTCACCGTCATCAACGAGAACTTCGCGGGGACGTTCACGACGCTCTTTGGCGGCGGCAAGGCCGGGCTGGTGCTCCTCGACGAGAGCGACGCACTCGAGAGCGGCATCGACATCATCGCGTCGCCGCCGGGCAAGCGCCTGCAGAGCATTCAACTCCTCTCGGGCGGCGAGAAGGCGCTCACCGCGATGGCGCTGATGTTCGCCATCTTCAAGTACCGTCCCAGCCCGTTCTGCCTGCTCGACGAGATCGACGCGCCGCTCGACGACGCCAACATCGGCCGCTTCGTCGAGATGCTGCAGGGCATGCAGGATCAGACCCAGTTCATCCTCATCACGCACAACCGCAAGACGATGGAGATCGCCGACCGCCTGTACGGCGTGACGATGGAAGAGCCCGGCGTCTCGAAGCTGATTTCCGTGCAGTTGAACTAATCCGAATGCACAGCGACGTACGACGCTGTGGGGGAGTCCGAGGGGCGAAGCCCCTCGGTTGAGAACGTGTGAACGAGGATCGCGCCTCCCGGTACCATCGACTGCGGCGCCGCATGGCGCTGGCATCGACGGCCGCGGGAGTCGCGTGGCTCGCCGGGCTCGTCCTCACCGGCGGGTCCTCAGCGCTGACCGCGCTGAGCGTCGAGGCGACTGCGAGCCTCGCCTGGCCGGTCCGTCCAGTACTGACGATCGCCGTCGTCTCCGGCGCGCTGGCGCTCGGCTGGGAGATCGTCTCGTTTCCGTTCGTCTTCTTCCGCAGCTTCGTCCTCGACCGGAAGTACGGCCTGTCTGCGGAGCCCGTCTCGGCGTGGCTCCGCGATCACCTCAAGGCGCTGGCGCTTGGGTTCATCGTGACGCTGGGCGCGGCGGTGGCGACGTACGGCACGATGCGTCTGTCGCCCGGCCGCTGGTGGTTCATCGCCGCCGCGATCTTCGCCGTCTTCGCGATTCTGGTCACACGCGTCGCGCCGACGTGGCTCCTGCCGCTGTTCTACCGCTTTCGTCCGCTCGATCGCGAAGGGCTGCGCGATCGGCTGCTGTCGCTCTCGACCCGCGCCGGCGTGCACGTGCTGGGCGCCTTCGAGTGGGGGCTGGGCGAGAAGACGTCGCGCGCCAATGCGGCGCTTGTCGGCGCCGGCGCCACGCGCCGCATTCTCGTCTCCGACACGCTGCTGAAGGACTATTCCGACGACGAGATCGAAGTGATCCTGGCGCACGAGCTGGCGCATCACGTGCACCACGATTTGTGGAGCGCGCTGGCGCTCGAAACGGTCATCGTGTCGACCGCGCTCCACGGCGCGCACCTCACCGCCACGTATGCGTCACCGCTGCTCGGCCTGGGCGGGCCGACCGATCTGGCGGCGCTGCCGCTCCTGGTGCTGGGCGGCGGCGCGGTGTCGCTGCTGCTGTCGCCGCTGTCGAACGCGTGGTCACGCCACAATGAGCGGCGCGCCGATCGGTTCGCCTTGCAGCTCACGGAGCGGCCGGCGGCGTTCGTGAGCGCGATGCGCCGCCTCGGCGCGCAGAACCTCGCCGAAGAGCGTCCGTCGCGGGCCGTGTTCTGGTTCTTCCACACGCACCCGACCATCGACCAGCGGATCGCGGCGGCGAGGGTCTTTGGCGGCGGCTAGATTCGCGACGCCACTTGGGGCATTATCGGCGTGCCGGTCGAGGAGGTGCGTGTGGACAGGTCGGCGGCGCTGCCGTTGTACGAGAAGGTCGTCGCGCAGCTCCCTGGCGTCGAACGCAAGGGAGACACGATGCCGTACACGTCGCTGAACGGCCACATGTTCAGCGTGCTGCACAAGGACGGCTCGGTGGCGCTGCGGCTGCCGGCGGCAGCACGGGAGCAGTTCCTCAAGAAATACAAGACGACGCTGTCGTCGCAGTATGGCAGCGTGCAGCCTGAGTACGTCGTGGTGCCGGACGCGCTGCTGACGAAGACGAGCGAGTTGCGGCGGTTCTTCGACATCAGCCGGGCGTACGTCGAGTCGCTGAAGCCGAAGGCGACCACGAAGAAGAACACGTCCGCCACGGCGACGAAGAAGAAGTCGAGGTCCTGAGCGCGCGTGCTCACCCGGCTCGCCAGAGTTGCGCTTGCGGCAGGCGTCGCCCTGTACCTCGCGCTCGTCGTCTTCAACAACCTGACCGACTACGGGTCGAATCACGCCTTCGTCGAGCACGTGCTCGCGATGGATACCACGTTCCCCGGCAACGCCGGGATGTGGCGCGCGATTCACGCGCCGTGGATGGTCCACGCGTTCTACGTCTCGGTCATCCTGTGGGAAGCGGTGGCGTGCGTGCTGCTCGCCGCCGGCGCCTGGCGGATGTGGGGCGCGCGGCGCGCGCCGGCGCCCGCGTTCGCCCGCGCCAAGCGCCTCGCGATCGCCGGGCTGGCGCTGAACCTCCTGCAGTGGCTCGTCGCGTTCATCGCGGTCGGCGGCGAGTGGTTCCTGATGTGGCAGTCGCGGACGTGGAACGGCAGCGACGTTGCGGGACGGATGTTCCTGGTGGTCGGCATCACGTTGCTCTTCGTGAACGCGCCGGACGAGGACCTGCAAGGTGCATGACGTCACCGCAGCGATTGTTCGGTGGGCCGGCCCGATCGGGTTCGCGCTTGTTCTGCTCCTCGCGGATGGACGTCCCGCCGCCGGGCGAGCCGCGCAGGACACGCAGCACTGGGTCGGCACGTGGTTCGCCTCGTCGACGGCGCGGCTCGATACGGCAACTGCGGGAAGCCAGTCGCTGCTGCAGGTCAGCAATCAGACGCTGCGCCAGATCGTTCACATCAGCGTCGGCGGGTCACGCCTTCGCGTGGTGCTCTCGAACACGTTCGGCACCGCGCCGCTGACGGTTGGCGCCGCGGGCGTCGCGCTGAGAGACAAGGACGCGGCGATCGTGGCGGCGTCGCATCGCGCCCTCACGTTCGGCGGCGTGGCCCGCACGGCGGTACCGGCCGGCGCGATTCTCGTCAGCGATCCGATCGATCTGGCGGCGCCGGACTTCGCGGATCTCGCAATCGATCTCTATCTGCCCGACGACACGGCCGCCATGAAGTCGCCGATCACGACGCACCCGGCGGCGTGGCAGACCAACTACGTGTCGGCGCCAGGGAACCACACGGGCGCCACGGCGCTGCCGGTGCAGACGACGACGGCGTATGTGCGAGGGGACGGGTTGCCGTGCGCGACGTGGTTCTTCCTGGCGCGCGTCGAAGTGATGGCGTCGGAGCAGGTTGGCGCCGTCGTCACGCTCGGGGACTCCATCACGGACGGGACGGCGTCGACGATCGACACGAACAACCGGTGGCCCGATCAGCTGGCGCGCCGGTTCGCGAGCAGCGGGATGCGCATCGCAGTCCTCAACGCGGGCATCGGCGGTAACCGCGTGCTCATGGAGGGCAACGGCCCGAGCGCGCTCGCCCGGTTCGATCGCGATGTCGCCGCCCAGCCCGGCGTGACGCACGTCGTGGTCCTCGAGGGGATCAACGACATCGGCCAGGCGCGCCGGAATCCGTCGCCGTCAGCGGCGGATCTGATTGCCGCCCATACGCAGCTGATCGAGCGCGCGCACGCGCGGGGGATCAGGATCTACGGCGCGACGCTGACGCCGTTCGAGGGCGCGAACTACTGGACGCCGGAAGGCGAAGCCAAGCGCCAGGCGCTCAACGAGTGGATGCGCACGAGCCACGCGTACGACGCGGTCTTCGACTTCGACAAGGCGGTCCGCGATCCGGATCGTCCGGCACAGACGCTCGCGCGATTCGATCCCGGCGACCACTTGCATCTGAACGCGGCCGGCTACCAGGCCGTCGCGCAGACGGTCGACCTGTCGCTGTTTCGCGTCCGGTAGGCCTGACGTAGAATTCCCGCATCATGCGACGACTTGGATCGGCGGCAGCCACGGTCTTGATGCTGGTGTCGGCGGCGCTCGCGCAGCCGCGGCCGCACATCACGACGCCGAAAGAGGCGTTCGGGTTCGACGTCGGCGACGACTACCAGCTCGCGAGCTACAAGCAGATCGAGGCGTACTGGAAGAGGCTCGACAACGAGTCGGACCGCATGGTCCTCCACGACATGGGGAAGACCGCCGAGGGGCGGACCCAGTGGATGGCGATCGTCACGTCGCCCGCGAATCACAAGAAGCTCGCGCACTACCAGGACATCGCGCGCCGGCTGGCTCTCGCCGAGGGGCTCACCGACGATCAGGCGCACGCGCTCGCGAAGGAAGGGAAGGCGGTCGTCTGGATCGACGGCGGGCTGCACGCCACCGAGACGCTCGGCGCGCAGCAGCTCACGGAGATGGTCTACGAGATGGTGAGCCGCACCGACGAGGAAACGATGCGGTTCCTGAACGACTGCATCGTGCTCTTCGTCCATGCGAATCCGGACGGGAACGATCTCGTGGCCGACTGGTACATGCGGAACGCGGATCCCAAGCAGCGTTCGCTCAACAATCTTCCCCGGCTGTACCAGAAGTACATCGGCCACGACAACAACCGCGACTTCTTCGCGTCGACGCAGGCCGAGACGCAGAACATCAACCGCGCGCTCTACCACGACTGGTTCCCGCAGATTCTGTACAACCACCACCAGAGCGGCCCGGCGGGCACGATCGCGTGGTCGTCGCCGCAGCGCGATCCCTACAACTACAACCTCGATCCGCTGCTGATTCTGGGTCTGCAGGCGCTGGGCACGCATCTCGCCGAGCGCGCGGCCACGGAGGGGAAGCCGGGCGTGACGCTGGCGTCGGGCGGCGCGTACGACGGCTGGTGGAACGGCGGCATCCGCAACACCGGCAACTTCCACAACATCCTCGCGATCCTGACGGAGACGATCGGCAGCCCGACGCCGATGCGTGTGCCGCTCACGCCGCAGCGGCTGCTGCCGAACCGCGACCTGCCGTATCCGATCGATCCGCAGGAGTGGCACTTCAAGCAGTCGATCGACTACTCGCTGACGTTCAACCGCGCGATCCTGGACTACGCGTCGCGCAACCGCGAGAACCTCCTGTTCAACATCTACCGGATGGGGCAGCGGTCGATCGATCGCGGCAGCCGCGACTACTGGACGCCGTCGCCGTCCCGTATCAACGCGATGTCGGATCTCGCGTCGCTGCGGAAGCCCGAACTCCGCGATCCGCGCGCCTTCATCATCCCGTCGAACCAGCGCGATTTTCCGACGGCCGTCAAGTTCGTCAACGCGCTGCGCGAAGTGAACGTGACGGTCCATCGCGCGACGCGCGACTTCCAGGCGAACGGCACGTCGTATCCCGCCGGCTCGTTCGTCGTCTTCACGAACCAGGCGTTCCGCCCGCACGTGATGGACATGTTCGAGCCGCAGGATCACCCCAACGTCATTCCGTATCCCGGTGCGCCGCCGACGCCGCCGTACGACAACGCCGGGTGGACGCTCGCGTTCCAGATGGGCGTGCAGTTCGATCGCGTCCTCGACGGCTTCACGGGACCGTTCGAGAAGGTGACGGACTGGAACGTGAAGCCGCCGGCCGGCACGGCGCCGGCGTCAGGAAACGTGTTCACGCTGACTCGCGCTACGAACGATGCGTTCACGGCCGTGAACCGGCTGCTCGCCGCCGGCAAGAGGGTCGGCTTCAACAACGATGAGTTCGTCGTGACGGCCGACCCGGCGAGCCTGCAGGCGCTTACGCCGCTCGGCGTCTCGTTCAAGCCGGCGTCCAACGCGTTCAACATGGGCATTCGACAGGGACGGATCGCGCTCTGGGATCAGTACGGCGGATCGATCGAGTCCGGCTGGACGCGGTGGCTCCTCGAGCAGTTCGAGTTTCCCTTCTCACGCGTCTACGCGGCGGAACTCGACGCCGGCAACCTGAACGCGAAGTACGACGTGCTGATCCTGCCCGGCGGCGCCGTGCCGGCGCCGCCAGGCCCTTCGACAGGCTCAGGCCAGGGCGGCGGAGGTAGTGGCCGCGGCGGGCGAGGCGGGGGCGGCGGCCCGAATCCCGACGACATCCCTGCCGAGTATCGCGCGCAGCTCGGACGCATCACCGCGGAGCGGACGATTCCGCAGATCCGCGCGTTCGTGGAGAACGGCGGAATCGTCGTCGCGCTCAGCGACTCGGCGATGAATCTCGCCCAGCAGCTGAAGCTGCCGATCGAGAGTCATCTCGTCGAGAACGGTGCGCCGCTTCCGCGTGCGAAGTTCTTCGTGCCCGGGTCGGTGCTGACCGCCAAGGTGGATCCGACGTACTGGCTCGCGGCGGGTATGACGGAACGGACGGACGTCTTCTTCGACAACAGTCCGGTCTTCAAGCTGAGCCCTGGCGCCGCGAGCGTGCGCGCGTTCGCGTGGTTCGACTCTCCGGCGCCGCTGCACAGCGGCTGGGCGTGGGGACAGAAATACCTGGATGGCGGCGTCCTGGCAATCGATGCATCGCTCGGCAAGGGTCACGTCGTCCTGTACGGTCCCGAGATCCTGCAGCGCGGGCAGCCGCACGGCACGTTCAAGCTGCTGTTCAACGCGCTGTACGCGCCGGCCCGGTGACGCGTCACTGAGCGTCAAGCGCGAGCCCGAAGCGCTTTCCCATCTCGCGGCGGCCCGACGAGGTCACGGCCAGCGCGCGGCTGCCGGGCTCGCGGCTGATCCAGCGGCGGCGCAGCGCGACGTCGAGGACGGCGGCGCCGAGCGCGCCGCCGAGATGCGCGCGGCGCTCGCTCCAGTCGAGACACGCAAACGCGAACCGCCGCCGCTGCGCGCGCGCCGCGTCGAGATCGATCCCGAGCGACGCCAGCGCGGCCGCGCCCGCGCGCGTCACGTCGTAGGACGTGCTGCCCGCCGGCTCCTCCCGGATCCAGCGCGAGGCGACGAAGCCGTCGTGCAGCCGCACACCCAGCGTGCCGGCGATGTGGTCGTAGCAGGTGCGCGCGGCGCGGAGGTACTGCGGCGTGTTGGGCACGAAGGCCCGCCGGGACCCGCCGGCGACGACGCTCAACGCTTCGAGCGTCGCGGCGACGTGCGGTCCTGCGAGCGCGTAGTAGCGGTGCTTGCCCTGCGCGACGACCGTGACGAGATCGCACGCCTTCAACCGGCCGAGGTGCACGCTCGCCGTCGACGGCGTGACGCCGGCGATCGCGGCGAGCTCCGTGCTCGTGCGGGCGAGCCCGTCCGACAGGCTGTAGAGCATGCGGGCGCGTGCCGCCTCGCCGATGGCCGCCGCGATCTCCGCCGCCCGGCGGTCCGGACTGAACGCATTCATAGTTTGATGGTAAGCGAAGTGTTGCGGTGCCGGCAAGCGCCATACTGCCGGCATGATGACCTGTGTGATTCGCTATCAGATCGATCCCTTCCAGCGCGAGGCGTTCAAGGCGTACGCGGAAGCGTGGGGCCGCATCATTCCGCGCTGCGGGGGACGGCTCGTCGGCTACTTCCTGCCGCATGAGGGGACCAACGACATTGCCTGGGGCCTCATTGCGTTCGACAGCCTGGCGGCCTACGAGGCGTATCGGACCCGGCTCAAGGCGGATGCCGAGGGGCGCGCCAACTTTGCGGAGGCGCAGGCGCGCCGTCTGATTCTGCGCGAGGAGCGGACGTTCGTCGAAGCCGTCGACGGCACGCTCGGAGGGATCAGCGATGGCCGCTGAGGTCCTGCGGCACGGCGCGTATCTCGCCATTGCGGCGCCGGACGAGGCGCGCGCGGCGCTCGCGGCTGCGCCCGTGCAGGCCGTGGCAGAACGGCTGGGGCTTGCCAGCGAGTTCCATGCGCCCGACGGACATCCCGCTCATGCCGTCGCCTTCCTGAGCCGAGCCGGCTCGACGCCGGCCGACATGGCGGACCCCCGTCTGTCGGAGGCCGGCGCGATCGTCCACGTCGCATCTGCCGACGGTGAGATCGTTTCGACGTTCTGCGCCGAGGTCGAACGCCTGCTCGGCCACGGGGGAGGCGTCAGCGTTCTTCGCGGAACGGTCCGGCCGATGCAGTACACGGGCGGCGCGATGCACGAATTCGCGTATGCGCATCAGCGCACGCAGGGATCCGGCGACGCGATGCCCAACGCGTTCCTGCTGCCGCTGAAAAAGCGTCCGGAATGGTGGGCGAAGGACTGGATGGAGCGGCACACCTACTTTCTGCCACGGTACGAGGACGGACGCATGGTGAGCGAGGGACATCCGCTCGCCGCCGCCGCCGGCATTCCTGCGTTGATGCGGCGCACGTACCGGTGCGACGCCGATCCCTACGACTTCCTGACGTACTTCGAATGCGCCGACGCCGACGTCGCCACGTTCCACGCCGTGTGCGCGGCGTTGCGCGACGTGCGGCGCAATCCCGAGTGGCGCTTCGTCCGCGAGGGGCCTACCTGGCGGGGCCGCCGGCGTGCGAGCTGGTCCGCGTTGTGGACGGCTTCAGATACTGTTCCCACCACGCCAGCTCGTTGATCATGCGGTGCACGTTGTTCCAGTGGCCCGCGATCCCGTGCGGCTGGTCGGCGTAGCGGATCATCTTCGCGGGCACGCCGCGGCGCTTCAGCGCGAAGTACATCTGCTCGCCCTCTTCGTACGGCACGCGCTGATCGACCTCGCCGTGCACGAAGAGCGTCGGCGTCTTCACGTTGCCCGCGTACGTGAGCGGTGACTGGCGGATCATCCGGTCGCGCGCGTCCGCGTCCCACGGCGTGCCGAAGAATTCCGTCTCTTTCGTGCGGTAGATGTCGGCGGTGCCGTAGTCGCTCATCCAGTTCGCGATGCCGGCGCCGGTGATCGCGGCGGCGAAGCGATCGGGATACTGGGTGATGAGCCAGTTGGTCATGAACCCGCCGTACGAGTGGCCCGTGTGGCCGACGCGCTTCGGGTCGATGGGATACTTCTTGAGCACGTAGTCGATGCCGCCGATGACGTCCTGGCCGTCCTTGTCGCCCCACGCCCCCCACGTCGCCCACTTGAACGCCTCGCCGTAACCGGTCGAGCTGCGGAAGTTCGTGTCGAGGACGAAGTAGCCGTTCGCGGCGAAATACTGCTTCTTGAAATCGAACGCGTAGCCGGTGGCCGCGTGCGGGCCGCCATGGCTGAACACGATCAGCGGATACGATCCTTTCGACGAGGGATCCACGTTCGCCGGGAAGGTGAGCCAGCCTTCGATCGGCGTGCCGTCCTTGCTCCGCCACTGCAGCCGTTCCGTCCTGGGAATCGCCACCTCGTCGAGGAGATGCTGGTTGACGTACGTGAGCCGCCGCTCGTGCGAGCCGTCGATGTCGGCGGCGTACAGGTCGCCGGGCGCGTCGTGCGTGCCGGCCACGTAGACGATCGTCCTGAACGCCTGGTCGATCGAGAGACCGGTCAGCCGTCGCGGGCCGTGCGTGATCTGCTCGACCTTCGCACCGGCTGCCGCCGCCACCCTGAACAAATGGATCTCGCCGCCGGTCTCGGCCGTGAAATAGACGTACTCGCTGTCGGGCGACCAGCGCGCGTTCGTCGGTTCCAGGTCCCACGACGCCGTCAGGTTGATCGGTGCCGACGTGCCATCGACGGCACGCACGTACAGATCGCGCGGCCCGCCGTGGTTCAGCTTCTGCTGGATCACGAGATCCGTTCCCAGCGTTCGCGCGTACGACAGGTACTTGCCGTCGGGCGAGAAGCCCAGGTCGCTGTAGACGCCGCCGTCGTTCGTCAGGCGTGTCACCTTGCCGTCCGTGGTTGCCGTCCAGAGATCGGCATGGTCGTATTTCAGTTCGTTCCGGAAGTCGACGTCGGCCGTGAAGGCGATCACCTCCTGCCCGGGGTGCCAGGCGAGGTTCGACGGCCGCAGATCCATGTCGACGATCGTCTTTGCGCCGGTCTCCGAGCCGGCGGGCTGCAGCACGATCTGAAGCGCCGGCTGTGTGGTGGGGTTCGGCACCGGAAACGGCGCGCCGTCCCGCTGGAAATCCTTCCAGTCGAAGATCGCTCCCTTGAAGCGCTCCTGATGGCGCTTCTCGAAAGCGCTCACCGGCGCGGGCTGCACGACCGGCAGCGGTTTCTCCTGCGTTCTGAGAATCCACAGGCCGTCGGGGCTTGTGACGCGGACGAGACCCCCGCGTCCGCCGCCACGGCCTCCGCCTGACGGAGCGTCGGCCACCTTCGCCGGCGGGGCGGACGCATCGGTCGGGACCGTGAAGACCTCGGTCATCGTGCTGTTGTCGGCCTCGACGCGCGTTTGCACCGAGAACCTCACGATCTTGCCGTCGGGCGAGATCTGCGGGTTGGTGATCGTGAGGACGCGATAGTAGTCCTCGATGGCCAGCGGCCGCTTTGCCTGACCGTTCAGGGTGGCCACCGCCAGCGCGCAGATGGCGGTGAGCAGTTGGGCGCGACGCGTCATCGTGACCTCCCAGTGGTTCGACGCATCTTACGCCGGTAAGGTCAGACCAACGGGTACAATCCACTCACCGATATGCGTACATCGACCATCGTCGTTGGCCTGCTCCTGTTGATGTCCGGCGCCGTGCCGCGGGCGCAGTCCCACGTGCCCACGCCTGAATCCGTGTTCGGTTTCGCGCCAGGCGCCGACTACAAGCTCGCGACCTACGAACAGTCGGTCGAGTTCTTCAAGAAGCTCGCGGCGTCCAGCAGGAACGTGAAGCTGATGGAAGCCGGCAAGACCACGCAGGGACGGACGATGTACTTCGCGCTGATCTCGACGCCGGAGAACCTCGCGAAGCTCGATCGCTACCGGGAGATCTGGCAGCGGCTCGCGCATCCGCAGGGGCTCACCGACGCCGAGGCGCTCAAGCTGGCGCAGGAAGGCAAGGCGCTCGTGCACATCGACGGCGGGTTGCACGCCACGGAAGTCGCCGGCCCGCAGCATACGCCGCTGCTGGCGTACGACCTCGTCAGCAAGGCCGGCGAGCCGGCGACGAAGGGGATGCTCGAGAACGTCATCGTCATGCTGTGGCCCACGATCAACCCCGACGGCCAGCAGATGGTGGCTGAGTGGTACATGAAGAACGTCGGCACGCCGTACGAGTTGTCGGGGCTGCCGCAGCTCTACCAGGAATACGTCGGCCACGACAACAACCGCGACGCCTACATGCTCAACATGATCGAGTCGCGCGTCATCGAGCACACGTGGCGTCAGTGGGAGCCGCAGATCGTGTACGTCCACCACCAGGCCGGTCCGTTCCCCACGCGCATCTGGCTGCCGCCGTTCTCGGAGCCCGTCGGCGTCGAGGCGCCGCCTGTCGTCGCGCGCGAGGTGAACATGATCGGCATGGCGATCGCCAAGGCGCTCGACGAGAACGGCAGGCCCGGCGCGACGCACATGGGCACGGCGTTCGACGCGTGGTATCCCGGCTACATCGATTACGCGCCGATCTTCAAGAACATCGCGGCGTACTGGACGGAGACCGCGCTCTATCAGTACGCGACGCCCCACGAGTACACGATCAACGACTTTCCGCAGAACTTCCGGGACCTGCGCCCGCAGAGCCTCTACTCGAGCCCGTGGAAGCCGGGCTGGTGGCACCTGCGCGACTCGGTCGACTACATGGAGATCGGATCATTGGCGACGATCGAGTACGCGTCGAAGTACAAGGACTCGCTGCTGATGAACCGCTACCGCGCCGGCCGCGATCAGATCGCCGCTGGCGCGACCCGGGCGCCGTACGCGTACCTCGTGACGCAGGATCAGCGCGATCCCGTCGCGGCCGTCGAGCTGCTGCGGCGGCTCGCGTTCGGCGGCGTGCGTGTGTCGCAGTTCATCGGCACCGTGACGATCGACGGCAAGCCGTATCCCGCCGGCACGTGGATCGTGCCGACCGATCAGGAGTTCGCCGCGATGGCGCGCGAAGTGCTCGACGTGCAGCGCTATCCGGACCTGCGGCAGTATCCCGGCGGTCCGCCTGAGCGGCCGTACGACGCCGCAGGATGGACGCTGCCGTTGCAGATGGGCGTCAGCGTCGTCGCCGCCACGGCGCCGCTCACGCCGGAGACGCGCGCAAAGATGAAGCTGCTCGGGCCGATGCCGGACGTGAAGGTGAAGCCGTCCCCGTATGCCGGGCTGCCGCAGGACGCCGCGCTGTTCGACAGCGTACCAGGCAGCGGTTTCGACACCGAGCCGTCGGCCGCCGCGATCGTGCCGCCGGCAGGGAAGCTGACCGGGAGCGGTCCCGTGCTGTCGCTCGATCCCGCGCAGAACAACGCCTACCGAGCGATCAACGCCGCCTGGAAGAGCGCGGCGACCGTGCAGTTCGCCAACGGACGCTACCTGGTGACGGGCCTCAGCGACACGCAGCAGGCCGACCTGGTCAAGTCGCTGGCGCTCGTCGCCGAACGGACGTCTGCGGCGGGGACGCCGTTGAAGAAGCCGCGCATCGGTCTCTTCCGTCCATGGTCGGGCAGCATGGACGAAGGCTGGACGCGCTGGGTGCTCGAGCAGTACGGGTTCGAGTACGTCGCGCTTCGGCCCGTCGACTTCAAGCTCCCGCTCACGGGAAAAGTGGACGTCGTGGTTCTCGCGGACGATGCGCGGCTGCCTCTGGAGGGCGCGGGCGGCGGGGGACGAGGCGGCGGACGAGGAGGCGGACAGGTGCGGCCCGAGTACGCCGATCGGCTCGCGCCGGCCGACGTCGCCGCATTCGAGCAGTTCGTCCGTGGCGGCGGAACGCTCGTGTGTCTCAACACGGCGAGCGCGTTCGCGATCCAGCAGTTCAAACTGCCCGTGAGGAACGTGGTCCAGGGGCTCTCGACCGATCAGTTCTTCCTCCACGGCACGATCGTCGGCGTGACCGTCGACGCGTCGCAGCAGCTGATGGCCGGCATGCCCGAGACGGCGGCGGTCTTCGCCGACAGCAGTCCGGTGTTCGAGACGCTCGATGGCTTCAAGGGCAAGGTGCTGGCGAAGTATCAGGACTCCGGCTCGCCGCTGCTGTCGGGATATCTGATCGGCGAGAAATATCTGAACGGCAAAGCGGCGGCGCTCGACGTGCAGCTCGATAGCGGTCACGTCGTGCTGTTCGGGTTCCGTCCGGAGTGGCGCGGGCAGCCGTTCGGCACCTTCAAGGTGCTGTTCAACGCGGTGCTGAGCGCCGGGGCGGCACGAAGCACGACGCCGTAGCGATGGGTCTCCGCGTGCGCCCGTGGATGGCCGTGTCGCTGCTGTGGCTGGCACCCGCGGCGCTCGGGGCCGTCGACCGGATCGCGCAGGCGCGTCTGGGCGGCGATCCGCCGCCGTCGGCGGGCGATTTGATCTGGGCCGGCGGGGACTGGCTCGTCTACGCGTTTCTCACGCCGATCATCTTCTGGATCGCCGGCCGCTGGCCGATCGCGCGGCCGCATCTCGCGCGCAGGGTCGCACTGCACCTCGCGATCTCGCTGCTGTTCTGCGCCGCCTGGGCGCTCGCCGGCACGGCTCTGCGGCTCGGCATCCGCGTCCTCCTGCACCACGATCCGTTCGGCGATACGGGCGCTCTGATCTGGAGCAGGATCGCCCGTCAGACGCTGAGCTGGATCTTCACCACGCTGCCCTTCGGCGTGGTCGTCTATCTCGGCATGGTCGGCATGGCGCACGCGATCCGGTACTTCGTCGAGGCGCGCGATCGCGAGATCCAGCTCGCGCGGACGTCGGAACAACTCGCGGACGCCAGGCTGGGCGCGTTGCAGGCGCAGGTGAATCCGCACTTCCTCTTCAACACGCTGAACACGATTGCCGTGCGCGCCCGTGACGGGGACACCCCGGGAACGGTCAGCATGGTGGAGCAGCTCGGCGATCTGCTGAGACGCACGCTCAACCGCGCGCGCGGCGTCGAGGTGAGGCTCGAGGAGGAACTCGATCTCGTGCGCGGCTACCTGGCGATCGAGCAAGCCCGTTTTTCGGATCGGCTGCAGCCGGTCTTTCGCGTCAATGCCGACGCCGTCGACGCCGCCGTCCCGAGCTTCTCCGTTCAGCATCTCGTCGAGAACGCCGTACGGCACGGCATTGCCAGGCGTCCGGACGCCGGACGGCTCGTCGTCGGCGCCGGACGCGACGGCGGGCATCTCGTCGTGTCGGTCGAAGACGACGGCCAGGGTATCGGCGCCGGCGACGCGCCTCCCGCGCACGGCATCGCGAACACGCGGGAACGCCTGCGGGCGTTGTATGGCGACGCGGCGTCACTGATCGTGCACGCCGCGATCCCGCGCGGCACGACGGCGACGCTGCGCGTTCCATACCGCACGATCGACGCGGAGACGCGCGATGGCGAGTGAATGGCGCGTGCTCATCGCCGACGACGAGCCGGCGGCCCGGCGCGGCGTCCGGCAGCTGCTCGCCGCGTACCCCGCGTTCAAAGTGGTCGGCGAGTGCCGCGACGGCGACGAGACGCTGGCCTCGCTCGACACGCTCGCGCCGCACGTCGTGTTCCTCGACATTCAGATGCCCGGCGTCGACGGGTTCGAGATCATCCGCCGGCGCACGCCGGAACGCATGCCGGCCGTCGTGTTCCTGACGGCCTACGATCAGTTCGCGATTCGCGCGTTCGAGGCGGCGGCGTTCGACTACCTGCTGAAACCGGTGAGCGCGGCGCGTTTCGACGCGACGATCGGGCGGCTCACGCGCCGGCTGCGCGCCGACACGCACGCCACCGCCGATCCCGTCATCGTCGTGACGTCATCGCGGGGCGCGGTCGTCGTCCCCGTTCGTGAGATCGACTGGATCGAGGCGGAGGACAAATACGTGCGCATCTGGACGGCCGGCCGCAGCTACCTGTTGCGCGAGCCGATGCGCGAGGTCGAG